>Ga0114996_10005539_pt1 | contig 14780 bp, 9 predicted proteins | sample ArcticOcean_MG_C_4_FD_87039 | JGI IMG/M metagenome (GOLD analysis project Ga0114996, IMG submission 87039) | Marine microbial communities from western Arctic Ocean - ArcticOcean_MG_CB4_134 | ecosystem: Environmental > Aquatic > Marine > Oceanic | place: Arctic Ocean: Canada Basin | collected...
ACTTATCGATCTCTCCAGAATCGACAGTAAGCATGATAGAACAGGCTGCCCCAGCTTTTCCGCCAGCAACGTAGTTCATCCTTTCCTTCATGCATTAAGCACATGTTACAGGAAACACAATCCACCAAACCTGTTCTTCCTTCGCGTAATTGTCTAGGAAGGTCTGGTTCTCGGATGAATGGCCTTGACATCGCAATGAAATCTGCGTCGCCGGATTCAATTAGATCATGCATAGTTTCAGTTCTACGAATCCCCCCTACGAGGATTACGGGCAAATCAGTATGTTTTTTTACTGACCGAGCAAAGTTTCTGTAATATGCTTCCGGAGTACCTTGTGAGAAAATTCGATGAAATAACTTATCTTTCACAGCCCTTTTTGGATCTACAGCAACATAAGGCCGAATATTTTGAAGATAGGACCGCATGATGCCATATGACACTTCCACGCCGTCTAATCCTAGATCACTTAGTTGTTTTATTCTATCCATACTCTCAGATAGCTCAAGGCCGCGGTCTATGGCATCGGTTATGCCAATTCGGGCTGTAATTGGAAAATCATTACCAACTTCGTCTCGAATTTGTTCATAGACTGATAAAATAAATTTATCTCGACGTTTATTATTCCCACCCCATTCATCATCCCGACGGTTTGAATGTGGTGAATTGAATTCACTCAAAAGGTATCCGTTTCCACCGTGTAAATGAATTCCGTCGAAGCCCGCTATTTTTGCCCGTCGTGCGGCTTTACCAAATGAATCAATAACGAACCGAATATCATCAATTGACATCATTTTTGGAACCCGGTCAGACATGGCGTTTGGTATAACTGATGGTGCTATCGGCTGAATATTAGTAATCTTACTTTGACTTCCTGCGTGACCGAGTTCAGCAAATATTCGTCCATCCTGTTCGTGAACGGCTTCGGTTAAAGCTTTTAATCCAGGCAAATATTCGTCATCGTGAATACCTACTTGACGAACATTGGATTGTCCACGGGGTTCAATGTACATATGTCCGGAGATCAATAACCCAGCTTGCCCTTTTGCAAGAGTCGTGTAGAAATTTATAAGCGTCTCGGAAACGCTTCCGTTTTCATGAGCCATCGATTCTGAAGTGGCAGCTCGGACTAAACGGTTTGGGATTTTTAGACTTCCCAAGTTGCTGGCAGTCAGATAGAGAGGATCGGGCATAGAGCTTTCAGAAGGTTTTAATCTCATATCAACATAATATACTTGAGGTAGAACATGGTCAATAAATAAGTGCGGTGACGGTTATAGGCACTAAAGGGTGTCAGGATGAGGTTCTGTTAGAAAGGGTTCATAGTTGATGGTCGCTGTCAAAGTTACGTCATCGTTATAATCCCGTATTTTAGCGTTTATCTCTGCCAGGATTGTTGTCCCTCAATAGTTATTTGATAAATTTAGTTTGGCCATTTCGCCTTGTTCGGTATCCAGTTCTGCATAAACAAAGTTACTAAGCCCTTTTATAGAAAAGATTTAGCAGAAATGCGGAAAAGTTTCTGACTTTGCTAAAGACTTAATTAATATATATCCTGTTATGTATGAAATGGTTTTTTCTCATCTTTGGGATAGGGGTATTAATGTTTGTGGGAGTAGTTACACTACCACTTTGGACTTCCTAAATAGTTATGGAACTTATTACTTCTCTTATAGCCATTGTAGTTGTAGTTGTTGTATGTGTTGATCTTGCATTGCTGTGTTTAGGTTTTTCGACCCTGTCGCTTCAAGTTTTCTCTTAATTAAAGCTAATAAACGTTCTGAGATTTGATAAAAAAATTCTAACACGGTCTCTATGTGAATAATATACTCTCCTGATGGGCAATCGGCCCCCCTTTACTTATGTCTTAGATTCGCCTGGCATTACGATGCCAGTTAATCTACAGGTATTCGGTATTCTGTAGGCATGGTTAATCCAGAAAATATCAATGTGAAAATCAATTTGGGGATCAAATGAAGTGTATGAAATATAAGATCTAAGGGATTGTAGCTATATTTAGCTATGAAAATGATGGAGACGACGTTGGGATTCGAACCCACGAGAATGTTTTTTTTGTAGGAGCCTATCCAAGGTGTTAAGGCGTGATTGTTATATAGTTATAGTGTTATGTATTCTGCTCTGTTGTAGCTAAAATGTTATTGGGTGGCAACAATTGATGTCACGTTCGCGAACAAATCGGTGATCAAGTGATTAACATTTTATCAGTGATCAATTCTTCAAATAATGCTGGTGTAATTTCTGGATATCGGAATATAAAGTTTGATGAAAGAAGTTTTTTAGGTAACGCATTATGGCTATTTGTTAAAACCTTTTGACCTTCTCCAAATAAAAGTTTTAAAGTTATGGAAGGGATTGGAAGGATAAATTTGCATTTGGAAATCCTTGCAATTGCCTGGGCTAACTCTTTTGCTGTTATTGGATTAGGAGCTGTACAATTTATTGCCCCGCTAATATCTGATTTACATATGCAATAATCTAATATACGAATTGCATCTAAAAGGTGTATCCAAGCTATATATTGGCGTCCATTTCCGGTGAATGAACTAATAGACATATTAATTGTAGGAGCCATAACCTTTAATATGCCGCCCTCTTTGCCAACGACTATCCCAAATCTTATCAGACATACCCTGATTCCTGAAATTTCAGCCTCTTTCGCAGTTTGCTCCCATTGTAAACAGAGATTCGATAAAAAATCGGTCCCGGTTTCGCTTTCTTCGCTCAATTGAAATGGACCCTTATCACCATAAATCCCAACTGCGCTAGCTGATAGAAAAACCTTGGGTGGCCTTTTACATTTTTTCATTTCGTCTGTCAGTATACGAGTTAACGTAACTCTGCTATCAAAAAAATCCTGCTTTCTCCTTCGATTCCAACGTACTCCTGAAATCGGACTTCCTGCCAAGTTTATCACTCCATCAGCTAATTCCAGTTGTTCACGTAGGGTTGATTTAGTAGGTTTTGGTCCTATGAAGGTAATTCCTGAACCTAGCAAATCTTTTGCTTTGTCAACGTCCCTTACCCAAACTGCTATAGAATATCCTTTAGCTTGAAAATAACTCACAGCTGCCCGTCCAATGAATCCAGTTGCTCCAGTAAATAAAAGTCTCATTAAATCTCTTTAATTAGTTTTTTTGCTAAATCTTTTTTGTCCATAAGTACTATTTAATTCCCATAAGTCCAAGCTTCAACTTCCAATAGCAGGATAATATACTTGAGATCGAACATGGTCGATTAAATGGTACAAGTATTATGTAAAGTGTTTTAGGTTCGAGTTGGATTCAAATTTAATAAAAAATCCGACAGTTGATAAAAATCCTTGAATATTAAGTCTGGTTGGTAAATGGACTCTTCTGTGGGTAGATCATATCTATTCACATATGCAGCACGATATCCGCAAGCTCGAGCTCCCAATAGATCAAATGAATGCGATGCTACCATCATTATTCTCCATGGTTCAGTATTCAGAATTTTAGATGCCTTTCTGTATACTCCAGGATGAGGTTTAAAAAATCCTGCCTCTTCAACTGATATAACTGCATTGAATTTGAATTTGATTCTATTTTTCACGAGATGATCTAAGTACCAAGGCTCTCCATTTGATAGTCCAACCAGCTTATAACACCCCTTTAATTTATTTAATCCTTCAACAGCGTCTTTAAATGGATTCAGATTTTGGTAGACTCTCATAAAATCTTCAATCTCCGAGTTATAAAAGGCAATTTTGTTTGCCCGTAAAACATAAATCAATGCATATTTGCAAACTGTCAGATAACCACTATGTCCCATCATCAGTATTGTGTCCTGATATTGTTCAATCCGCTGACGAGACCGCCATTCCATCCATAAATTGTTGCCAGATATTTTTGTTTTCTTTTTCTTTAGGAATATATCTATTTCAGGAATAATACTACCTGACAAGTCTAATACTGTTCCAAACAAATCAAATGCTAAAGTTGTGATTGAGTTTAAAGGATTATTAGTCAATATTTCCACCATAATTAACTGGTAATTTCATAATCTGATATTAGCTCTGGATTTTAGTCGTGATTCAACTATTGGAATTACATTTTCCCCGAAGCGTTTACTTTCTTCAATCATTGGATAACCAGAAAGAATAAAAGCTCCGACTCCAGCATCAATATATCTCAAGCATGTCTCTGCAACCTGTTCATGACTTCCGACAAGAACAGCACCAGCACCACTTCTTACCAAGTGCATGCCACCCCATACACCAGGACCAATCATATTGGATTCCACAGCTTTGGCAATCAAGTCTACTCTCTCTGTTTTATCAACTTTTGCATAATGTGCATTACGATGTTGAATAACCCGTTCATCAACTTGACTCATCATTTCTCTGACCGCATCCCAAGCTTGCTTTTCAGTGTCTCTCGTAACTGTCTGTGCCCTAATACCAAATCTAATTGTTCTACCTAGCTTGGATGCCCTAGCACTTATATCTTCAATATCCTTCTTAACTGTTTCTACGGTATCACATTGAACAAGATGAGCTTCGGCAATCTCAGCCGATATACGCCGTGACATCTCTGATTTACCTACCATATAAAATGGTGGATGAGGCTTCTGTATAGGTTTGGGTTCAGATAAACCATGATTTATATCATAGTATTTCCCATGAAATGAAACGTCTTTTTCAGTCCAAAGTAATTTTAGGATTTTAACGACCTCCCAAGTTCGCTCATATCGGGAATCGTGATCAAGTCGTTCTCCAAATCTAGCCTCAATAGGACCAGACCCAGTTGTGACATTAATAGCAAGACGTCCATTACTTATCTGATCAATGGTGGCACACATTTTCGCTAACAGAGCGGGATGTATCTCACCAGTCTTAACAGCCATCAGGAGTCTAATACGATTGGTAAATTTGGCCAAAATAGCCGTAGCAGTAATATCATCAAAAACTGGGGCATCTTCTGCAAATATATTATTAGTTAATGCAGTTTGTATCAATACAGTATCAAATCCAACATCTTCAGCGGCCTGAATAATGTGAATCATTGAATCAATGTTAGGTGGAGACTCTGCGTAATAGGTACCTACATGAGTTCCTTCACCTTCAACAGGTACGAACCAACTCCACTCAATTTTGTTCATCGCTCAAGCCATTTATAGGAAATCTTTTCCATACGCTCTTCCACCATTGGTATAAGCAGTTCACCAACTCGTTTCGCTTCTCTCTTCATTGGATAGCTAGATAAAATAAAACAGGATACTCCTACCTTAACATAATCCATTATTCTTTCTGTAAGTTGCTTAGGATCACCGACTAATACAGTACCAGCTCCTCCCTTCACAGCATGAAGACCTCCCCAAATATTAGGGGCCATCATAGAATCACCAGATAGAGCTTTTGCTACCAGATCACGATGTTCAGTCTCTTGAGTATTTAGAGCTCGTGTATTTGCCCTAGTTGCAATTACTAGAGGATCTACTCGACTCATTAATTTTCGAACAGCCTTCCAGGCTTTCTGCTCAGTAGACCGCACTACTACTTGAAGCCGAACTGCATAGCGCAATGTACGATTGAAACGGCTAGCACGACCTTTAAAATCATCAATGTTAACCTTTATCCTTGCTGGAGTATCACCCTGAAATAGATGTACGTCACCATGCTCAGCCGATATAGTTCGTGCTATTTCAGAAGTACCCACAAAATATAATGGTGGACCAGCTTTTTGTATTGGCTTTGGTTCCAATACTGCATTTTCTACATTCATATATTTGCCACGGAAGGTGGTCCGAGCCTGAGTCCAAAGTAATTTCCATAATTTCACTGATTCCAAGGTACGTTCATACCGAGAGTCATGATCCAACGTTTCTCCATATTGTGCCTCAATAGAACCACCACCTGAGGTGACATTAATCGCTAAACGCCCGTTGCTTATCTGATCTATGTCTGCACACATTTTCGCAAACAAAGCAGGATGTATCTCTCCTGTTTTAAAAGCCAGTAGAAGCCGTATCTTTTTTGTCATAGCAGCAAGCACAGAAGTAGCGACAATCGATTCTGCTCGTGGTGCATCCTCTGCAAACAGACTATTTTTGAAGGATGTTGGCACCAAAACAATTTCGAAGCCAGCTTTTTCAGCTGTCCTTATAGTATCGATTATATAATTAATGTTTGGCGTTATCTCTGGGATCAACGTTCCAACATGTTCTGAATCACCATCTATTGGTACTGCCCAACCCCATTCAATTTTTCTCATTTAAATACACCTTCATTAGAAATAATATTAAAGGTTTATAGATATGCTAACAATCGAAGAATATCGATAGCAAATGCACTATCAATTTAACTTCAATTATTAATGTAAATTATGCATGAAATATGCTTCCAAGATATTGTTGAACTAGATCTACACTTCCAATAAAGGCTCTTTTATAATTTCATCTGGCGGAGTTGCCGGATAAAAAAGTTCACCGGTAAGATTAGCCATATATAGTTTATTTGTGCCGCTAGAGGTCTTGATCCATCTTCGTGGTGGAGGAGTTTTAATTGCAAGTACTCTAAAATTACCAGCAACAGTATGTCGAAGCCCAGGCCCCCAATAAAAAAGGTCACCTTCTTTACCTCGGTAAACACATCCTGTATCTAGGTCTTCAGAGATCATCTCTCCGTCCAATATCAAAACTACTTGGTGCCATTTATGATTACATTTTACTGGTGTATCTCCTGAATGGGTAGCAATAATAACATCAAGTACTAAATCTGACTCAACCGGGTTAATTAGCGCACCAGCATAAATCTCTCCATGTTCTACCACTCCTGTGGCAGGCATCTCATTAACTTCCATTGGTGAAATGCTAGTTGCTCCTCGAATGAATTTCATTCTAGGTCTTTTAGGTTCTTGAGGTTCAGGAGTTTTATGTTCATCGGCAGGAGTACCTGGATAAAGTATCTCATTATCTATATTAAGCATTTCAATACCCTTCTTCTTGCCATCAACTTTTATCCAGCGATTTGCAACTGGTGTTTTCACAAAGTAGGCAGTAAAAACACCTCCTAGTCTCATATGTAAACCTGGAGCCCAATAAAAAAGATCACCTTTGTGGCCTCTATAAACGCCACCTGTGTCTAGATCTTGAACTACAGCCTCTCCACTAAGGATCAAGGCTGTCTGGTGATACCAGAAATAGTAATCCAAAGTCTTTTTTGAAGGATGCTCAGCTAGTCCGGAGGCAAAAACCATATTCGTATCTACAGAGTTAATGAGGTCTACCTGGCGCCATTTATCCACTTTTAAATCTCCCAGATCATCGACCTCAACTAAAGGAACATTGATAGCCCCTCTTATAAATTTAAATTTTGTTCCAGTATGCTCAAGTGGTCTTGGTCCGTAAGTTACCATTTCATCCCTCTTTTACCAATCATAATAAATTTATTGATTCAAAACACATACATTTATAATATGAAGCTATAGAAATAATAAATAATTGTCATATTACTAAGAGCTTGACTTTTTTGAGTTTAGTTTCAATTCTAGTCTCTTAATATCTTCACTACTAAGATTAAAATATTTTGCTTCCGGATGATGGAGTACCAAAGCACTAACTGAACCTTCAGGATCCATCATAAAGCCATCTGTAAGATCAACATTTATATGCTGATCAGGCTCTAAAAGATTCCATAACTGCCCCTGATCCTCAAGACGTGGACAAGCAGGATAACCAAAAGAATAACGCCTACCTTGATATCTAGTCTGAAACATATCCTTTTTAGTAATACCCTCAAGGTCACCAATCCCCCACATATATCTAATCTTTTGATGCAGTAATTCAGCAAAAGCCTCAGCTCCTTCTAGGGCCAATGCTTGTACTATATGAGAAGCAAGGTAGTTTCCTTCTGACTTTAATTTATTGGCTAATGTTCGCACATTTGGTCCGATAGTAGTTACAAACATACCAATATAATCAGGTTTCCCTGAATTTCTATCAAAAAGATAATCAGATAAACAAAATCCATCCCCAGAAGATTGACGTCCAAACCTAAATCGCTCTAAAACTTTAAGCCCTTCTGAATCAAGTATAACAATATCATCACCTTCTGACGCAGCCCGGAAAAATTTATAGACTCCATTGGCAGAAATATAGGAGCTACTAAAAATAATATCTTCAGCTTCCTTTACATTCTCTTGTAATTTTAAAGCTTTTAAATCTCCATTTCTAAGAGCTTCTTCAAACTTTCCTTTGAATCCTAGATGTCTATTAAAAAGCATAACTGGATTAATGTAGGTAAATACCTCAGCCAAATTATAGCCTTTTATAACATGCAGCTTGAGATCTGGTGGGACTGAAGACTTATCCAATTGCCGTACGATCATCCTCGATAATTTCCCTTTAATCGTATCCTTCCTTGTCTTTTCTTTTACGAGTTGATCTTTTTTAAGCTGTTGAGTTTCAAGAATTAATTCTTGGGCTAATTTCTCTCGTTCATCTCCTTTTACTAAAATACCAGCTAGATCAAGGCCATTCATAGCATCTTTTGCATAAACTACCATACCTTGATACTCAGGAGAAATTCGTAGTCTGGTAAACCGATTAGTTAAAGCAGCACCCCCAACCAAAACTGGAATATCAACACCAGCATCATTAAAATCTTTTACCGTGTCTACCATCATTTGAGCTGATTTTACCAATAGCCCTGATAAGCCAATAATATCTGGTTTGTGCTTAATATAAGCCTCGATTAAATCTTGAGGGGGTACTTTAATCCCTAGATTAATTACTTTATAGCCATTATTAGAAAGAATAATTTCAACTAAATTCTTGCCAATATCATGTACATCCCCCTTAACAGTTGCAAGCAAAATTTTACCGCGTCCACCAGTATCATCTATATCCATATGGGGTTCTAATTGGGTGACAGCAGCCTTCATGGCCTCAGCAGACTGTAAAACCTCTGCAACAATAAGTTCATTTCTCCCAAATAGCCTCCCTACCTCATCCATACCTTCCATCAACGGACCATTGATAATTTCTAGTGGCTTCATAGTATTTAGTAGATCATCAAGATCTTCCATCAAGCCCTCTTTAGTCCCTTCGATAATGCAATTGGCAATCCTTTGATTAATCGGGATTGACTTGCGATCAATTCCAGTCGTCTGAACTCTACGTTCTCTAAAATGATTAGCAAAATCTCCAATTGGGTCTGCACCTTTCCACCAAATCAGATCCTCGGCCAATTTACGCTCCTGTTCCGGAATCGAGCCGTAACGAATAAGTCTTTCTGAATTCACTATTGCACCATCAAGGCCAGCCTGTACTGCATGATAAAGCATAACTGAGTTAAGAACTTCACGGCCAGCGGGTGGCAGGCCGAATGATACATTAGAAATACCCAAGATAGTTTTACACTCAGGCAATTCTTTCTTTATAAGACGCACTCCTTCGATAGTTTCGACTCCAGCTCCAATATAATTCTTATCCCCAGTACCTACTGGAAAAACTAATGGGTCGAAGATAATATCTTCTGGCTGCACACCATACTTCTCTGTCAGAATATTGTAAGATCGTTGAGCAATTTCCAGTTTACGTTCACGAGTAATCGCTTGAGCCTGTTCTTTATCATCATCTATACAACCTACAATTAGAGCCGCACCGAACCGTCTGGCTAAAGGTATTACTACTTTAAACCGCTCCTCCCCATCTTCCAGATTAACAGAGTTAATAATACTCTTACCTGGGGTACGTTTTAGCGCCTCTTCAATAACATTAGAATCAGTCGAATCTATCATAATGGGGACTTTGATCTTTTTTGTTAACATTCCAAGAAATTCGATCATGTCTTCAACTTCATCTCTATCTGGATCTTGGAGACAAACATCTATTATATGAGCACCCTTTCTTACTTGTTGACGCCCTATCTCAGATGCTTCTTCAATTTTACCATCTGCGATAAGATTCTTAAATTTCCGACTCCCAAGAACATTGGTTCTTTCTCCAATAATCACAGGTCTCGTGTCTTCATCTATAGTAAAAGGCTCGAGCCCAGATACAGTAGTATAGCGCCTATCTACAAGTAATCTTGGTTTTTTGTTGTCTGCAATTTTTACCAGTTGTTTTATATGTTCAGGTATTGTTCCACAACACCCTCCTATAACATTTACCCATCCCTGATCTATATAAAATGCCATAGTATTAGCAAGCATTGCTGGGGTTTCATTATAGTTACCATCTTCATCAGGTAAGCCTGCATTTGGTATCGCTGTAACTGGGAACCTGGATATCTGTGCAAGAGTACGAAGATGATCCCTCATAAACTGGGGGCCAGTAGCACAATTCATCCCTATCCAAAGCAAATCTCGATGCGCTAAAGAGGTGTAGAATGCTTCAATGTCCTGCCCACCTAAAGTAGTCCCCATGGTCTCTATCGTACATTGGACAGCTATTGGAAGCTCTATACTGGTTTCAGCAAATGCACGATCTATGCCTTCCAACCCAGCCTTTACGTTCAGTATGTCCTGAGAGGTTTCAAGTAGAAGGAAATCAACACCACCCTCAATTAGACCAGTAACCTGTATACGATAATGTTCAGCTAGGTCATCCCAAGTAACCCCTCCAGTAACAGAGATAGCTTTCGTTGTAGGGCCCATTGAGCCAGCAACAAATCTGGGTTTCTCTTCCGTTGCAAACTTATCTGCTACCTCGCGGGCAATCTTAGCGGATGCCTCGCTTATTGCAAAAGCTTCTTTACCTAAATTATACTCATCAAGGACTAATGGTGTACTACCAAAAGAGTTAGTCTCAACTATATCAGCTCCTGCAATTAAGAACATACGATGTATACTCTTAATTGCTTCAGGCTTGGTTATGCTAAGATTTTCATTACATCCTTCATAATCTAAACCACCAAAATCTATATCAGTAAGATTTAGATTCTGAATACTGGTCCCCATTGCGCCATCTACTACTAAGATTCGCTGATTAATGAGTTTTTTAAGTTGTCTTACGCGTTCTATTCTGTCCATTTCAAGTTATCTTTATATAAACAGGATATATAGATCAACACTCCAAAACTATAACTCAGTGTATCAAATCTACTCGAAACTAAAAGGTGTAAAAGAGATTTGAAATCTGAAAATCATACCTTTACGCACTAAATATAACAGATATAGATTAATGAAGTTAATAATCAGGCTCTTGTTGGCACGCTATAAAATGGTCTTTAGTCTTCTTAATATATTCTAGTTGATAAGCAAAATGGAAACAATAGTTCAATTTCAATACACTGTGTATTTTTTGGTGACAGCATTTTCTAATGAAAACCCTTTGAAAAATCCTGGTTTTTATTTACTACTAGCAACAGATATTCCATCACAACATATAAATGGAGTTAAAAGAGACCCTCCTACCCATTCAGCTTTATTACTTATTTCAATTAAATTATTTAGTGCTGTATAAGCATTGCCAGAGATCATTGTATCCTTAACTCTACCAACTATCTTCCCTCCTTCTATCTTATATCCTAATAGTATATTTGCTTTGAAATCGCCTCCTAACATATTACCTTGACCTGCCCCTAGTAGGCCATGCACTAGCAGTCCATTATCAATACTTTTAATTATTTCATCTTTGGAAGAATCACCTTCACTTACTACCAACATGGCAGACCCAGGAGAAGGCGGAGTTCCAAGTGAACGTTCAGCGCTAGCAGTTGTTTCAACGTTAGCATGGGCCGCGGTCTGAAGATCATAAATAAAATTTGCAACAACCCCTTTTACCAATAATGGCACCTTCTTACTAGCTACTCCCTCGTCATCAAATATTCTGCTCCCAGGAGCCATCCCAATAAATGGATCATCTGTCAAAGAAAATCTTGAATCTATAATCTGCTCTCCCAATTTATTAGCCAAAGGAGATGAACCTTGGCTTATAGATTTACCATTTAATCCAGCAAGGATCGGAGATAGTAAAACCGAAGCCACCGCCTCTGGTGTAAAAAGAACTGGTAAACTACCAACTGGAGAAGGGACAGTATTTGTTGCTAAATCAAGCTGTTCTGAAACAGAGAGAACAACATCATCAATTAAGTCTTCAATCTTACAAGATGAATATCCATCCCATACAAAAAGCATATCTGTACCTCTTATCAGTTCACCATTAAGGCTCATCCCAAAAATGCTCTTTGCGTACTCCGCATTACATCCGTTTGTGTTCATCACACCAATTGTTACTTGGGTTTTACTAATCGTAGCATCCCATGATACGTCAGGCCAATAATTCAAAGCCCCATCAATAAGCCTTCGCCCATACGACGCTAAATCCTCAGATGAAAGTTGACGTATCTGAGGATCGAATACCTCTAGCGACTTGTAAGACATATTACTTGGAAATTCTAGTTTTGCTATAGGTCCAAAATGACTTATTGACAATGCATTATCAATAAGTACATGCAAATCATCTAAGTTTGTAGTAGAAGCAAAACCTATTTTCCCATCTTTGATGACACGCAAGGCAATGCCTGAAGTCTCCCTAGACTGTATCTCCTTTAACTTATTAGCCTCGAAATGCACTGGAGTACTTTGCTTTGTAATCCAGAACAGCTCTGCAGCATCAGCTTGTTTAGCTACCTTGGAGAGTAAGTCTCCTTTAAAACCGGAGTCTCTTATATCTACCAATTAACTTCCTCCAACCAAACATTTCTGTATTCTAATATGAGGACTCCCATTGCTTACTGGTAGAGGACTTTGGCCACCTTTGCCACATCCTCCTCCCTCATTCATTGCCAAATCATTAGCAATAGCATCCAAATTTTTAAGCGTAGTAAAAAGGTTACCAGATAGCATCACAGGACGAACCATTTCTTCTATCTTACCGTTACGTATTCTGTAAGCCTCACCAGCGGAAAAAGTGAACATTTCCATAGAGGTCATTCCTCCATACCAATTCTTAACATAAATTCCTTCTTTAATATCAGATAATATCTCATTAAGAGTAGCTCCTCCTGGTTCAATAAAAGTATTTGTCATTCTTACTATGGGAGGAAAATTATAGCCTATTGATCGAGCGTTACCTGTAGCAGCTTCTCCCATCTTTGCTGCAGTTTCTCTTGAGTGTAAACGACCCACTAGTTCTCCTTCCTTAATAAGATATGTTTTGGTCGCTGTGGTGCCTTCATCATCATACTTAAAACTACCTCTAAGAGAAGGAATAGCCCCTCCATCTACAACATTTAGATGTTGGCCTCCAAACCGCTTTCCGAGAACCATTATTTCTTGTAGGTGATTATTTTCATAAACATGATCTGCTTCAGACAGATGCCCAAAGGCCTCATGTATAAAAACACCGGCTAGTATAGGATCTAAAACGACCGTATATTGATTACCTTCAACATTAGGCGCAGTTAGCATGTCAACAGCCTTTTGTGAAATTTCTGCAACATCGTTGTGCAAAGTTTGAATTAGACTAACATCACCTAAGCTTCCCACACTAAACCCAGCTTGCTGAACATCTCCGTTCCTTTGGGCAATGGCCATAACACGGAGAGTGACATCTATCCTCTCTTGCTCAATATAAGTACCTTCAGAGTTGGCAAAATATCGTTTCTTCCTACTATCCTGATAACCAATTACAGAACTTTGAATATTTGGCGTACTCCAAATAATTTCATTATATTCATCTAGATATCGCTTCTTATCTGCAATAGAAATTGTGGCTGGATCTTTTACAATATACGGCTTAACTATGTCTACAACAGGTTCTACATGTGCCAATCGTCTATTAGCGCCATTAATCAATCTAGCTTGATGGATTGCTAGCTCTACTTTATCTCGTAATTCAGATAATTCATTAAAGCAAACAAATCCCCAACCTCCTCCAACAAGAGCACGAATGTTTCCACCTTTGCCATTGGTATTCCCAATACTATCCAATTCTTTACCTTGATATCTAATATGCGAAGCTTGATTTTCTTCTACAGTAACTTCCAGATAATCAGCATCTTGTCCCTTAATCGCATCTTCTATAAAATTTCTCATGATTGACTTTCCTTTTTAAGTTTTTCAATACAAACCAGAAATGTTTTGTTGAGCCCAACAAGAATTCCATGCTAGAATGGAATATCAATTGAGGGTAGCATGCGAAAGGGAATTTCAGCAACCTTAAAGAATAACCAATCCTCTATTCGAGCTTCAGAAGTGATAAGCCTTCTACAGAAAGAATATGGTCCTTTTGTGTGGAAACCTCGGCTTGATGCGGTATCTGAATTGGTTTATACGGTCTTGTCCCAACATACTTCTGATATCAATTCTGAGAGAGCTTTCCATAAGCTGCTACAAACATTTGGTTCACTTGAAGCAGTAGCAACCGCAGACGTTGAACAAATCACTTCCTCAATATCTTCAGGAGGACTCTCTAGGATCAAGGCTCCACGTATAAAAAAGATATTAAATTATATCAAAAAGGAAAGAGGATCACTCGATATAGATTTCTTGAAAGATTTTCCTCTTTGTAAAGCAAAAGAGTGGTTAAAGAAACTTCCCGGTATAGGTCCAAAATCAGCTGCTGTCATTCTTTGCTTCTCTTTGGGTATGCCGGCTATGCCAGTAGATACTCATATTTATCGTGTTTCCAAGCGCCTAGGTTTTATAAGATTGAAAACCTCTGTAAATGATGCTCACGATATCTTAGAGAAAATGGTTGCACCAAAAAAAGTATTCCCTTTTCACCTTTTACTAATAAATCATGGGCGAAAAATTTGCAAGGCACAAAAACCACAATGTAACAAGTGTGTTTTAGCC
>Ga0114996_10005543_pt1 | contig 14774 bp, 13 predicted proteins | sample ArcticOcean_MG_C_4_FD_87039 | JGI IMG/M metagenome (GOLD analysis project Ga0114996, IMG submission 87039) | Marine microbial communities from western Arctic Ocean - ArcticOcean_MG_CB4_134 | ecosystem: Environmental > Aquatic > Marine > Oceanic | place: Arctic Ocean: Canada Basin | collected...
CCCCTTGACGACAAAGACCGCGCCGGCATCCACCCCGAGCACTCGGCGGGCCTCGGTCAGCACGCGCTCCATCAGGATGTCGATGTCCTGGATACGGGCCAGTTCGTTGCCCAGCATGGCGATGGCACGCAGGCGGTGGCGCTGCTCCGAGACATCCAGTTCCAACGACACGTTCAGGGTCTGAAGGGAGCGGTTCGCTTCATCGAGGGCCACACTTTGTCGCTGCAGCCTATCCGCCATTGCCCGCAGCTCGCGCTCTGCAATCCCCTTGGCGGCCAGGGCCCGGATCCGGGCGACGAGTGGTGGTGCGTCAGGACGATATCCTCATCACCACCCAGCATCCGGTGTACGGCCTCGCCCATGATAAGCTGGTCGTCGACCATCAACACATGGATGCGGCTGTCGACGCCAGCCCTCGGCTCCTGGAGCTCTTTCAAGCTGACACTCAAGGCGGCGCGCTCGAGGTGGGTGCGGACGCGGGCGAGAAGCTCGTCGGCGAGGAAGGGCTTGGTTGCGTAGTCGGCGCCTCCGGAGTCGAAGCCGACCGTGATACTTTCCGTGTCCGTGCGAGCGGTCAGGAAGATGACGGGAATTTCCGCCACATCCGGGAGAGCCTTCAAGCGTCGGCAGGTCTCGAATCCGTCCATTTCCGGCATCACCACATCCATCAGAATGAGATCCGGGCGGATATTGAGGGTCACCGCAAGAGCCTCGTGGCCGCTGGTGGCTATGTGGACGAGGTAGCCTGCCTGCTCGAGTACCGCCATCAGCAGCTCGAGATTGGCGGGCACGTCGTCCACTATCAGGATATGACTACCCCTGGTGTCCATACGTACCGATGATCCTCATTCCGCTGTGGTGTTCGCTCGAAGGAAAGCCGCGTAGCCCTCCTCATCGAGCGTAGCGGCCGCCAGTTCCACAACAGCCTGGGCCGCGTCCTCTTCGGTGGCGGTGAAGCGAAATTTAGCTCGAGAAACAGGACGCCGACCACAAAGCCAGTGCGCTTATTACCGTCAACAAAAGGATGGTTGCCGACGATGCCTGCCGTGCAGGCCGACGCCATTTCGATCATGTCTGATTTTTCCGCATATGCGTACATTTGCTGCGGCCGAGCGAGGGCGGATTGCAGCAGGCCCTCATCACGCAGCCCTGAGGCGCCGCCGTGCAGCGCTAGCAGGCGTGCGTGCAGCAGTAGTGCCTCCTGCGTCTCGATCCAGATCGGTTCGGTCATTTGGCCAAGACGTGCAACGCGTTTCGGTAGCGCCCGATAATGTCTTCGGCCTTTGCCATCTTCTTTTCGAAAGCGGGATCGTAGGGCGAGAGCTGGTAGCCGCCGTCAGGAGCTTCGATCAGGAACAAGGGTTCCCCGTCTTTCGTTCGGAGCCGGTTGATGACTTCCTTCGGCAGCACGACGCCGAGCGAGTTGCCGAATTTGCGGACTTTGAGTTCAATCATCGAAACATCCTCCTGTGAGTTATTACTAACGTAATAACATTGAACTATTTGACAAGAGTTCACGTGGAGGCGGCGATTGGGGCACGGTCGAGACGATCGGCAAGGACAGCCAGAATGGCCCGCGCAATATCACTTACATTTAGATTACTTATTGAACGGATATCCCCCGCATGAGCCAAACTACTATGAGCGACGCTGCCCTCGATTTTACCGACGCCCAGATCCTCATCGTCGACGACGTGCCGGCCACTATCGGCCCGCTGCGCCAACCCCTCGAAGCGGCCAACGCCAAACTCAAGGCCGCCAACGGCCAGCTCAAGGAAGAAATAAACCAGCGCCAGGCCCTATCGAAAAAGCTGTCGCGGGTCTCCCAGCGCGAGGCCGAGCGCTGGAGCATCGAAGGTTTTGTCGGCCAGAGCCCGCTCTTGCAGAAGATTCTGCAGAATATCAAAATGCTAGAAAAAGCCGACTCGACCTCAGTGCTGATCACCGGCGAGAGCGGCACCGGCAAGGAGCTGGTGCCGCACGCCATTGGCTCAACGTGGCCGCCGTCACTTTATACGCACGCGACACCAACTCCAGATCTTCGCCGCGAAGAAGGCGGAGGACGGCCTCCGTTTTACGCTTGGCTGAAAAACGATTATTGCCACCTGATTTTCTTGGCATAATAGACACTCCTTTCGCATTCAAAATACGCTTATTGAGTGTCCAAGATAACTCTAGGGCTCACCGCTATGTACGCGGATGCTGAGCTCCGCTAACAAACGGGTGACAATCCCGGTCCCGCAGGCTGCATCCAAGATTCGGTCCTTTTCTGACAGGGAAACGTGACTCAGTAGCTGCCTAGCTGCGGGACCCGCTCCCGTCGGGACAGTGAACTTCTCGTACAGGTCGGCCGCACTGCCACTCAACTGATACGCAGTATTCGCCATTTCGCTATCTCCTAGGTCGGGGACGAACGCCTTGTCGGACGAGGCGTTCGTGAGCGCAATGCATCGGATGTGTTCATATGGCTATCCGTGGCCACGGAACACATAACTACTGAATTATACTGCAAAAATTCGGTATATCTCTGTCGATTCAGGGAATATACCGAATTTTTGCCAGCTTGTTTCATTCATGCCGTATAACTTGTGCATTCGCACCCACTAAAAAGGTGCGTGAATCCCTCCAGTTAAGGTGGTATTCGCGTCCTATTACGGGAACTTCGCTTATCGCTACGAGTGATTTCCATTCAAAGTATGATTTTTGGCGTCCTCGATCAAGCTATCTAACGGACTCTGGATTTGGCTTATATTTTGCGTGGAAACATGGGTATAAATTTCGGGGTCTTTGTGCTTTTGTGGCCCAACAACTCTTGGATGTAACGCAGATCCGTACCCGACTCTAAACGGTAGATTAGATATTTATTAGATATGGGAGTTTACGATTGTTAATCGATAATTGTAACATCTATTAAAATAGTAGGTTTATATCATAATATATAATAATGTGCTTGTATAGTGGACATATAAGTTATGCTGGAGTCCTCTCAGCCAAGATACGATGAAAAAGGGCGAAAGGGCAATGTTTAAAACACCTACTATGCATAGATGAAATATATGATAAGTTATATTATTAATAGTGATTTAGGTCACATAAAACAAAAGGAAAAGAAATGACCGCCGACTTCAAAACCATGTACGGATGGGCCGAAATCGAGCCACGGCACCCCGTAGTTGCCGGCAGCACCGGGACATTTACCTTGACCTACCATGTCGGCCGCTACGGCATTGATGATGGGGGCACAGTGAAAATAGCGGTGCGTTTTGCGTCGGATTGGGGTTATCCCCAGTGCGAGGATCCCCAAGGGCCCAATTATTTCATTGTTAAAAGCTCCGGCGCTGGCCAAATTGACTATCGATTTGATGTAAAAGGTTACATTCGCCCCTACCAGAAATGCCTGATCGTTAATGTAGAGGAATGGGCGCTGTCTGAAGGGGATACTATTACGGTGGTGTACGGCGATACTTCAGAAGGATCGCCGGGGACCGTGGTGCAGACCTTCCGCGAGTACAGCTTTGATTTTAAAGTAGTGGTGGATGCCTTCGGTACGGGGCAATTTGTCGAATTGGAAGACGTTCCCGAGTTAGAAATCGTGCCGGCGCAAGCTGCCAAATTAGTCGTGTTGGCACCTACCCTAGTAGAGGAAAATGAGCCGCTGTGGATCGGCGTCAAGGCAGAGGACGAATGGGGTAATCCCGCCGTCAGCTACACAGGCACCCTGACATTGGAAAGCAGCGGGAATCTGGCCGGTTTGCCCACCTCCTACACCTTTGCGGAAGCCGACCAAGGCGTGCACCGTTTTGAGGGGGTGCATTGTGCCGGCGCAGGTGAATATCGCTTGGCGGTGCGCAGCGAGGACGGCCTGGAAGGCGAGAGCAATGCCATCGTCTGCGTTGCTCAGACAGAAACGTACCGGCCCTATTGGGGCGATTTGCACGGCCAGAGCGAGGAGACGGTCGGCACCAATTCGGTGGGCGATTATTTTACCTTCGCCCGCGATGTGGCGCTGCTCGACTTTGCCGGACACCAGGGCAACGATTTTCAGATCACGGCCGAGTTTTGGGACGAAATTGGCCGTTGTGCCCGCCAGTTTTACGATCCGGGTCGTTTTGTAGTGTTTCCGGGTTATGAGTGGTCGGCTACCACACCGGCCGGGGGCGACCGCAACGTTTATTACCTGCACGACGGGGAGCAGATTTACCGCACCAGCCACTGGCAGGTAGCCGACAAAACCAATGTAGCCAACGACCGCTATCCGGTCGAGGAACTGTTCGCCGAACTGCGCCAACGCCAAGCACTGGTCGTGCCCCACATTGGCGGTCGGCCGGCCAATTTGCAATTCCACGATCCCGAGCTGGAACCGGTTATCGAGATTTACTCGGCCTGGGGGCAGTTCGAGTGGCTCCTGCGCGAGGCGATCGAGCGCGGTTATAAGGTCGGTTTTACTGGTGGCAGCGACGACCACAAGGGGCGGCCTGGGGCGAGTTACCCAGGCAGCTCTTCTTTTGGTGTGTACGGTGGGTTAACCTGCATTCTGGCCACTGAATTGACCCGTCAGGGCATCTGGCAGGCACTCAAGGCGCGGCGTTGTTACGCCACTACGGGGCAGCGCATCGTCCTCGATGTGCGCGCTGACGGTCATTGGATGGGCGAGGAATACGCGGCGACCGGTCCACCTCGCATCGAGGTCAGGGCGCGGGGCACGGGCCCCATCGAGGAAATTCAGATTTGTCGAGGACTGGAGACTATCTACACCTATCCAGAGCGCATGCAACGCGATCGCCGGCGTTTGCGTGTGGTCTGGAGTGGCGCCCGTATCAAGGGCCGGGCACGCATTGCCCGCTGGGATGGGGAATTGCGCCTGGAAGACGGCAAAATCACGGCGGCCGAGGGGTATGCCTTCGACAGCGCCAACGAGGGCATAAGCGCCCAGAGCGCGACGCATATCGCCTGGAAATCCGTGACCTCGGGCGATGAGGACGGCGTGATACTGGATATAGAGGCCGATGCCGGAACCAAACTGCATTTCCACAGCCCGATCATCGATTTCGACCTGGCGCTGGCCGATTTGGGGGATCAGGCGATAGTTTTTGCGGCCGGTGGGGTAGATCTCCAGGTCCAGGTCGAATATCTGCCCCTGGGATTGGGCGACAGCAACTGCGCTTTCGCTTATGTCGACGAGGAGCCTAAGTCGGGCTGTACGCCTTATTATGTACGCCTGACGCAGAGCGATGGCGCGCGCGCCTGGAGCAGTCCATTTTATATTAAATACAAGTAGTTAAAAAAGACTGGAGGGTTTTGTAGGTGTGCCGATATAAGGGGGGAAGGTCGTCGCGTCGATCCCACGCGATGGCTGTTTACTCTGAGTGGTGAAGTCCGATCTCCCCGATCGGACTTTTTTTTATAGAGTATTAATTGAGTGCCAGTGCTTGCTCGACGGTGTCTTTGAATTCGTCGAGACGAATCGGCTTTTTGAGGATGGCGTGGACGCACTCGGGTTGGTTCTGGGCTATGTCTTCATCGACCCAGGCAGAAATGATAACGATGGGCACATCGTCGCCGCTGTCGCGGACCTTGAAGAGAAGGTCTTCGCCGCTGGCTTGGCCGGGCATGTGCAGATCCAGGAGGATGAGATCAAAGCTTTCCCGGTCCAAAATCTCCAGGGCCTCGTCGGCATTGCGTGCTTCTACAGCCGTATAACCTTCCTGGTCGAGCAGGCGCAGCAGGAGGATGCGGATTTGGTCTTCGTCTTCGACGACGAGAATTCTGGCGGTTTCTTCCGGCATAATATCAACCTGTGAGAGTGGGGAGAAAATATAGATGCTCTACTCTGCAAGAGCAAGGTGAGGTACGGCGGTTAATCGGGTGAGTTAGTCGCTGCGCAACGGAACCCAAGTTCTCCGGTAGCAGAAGTTGGATTGGTGCGAATGCGCACCGTGGCGGTCAGGGCGTTCTCAAAGCTGACCACCCAATTGCCGCCGCGCCCGACGCGTTCGATGCCCTCAATAGGGCCTTGGGGATCCCGGGGAGGGGTGTCCGGATTTCTCTGATTTTCGTACTGCCGCCGCGCATAAAAGTCATTGGCCCATTCCGACACATTGCCCCCCATATTGTGGACCCCGTAAAAACTGATGCCGAGTGGATAGGTGCCCACTTCTACGGTACTGCCAATTTTGCTGAGTCCGAAGTTGAGTAACTCGCCGTTGGGAGAGGAATCTCCCCAGGCAAAAGGCCGTTCGTCCGTACCGCGCGCTGCCTTTTCCCATTCGGCTTCGGTGGGCAGTCGTTTACCCGTCCACTCGCAATAGGAGCGGGCTTGTTCCCAGTCGACGCAATTGACGGGATGATTTAGCCTGTCCGCTTTGCCGGCATTGCAACCGACTCTGGTACCGGTTGTCGTGCAAGCGCCGTTGTCATCTATACAGGCCTGGTAGGCGGCGACAGTAACTTCAAATTTGTCGATCCAATAGGTGCTCATTAATACCTGATGCGGCGGCTTTTCGTCGTCTTCGCGCTGGTTGGTACCCATGGTGAACTCCGCTTCGGGTACTTCGATCATGCCGCCCTGTTCGGCAAAGACCTGGTCGAGTACCAAGATCGTGACGATGTCCTGGATACTGAGGCCCTCATCGTCTTCGACGATTAAGCCAAAGATGTATTCGCCTGCTATTGGTGGAATAAAACTGGGCTGCGCGGCGCTCGAATCGGAGAGCACGATATTGGGACCGGGTGTTGTGCCGACGGACCAATAAAACTTGAGCGCTTCGTCTTCGCCGTCCGGATCGATGCTGGCGCTGCCGTCGAGCAAGACCTGCAAGCCTACCTGTACCTGCTGGTCGACCCCGGCATCGGCGACGGGCGGGATATTGTCGGATAATTGCACCAAAATTGAGACTTCGGTGCTGTGGCTCAACTGGCCGTCCGACACGGTGAGACGGATGAGGTAGGTGCCACTGGCGGTGGCGATAAAGCTCGTCTGCACGGCGTCAGAGTCGGCCAGTTCCACGGTTGTGGGCGCTGACAACGTTTCCCATAGATAGGTGAGTCGATCGCCGTCTGGGTCGGAACTGGCGCCGCCGTCTAGAATGATAGGGTTGCCGGTGTCAACGCGCTGTGGTCCGGCTTCGGCTACAGGTGGGGTATTGAGGCTGCCACCGACGATGATCGAGACGCTGTCGATCGAGCTAATGGTCGAGCCATCGGTGACGTTGAGGTAGAATGTGTAGGTGCCCATCGCGCTCGGTGTGAACTGGAAACGCACGGTCGGCGTGACTACCACCACCGTGGGATTGTTGGGTGAAGCGCTCCATGCGTATTGCAGACTTTCGCCGGTGGGATCGAAACTGGCGGAGCCGTCGACAACGACCTCTTCACCAATTGCAGCGGTCTGGTCGGAGCCAGCATTGGCCACGGGCGCTTCATTGGGCGCAGGTGGGGCAGGCGGGGTGCTGCAGGATAGAATACCGACGAGCAGAAAGAAGGGGGAGAGTCGGACGGATAGACGACGCCGTCTCAGCACGGGCATCTCCTCATAGTCAAAAATCCAAAGTAGAAGAGTCTCCATAAGTCCAATAATAACCGGACTCTGCATACCTGTCAATCAGTGGTTTGTAGGTCGTTCTGCGGCAGTGGAGGTAGAGATGACAAAAGAATAGCTCCGGTTTATATTCAGGGGAGCGCTTAGCGGTGCCGCAATTGAATCAGATAAGAATATGGAAACGGCGCAGGACCTAAATATTCACTCCGTCAATTTGGGTATCTTCGATGGCGAAGTCGGCCATGCGGATATCAATCAGGCACTGACTCTGGCCCCCAGGGTCATTCTTTTCGGCGAGCAGACGCGCCTGCCTTATTTTCCCGACGATACGCGCTTGCCCAAACTGCATGCCAGTGACCCCCTGGTCTTGCTGTTCTGGAAGGTGCTGAAAAAAATCCCCGACAACCTGCGCTACGCACTGATCGAAAGTCAACTTAGCATTACGTTGATTCGCGGCGAAAATTTGCTATTCTACGATAATTATCGCCGCCACCAGGCCGTGCACATCGGCTGGCGGCGACACACGATTTACCTGGCCGAGGTACTCCTGCACGAGGCCGCCGACAAGGGCTACGACCATTGGGCCATTGCCGAAGGAGTGATCTATGCCGGATGGATGTTGTTAGATTTTTTGCTCTTGGTCGATATTTTTAAGACCCATCGCAAACTAGCTCGCAAAGTGCCCAATTACCGTATAGGCGAGCCCCAATTGCTCAAGCTGATTTCGCGTCACAATCTGCACCGCCGCGACAGCGCTGATCAGGGCCGCTCTGAAGTACGCGAATTCGTCGATGCCTACAAGGGCCAGTTGGTTCGCTACAGCGCCGCCGATGTGGCCGCCGCCGATCCGGTGGAGCTGGCGCATCAGGTGTTCGATCCGGCTTGCCAGCAGCGCTGGGCCTACGACAAGATGTCGCGCATCGCCCAGGTGTTCAGCTATCCGCGCATGTTCCTCTTCGATCGCGATATCATCCACGGCGTTGCCTACAGTTTAGCCGTACATCGGGGCGAGGATATTGCCCCGGAGAGCTTTGCCGATGCGCTGCACGATTACGAAGATTCCCTGCGTTTTGACCCCAAACCACTGCTGGCTGCTTTCTGCAAAGGGGTCGTGCCCAAGCCTAGAGCCGCTTTTATAGAGAAGGTGGTGGAATTGGGCGATAAGGGGTTGCGCGGTTATTTCGTGGCGTACCGTCAGGGCGAGACCGCCGCTCAGGATTTGGTCCATGCCCTGTGGATGTACCTGTGCTCTCTTAGTTCGGATGCCGCCGGCGTTTTCAGCCGTCTGGGGCGTTGCCGTGCCTGGGGGCGGGGCGACCGCGAGGAGGAAGAATTCGAGCGTGCCCTATGTGGTATTCTGGTGCGTTTGGACAAAGCGCCCAATTACGCCGAACTCTCCGCCGAGGTAACGGATATGGGCGAGGTGGCGCGCGACGAACTGGCCGAATTGATCGAGCAGCAGCAGCTGGAAGAGGAAGACGAGTGGGAGGTTTTTAAAGGCAAGAAGCAGACGATCGTTACGCGCGCTTGCGAGTTGCTGGAACAATTGCAAGGGGGGGGCGAAGATGGAGGGCAGGTACAGGCAACGGGCATCGACTTGCACCAGGATGAGATCATTGTTGGAGTATTGCAGGACAGTCCGCATCGGCACACTTCCGATCCTAGTGCGGTGCTCATGTACGTGCGCAATTACGAGCGCTCGCTCAAGGACTTTGGTCCGGGCGATCCCGACACCGGTTTTCTGTTAGTCTGCGTGCTCATTCGCCTGGACCGCTCGGAGCATTACGAGTATTTGCTGGAGCAAGTACCGCGTTTGGGGACGTCGGCTCTATCAGCTATGTATAGCGTTTTTGACCAAATTCCAGAGCGCGATATGAAGCGGCGTACTATTCTTAAAGAGGCGCGCATTCGGTCGGCCCAGATGTTGGCCCAAACCCAGGCTCTGGCGCGCCGCAATCGGGCGCGGTGAGAGGAGGTAGGCGCATGGGAATACGGTTGGGGTGTATAGGGCTCCTGGGGTTGCTCGCCGGTTGCGCTTTGTGGCGTGCTGGCGCAGTGCCCGGCGCCAATCTGCAAGCAGCTACAACGGAATTGGCCCAGGTCGTGGCTCGAGAAACTAACGGGGAGACGATCGCTCTACTGCCCTGGCGCGATGCCAAGGGGGAGCGCAACGGCTATACCGAAGCGGTAGATGAGTACATTATCTCGGCTCTTTTAAAAGCGGATGTACCCATAGTGCTTGCCGACGATAAAAGCGTCGGCAAGTGGAAGGACGTCGAGCCCGTTCCCGCTAAGGCTTGGCGCGATTTGAGCGCTGAGCGGATTGTTGGCGGGCGCTTGCAAGAGGACGCCGAATGGACTTATCTGCGTTTCTTTCTTATTGACCGAGTCGACCAGGCACTGGTAACGACGAGCACCTGGCGTTTGCCTCAGGCCGAGCTCGAACGGCAGGTTGCGGCGCAGGGGCAATTGGGGCAAGGAGGGGTGGGGCAAACGGAGATTGTGGTAGATTTTCATTTGCTGGGTTTGCGCGACCAGGGGGGATTTCCCGAAGCGGTCGTTGTTGAGGAGGGCAAAGGGCTGCTGGCTGGGGACCGGGTGCAGATCCGTTTTACGCCTCTGATCGATTGCGAGGTCTATGCTTTTCTCTACAGTTCGGAGGGGGCGCGCATAGATGTATTGAGTCCACGTTATGTATACGGGGGGCGGGAGCAATTTGGTCCTGGTGAAGAACAGTGGATTGATTTAAGCGAGGCCGGGCAGGTTTACACGCTTTATTTTTTGGCTGCGTCCCGACTAGACGAGAATCGCGAGGAGCTTTTCGAGGAGATGAAGCGTTTGGTAGATGAGGGGGAAGTTAATCGTTTTAGTGGTCTCGAGCAGTTGGATCAATTGCTGGGGGCTTATTTGCTCGAGGGGATCGAAGGGGAAGGGGAAGGGGCGGTTATTCGAGGTCGTGAAGGTATAAAGTTGGGTAAGAAGCAGAGTTTTATTCTTAATGATGGGACGCCTATAGATAGTCGGGCGGAGGAGTTGATTGGAGTGCCTGGGGTGGTGCGGGCTATTAGTTTTGAGATTCAGTGAAAATAACTTTACGAATTGTAGAAGGGTATGATGGCTGGAATTTATTTTGACCATAATGCTACTACGCCTCTCAGGCCTGAGGTGCTGGAGGTTATGCTGCCTTATATGACGGAGCATATCGGCAATGCATCCAGTATACATGGAGTCGGGCAGGAAGCGCGGGCCGGGATTGAGGGGGCCAGGGAGATTCTTGCTCGGGCGCTGGGGTGTGGAGCAAGTGAGATCTATTTCACTAGCGGTGGTACGGAGGCAGACAATTGGGCGCTTAGAGGGGTGGCGGCGCGCCGCGGCGGGCGCATTGTGACTACGCGTATAGAGCACCATGCGGTGTGGCATATGTGCGAATATCTCGAAAAGCAGGGGAGGGAAGTGATCTACTTGCCGGTGGATGAGTACGGGGTGGTGGATCCGGACGATGTGCGGGCGGCGCTCGACGATGATACGGCGTTGGTTTCGGTGATGCATGCCAATAATGAGACGGGCAGTGTGCAGCCTATCGGGGAGATTGGGGCGTTGACCAGGTCGCGTGGTATACCGCTGCACGTGGATGCGGTGCAGAGCTTTGGTAAAATACCGTTCTCAGTCGACGATTGGAATGTCGATCTGGTGTCGCTTTCGGCTCACAAAATTAACGGTCCTAAAGGTGTAGGCGCACTGTACATCCGCGCAGGGGTGGAAATTGAAGCGCAGTCTTATGGTGGGGGGCATGAACGCGAGATGCGGGCGGGGACGGAGAATGTGGCCGGCATTGTCGGTTTTGGGCGGGCGGCGGAATTGCGCTTGGATGAAGGAGAGCGGTTAGAAGAGGAGGTCGGGGTGTTGCGGCAGCGGCTGGAGCAGGGGGTTGTCGCCGCGCTGGAGGATGTGAAGATGAATGGGCATCCGCAGAGCCGGTTGGGCAATACGCTGAACGTATCTTTTCAGGGTGTCGAAGCGGAGGCTGTTGTGCTGGGACTGGACCTGAAGGGCATAGCAGTGGGGAGCGGTTCGGCCTGCTCATCGGGTACTACCGAACCGTCCCACGTGCTCTTGGCTATGGGGCTAGAGTCGCGCCAGGCTGCCAGTGCGGTGCGCTTCAGCCTGGGATGGGGCAATACGGCTGCCGAGGTGGATAGTGTATTGGGTGTTTTGCCCGGGATCATTGGGCGGCTGCGGGAAATGTCGGTGTTTTGAATTTAGAAATCTTCTCAAAATTTTCGTCGGTTTGGACCTCTCCATCAAAGAGCGAATTAGAGGACGGCAGCAAGGGCGTTGCATAGGGCATCCATATTGTCCTCGGTCATGCCGGCCACGTTGATGCGGCCGGAGCCGACGATGTAAATGGCGTATTGCTGGCGCAGGGCTTCCACCTGTTGTGGCGTCAGACCGGAGAAGGAAAACATGCCGCGCTGGCGGGTGATGAAAGAGAAATCGCGCTCGATGCCTTTTGTTTTGAGGGTGTCGACAAAGAGCCGGCGCATGTCGTTGATGCGGTTGCGCATGGCGGCTACTTCGCCTTCCCAGCGCGCGCGCAAACGATCGTTTTGCAGTACGGCGGTGACGATGGCGGCGCCGTGGGCGGGTGGATTGGAATAGTTAGTGCGGATGCAGATTTGCAGATGGCCCAGGGCGGTGGCGGCGGCTTCCGCATTGGCACCGACTAGGGTGAGGGCGCCGGCGCGCTCGTTGTAGAGACCAAAGTTTTTGGAGAAGGAACTGGCGATGAGCAACTCGGCGCCGGGGCGGCACAATTCCAGCAAACCACCGGCGTCTTCCTCAAGCCCGTCGCCTAGGCCCTGGTAGGCAAAGTCTATCAGAGGCAGCAGGCGGCGTTCGGCGACGAGAGCGGCGATCTGGCGCCACTGCTGGGCCGAGGGGTCGACGCCAGTTGGGTTGTGGCAGCAGCCGTGTAATAATACGACATCGCCGGCGGGAATTTTTTCGAGGGCGGAAAGCATAGCGTCAAAAGCAAGACCGTTGGTGGCCGTGTCAAAATAAGGATAGGTCTCGACCTGGAGACCGGCGGCCTGGAAAATCTTGGGGTGGTTGGCCCAGGTCGGATCGCTGAGCCAGATGCGGGCTTTAGGAAACATGCGGTGCATGAAGTCGCCGGCCACGCGCAGAGCACCGGTGCCGCCTGGCGTATGCGCCGTAACCGCGCACTGACTAGTGACAAAGTCGTGGGCGGCACCAAAGAGTAGGTCCTGGACGGCAGCGGCGTACTCAGGTGCGCCTTCGATGGCCAGGTAGGTCTTGGTGACTTCTGCGCTGAGCAATTGATCTTCGGCTTGTTTGACAGAGTCGGAGATCGGCGTATTGCCGTTGGCGTCTTTATAGACGCCGACGCCGAGGTTGATTTTGCCGGGCGTGGCATCTTGTTTAAAAGCGGCGGTCAAGCCGAGGATGGGATCAGCGGGTGCGGTATCTAGTGTTTCAAACATGGTCGGTCTCTCGAAATGTAGATATTACTCACATTGAGCAGGTTGAAATGTAAGAAATTTGATATGTCTGGCATACCTTCTGCCCGAAGAGGAGGAGGATCTTCTTTCGCAAGTCGGTGAGCCCTTCGATGATCACCCGCACTGGCTGCTGGCGGCCTAGAGTAACTACGTTGATGCCCTCGAGGAGTTGGAAGATCCAGCGCAAGGTCGGGGTGGCGGTGGGGCATCCGATCTGATTAGAGAGGGTTTCTTTTTGCAGCGCCAATTGTTGCCGCATCCGTCGTTGGGCGATGGAATAGACCAACAGAGCCAGGGTCATTACCATCAACAAACCCTGGATGCGGGAGGGTTTTTTCACAAAGAGTGAAGCGGTAAAAAAGAGGGGGTCTTTAAGAAAACGGAAGCCGCGTTCGGCGGTGCCTTGTCCTTTATAGCCGGGCAGGATTTCTTTATCGCTTAGCTCCTGGCTATCGATGTTAGTAGCCAATACAAAACTGGCCTTGCGTTGCTGCTGGGCGCGTCGTTTTTCGGGATCGGCCACGACCGTAACCTGGAGTTGCCAATCGATCGACTTGATCGGCGTGTCGACGCTGGGACGCCCTTTGTGGGCATAGTGGATCTGAGACGTAGAGGTGGTCTGATCGACCTGATGATACTTCCACTTCCGGGCCAGCCGGTCCAAGCCTGTTTGCGCTTGTTGTTCTGAGCTAAAGCGTTGGGCATGCAAGGGGTAGAGTTGTTTCTGGATGGCGTTGTATTCCTTTTCTTGGGCCTTGGCTACCGCCTCTTGGGCCTGGTGCCATCCCGTCTGGGAGGTAATGACCAACCAGCGTTGTACGATGCCATAATGGCCCAGGTCGATCCGTTGGAAACGATAGGCTTCATCCTGGGGCTGCCAGCCATTCCACGCCCAGGCTTGCTCAATAACCTGCTGGGCGACTTGGAGGGTTTCGGGAATGCGCGTCAGGAAGGGTACCTGGGCTAAAAAGGGGGCCTTCTTCTCGGTGTAGAGTTTGCTATCGGCCACCATAAAAGCAGGCGTCGGTGCCGCCTTGAATTCGTCGATTAAGGCTTGGGCTCGCGCTTGGAAAATAAGGAGATCGGAGGCGTTACCGTCCCAGCTCTGGCTAGCCAACGGGATGCCACCATCTTGCGCCGTCATCAGCTCTAACACCGCCTGTTTGAGATCCGGACGATGGTCTTTAGAATAGCCGTGGGTAATCAAAATAGCCTGCGCATCGCTCTCGGGCACGTAGTCGCCGTGCAAGGAAAAGGTGGTCGTATCGACATGGCGAAAGCGTCGATCCACCCCTTCTTGCTTACAGGCCCAAAGCGACAGCTCACTAAACAGCGTATCGCATCCATAACGAAAGACCTTGTCCAGGCTCCGGCCCAGCTTGAAGTGATTGAAGTGATCGGCCTGCACACCTCGACGAAACAGCCGGTCCAGCGGCTTGTTGACGAAAAACTGCGGCGTCAACGACAGCGGACGCTGGGTAAAGCCCAAGCCGTTGAGGAGCATACCGGCCACCGCTTCGCCCGTGCTAATCGCTTCGTCGGCATCTGGATCGATCCGCTCGTCGATCTTCTCAATGAGACCTAAATCCTTGATAACAGTAGTTTGTTGAAACGGGCATGAGTCGATATTTTACGGCTATTCTCCTGGGTTCTTTCCGTTCCTCTTTGCGCTGGATACAAGTGCCATGAGCCGTCGTTTGCCGGTTGCGCCGGCG
>Ga0114996_10005545_pt1 | contig 14772 bp, 12 predicted proteins | sample ArcticOcean_MG_C_4_FD_87039 | JGI IMG/M metagenome (GOLD analysis project Ga0114996, IMG submission 87039) | Marine microbial communities from western Arctic Ocean - ArcticOcean_MG_CB4_134 | ecosystem: Environmental > Aquatic > Marine > Oceanic | place: Arctic Ocean: Canada Basin | collected...
CTATAGCTCTGGTGTTATGGTGGTAATCGTGTTTTTTTAACCAAAGTTCAATTAGATCTGATCTACAACCGGATTGGAAATGTTGGGTTCTATCGAAAGATTCAGGATATTCTCCATCGGGTAACTCTCCGTATAATATCCCTGCCGCTATTTTTCTTTGAGCAGCAGTTAGCCCTACGGACACCCACTGCCCTACAATGCGGTTGGAGTGTCTAATAGAGGGGCTATTTTCAGATCTCAATAACTCTTTAAAACCAGTAACCCCTAATTTACCTAACTCGTCACCCCGTTCCATGACCTCCTTACGGACCACATCAAACCATTCAATTTCCGATTGTCTATCCGACTCATCTCGTTCGATTAGCTTGAGTACACCTAGTCGTGCTAACATCTCCCCTTGGGTCCGCTTATTCGATTCAGTCACAATAATATTTTCGTTATCTAGACGTTTGTTAAGAGTGATCAGCAGAGCGCTTAGCTTCATGATGCCACTGGGTCCCACGATTTCATTTACTGTTTCTTTTAGGTTGGTTTGAAGATGGAGTGATAGTAAATCTTGGTTGAAACTAAGCCGACCAAACCTGCCCCATTTTCTTGATGGGATTTGTTGTTGGTTGAGGGCGCTCGTAGCCGCATTTAAAACAATCCAGGTTTGAATGCTGTCTTTAGGCCAGTCCAAGTTGCGTTCCAAGCTTGCAGTTGTGGAATAGCCCCCTACAGTTTCCAATTCGGCGTTTATTTGTTGTTCAACCCAGTTAATACGATCTCCTAGGCCTTTTTGCATTAAACCATCTACCGGATCCGATATTGTTTCGATCAGTTTCATTTCGATTTGCCGGATTCTTTCTCTAGTAACAGCAAATGCAGAGCCGACCTCTTCTAATGTCCTCTTTAGCAACCATCGTTGTTTCATGATGTAGATGAATCGGTCTTGGTATTGGCTTTGGAAATAAGGCAGATGCTCTATGTAATGTCCGATGCAAATCCAAGCATCGTTAGGATCTCCACCGGTGGGGGCAATAACCGGCGCTGAGGGGTCAGCCTTAGTTGAAGCAATACTATCCACCCACTCCCAGAACTTCCCGGTTGTCTTTTTGTTTTCTTCCATAGTTTCTCAAATAGTCCCAAGTAACCTAGATTACTTGAATGAATTCGGAACTTTTATAGCGACGATGAAAGTCTTAATTGCATGCTATTACTAAAAGGAGTGGGAAGCAATTTCATCACATAACAATCGCTTATATAAAAGAAGAGGCCCTGTGAACTTAATCACAGGGCCTCTCAATCTCTATTACCTTATTATCTGGTTACTTTACAACTAACGGCGCCGAGGCACTAACGTTCCCTGCTGCTGCTGCGGAAGTAACAACTACAGAGTACACTCCTGCACTTAAAGCCGTTGGAGAGCCGACCACAGTGCTGAATACGCCCCCAAGGCTAGCCGTGGTGTCTCCGCTATTCCGAGCCAGAATTTGGGTGCTTCCATCGGACGTATACAGTTCAGCGATAAAGTAAGAGCCGCCCGGGAATCCAGATCCCGTCACCGAGATTGTTGCCACTCCAGCATCCACTGTCAAAGGTTGAGCCCCATTCGCGTCTGCGGCGGCACTCAGTATGATTGTTGCGGGTTGTGTTGGTCCAGTGTCACCTTTAGGTCCGGTTACCCCTTGGACTCCCTTAGTTCCTTCGCTTCCTGGATATCCAATCGATCCTTTACTTCCTGCTGTACCCGCAGCCCCTTGAGGTCCTGACGCACCTGTTGCTCCCATGGCTCCTCCACTTCCGTCACTTCCTGCTGATCCTTGGGTTCCCGCTGGGCCGGTACAGGCCACAGTCAGAAGAAGAGCTAAAACTGACAGAGCAATAAGCGTCCCTATTGATCCTTTTTTGAATACGCGCATGGGTTAATTCTCCTAATCGGTGCTGTAAAAGTTGATAGCTAATTATTCTAGGACTGACTAATGCGCACCGTTACAAATCTGCCTGAGTCAGACCACGTTTATGATAGGTATACTGACGCCTGATGTCAAGTCATCTACCTTGTGATCTATGAAGCCTCTGAACTGTGTAATAAGGCAGTTAACGAATAAAGTTAGGAGTCCTTGACCTAAATGTTCTTTTCTACGCGAACTTTTCTTACTCGCCGCCCTGAGGTAGATAGTACTTGGAAGTGTAATTTTTGAACTGTTGCTGTATCCCCGATATCTGGAATCTTGCCTAAGTGTGTGGACAACAGGCCTCCAAGTGTGTCAAAACCGTCGCCTTCAATGACGGTGCCAAACAACTCGTTAAGTTCATCCAAAGGAACGCTGCCTTGAAGGATAGCTTCATTCTCACTGAATTTAACTATGGCTGGTTCTTCTTTGGCGAATTCATCTTCAAGTTCCCCTACTATCTCTTCCAGAAGGTCTTCCATAGTGATGAGGCCTTCAGTTCCTCCATATTCATCTACTACTACCGCCACAGTGGCTTTCTTATCTTGCATTTCCCTCAACAATTCATCTACGGGTTTGGAGTCAGGTATAAATAATGCGGGTCTGGCCACATTTTCGAGATTTCCGTTAACTTCACCAGAGCTAGTTTTCTGAAGAACATCCCGGGCGTGGACTATTCCTATGACGTCGTCAATATTATCTCGATAAACGAGTATTCGACTGTGCCCGACTTCCGCCATAAGACCAGCTATATCCTCGAGCGAGGTATTAATTTCTGAAGCAGCGATGTCAACACGAGGCACCATTATTTCCCTGACTGGAACATCTTCAAGATGGAGGATCGCTTGGATCATTCGCCTTTCGTCTGAGTCAGCGTCGCGGACCTCTTCCTCTACTACTTCTTGTTCCGTTAGTTGCCCTGCGCCCTCATCCGATTCCTGGCGATGCTCGGAGGCGCTAGTCAGCCGTAGTAATCTATCCAGTAATGGGTCGAACGGAGCAATCATCCAAAATATTGCTTTGACTCCAGGCAAGATAAGGTTGAGCATCTTGTGGGGAAACACTTTGCCAAGTTTCGTCCCTGTGGCAGCGAATATGTGTAGCGCTACTAATCCTATGATTACAAAACCAAAGGATTGGGACCAGGAAACACCTAGCACATTGATCGAGAATGAGATTAGTGATGCAGTCGTGAACGAAACGGCGAGCAGCTTACCAATTAAGAATAGTTCTGTGCTCTTTTTTAGCGTCAATCTCTGCTTCTTAGTGGGCAGATCTGAGCTTTGATTAGGCCCGAAGATCTCTCTTGTTTTCCCGGTAGATATTAAAGATGATTCTAGTCCGTAAATTGCTAATATGGTTACACTAGAGATGGTCCAAATTACGAGTGTTACTAAATCAACACTATCCAAGTTACGCCTCCCCTAATTTGGATTTGGCACAGGATTTTTTCTTCGCCAGTTTGATTTGCCAGCTTTTCTTTTTTGGTTCACTCATCGGTTCCATTTTGGCAGGTATTCCTATCGCTAAGTTGTCCGTTGGAACGTTTTTGGTAATGACAGATCCGGCCGCGGTATACGCCCGTTTTCCTATGTTCACAGGCGCTATCAAGATAGTGTCACTTCCTATGAAAGCGTCATCTTCAATATTTGTTCGGGACTTGGTTTGTCCGTTAAAATTTGCAGTTACGGTTCCTGCACCTATGTTTACCCCATTGCCTATTGTCGAATCGCCTATGTATCCAAAATGGCCTATAGCAGTATAGGCGCCAACCATGCTGTTCTTTATTTCGGCGAAATTACCTATATTGGAATGGTTTCCTATCACTGTGTTGGGACGAAGGTGGCTGAAAGGCCCAACTGTTACATCTGGATATAAGGTCGATCGGTCAATTATTGATGCAATTACCTCTACTCGATCATGAATGATTGAATTTCTTATAACAGTGTTGGGTCCCACACTACATCCCTGGCCTACCGCACTTTGGCCCAATATACTGGTATTCGGGTGTATAGTTGTGTCTTTCCCTATCTTGACTTCAGCATCTATGTAGGTAGCTGAAGGGTCGATAATAGTAACACCTTCGGTCATCCATCCGTTCAATATATTACGTCTCATGATTTGTTCTACTTTTGCGAGATCAATCCGGTTGTTAACACCTATGCCTTCTATTTCGTTTTCCGTGGTAATACTTTCAATTGCCATCTCTGACGACGCGGCTTTCTCTATTAAGTCGGTAAGATAATATTCCCCTTTCTCAGAAGGCTTCAATTGCCCTAGGGTTGCCCAGAGCCATTTCCCGTTAAACGCATAAAGACCAGTGTTAACTTCGCTGTTATGAAGCTGTGATTCTTCCAAATCGGAGTATTCAGTTAACTTAACAATCTTGCCGGAAGCATTTCTGATTATCTTTCCGTAATCATTTGGCGAACTAGAAATGGATGTTAGTAATGTTACGGTTGCATTGGAAGATTCGTGCTTTGCAATTAACCTTGAGATAGTCCCGGGCTTAATAAGTGGAGTATCTCCGTAGGCAATCAGAATGCTTAGGTTTTCTTTGTTAGAGATTCCCTGAAGCTGTCGAACGGCGTCCCCTGTTCCAAGTGGTATAGCCTGCTCGACAAAGGAAACATTCTGGTCTAGTTGCTCTCGTATGGATTTGGAGTTCGGAGGTACGACTACCGAGACATTTGCTTTGGTGGCCGTTCGAATTGATTGAAGGACATGCGCGACCATAGGCTTGCCAGCTATCGGGTGCAACACTTTGGGGATGTCCGAATTCATTCGGGTGCTTTTGCCCCCAGCTAGGATACCGATTAACCATCCTTTAGATTGTTGGTCTGTTATATCCAAACAAAAAAACCCATCAACCTCATATGCATTATGAGATTCTGATAGGTTTAATCTCCTGTCAATTATTTATTCAAAATTCGGGAAGTCCCGTTTGCTTCCGAGAACATGCTAGGTTGATTGATGTGACGTGTCAAGATGTGTTGAAAGGTTTGTCAATAAGTCAACTATAACGATTACCCCTCTAGGTTACCGTGGTGGGCGTGGCGGTTTTGTTATAAGAATCAATCCGGCACTCAACAGCAATAGAATTGTCAGAATTGAAAAGGCAGTGAAGTAATCCCCGTTTAGGTCGTAAATTATGCTTACTAGGAGGGGGCCAACGGCACCCGCAGGCATTGTGAGTGGCATTGTGAATCCCCTAATTGCCCCTACGTGGTCCCTTCCGAAATAATTGGGGAATATGATCGTTTGGCTGACGGCTAATCCTGCAACTGTCGTACCATATACTACGGCGAAAAGAAAAAGGGTGGTGACGGTAGTGGCGTTGAGAAGTATTACTAATCCAACTGCGGTTCCCAGATAGACAGCACACATAGCAAATCTTACTGGTATGCGTTCTAATGCGATGCCCCATACTGGGCGTATTGCCATTGCAAAACCTGCGTGGGTACTCAATACACCCGCAGCGACGGTCGTGGAAAATCCGAGATCTCTTACGTAACTAAATTCGTGGAGCACTACAGAGGATATGGATAACCCACTTAAAATTTGTGTCAAAACAAGAAGCCAGAGAGCCTTGGTCCGCATTGATTCTTTTAGTGACCAGGGATAAAGAGATTCGAGGCCTCCCCGTTGTTCGTAAGATCGCTTTAATTTGTCTTTGCTCGATACCCCGTCCGGCAACAGGCCTAAATCCTCAGGTTGCCGAACCATAAAAAAGGCAACTGGTAGTAATAAGGTTATGAACAATATTGACATTAGTATCCAACCATGTCTCCAACCTTGATTGAATACTATTAAAGTCAGAATTGGAGCGAGGAACAGACCTGGGGCTGGTCCAGCCATAGTGGTGATGGCTAGGGCTCTTCCTCGAAGACGTACGAACCATTTTGAAACGGTTGCCCCTGTGACAACGCCTCCTAGACCTGCTCCTCCTGAGATTCCTACAAACGCAAAAATGACATAGAATTGCCAGACCTCATTGACGCGGCTAATCAGTAATGCAGCAACGCTGCCTATAATGGCGGCTAGGGCTATCAGCATACGTGGACCGTGCCGGTCTACCGTGACGCCAAACAATGGAGCAAGTGAAGCAGCGGTTATTATCCTTACAGCTAGAGCTCCGGTCAGTACCGTTCTACTCCACCCAAGATCCTTGCTCATCGGCTCTAAGAAAATGCTAAAAGTAAAACTTTGGAGCCCGCCTCCAATGAACGTACCTAAGAAAGCAGCGGCTACGATTATCCAGCCATAAAAGAACGGGATATTCCTTGCCAACCGTAGGCGGACGTCAGTTTTCATATGTTTATCTACGTTGATTCAATTTGGCCACTGCATTTCCTGAACGACTTGTTCGCGGGAAGTTATTTTTAACTAACTAATTACACGGGTGAATTTATCACATGTAAGGAAACGCTGGCTTGGTATTGTGTAGAAAGAAATCTCGGAGATTTACAAACGAAGACATTGGATTCACAATATAGATATTGGAGAGGTGGCCGAGTGGTTGAAGGCGCCGTTCTCGAAAAGCGGTAATCCCTCTGGGATTCGCGGGTTCGAATCCCGCCCTCTCCGCCGGCCAGGATGACAATTCATCCTTTGTGGAGAGGTGCTGGAGTGGCTGAACAGGCGCGCCTGGAAAGCGCGTGTCTCGAGCAATCGTGACCGCGGGTTCGAATCCCGCTCTCTCCGCCATTATTTTATGTCGGTAGTCGGCTGTTAACTTGAGAAACACTGAAGGGGTTGCCGATAGATAAACAGAGCGGTAATCTGGTTATGTGGAAGAGTGTTAGCTCATGTGCGACGAGCGTATATCGTGGGCTGCAAAATTTTTTTGGAGGCTAGGTGAGATTGACTAAGGCAGTAATAAGCAACGATCTAAATGCTAAGATCAAAAGTTAGGTGGTAGTAGAATCACCTGCGAAAGCTCGTACTATTGCTAGATTCTTGGGCCCCAATTTCGAAGTTATGGCATCTTTGGGGCACGTACGCGATCTACCGAGCGGTGATTTGGGTGTAAGCATACCAGACAAATTTACTCCGAAGTATGTAGTTCCAAAGACAAAACGTAAGGTTGTACAAGACCTCAAGAAGTCTTCTAAGAATGTTGAACAAATCTATTTGGCAACTGATCCAGATAGAGAAGGTGAGGCTATAAGTTGGCATTTGGTTAATGCTGCTGGTTGGGAAAACATTCCCATACAAAGAGTGGTATTCCACCAAATTACGGATGAAGCTGTTCAGGAAGCGTTTGCTCATCCACGTGATATAGATATGCGCTTAGTTAATGCTCAACAGGCTAGGCGAATTCTTGATCGACTAGTCGGGTATCAGCTTAGTCCGTTGCTCTGGAAGAAGATTCAAAAGGGACTCTCAGCTGGAAGGGTTCAATCTATAGCTCTTAAAATAGTGGTAGATCGTGAAAAAGAGATAGATGTATTTATACCGAAGGAGTACTGGTACCTAGAAGCTACTTTAAGCAAGTCTGATTCTAATAGTAAGGACGGTACTAAGCCATTCATAGCTCGGCTCCAGTCTGTGAAAGGAAACAAGGTACCGCTGGAGATTAAATCAGGTGTCCAGGTTAGTGAACTTTTAGAGGGACTAAATGGGGTGAAATATCAAGTCTCAGATGTGCATAAAAAGGAGGCTAGGAGCAAACCATCGCCGCCTTTTATTACTAGTACTTTGCAGCAGGAAGCCTGGAGGAAGCTTAGATTCTCGGCTAACAAAACTATGAGAGTCGCTCAACAGTTGTATGAGGGACTTTCTATAGGGACAGAGGGTCCCACAGGTTTAATTACTTACATGCGTACGGATTCAGTGGAGGTAGCACCAGAGGCCATTAGAAGTGCTGTTAGTTACATCAAAGAGCATTTTGGTGATGAGTACGTGCCGAAGTCACCCCGGAAATTTTCAAAAAAAGCGAAGGGAGCCCAGGAAGCTCACGAAGCGGTAAGACCTAGTGAAGTGACCCGAATTCCTGACAGTATTAGAAAAGACCTTAATAGTGACCAATTCAGACTGTACGAATTAGTTTGGAAACGGATGGTGTCTAGCCAAATGGCTGATGCAATATACGATTCCACCAGAATTGATATAGATGCTTCAGGGTCAGATCTGAAAGAATCATATGTATTCAGGACAACAGGCTCGGTAATGAAATTTCCTGGGTATCGTGCACTATATCTGGAGGATATTGACGACCCTTCTGACGAGGATGGCCAGCAAAGCTCCATACCCGACTTGTACAAAGGCGATAACTTGAACTGCTCGTCTCTTGATTCGACTCAGCATTTCACTAAGGCGCCGCCTCGTTATAACGAAGCTTCATTAATAAAAAAACTTGAAGAGGAAGGAATCGGCCGACCTAGTACTTATGCGCCGACATTATCTACCATATTGGATAGAAACTACGTTGAAAAGGAACAGGGTAGATTCAATCCTACGGTGCTTGGCAAGGTGGTAAGTGAGCAACTTGTTAACCACTTCCCCGACATAATGGACATCGGCTTTACAGCAGAAATGGAACACTCCCTCGACGAGATAGCGAGAGGTGAGCGAGAGTGGGTGCCAGTTCTGGAAGAATTCTATGGCCCTTTTAAAGAAGCATTAGACAACGCGGTGGAGGATATGCCACGGGTGAAAGTCGAAGAGCCTACCGACGAAACGTGCGAAATGTGTTCTAAGCCTATGGTTATCAAGACTGGTCGATATGGGAAGTTCGTGGCTTGCACAGGATTCCCAGAGTGTCGTGGTACAAAGCAAATTAAGAAACCGCCGCTTGCTAAATGCCCTGAATGTGAGCCAGGCGAACTGGTTGAAAGACGAGGCAAAGGGCGTGCTTTTTACGGCTGTACAAATTATCCTAATTGTACGTTTACAAGTCTTCAAATGCCTGTTTCTGAGAGCTGCCCATCGTGCCAAGGTTTGTTAGTTGTCTCCAAAAAAGATCAGACCAAGTGTATCAAATGCGGATTTGAGGGTTCCATAGAATTACAAGAAGCAGAGAAGGCCGATAAGTAGATATGGGCACCTTGATCGACGAGTATCGCGGGTATCTTCTAGGTGAAAGAAACTTGGCTCTGCCGACTGTAAGGAATTACCTGGATGATTTAAAGCCACTTTTCGAGTTTTTAAAAATTGAACATATTGATGTGTCTGACACAATGGCCGAGTTTCGAGCGTTTATTTTAAGGAATGCTAAGGACTCCATTAATCGGGAATACCGACGCTTTTTGTTAAGTTACCTCGCTTGGTTAATGAATACAAGAATTACAAAAAGCAATCGGGCAAATAAAACCCAAGGGCACGTAAGGTCAAGCGCGGTTAGGCATTTGGCAAGCTTAAGATCGTTTTTCCGCTTCTTAATCGTAAAAAATTATATGCCTAATGCACCTATATGGAAGCGCGGATCAACAACTATGCGTGGATTGATTCCTAAGACAGGAAAACGTCTTCCCCAAGTTCTCCATAAAATGGAAGCCGAAGTAATCATTTCTGCAACGTCACGGTCGGCTTCCGAAAAACGGGCAATACCTTTACAACTTAGAGATGCTGCATTGTTGGAAATCATGTATGGCTCTGGACTTCGTTTATCAGAAGTTGTGAACATAGACTTAGATGATCTAGATATCAAGAACCGCAACCTTCGTGTGAGAGGTAAAGGTAGAAAAGAACGCGTGGTCCCGCTCAGCCGGCCCTCAGTTGATGCTCTGGCTAAATATTTACATATGGGTAGGCCGCATTTAGTAGTGGATCAAACAAAGAAAGAACTGTTCTCTAACCGATATGGGTCTAGGTTATCTAGGAGAAGCGTACAGGAATTGGTGAAACTTTATGCTTTCAAAGCTGGTTTGGATTCAACCGTACGACCGCATACCTTACGGCATTCGTTTGCTACCCATTTACTGGACGGTGGTGCCGATATACGGGTAGTTCAGGAATTGCTCGGTCATTCAACTCCTACTACAACCCAAATATATACTCATATTAGCCCTACCCAGGCGCGTAAGGCGTACTTGGCGGCCCACCCTAGAGCCACTAAGTTAGAGATTAAAAATGAAAACATATCTAGTAATTAACGGTCCAAATCTTAATAACCTTGGCAAGAGGGATAGTTCGGTTTACGGTTCAATTACTCTTCCTGAGATACAGGATAAAATTTCCGCATTAGCTACCAAACTAGGTGTGAAAGTCGAATTCTTCCAGTCGAATTTTGAAGGAGCTTTAATTGACTACATACAGGAAAGGGCCATAACGGCCACCGGTATCATTATTAATCCGGGGGCATTGACTCATTATAGCTACTCTCTGATGGATGCCCTCGCCGATCAGGACGTGCCTATAGTTGAAGTACACATTTCTGATATATATTCAAGGGAAGAATTTCGACGCCATTCGGTAATTAAGGATATTGCCTCAAAACAGATAACTGGGCATGGATGGAAAGGGTACATGGAGGCACTGGAATATCTAGTCACGGATTTAGCGACTGATAACCGTAATCGCCCAGATTAGCTGGAGGGGAAGTGAGCATTAGCCATGTTGACTCACATTTGACATCTTTCAATTGCGAAGACTTTGGGGAGTGATATGTTAAGCAGACTTGAGTATTTGAGGAACGAGTTGAATATACGGAATCTTGATGCAATGTTGATTTCTTCGGCGGAGAATCTAGCGTACCTGTCTGGATTTTTAGGTTCTGCAGGTTATCTAATTATTACCAATGACGTAGCTATAATAGCGACGGATTTCCGGTACCTAGAGCAGGCTAAAAATCAGGCGCCAAACTACGAAGTTGTGAAGATTGGCAACAGAGACCAGGATTGGTTTGTAGATCTTATTCTGCGATTGGGAATATCGAACTTGGGATTCGAGGGGGATCACGTTACGGTTTCGCTATACGAGAAATTGGTATCCAAGATAAAAGACCTCAAAGGGCCCAGTTCCAAGAAAATATCTTTGTCGAGTACAGTTGGAATAACTGAAGAGATAAGGGCGACAAAGGAACCAGGTGAACTTTCTCTTCTACAAAAAGCGATAGATATTTCTGATGCGGCTATGGACGCGATAATTCCGACTATAAAACCCGGAGATACTGAACGTGAGGTTGCATGGCGTCTCGAAGTTTGTATGAAGGAAAAAGGTGCGGACTCCCTAGCATTTGACATAATAGTTGGGTCGGGTCCTAATGCTGCACTTCCACATCACCGTGCAGGCGACAGGATTCTTAATGAGAGTGAATCCATAGTGATAGATATGGGAGCCAAATATCAAGGTTATTGCAGTGATCTCACGCGTACTATAGTTTTGGGTTCACCAGACGAAAAGTTTATCCGCATTTACGACACTGTTTTTGCTGCCCAACAGACGGCCATGGTTGCGATTCAGCCAGGAATGACTGGTGGTGAAGCCGATAAATTGGCAAGAACTGTTATTGACGAAGCAGGTTTCGCTGAATATTTTGGCCACAGCTTGGGACACGGTTTAGGACTGGCTGTTCACGAACAACCAGTAGTTGGTCCAAATGCCCAAAACACTCTCGTAGCCGGAATGCCATTCACTATTGAACCTGGTATATATCTACCAGGTTGGGGCGGCGTTCGCATTGAGGATGTCGTACTATTAAAAACTGAAGGTGCTACGAAGTTGAGCAAGGCAGCTACAATGCGGAATTAACAGAAACACACCTATGAAGTAATCCTTTGAAAGGAAGTGAAAAATGGTAATCGGAGTTGGGGATTTGCGTAAAGGTTTGACAATCGAGTTAGACGGTCAACCGTATCAAGTTGTCGAACACACCACGCATAAAATGCAACAAAGAGCACCAGTTGTTAAATTAAAACTAAGAGACCTTAAAACAGGCAAGTCAATAGAGAAGACATATAACGGCTACGACGTTAAATTAACGAGAGCGACAGTCGAACAGAGGCCATCACAATACATATATCGAGATGGTGATTTGTATTACTTCATGGATGTGGATAACTTCGAACAATATCCCCTAAATGAGGAACAATTGGGTGACGGAATCAACTATTTGGTTGACCAAATAGAATTGCAAATAGTTTTCTTTAAAGATGTGGCCATTTCGGTTCAGCTACCTACGTTCGTTGAACTGAAAGTGGTCGACACTCCCCCAGGAGTAAAAGGCGATACTGCAGCAGGTGCAACCAAGCCCGCTACTTTGGATACAGGACTTACTGTAAATGTCCCATTTTTTGTCAATAATGGAGAAAAGATTCGAGTTGATACTAGAACTGGTCAATATTTAGAAAGAGCTGGGTGAGAGCGATTGTTAACATGCGCGACAATCCGATGTTCAGAGTAGATTTGCATGTACATACAGGCTATTCATTTGATAGTACTACTTCCCTTTCAAACATAGTTAAGAGGGTCGTTGATAAGAACCTCGATTGTATAGCCATTACGGATCACGGAACTATTGAAGGGGCATTGTCCCTACGGGAGATGGCTCCTTTCCAGGTAATAGTAGGACAGGAGATAAAAACCACTCAAGGTGACTTGATCGGTCTATTTTTGAGTAAGCAGGTGCCGTCTGGACTACAACCTATTGAAGCCGTGGAATGTGTCAGGCGGCAAAATGGTATTGTGATGCTCCCCCATCCGTTCGATAGGATTCGTGGTTCAGCTTTAACCTCACAGGGATTTTTCGATGTTCTGCTGATGGATGATCTCGATGATGCAACTTTAGTACGGAACCGCATTAGGGTAACGGATATACTTCAGAAGCGAGAAACGCCCAATCACATCGCGGACCTTCAGCTAGGAGGCTTTGATCTCATAGAGGGATTTAATGCAAGAAATGTATTTCGAAGCTCTGATAGAATGGCCAAGGTATTTGCTGACTCGAGTAAGATACCGATAGTTGCGGTTAGTGATGCACACACCGTATCTGAGCTGGGCAACACATATACCCAAATACCTAAACTTAGTAATGACCCGAAGGAATTTCTTGAGGCGATAAGACAAGGTTTTCTGGTAGAGAAACGCAGTAACCCTCTGGTACATTGCGCAACCACCTATAACAGACTAGTTAAGCAATTCTTACGTAGGTAAGGTTTGGTGAAACTAGGTTGGATGTCTACTGGGCGCGGGCAGGGCTCTAGGAAATTACTACTATCTACCCTTCAAAGTATCAAGTCCGGATACATTGATGCCCAAATAGAGTGCGTTTTCTGTAATCGTGCAGTTGGCGAGGAACCCGGCAGTGATCAATTTATGTCAATCGCTGAAAGCAACTTGATACCTGTTGTAGCTTATTCGTCAAGGGAATTTACAAGGCGTAAAGGTGCACGCTCCTTTAATGATGTTCGTGCTGAGTATGACAGATGCGTAATTGAAATGCTGTCTGGTTTTAAACCTGACTTGATTGTGCTCGCTGGCTACATGCTTTTCACTTCTCTAGAGATGGTCACTAAGTTCAAGATGATTAATCTCCATCCCGCTCCACCGGAAGGCCCGATTGGACCTTGGCAGGAGATCATCTGGGAGATCATCAAGTGTAATTCCCAATTAGGAGGGGTTCAAATCCAACTAGCTACTATGGATTGGGACAGAGGTCCAATTATTTCTTATATTACTTATCCCTTGATTGGAACCGAATTTGGGGCGGGATGGAAACAAATCAATGAATATTCATTTCCTAATCTACGAAAGGATTACGATGAGAATCTGCTTCTCTTTAAGACGATCCGGGAGGAAACTGGGAAACGCGAAATTCCTCTTTTGGTAGAGACCCTCAGATCTATCGCTAACAACGATATTAAAATACGAGACGGGGCGATTTTCCATAACGGCAAAATATTACATGGAGGTTTGTCGCTAGCCGATAGAATTCCGAAATGGCTTACTTAGAGTTCTTGCTGGAGTCTTTCCCTGCCAACACCTCATCTACGAGGCCATATTTCTTAGCTTGATCCGCATCTAGGTAATAATCCCGGTCTGTATCTTGGGCAATTTTTTCGACGGTCTGACCGGTATTAGTCGCTAGCAAGGTTCGAATTTTGTCCTGCATTCTAAGGATTTCACGGGCGGCGATTTCGATATCAGAGGCTTGCCCTTGGGCTCCTCCCATTGGTTGATGCATATGGACCGTGGCATTGGGAAGCGCATATCGTTTCCCTTGTTTACCCGCGCTTAATAAGACTGTAGCCATGCTGGCCGCCATTCCCACGCAAATAGTGGAAACATCAGCATTCACCATTTGCATAGTGTCATATATTGCTAAGCCAGCGCTTATTACGCCACCTGGGCTATTTATGTATAGATTTATGTCTTTGTCAGGATCTTCTCGATCAAGATATAGTAGTTGGGCTACTATCAGGTTGGCTACCGAATCGTTAATGGAGGTTCCAAGGAAAACTATCCTTTCCCTCAATAGGAGCGAGTAGATATCGAATGCTCGTTCTCCCCTGGAGGAACTTTCAACTACCATCGGAATAATGTTTTGTGGAAGATTTTCTTGATTCGCCATTAATTATGTCTCCTACTGTTTACGTACTAAATATGTGCAGTGAGATATTTAAGCCGATTTATGATCTCCATTTGCAATTCTCACAAGTTGTTCTAGCGTTTTACGTCTAGTCAGTACGCGTTCAATTGATTGATTGCCCTCTTCGCTCTCCAAATTCCCCTTAATCCTATCAGCCTGATCTCCCGCCTCGCTCAGAATGGTTTCTATCTCAAGAGTGATGTCTTCTGGAGTGACGATTACTCCTTCCAACTCGGCGACCTTTCCAATAGCGTGACTTCTTTTAATGCGGTCTTCTGCTGCAGTTTTTAGTTCCTCCCTATGATCTTC
>Ga0114996_10005546_pt1 | contig 14771 bp, 14 predicted proteins | sample ArcticOcean_MG_C_4_FD_87039 | JGI IMG/M metagenome (GOLD analysis project Ga0114996, IMG submission 87039) | Marine microbial communities from western Arctic Ocean - ArcticOcean_MG_CB4_134 | ecosystem: Environmental > Aquatic > Marine > Oceanic | place: Arctic Ocean: Canada Basin | collected...
CCAGAGCATTTTACTTCCCCACCAATTTCTACAAAAAGATCTGTGAATCCCTTGGATTGGAGAAAATGAAAAACTTCATCCACGGCAAAACCTTTAGCGATAGCATTCAGGTCCAATTTTGTTTTCGGATTCTGTTTTTGAATACCATTGTCCGATAAAATGATCTTTTCCCAACCTGAATGAGATAATACATATTCAATTTCTTCTTTCTTCGGGAATCCCTTTTTAGGATTTGGCCCAAATCCCCAAAGACTCATGAGATCAAATATGGTTATGTCAAATACACCATTTGTTTTTTGGGAAATATCCTGCGCCATATTAACAACCTGGAAAAATTCTGGTGAAACAGGAATAGGTGAATCTGTTTGATTTTGATTAAATAATGAAATTTCACTATTCGGATCCCAAGTGGACATTTTTCGATTCACTTCCGTTAGAATAGAGTCAATGCCTTGTTCTATTTTTTTCTGTGCTTCAAACAATCCAACGTGGATGATTTTGATCGAATAGGTTGTACCCATAGTTTGACCGGAAATAATGATGATATCTCTGGGAGAACTGCATCCCATCCATACGAGTAGAAAGCCCAACAGAATTTGGGTTCGTTTTTTAGTTCCAGGTATTCTTTTCATAAACGGTCAGGTTTAAAATTTGAAAATCAACTGTTCCCCAGTGCGTTTCTAAAATCAATTGGAAATATCAGGAACCAGCAGCGGCGATATTCAGGGTGATTTCCAATAGAAATCCGGGCGTTATCCCAAGGATAAAAACAATGGCAATTAACAAAGCAAGGACGCCTGCTGTCAGCAATCCCGTAGTTGGTTGTAAACTTTCTTTTTCATCCCGCATAACCATATTCACAATGATTCGAAAATAATAGTAAAAAGAGACCAGCGTATTCAAAACGGCAATTACCACCAACCAAATATAACCTTTTGCTATGGCCGCCGAAAAAAGTCCATATTTTGCGATAAATCCAGCCGTAGGTGGAAACCCAGCCAGGGAAACCATAAAAATTGCCATGGCCGCTGACAGCAAAGGATTGCGAGAAGCCAGACCTCGAAATTGTCTGAAGGTCAAATCCTGTTCATTTTTTTCCACTAAAGATAGAATGGCGAATGCACCGAGATTCATGACGGAATAAACCACTAAATAGAATAATACTGCCGAAATCCCAGCCATGTCTTGGACGAGGATTCCCATGACTAAATACCCGGCATGAGAAACACTGGAAAAAGCCAGCATCCGTTTTACATTGGACTGCACAAGGGCAGAGATATTCCCCACCGTCATGGTCAACGTAGCCAAAACCCAAAAGAGATCCTGCCACTGGGTGAATGTTTCCGGAAAAGCGATCATGAATACTTTCAGCAATGCGCCAAAACCTGCTGCTTTAGGTGCAGTACAAAGAAATCCTGTGATTGTTGTGGGGGCTCCTTGATAAACATCCGGTGACCACATATGAAATGGCGCCAAAGCAACCTTAAAAGCAAATCCCGTGAGCAAAAGTCCAATGCCTAAATAGAGATAAACATCGGAAAGGACTGTTCCCGCTGCAATGGCTTGAGCGATCCCTGAAAAGTTTGTTGTTCCTGTGGCACCGTAGGTCAATGCTGCACCAAATAAGAAAAAGCCTGTGGAAAAAGCACCCAATAATAAATACTTTAATCCCGATTCATTGCTGTAAAGGTTATGCCGGAGAAAGCCCACCAGCACATAAAGCGATAAGGATAGAAGTTCCAGGCCAAGAAAAACCATCACCAGGTCGTTTGCTCGTGTCATGAGCATCATTCCAATGACGGCAAATATAATGAGTGCCGGATATTCACCCCGGGATTTGCTGCCCATTCTCTCCAGGTATCCCTGGGAGAAAATCAGCGTCAAAAAACCGACAAAAAGATAAAGGAAATCAAGAAACATTGAAAACTTGTTAAGATATAGCATACCGCCAAAAAGAAGTTTATCATCAAAGCCTCCCTGCGCTATGGCCACCCCGGCTAACCCAAGTCCTAAAGCAGCTACCGACAGCATAATCCCAGGTCGGGAAATTCGTGCCATCTCAATGGTCAAGACAACCAGGGCCGTTATTGTTAAAATAATCTCCGGAGCGATCCCTGCTAAATCACTTGAGGTAAAGTACTGGCTTAAATCCATAGGATCACCGCATCCGTTACAATTTGGAGATTTATGTCCATCCAATAATTTCCTTAAAATACTGTGCAAATGAGGCCATTGAATCATACACTGGAAGGTTTTCAATAGGTAAGGTTGCATGAATCCTTTCGAGTAGATGTTCGACTGAAACATGCATATAACTCAACAGAACTTCCGGTTGCAGGCCGATCAGGAATACCAAAATAACAAGCGGTAAAAGGGTCGCAATTTCTCTTAAATCCAGGTCCGTGAGTTGGGCCTTTGTATTGGGGTTTATTTCATTTAGCGCAACACGATAATACAGCCAGACCATGTAAGACGCGCCAAGGATCACACCAAGAATGGAAAAGGCAGCGATGACCATATTTGCCTTAAATGCCCCGCTGATGATCAGGAATTCTCCAATAAACCCATTCATGCCGGGAAAACCAATAGCGGCAAGCGAAAAGATCGTAAAAAAAACAATATAAATTGGAACGGTCTTGAACAGTCCGCCATAGTCCTCAATCATCCTTGTATGGGTCCGCTCATAGATCATTCCAACACAAAGAAAGAGTGCACCCGTGATAATACCATGATTTATCATCTGCAGTATGCCACCCTCAATCCCATTTTGGTTCAGACAAAAGATCCCCAGTGTAACGAACCCCATATGGCTGACGCTGGAATAGGCGATTAATCTTTTCATATCCTTTTGCATCAGAGTTACATATGCGCCGTAGATAATTGCCGTTACGGATAGGGCCAGCAACGGGATAAAAAACAACTTCACCGCGTATGGAAACATGGGGAAAGAAAATCTTAAAAAACCGTAGGCACCCATCTTTAGCAAAACACCGGCCAGGATGACGCTCCCGGCAGTGGGTGCTTCTGTATGGGCATCCGGCAGCCAGGTATGGACCGGGAACATGGGCATCTTCACTGCAAAGGCGGCAAAAAATGCCAAGAATAACCATACTTGAAGATGAGGTGGATAGTTCCCATTGGACAGTTCCAGAATATCGTATGTTTTCCCCCCGGCATAATACAGGACAATGATCCCCACCAGCATCAGGACACTTCCCGCCAGGGTAAAAAGGACAAATTTTATTGTGGCGTAGATCCGGTTGGAACCACCCCAAACCCCGATGAGCAGAAACATGGGAATCAGTGTCAGCTCCCAAAAGAGATAAAAAAGAAAAATATTCAAGGAAACAAAAACACCCATCATGGCTGTTTCCATGATCAAAAGAGATATAAAAAACGCCTTTGTTTTACTCTGAATTGCTTTCCAAGATACCAACACACAAAGTATGTTTAAAATTGTTACCAGAATGATGAATAACACACTAATACCGTCAACACCTACCTTGTAGTTTATATTCCATGCGGGTATCCACTGATGGATCTCAACAAACTGCATTTTATAAGTTGCCTTATCAAAGTGCGTGTAAATAGGGATGGAAAAAATAAATGTTGCAACCGTAGTCGCTAGAGCCAGCCATTTGATCCATACTGCATTCCGAATAAAAAGTATCAGCAAAGCCCCAGCCAGTGGTAAAAATGTGGTTACCGTTAATACCGGAAAATCGAGACTGTTTAAAAGTATATTTTCCATCTTTTCCTTTACGGTAATATGATCCCAATAAGAATCAATGTCAGGACTCCCGCAACCATGATCATGGCATAATGTTGAATTTGACCACTCTGGATCGCTTGCAACTTTCTGCTCCACAAAAGGGTCAAGTTTGCAAGTTTGCTAAAAGTTCTATCCACTATAAATGTATCTACCCATTTAAACCATCTGGCCATGCGTAAAATAGGTTTTTGTACAATAAACTCGTAAACCTCACCGATGATATTGACCTCTAAACTGGCCAGCGGTTTATTGATAAACCACATGAAGACTTTGGCACCCTTTCTCGGAAACCAGTCTGTATCCATACTGATCGTGTTCTCACACCAGAGCTTTTTCAGGAGCAGGAAAAAACCAAGCTGTGTGAATAATAATATCTGCAAAGTCTCCCAGGTATGATATGCCGTATAGGGTTCAAAATGAACGGTATAAGGCAGCAGCGCGTAAAGAGGTTTATAGAAAATCCCCAGTCCAATACAAAAGATGGACCCTATGATCATGGCCAGTTCCATATTCCACGGAGGCTCCTGCGCTTTAATGCCCCGGTCCTTCCCGAACCAGATGAAATAGGGCACCTTTAAACCGGTATGAAGAAATGTGCCTGCAGAAGCCAACATGAGGGCCATGAACGCCCACATATAATGTTCCTCGCCGAAAGCTGCAACTGTCATGGATTTACTCACAAAACCGCTGAACAATGGAAATGCGGAAATGGCAAGACCGCCAATGATTGTATAGATCATTGTCCTGGGCATGGTTCTATAAAGTCCACCCAGTTCCGACAACTTTGCCGTTCCTGTTGCATACAGCACCGAACCTGTGCCCATAAAGAGGAGTGATTTATACAGGATATGGCAAAAAGCATGGGCTACCACACCGTTGATCGCCATCTGGGTTCCCAGTCCAACACCGGCCACCATATAACCGACCTGACTGATAATGTGGTAGGCCAGCAGTCTGCGGACATCATTCTCCAATACGGCATAAACAACACCGTAAATCGCCATGACAACACCCAGGACGATTAGGATCTCTGATCCTGCACAGACACGGATCAAGGCATAAACAGCGGTTTTAGTGGTGAAAGCACTCATGAATACTGCACCAGTAACCGTAGCGGCAGGATAGGCATCAGGAAGCCAGGCACCGAGCGGCGGCACCGCAGCATTTACAATAAACCCAATCATAATCAAAAAGGTTGCGAAACTTTGAAGGTCCGTTGGCCACCAGCCGTGAAAAGGCAAATACTGGATGGATAAATCACCACTTACCGAATATTGGATCATAATCCCGGCAAATAGGATAAGACCACCAACTACATGCCATAAGAGATACCTGAATCCTGAATCAACAGAAGATGGAATTTTCCGGTACCAAACCAGGAACACTGAAGAAAAGGCCATGATTTCCCAGAAAAGGAATAATGTGAGGAAATCGCCTGCAAAGGTGACACCCAGGGACCCTCCGATATAATAAAAAGCAGCAAGGTGTTCACCGTCATTTTTTACATGGATGGAATAAATGACCCCAATCACACCCATGATAGTGAATATATAGGCAAAGACCTTGCTTAATTTATCTACATGGCCAAAGGTTAACTCCCAACTCAAAAACTCATAAATACCATAAACACCAAGGGGCATGTTTACAACAGCGAAAAAAGCCAGGAGAGTGAGTAAAAGCATAAACCCCTGCTTGATTCGACCTTTGAGTAAAGGAATCAGGAGCCCGCCTATGATATAGTATGCTGACGGATGAAAAAATTCAATATTGAAAATTTCACTTATCATAATAATCCTCATCCTGCATCAGCCAAAGTTGACCTATCCATTTTGATACTACGATAATCAGCGCACAAGAGATCAATCCAAATACAGACCAGAATCCCGGGATCTTGTCTCCAAAAAAGTGAATCTCATGGCGGGGAATAATAAAATCCACCAGAATCAGTAAAACCAATAATCCATAAGCAAATTTCTTGACTTTCTGCGTGCGTAGCTTGTCTATGATCTCAATCAAATTCATCGAATAACACTCTCTGCTATTTTTACAATAAAATCTGGATACAAACCCAGAACCACACTCACGATGGCAGTTAAGGTAAGAGGAACTACCATGAAGGGGATTTCTTTAATCACAGCGTTTTCATGAGATTTGAGTTCCTGCGTGATTTCAGAATCTTCCGTCTTAAAAAATGCCTTATAAACGATGGGTATAAAATAGGCTGCATTCAAAAAGGAACTTGCCAATAATACAGCTAGTACCGCCATATTATGTCTTTCCAGGGAGCCAATGACCAGGTACCACTTTGTGATAAATCCTGATGCCGGCGGAACACCGATCATACTCAATGTGGCAATGGTGAAGGCGGTCATGGTCCAGGGCATTTTTTTTCCAATGCCGTTCAACTGGCTAACCTCCGTCTTATGGGTAGAGACATAAATGGAACCGGCACAGAAGAAAAGTGTGATCTTTGAAAATGCGTGATTGGTGATGTGGATGATACCGCCTATCATTGCACTGGGCGTCAGCAAAACCACCCCCAGGATTATATAGGAGAGCTGGCTGATGGTTGAAAAAGCCAGCCGCGCTTTCAGGTTATCCCTGCTTAAGGCCATTAGAGAGGCGATAATGATGGTTAAGGAGGCAAAAGTGATTGCAAACACATCTACTCCAATCTTCATCATGAGGTCCGCACCAAAAATGAATAAAACCACACGGAGCACCGTAAAAACGCCAGTCTTGACCACCGCTACAGCGTGCAAAAGGGCACTGACCGGTGTAGGAGCCACCATCGCTGCCGGGAGCCAACTGTGAAAAGGCATAATGGCACATTTCGCGAATCCAAATAGAAAGAGGGTGAATATTAAATAAAGAAGGTTCGGATGGGCAGATTGCACCAGCGTTGGGAATATCCCTGATTTTGAGAACTCCAGGGTGCCGGCAAGATTGTAGGTAAGTATGATCCCTGCAACGATAAAAGCCTTGGCAGTACCCAGCAGGTAAATCACATATTTCCTGGCGCCTTTTTTCGCTTCCGGTGTCTCCTTATGGGCAACCAGTGGATAGGTGATCAATGTCAACCCCTCATAAAATAAAAACATGGTAAACAGGTTCGCCGAAAAGGCAACGCCAATTGTCATTGAAAGAGACACAGCAAAACAGGTGTAATATCGAGTCTGTGAATTTTCATTCGTAGAGCGCATGTAGCCGATTGAATAAAACGATGTTGCAATCCAAAGTATGGAAGCGCCCATGGCAAACAGGAGCCCGAACGCATCAACCCTGAAACCAATTTCAATCCCTGGGAGAAGATTGAATAATGAATATTCAATGATTTGATGGTCATAAACCACCGTTGGAATCATGGATAATACGATCAACAGTTTCAATACGCCGGCAATGATAGACCAGGATTCCCGCAGGTTCGGATTTTTCCCCGCAGCGATGATGAATAAAGCGCCAATGGAAGAGACAAGAACCGCAAGTAAGGGTTTTATTGAAACAATTGTTTCCATCAATTTTTCATCAAATTAATTTCATCAATATTGACAGTTTGGCGATTGCGGTAGAGGGCAATAATAATCGCCAAGCCTACGGCAACCTCCGCTGCAGCCAGGGCCATCACGAGAAAAACAAATACCTGCCCATCGACACTGTTATAGTATCTTGAGAAACCAACCAATGCCAGGTTGACTGCATTCAGCATGAGTTCGATGGACATAAAAATCGTGATGGCATTGCGACGGAACAGCACACCCAGTACACCAATGGAAAAAAGAGCCAGGCTCAAGGCAATAACATGTTCCAGGGGTACGATCATAAGATCTTCCTTTTGCCTAGGTAGACTGTTCCAATCAACGCAACAAGCAACAGCAAGGACGCCACCTCAAAAGGAAGCAGGAACTTGGTAAAAAGTGCCTCGCCAAGTGCATAGACATTTCCTGCTGAAAATTTCGATAAAGGTTGGTGCAACTCTCCTGAACCATTTATCATGATCAGGAAAATCCCAAAAAAGAATAAAAGGACCAGCATGAGGGATGTGGCCTGCTGAAATTTCATAAAATACGGTGCTGCCTTCTCCTTGCCCAAGTTCAGTAGCATCACAACAAACAAGAAAAGAACCATGATGGCGCCCGCATAAATGAAAATTTCCAGGACAGCAAGAAAATAGGCTTCCAGAAGCAAATAGATTATGGCAAGTGAAAAAAAACAAACCACCAGCAGGATGGCGCTATAGACAGCATTTTTATTCAGTACCACAAAGATAGCGGACCCGACGGCGATGAAAGCAGCAATATAAAATAGGAGTGAAAGTGACATATTAAATCTGAATTAAAATCTGCCCTAATACTAGATCTCGGGCTTACTGTTTTTGTTTTGCCGGGAATAATAATTTTGATCTTTGGTCATCTCATATACATCCAGGAGTCCCTCCCGATCGATGATAAGGTCTTCCCTGGTAAAAGCGGAAAAATCGTAAATCTCCGTCAATTCAATGGCTTCTTCCGGACAGGCCATTTCACAGAAACCGCAGAAAATACAGGTTAAAAGATCAATCTCAAATTTGACTGGATAGCGTTCCTTGCCATCGTCCCAAGGTGCCGGGCCGGGATCAATCTCAATGCAGTCAGCCGGGCAAGCTGCAGCGCACATATCACAGGCGACACAACGAATACGGCCATCTTCATATTTATTCAGGCGGTGGAGTCCACGGTATCCATCCGGGGGAATATATTTTTCATCCGGATATTGAATGGTGATCTTTCTTTTAAAGAAATACCGCAGCGTCACCATTAACCCTTTTATTAAAGCAGGGAAATAAAGTTTATCCCAAAAGGTTGGTTCATAGGATTTTATAACAAGTCCCATTAGATAACCGCCTTAATTGTGAGGTACCCGGCTGTAACAAATATATTTAAAAGTGCCATGGGCAACATCACCTTCCATCCCAATCTCATTAATTGATCATAGCGAAATCGGGGAAAGGTCCAACGGACCCAAATAAACAGGAAAAGAAAAAATCCCATCTTCAGAATAAAAGAAGTTACGGACAGCAATGCTCCCCATAAACCCAGGGAAGTCTCATTCAAAAAGGGGACATCCCAACCGCCAAAAAATAGTGTAACCGTTAAGGCTGCTGCGGTGATCATATTGGCATATTCGGCCATGAAAAACATGGCAAATTTCATACTGCTGTATTCCGTGTGATAGCCGCCCACCAACTCCTGTTCCGCTTCTGAAAGATCGAAGGGCAGCCGGTTGGTCTCCGCATAAACAGCCACCAAGAAAATGAGGAAAGCCAAGGGCTGCTTGAAGACATTCCATGATAAAAAGTGTCCCTGTTGATCCCCGACAATGTCATTCAATTTCAATGACCCGGACAATAAAATGATACTCACCACTGCCAGCCCCATGGCCAATTCGTAACTAATGAGCTGTGCCGATGAACGCAACCCGCCAAGGAGGGAATATTTACTGTTGGAGGACCAGCCGGCCAATACAATGCCATAGACGCCAATGCTGGTCAGGGCCAGAATGTATAAAATGCCAACATTCACATCAGCGACTTGAAGGGGAATCTGCCTGCCAAAAAGGGTAATATCTGACCCGAATGGAATCACCGCAAAGGTCATCAAAGCGGGGATGAGCAAGATGGCCGGAGCAAGGATAAAAATGGGTTTATCAACACCTGCGGGAATGATGTCCTCTTTCATAAGAAATTTGATGCCGTCTGCGAGCGGTTGAAAAATGCCTTGCGGTCCCACACGATTAGGACCGAGCCGTCCCTGTATAAAAGCAGAAACACGCCTTTCCGCATAGATCATGATGAGCACGGTAAGCATGGTTCCGGCAAATACAACTAAAACTTTAACGAGAATGATGATGAAACCTAAAATATCCATTACGCTTCATCGCTCCCGTTTAATGATATTCCGGTGGACCCTAAGCGGAAGAATGAGATGTCTTTATAAGCCGGGAACTTTGCACCCATTTCTTTCATCACCTGACTGATATCTTGCATGGGTTGTTGCTCTGGATGCATTTCTTTCATCACCAACGCTAGTATTTCCCAATCTGGTTTAGCCTCACCTTGAACTGGCAGGGATGGGCGTAACCACTGGACTCGTCCCTGGTCATTGGTGATCGTCCCCTCCCGTTCGAACGGAGCCAGCCCCGGAAGCACAATATGTGCTGACTTGGCTAAATCCGTCATGGCATAGCTCTGGACAACAACAAAATCCATCCTTGCCAGGATGTCTTTCCAATTATCATCCAAGTCCCGATCTACACCATCATCCAAAATGTATAAGCCACAAATATTCCTGTCGTTTAATTCAAAAGGGAAATCTTCAGCTATTCCCCCGAAAATATCGGTCATACCGCGGAGATTTGGCGATCGGTCCGCGCTTATTCGAAATCCCGATGGATAATTGATCTCTTCACCCAAGATAGGTGGCAGGGAGCCCAGGATGCCCGCCATCATTTGTCCCAGTAAAAAATTTGATTCATTGGTGTGAAAGGGGGATCCAATACGGGCAGTTTTCTCCTTGGCTTGCTCTATGAGTTTTGCTGTTTTCTGAATCGCTTTATCCCAATCAAGTGCCTCAAATGTTTCGCCATTACGCATCATGGGTTGAACAACACGGTCGATTTCTTCAAAGCGATGGAAACCATAACGGCCAATATCACACATGAAATAACCATTTACATCCTGATTTTCCCTAGCCGTCAATCGGAAATTCTGATTTTTCCGGGAAAACACATCCACATTGCAGCCCACACTACAATCCTGGCAGACAGATGGTTGTTTTTCCAGGTTCCAAATGCGGTTTTTGTGTATATAATCCGTGCTTAATAATGCCCCAACGGGACAGATGTCAGCCACATTACCGGCTAATAGATTATCAAGAGGTCTATCTTCTAGGGCTGCTATTTTTGATTTGTATCCGCGGGCTTCAACAAAAAGTTCACTTGTGCCTGAAATTTCCTGGGTGAAACGAACACAGCGACTACAGAGGATACAACGATTATGGTTAATAACAATCTGGGAGCCAAGATATTCATTTGGACGGACTCTTTTTTCTTCCTCGAATCGGCTGTGGGCACTGCCAAACTTGAAGGAATAGTCCTGGAGAAGACATTCGCCAGCCTGGTCGCATACAGGACAATCCAGCGGATGATTTAAAAGAAGAAATTCCAATATATTTTTCCGCTCCTGAACCACGAGATTATTCTGCGTATGAATCACCATATCATACTTGCCCTCTACTTTACGATCCGGTGGCACATCCCCAACAAAGGTGTTGCAGGATACTTGCAGTTTTGGCATTCCTTCCACCTGGACGAGGCACATCCGACAGCTGCCCACAATCTCCAAGGCCGGGTGATAGCAATATTGGGGGATCTCTATCCCATTGGCCTCGGCTGTTTGCAAGACAGTAGTACCACTTTCAACTTGGATTTCTTTATCGTCTATTTTTATCAGCGGCATCAGGCAATTACCTTTTCTTGGGGTAAGTATTTTAAAAACTCGTCTTTAAACTTTTCAACAAAACTTCTCACTGGCCAGGCCACCGCCTCACCAAATGGACAGATGGTCTTGCCAAAACTGCCTTTTGAAAAATCGATCAGGCCGCCAATGTTATCCGTGATTTCAAAGATCATGTCAATATCGGTGGGTGTACCACTCCCATTAACTAAACGGGTCAGCATTTTCACCAACCAGGCAGTCCCCTCTCTGCATGGCGTACATTGGCCGCAGGACTCATGGGCATAAAACCGGGCAATATTCAGGCAGGCCTGGACCATATCCACTGTTTCATCCATGACAATGACACCCGCCGATCCCAGCATACTCCCTTTTTCCACCAATTCGTCAAAATCCATATTCACATCCAAGGCTTCTTCAGCCGTCAGGATCGCAGAGGAGGAACCGCCAGGGAAAACAGCTTTTAAATTCTTGCCATCCGGTATCCCACCCGCCCTGTCAAAAATCAGATTGTTAAGAGAAATACCCATGGGCTCTTCAAAAACACCGGGATTATTAACCCGTCCTGAAATACAAAAGAGTCGCGGGCCCGGCCCCTTTTCAGGACCGATGGACTTAAACCAGTCAGCACCACGATTGATGATATGGGGCAGGCAGGAAAGGGTCTCAACATTGTTCACGATTGTTGGACACTGCAAATAACCCTCTATGGCCGGAAAGGGCGGTTTTATCCTGGGCCAGCCCCGCTTCCCCTCAAGAGATTCGATCAATCCTGTCTCTTCTCCACAAATGTAGGCACCGGCGCCACGATGAATCACAACATTTAGACTGTAATTTGAACCGAGGATATTTTGACCCAATAGGTTGTTCTCATACGCTTCAGCCATGACCTTTTCCAGAAGTTGGTATTCTTTGTAAAACTCACCACGAATGTAAATGAAGGCAGTTTGACAACCGATGGCGTAGGCAGCTATGATCATCCCTTCTAACATTTGATGAGGTGCTTTATTCATGAGCAAGCGGTCCTTGAAGGTTCCCGGTTCACTCTCATCTGCATTGTTAACCAGGTAAGTTGGTTTAGGAGAGTCTTTCGGGATAAAGCCCCACTTTACACCAGTTGAAAAACCAGCGCCACCCCGACCGCGAAGATTGGAATCCTTCACTTCCTGGATAACTTTCTGCGGATCCATTTTAAGTACTTTTTCTAAAGCACTGTATCCATCAACGCTTTTGTAAAAAGAAAGCGTATGACACTCTTGCTCATGGATATGCTCGGTAAGAACAGGTTTAAAGGAATTCATGGTAGGGACTCCAGCAAATCGTCAAATTTTTTCGGAGACAAGCCCTCATGATAATCTTTATTTATTTGCACAACCGGCGCCGTTCCACAAGAGCCCAGGCATTCGACTTTCATGAGAGTAAAGCGGTCATCTTCCGATGTTTCTCCCGGTTTGATGCCATATTTATTTTCCGCACAATCCACCAAAGCATCAGCCCCATTCAGGCTGCAGGAGAGCGTTTGACAAACCTGGATAATATGGCGGCCGTGTGGTTTCGTATAGAACATGGTATAAAATGAAACACAGTCCATGACAACAGCCGGGTGACAATCCACCAAACCGCCTACTGTATTGATCACAGTGCCGGAAATGTAGCCTTTCTCTGATTGGGCCAAGTGCAGCAAAGGCAGGGTAGCCGACTTTTTATCGGGATATTGAGATAGGATGTTTTCCACTTTATCCCTATCAGTAAAAGTGAATTTTTCATTCGGCGTACCGTTGCTGTTCATCGATCTAATTCCCCTGCAATGACATTAATACTGCCAATGATGGCCGGTGCATCGGACAGCATATGTCCCACAATGAGTTTCGAAAATATGGAATAATTCATGAAGGAAGGCGGCCGGGTGCGAACGCGATAGGGCGTTCGATTGCCATCACTCACAATATAAAACCCCAGTTCACCATTGGGGGATTCGGTGGGTACATATGCTTCCCCTACTGGTGGTGCCATGCCTCTGTTTGGCATGGTGACTTCAAAATGATAGATTAAGCCTTCGATAGAATTATATACTTCATCCTTGGGCGGTAGGCTATATCCCAAGCCCGGGTCTACAATCACATCGCCTGCAGGCATTTTCTCCAAAGATTGCCGACATATTTTTATACTTTGTCGAATCTCTTCCATCCGTACCAGATAGCGGTCAAATACATCACCATTTAAAGCAATGGCCACATCAAAATCAAACTCCTCATAACTGGAATAGGGTTCGTTTACCCTGATGTCCCATTCGATTCCTGATGCCCTTGCCATGGGTCCAGAGATACCGTATGAAATTGCATCATCTTTGGAGATGATACCAATTTTTTTAGTCCGATCCTGCCATATTCGATTCTTATTCAATAAAGTCTCGATATCATTAGTTACTTCATCAACTTCATCAAGAACTTTTAAAACAGCTCTGTCATATCCATCCGGAATATCCCTCATCAAACCACCCACAAGGGTGTAACTGGTAGTAAGCCGGGTTCCGGTGGCTATTTCAAAAAGATCATATATATCCTCTCTCAATTTGAAGCCATAAAGGAATGCCGTCATTGCACCTAAATCCACAGCCAGCATGCCTACATTCAAGAGATGGTCAGCAATGCGGCTCAATTCACACATCAATACACGGATATATTCCGTACGTTTGGAGACTTCTATGCCAATTAATTTCTCAGCAGCTAAGGCATATGCAACATTATTACAGAGTGGTGACAAATAGTTCATACGGTCTGTGATGGTAATATACTGGTTGAAATCCAGGTCTTCTCCCAGCTTTTCAAATCCGGAATGGAGATAACCGATTTCCGGTGTTGCCTTGGTCACCATTTCACCATCCAACTCCATGATTATCCGCAGGGTTCCATGGGTCGATGGGTGTTGGGGTCCAAAATTGAGAACCATTTTATCCGTTTCAAGTGGCTGTTCGGTGACTCGGGTCATTCTGTCCGTTTCTCCTTTTTGAAGGGCCGCTTAATCACGGGAAAATCGCTTCTTTCTTTACGCCCCAACCTTGGATAGTCTTTTCTCAAGGGATAGCCATCAAAGTCATGGGGATTCATGATCCGGATCAAATTGGGATGTCCTTCAAATTTTATGCCGTATAAATCAAAGACCTCCCGCTCTTGCCAGTCTGCAGTTTTCCATAAGGATTCCACAGAGGGCAGTGATAACTCTTTTTCAGGAACATAGGCTTTAACAGTCAGCCTCTGCGCCGATGCATGGCATAATAAATGGTAGGCCACAGCAAAGCGCTCGTAACCACCCAGGGTCAGATTATCAATTGCGGTGAGATCGGCCAGGAAATTGTAACCATCGCTTTTTAAAGCAGTCAAGACCGTCAAGTTATGCTGGCCTTTTACATGGATGATTGGCTCAGCGGCAAATTCTGTCACCTCCAAAATAGCGTCGGGAAATCTTTCTTTTATTTTGGAGTGTGGCATTGCAGGAGGGATTTATTTGGCA
>Ga0114996_10005547_pt1 | contig 14769 bp, 15 predicted proteins | sample ArcticOcean_MG_C_4_FD_87039 | JGI IMG/M metagenome (GOLD analysis project Ga0114996, IMG submission 87039) | Marine microbial communities from western Arctic Ocean - ArcticOcean_MG_CB4_134 | ecosystem: Environmental > Aquatic > Marine > Oceanic | place: Arctic Ocean: Canada Basin | collected...
GCAACCCCAGTACCCACAGCAACACCAGTACCCACAGCAACCCCAGTACCCACAGCAACCCCAGTACCCACAGCAACACCAGTACCTACAGCAGCACCAGTACCTACGACACCTATCCCAGTAAAAGCCATTCCTACATCTCCTCCTGAAAATTCAGGTGGGTTTGCATGCTCTTCTCCATTACAAAATGGTTCTGGAAATGGAGCCACTGATCTGTTGTTTATGGCCGCTCCTTTGGGGACCCTTCTTTTTATGAGAAAAAGGCCAAAATCATAAATTTTAACGGTTAATTAGGTAATGTTTTCACTAAAGTAAGCTATGATAATAGGCGTAATAGTGAAATTCATAATTCACAAATGTGCATTATGAAGGATAAAAACGAAACTTACGAAAGCATGATTGGTTTCTTATATGACCTATAAGACACTTTCTATCTCAAAATGACTGTCATAACATAAGGCATGTATATTTGGCCCTCTTAATTCAGGGATTTGAATTAACTTTGTAGAGGTTCCAGGACGATCAGTTGGGTCTGACTCGTATCAGTCGATTTATTTAAGGTTAACTTAGTACGCCTGTCAAATTCCTTTACTCCTATATATTTCGAAAAAGAAACCAAAGCATCTTGGAAGTTTGTGTTATCTACATTCTTTTGATAAGCCATTGGTATAACCATACTGGGGGCAAAAGAGTTAGTTATTTCGGCAGCTTCTTGAGGAGTTATTGTATCGTTTCCGTCAATAGGAATAAAAAGGACATCGATACTGCTTAACTCTTGGATATCACGATTTGAAGGTATAGTTGTTAAATGTCCTAAGTGGCAAATTGATAAGCCTTCTGTTTGTATAAGGTATATAGTATTTATTTGCTTTACGTCATCTGGTGATTTGTCGGCTATGGCTATACCACGAATATAAATAGACGAAATTTCATATTCTCCAGGTCCCTGTATGATTTTCGGATTCCCTGGTAGTCCCTCGTAATCGCTTCTATTTTCTGTTGGTATATTAAAAGTTACAGCTGTTATAGAGGAGCTATTGGCGAGTTGATCTGGAGGCACAAATGAGGGATCAGTAAACAATATTGCCTCACTGGTTGTAAGCTTAAAGCATGGGCCATTTATCCAATTGATTTCCATAATCCTTCCTATGTAAAAGTACTATTTCGCGTAGCTGAGTATATCAGTGGTGGAGCAGATGGTCAATTACCTTGACAGTCTAGATTTGGCATGCTAAATTCGACTTTATAAGTAACCTCAGCTATTTAATTAAACAAAATCTTTTATTTAACGTCAGTTGGGATTATGTTAACAAAAAGAAAATCAACAATCCTAAGAGCAATAGTAGGTGAGTATATTGATACAGCAACTCCTGTAGCTTCTGAGGGAGTAGTGCGTAAGCATGGTTTGAATGTTAGCTCTGCTACCATTAGGAATGAAATGGGAGACCTTGAAGAAAATGGTTATATCACACGTCCTCATACTTCTTCTGGTAGGATTCCATTGGATAAAGGGTATAGGTTTTATGTAGAATCTCTAGGAGATTCCCCCAACTTACCGATTTATATTACTAACAAAGTTCGTCGAAATTTTGATAACGCAGGGACAAATACTGAAGGATGGTTAAAAACTGCTGCTTCATCTCTAGCCAGAATGTCAGGTAACATGGCACTTGTCACTGTTCCAAAGGCCCCAAAATCAATATTGCGACATATTGAATTAGTTCAGGTTCAAGATTCACTGGTATTAATGATTTTAGTACTACAAGAAGCTAAGCTGAGACAACAGTTGATACATATTGATTGTCCACTTGATAAAGAAGACTTAGTATTGACTACTATAAAACTTAGATCTTTATTAATTGGATTGAATGCAAATGAAGTAGAGGAAAAATCCTCAGATCTATTTGGTCTCGAACAGGATTTAAGTAATGATATTGTATCGATAATGTACGATGAAGATCGAGTTGATTACAGTGAGCATTTTGTAGATGGGCTGAGTTTCTTACTTAACCAACCTGAATTTACAGATAGTGAAAAGCTTAAGGATATAGTATCTTGCCTTGAAGATCATACTCTAATTCAAACGATTTTAGAAAATGCACCACAAGGACATACCATTAAAATCCAGATAGGAAGTGAAAATTCTGAAGATGTCCTACGTGATTCTAGTGTTATTCTTTGCCGATATGGCATTCTTGGTCAGGCAGCTGGTATAATGGCCGTAATAGGGCCTACCCGTATGTCATATGCAAGTGTTATAAGTGGTGTAAAATATGTATCTTCAGTTTTAGATGAAATGTTGAAAGGGTTATTGGTAAAGTAACTGGAGTCATACAATAGAAATCTACTAATAGACTTAGCCAGTATTGCTCATTGATTATCATCCTTGATTAGAGTGAATTCCACTTAACAGATACCTTCTTCAATTGTAATACTGGATTATCTTACTTCTATTTTTAACTAATACTGTATATAACTTCCTTGAGATAGGTTGCGACGTTACGCTATAATTGGGGAAGGAAAAGTAGAATAGGTGGGTATTATAATGACGACTCAGAAAAAAGATTATTATGAGCTGTTGGGTGTTCCCAAAAATGCTTCAGATGAGCAATTAAGGAAGGCATTTAGGAAACTTGCTTTTGAACATCATCCAGATCGAAATAAAAATAAGAACTCGGAAGCAAAATTTAAAGAGATAAACGAAGCTTATCAGGTCTTAAGTGATTCGGATAAAAGAGCCAAATATGATAGATTTGGCCATGGTGGTGTATCCAATAGTGCTGGATTTGGCAATGGTTTCCAAGGTTTTGAAAACGTTGGTGGCTTGGGGGATATTTTTGAAGCTTTTTTTGATGGCTTTGGTGGGGCATCTGCGGGAAGAACAAGGTCATCTGCACAAGTAGGATCCGACCTTCGCTTTTCTATGGCCATCTCTTTTGAGCAGGCTGTCTTTGGAACTAAAAGAGAAATTGAAATCGAGAGAACAGAAAACTGTTCCTTTTGTAAAGGTACTAGAGCTGAGCCCGGTACAACTCAGACAGAATGTGCTAGTTGTCATGGTAAAGGTAAAGTAAGTAGGGCACAACAAGGTATATTTGGGCAATTTGTTCAAGTTTCAACTTGCCCCACCTGTAGGGGTGATGGGAAAATTATTGGGCAAAGTTGTTCGAAGTGTAAAGCAACTGGAAAACAAAGGGCCAAGAGGAAGCTGGTTGTTGATATACCATCAGGTGTGGATGACGACACAAGAATTAGATTAACTGGGGAAGGTGAAGCTGGATCTAATGGAGCACGTTCTGGTAATCTCTATATATATCTTAAGGTAAAGCCACATCAAAAATTTGCCCGTGAGGGTGTTAATATTATTTCGCAGCTACCAATTAATGTTGCTCAAGCTGCTATTGGAGACCAACTTGATGTAGATACTTTAGATGGTCCAACAAATCTTACAATTCCATCTGGCATACAATCTGGAGAACTACTTCGTATAAAAAGGAAAGGCGTTCCAAGTAGAAATGGTAATGGGCGAGGAGATCAGGTTGTCCAGGTTATAGTAGTAACACCAGGGAGTCTTACTAAGGATCAAAAAGAGATGTTCCTAGATTTAAAAAATACCTTAAAGAATCCGGAGTCAGTTCCTGAAAGGGACCAGAGTTGGTTTGATAAAGTTAAAGGTGCTTTTGTCGGGAATGAATAATTTCGTAAGCATTTTTGCCTGGATCATAGTTAGTATTGGTAAATTAGCTAATCCCCATTAATGCTGCTACTTAAAACTCATGGATGGTGTGTAAATGGGCTCTAAATGGTTACAATTAAGCGTAGAGGCTCCTCAAGAATATGTAGAGCCTTTATCCCATATATTTACTCGGTATGGCCAAGGAGTTTCTGTAGAGATAGTAGGTGGATTCAATCCTGATGAAGGGGAAGAAGAACCTCAGGTAGGTCAAACGGCTATTATAAGGACATATTTGCCCGTTGATTCCACTACAAAGGCCAGTCAAAGTTATATAGATGTCGGAGTACGCTTAGTCGCTAAAGTAGCACCAATTTCTAGTTTAATGGTTCGTACATTAGATGAAGAAGAATGGGAAAATGCTTGGAAGAAAACCTTTTTTGTACTCCATATTGGAAAGCGCATTGTAATAAGGCCAACCTGGAGACCTTATTATCCTGAATGCGATGAAATAATTGTTGATCTGGATCCAGGCATGGCTTTTGGTACAGGACATCATCCTACTACACGCATGTGTTTACTTGAATTAGAGAGATTAGTGATACCTGGTAAAAAAGTTTTAGATGTTGGTACTGGATCTGGAATTCTTGCGATAGCTGCGGCAAAATTGGGTGCTAGTGAAGTTTTGGCAATTGATATAGATCCCATAGCTATTAATGTCGCTAAACAAAATGTGACAGATAATGGAGTTGCTAATATAGTTGATCTGAAATTGGGTGCATCTGTTTTCAATTCTGTAAATATGGGCTCATATGAATTAGTTTTAGCTAATATATCAGCGAAAGTTACAATTGATTTGGCTGAAAACATTGTCAATTGTATAAAACCTGGAGGTTACTTGGTTGTTTCTGGAGTAATTGCTGAAAAGGAAACTGAAGTTAGTGCAATATTATCTAAAACAGGTTTAACCATAGAAACTATTAATAAAGAGGACGATTGGATAGCATTTACAGCCTTTAAGCCAGATTATTAACAATTAGTATATTTAAGGCACTAAAAATGAAATAACCGGCTAAACATAAAACAAATAAGCCACAAATTAGCATTAATCTCTTATGAATTTTGGGACTAATTAGATGCCTTCCAGACCCTATCCCAAATGAAATTAAACTATACCAAAGAAAATCAGACATTATATGGCCTATATAGAAAGACCCAATACCGGTGATTCCTATATTTTTTGCCCAAATTAGATAACTTAATCCGATAGTAGTCCACCATATACCCCAAAATGGATTTGTTATACTGAGTAGAATGCCACCAAAAATTTGGTTGCCATATTGTTTTAAGTTACTTTCAGACTTTCTAATAACTAGATCAAAAACTGGTGGCTTTATTAGCATACCATATGCCATCCAGACTAAATATAATCCTCCAGTTGCTCCAATAATTACAAATACCTTTTCATTATCATTAAATATATTAATGCCCATAGTAAGAACAATTACCAAAACTAATTCAGCTAGTGCATGTCCTAAGCTAATTAATGGTCCGGCGATAAAGCCTTTTTTTAAAGACTCTGTAATGGTATAACTTAATAAAGGTCCTGGGACAATAGCACCAGAGAAGCCTATTGCAAAGGAAGTTAGGTATATTATATCTATCGTTAGAGAAGGCATAAAATCATATACTGTATTTGGATGAGTTCTTTTATTCTGATTTAGGGGTGCGACCCATTAATTCAGATATTGCCTGATCTATAGATACGCCTTCGAATAATACTTGGTAGGTTAGAAACGTTATTGGCATTTCTACCCTTAGTTTTTTAGCCATATTGGTAGCAGCCATTGTAGTATCAATGCCTTCTATGACATTCTGCATTGATGAACGTATTTTATTAATATCTCTTCCTTTAGATAGCTCAACTCCAACTTTGTGATTACGACTAAGATTGCTGTAGCAGGTTGCAATAAGATCTCCCATTCCTGCTAAACCCGCAAAAGTTGACGTTTTTGCCCCGGCAGCCACACCTAGGCGGGTAATCTCCGCCAAACCTCTAGTCATAAATGCAGCTTTAGAATTATCACCAAGATTTAAGCCATCACAAATACCTGCCCCCAGTGAGATAATATTTTTTAATGCTCCACCTAACTCTACGCCAATTACATCATTTGTGGTATAGACTCTGAACAATTTTGTATTAATAAATTGTTGTGCTTTATATGCTACTTCTTGATTTTCTGATGCTATAACAGCAGAGGAAGGTTTTCCAGCAGAGATTTCATTTGCCAAATTTGGACCAGATAGTGCACAAATATTACCTTTAAGATTTACGGGCAACTCTTCCTCTAATATTTCAGTCATACGTTTGCCGCTATCAAGCTCAAGTCCTTTAGAAGCAGTCATCACGATAGTTTTTTCTTTTAGAACATTTTTAATACTATTAATATTACTCCGTAAACTTCCAGAAGGCACTGCGAATAATACCAAATCTACTTTAGAGAGACTCTTTGTAGAAGATGTGGCTTTCAATTTATTGGGGAAAAATATCTGAGGTAAAAAGCGCCTATTCTCGCGATGTTTATTTAGTTGGGCTGCTTCATCTTCTGAGCGACACCAGATCTGTACATCTAAATTATGGTTAGATAAAATTACTCCTAAAGTTGTTCCCCATGTGGTGTTACCTATAATACCCACACTCGCCATTATTAACTCCCTAGGCTAGACTTCACGTTGATAAGGATTTTTATTTGGTAATCCTTAACAGTTTTTATGGTTCCTTTGATGAACCAAGCCTTCTTTCTTTTCCAGAATAAATTCTTGTAATATTGTCTTTGTGGCTAAAAATAATTGTTATCCCGCCAGCAAGCCCATACATCCCATACTCAATTGGAATTACCCCCATAAGTCCAAGTATAAATAGTGTGATACCTCCTGCTAGTGTTCCTGTTATAGATCCTAAAGAAACATACTTAGATACTAAGATTGTTGGTAAACCAGCTATACAAGCGGATAAAGCAGCCCAAGGGGAAAATATTATAAGACCTCCTAATCCTGGTGCTGTTCCTCTCCCACCCTTAAACCCTGTGAAAATAGGCCAATTATGGCCGGCCATAACTGCTAGAGCAGCGAATAATTCAGCTCCCAGTGGGCCAGTAATCATTCTAATCAAAATTACAGCAATGATCGTTTTGCAGATATCCAACGTAAGGACTAGTACAGCAGCAGGTCGGCCTATTGTCCTCAAAACATTAGTTGTACCTATTTTACCGCTTCCATGTTCTCTTATATCAACTCTGCTTACTAATTTGCCAATCAAAAGACCTATGGGTATGGCTCCGATCAAATATCCTAAGATTATTGCAATAATATAAAACATCATTTTTTTGGTCGTCCTTTAAATACTAGTTTTAGTGGAACTCCATTAAAACCAAAGGCTTTATGAAGAACATTCTCTAAATATCTTTTATATGAGAAATGTATTATATCGGATCGATTTGAGTAAAAGACAAATGTTGGTGGACAGCTACTTTCTTGAGCTACCCTTTGAATTTTAAGACCTCTTTTACCGTAACTTGGAGGTGGATGATCAGCTATTGCCGAAGTTATTACACCGGTTAACTTGCTTCTAGAGATTTTCTTACGCCACTCTTCATAAACGCCCAGGCTGGTAGTAAGTATATCTTTAGTACCAATACCCTTTAGTGCTGAAGTAAAAACTATAGGAACATATTGGGCAAATTTAAATCTTTTCCGGACCTCCTTGATGATATCAGCTTCAGTAAATCCTAATTCATTTGCCAAATCCCATTTGTTTATAACTATAACCATTCCTTTGTAAGCATTAAGAATGTAGCTAGCGACATGAGTATCTTGAGCTGTAACTAATTCACTACTATCTAGAACAAGGAGGACTACATCAGCTCGTTCTATTGCTAAAATAGCCCTAATAACACTGTATTTTTCTATACCATGCTGTATTTTCCCTCGTCTCCGAATTCCTGCTGTATCTGTAATAAGCAAGACATTATCATTCATCGTTAGTTGACTGTCTATTGCATCTCTAGTAGTACCAGGAGTATCACTTACCATTACCCTTTCATAACCAAGCATAATATTAAGAAGGGTAGATTTACCAACATTTGGTCGTCCTACGATAGCAATTTTGGCGGACGTTTCTATTTCTGTTTCAGAAATTCGTTTATCTAGAGGCGCAACAACACGATCTAAGAGTTCATCAATGCCCTTATTATGATAGGCACTGATTGGCAAGGGTTCCCCAATTGAAAGTTCATAGAATTCTGAGACATGCTCCTGGCTTTTTTTCTTCTCAGCTTTATTGGCGCACAAGATAATAGGTTTTCCAGTTCTGCGTAAGAATTCAGCAATTTCTATGTCTGTTGAGGTAATACCATCACTTGAATCTACTACCATTATTACAGAAGCTGCTTCCGCAATTGCTTCATCCACTTGGTCTTTCACTTTATTCCAGATTTCTTGTTCTTCAAGAAGTAAAAGCCCACCTGTGTCTACCAATATAAAATCACGCTCATTCCAGAGTATTTTTCTTGTTATTCTGTCACGGGTTGTACCAGGTATGTCAGATACTATAGCACTACGACTACCACTAATTCTGTTGAAAAGGGTAGATTTACCAACATTTGGGCGCCCGACAATAGCAATAAATGGGATATCTATCATTGTAAAGAATTCTGCATTAGATATGTGAGTATACCTTTCTGAGCGTAAAGCCGATTATTTGCTTGGTCAAATACCACAGATCTAAGGTCTTCTAACATGTTTTCTGATATTTCTTCACCACGATGAGCTGGCATATCGTGCATGAAAATTGCATCTGGTTTGGCAAGATCCATTAGGCTTTCATTTACTTGATAATCTTTAAAAGCCCTAAGCCGATTTGTTGTATCATTAGTTTGACCCATGCTTATCCAAACATCTGTATATACTACGTCTGCACCACTTACAGCATCTTCAGGTGAGTTAGTTCGCCACAATTTAGATCCAGTTTTAGAAGCCCTGAGAAGTGCCTCATCCCAAATTGATTTTGGAATCATATATCCATCTGGGCACGCTATAACAAAGTTTACTCCAACTGATGCTGACGCTAATGATAGGCTAGATGCTACATTGTTTCCGTCACCTATAAAAGCTATAGTAAGCCCTTCAAGGGATTGTTTTTTTTCAAGTATAGTCATCATATCAGCAATAGCTTGACATGGGTGTTCCAGGTCAGAAAGAGCGTTGATTACAGGTATTGAAGAATGTTTTGCTAAGGATAATAAGTTACTATGGGAAAATACTCTGGCAACTATTAAATCTACCCAATTACTTAAGACACGTGCTATATCTCTAGCTGGCTCTCTAGTACCAAGTCCGACCTCTTCCCCACTTAAATAAATATAATGACCTCCTAATTCCTCAATAGCAACTGAGAAACTTACCTTTGTTCGTAAAGATGGTTTCTCAAAGATAAGTGCTATATTTTTGCCTTTTAATGCTGAGCTAGCTTCACTAATCTTCAAGTTGGAAGCTGTTTTTAAAATGTTTTGAATTTCCTCAATAGTCAGATCTGCTACTGAGATCAGATTCTTTGGTATCACCTATTGCCTCCAATTGATTGGCGATAGTATAACAGAACCAAGACAGTGGTCAATTTCACCAGAAACTATTTTTAGATCAATAGTGAATAATTAGGTTTAATAATAGAAATATATCTTAAAATAGAGTTAACCAGAGTCCTGTTATTGTATCTAGTATTGTATTTATCTATATATTTTTAGGATTCACATTCTTATTTGTAACTATACGATAAATAAAATTAGGTCAACATTATTTTTATTGCAAGTTACTCAAGGTAAAAGGTATTATTGTATGTAGTATGGAAATTATTAATTTTTAAAGGAGTTACTATGATTATAGAACCGCAAAAGGTAGAAGTTTTTGCGGAGGGCATAAGCATAATTTGGAAGGATTCCCACAAGAGCTTTTTTGAATCTAAATACCTAAGAATTAATTGTAGTTGCGCTCAATGTGTGGAGGAATGGACGAACCGGCAGCTTCTAGATCCAACGACAATACCTGAAGATATTCAAGCACTGGACTATCTTTGGGTAGGTAAGTATGCTCTTCAATTTCTATGGAGTGATACACATTCGACTGGAATATATCCATTCACAATGCTTAGGAACCTTTGTATGTGTAATGAATGTAAAAATTCAAGGAAAGCATCCAAATAATTCGAGGCAAATATGGTGTCACTAATAAGTAGAGCTTTAGCTACAAGAATTGGATTCCTTTACACAATTTCTATCTTTATCACATTAAGAATACTAGGTAATGTTTTCGAGACTTGGGCTCTTTTGCGCTTCGCTGACATTATATTTACTATACTAATAATCAATTTAATTATAAGGAAAATTATCCTTAAGTGGCTTGCAAAAGACTAAAATTGATTATTAGAGTACCTTTAGTTATTGATTTAGTTTGAACTTTGGTAAAGTGAATTTGTCGCTAACGTCTTCAAAGACCACTTGAACTTGCATTCCAATCTTTATTTGGGTGGGATCAGGTTTAACTCCGATCAAATTTGTGGGCATTCTTGGTCCTTCTTCGAGTTCTATTATAGCAACTATGTAAGGAGTAGATTCCTTGAAAGCAGATGCTGGGGCACGGTGTACTATAGCAAAGGTATGTAAAATTCCCTTTCCACTAGCCTGAATCCATGTGGTATTACGAGAAAAACAGTTAGGGCATATATCTCTGGGATAAAAATATGCTTTTTGGCAATCTTTGCAGGTACGTAGCCATAATTCGTGTTGCTTTGTTTTCTCCCAGTAAAAATCTGATTCAGGCTGGGGTATTGGGAGAGGTTTTTTATATTGATCTTGATTCATTGTTTATCCTGTCATTTGGTATCAAATTTTGACTTAACTTTATTATTTAGGTAATTTATATAGTGTATTTTCATATTAGCCAATCGCTAATACCGCTGTCCCAGTTGAAGAAAGTGATCCTCCAGTACCATTTATAAGCGCTATATCGTGGGATTGAATTTGGCGGTCGGCAGCTTCACCTCTAAGTTGACGAACTGCTTCAACCAATAAGAATATTCCATACATTCCAGGGTGGGTATATGATAACCCTCCTCCATTTGTATTTAATGGGAAATCTCCGCCTGGCGCTGTTCTCTGGCCTTTAACAAAGTCTGGCCCTTCCCCTTTCGAACAGAATCCTAAGTCTTCAAGACTTAGGAGGACGGTATATGTAAAAGAATCATAAATCATGGTCAAATCTATATCCTCATGACGTACACCAGCCATTTCTAATGCTCTCTTACTAGTGTGTTTTCCCACAAATGAGGTTAAATCTGGCATTTGACTAATCATCCTATGATCATGTCCTTCGGCAGCTCCAAGAATAGAAACAGGTTTTTTACGTAAATTAACAGCTCGTTCTTCAGTAGTAATAACTATAGCAGCACCTGCATCTGTTACCAGGCAACAATCTGCTCTATGGAATGGCCAGGTTATCCAGCGGTCATTATGATAATCTTCGAAACTCATCGGTTCACGCTTCAAAGCTTTTGGATTTAATCCTGCCCATTTTCTAGTTGCAACTGCTATTTCAGCCATAGCTTCTCTAGTTCTATTTTCGCCATATTGATCTAGATATCTGGCACAGGCCAAAGAATAAGTTACTGGCGGACCTATTATTCCATATGGCATTTCATATTGAGAATCAGGTCGATTATAGTCTGCGCCGTTGGATCTCCACCGTGCACTTCGTCCAGTCTCTCCATGAGTTATTAGAGCAACCTCACAATACCCAGAATTTATTGCAGCCAAAGCATGTGCCAAGTGAATGACAAATGAGGATCCTCCAACATTGGTATTATCGGTGAATTTGGGATGGATGCCCATATATTCAGCTGTAGTTAGTGTTGAAACTCCAGCTGTAAAAACACCATCTACTTCGTTCTTACTTAACCCGGCATCTTCTAAGGCATTAAACGCTGCTTCCGCATGATGTTGCAAGGCAGATTTTTCAGGAACAATACCTATCTTATCTGATTCAGCAACTCCAACAATAGCAATTTTTTTTCGATTAATGCTCATTGAGGCCTACAATTTTGGTTTAAATTTGGATTTTACTAAGTATTTTTGGTTGATTATTTTGATTTAGGAATACTATAAAATCTAACTAATATAATTAAAACGAAACTTAGGCAGCTATATTATATATTTTAGAGTTAATCAAAAATAAGTATAAGCTAATAGCTTTGGTAGATGGTAAAACATTTTATGCCCTCATAATGATGTGTGAATGGAGTAAAGAAAATCAAAGACATGAACTGATTTCACAGTATATTAATTTACCTTATAAAGTTACTCTGCTGCTTACGCAGAGCCTTCTTTATCTTCTGTAGAATCGGCGTTTTCTCCGATGACTTTTGGTTCCTCTTGTTTTTCAGTATCTCCTAGTATTGGTTCAGCTTCTACTCTAGGTTCATTTACTCTAACTATTGTATCATTAGTATTAGACAAGATGGTAACGTTTTCTGGAACCGAAATATCAGAAACTCTAATAACTTTATCGAAATTGTCTAATATAGAAATGTCTATTTTGAAGTTTTCAGGTACATTCATCGGTAAGGATTCCATCTGGATAGTATGAAGAGCTTGAAATAGAATACCTCGATGCATTCGAACCGCTGGGGATTCGCCTATAAGTATAACGGGCACCCCTGCCGTTATACGTTCCGATATATCAACTTGATAAAAATCAACATGTAATAATTGTCCACTGACAGGATGAACTTGCACTTCTCGGACAAAGGATAGGATATCGCCTAGATCCTTATCTGCAGTATCTATAATTGACACGGGTATGTTTTTGCCTACTTTTTGTAGAATCTTGTATAGGGATTTAGTATCGGTTTGAAGAAATTGTGGGTCTGTCTTTTTGCCATAAATATGAATAGGGGTAAGGCCTTGTCTTCGTAATTCCTTAACCTTCTTGCCAATAACTAACCTAGGTGATGCTTCTAATTTGATAGATTCCATACTAGTTACTACCTTTGAGTGATAAAATTAGGCATATTCTGCCAGTATTGCTATTTTAGCATAATATAGCTTTTCTTGGAAGCATCATCTGTAGTGAAACTGCATTTAATTTCGTAGGATATAGTTTATAAACTAGGGTTAAAAAGGTAGTTTAGCTTGTATCCCCTGGTATCAAATGTTAAAATCTTGTGTAGTAGAGGTATGTAAGGGAAAGGTAAATTTCAAATGACTCAGACTTTATCTTTAACGGCAGATCAGGTAAAGAGATACAGTAGACATATAATAATGCCACAAGTTGGTAGTAATGGACAGCGAAAGCTATTAGGATCCAAGGTTCTAATAGTTGGAGCTGGAGGCTTGGGGTCTCCAGCCGCATTGTATTTAACACTGGCTGGTGTAGGTACAATTGGTATAGTTGACTTTGATACTGTAGATATTACTAATTTACAGAGACAAATTCTGCATCAGAATAGTGATATTGGTAAACCAAAAATACAGTCTGCAATTGAAACTATAAAGGCCTATAATCCAGAAACTATTGCCATAGGACATGAAGAGCCACTAACTTCAGAGAATGCTATGGAGATTATTAGTGGATATGATGTGGTTGTTAACGGAGCAGATAATTTTGCTACTAGGTATCTGGTGAATGATGCTTGCTATTTACTGCAAAAACCTTTGGCTGATGGGAGTATTCTTCTTTTTGATGGTATGGCGAGTGTATTTTTACCTGGGCAAGGATGCTACCGTTGCCTTTTTCCAACTCCCCCACCTCCTGGATCAGTACCCACTTGCGCAGAGGCTGGTGTGTTAGGAGCCTTACCTGGCTTAGTTGGTTCAATTCAAGCTATAGAAACAATTAAATTGATTTTGGGTATTGGTGAATCACTTAGTGGGCGGCTTTTGTTGATAGATGCTTTGACGATGGAAGTGCGGTCTGTTAAGCTCAGGCGTAATAAAGATTGTCCACTTTGTGGAGATAATCCTTCAGTTACAGAATTAATTGACTACGAAATATTTTGTGGAGCTCCAGTAACAGCTGCTGGATAGATTAAAGGTTAAAATACTTTAGAAATGAAAATCGCATCATATTTTCCAAATAAAATAAATTGCTCCTGTATGGTTTACATATAGGAGGGCTTCCTTAGTTAATTCTTTAGGCAGAACGATTTTTGAGTGATTTACCCTCGTTACTTTGAGCGAGGGTTTTTTAAATCAAGGGCTTATTTATAGATATAGGATAATTTAGGAAGGTTGAACATGAGTGATCAGGCGATTATAGGGCCAAATGGTAAATTCACAACGAAATTTGAAAGTATTTTAGATACAGTAGGAAATACTCCTTTAGTTCGGTTAGGTAAAATTAGCCCTAATCAAAAAGTTAGTATTTATGCAAAATTGGAAGGAACTAATCCAACTGGCAGTGTTAAAGATCGTATTGCTAAATATATGATAGATAAAGCTGAGGAAGATGGTCTTATTAAAGCAAATACCACTATTCTAGAGGCTACTAGTGGGAATACGGGAATATCATTGGCCATGATTGGATGTCTAAAAGGTTACAAGGTAAAAGTTATTATGCCAGAAAATGTAAGTGAAGAAAGAGTTCAGCTTCTCAAAGCATATGGCGCTAGTATTAACTTTTCAGATGGATCTAAAGGTACTAATGGTTCAATTTTAGTAGCGCAGGATATGGCATTAAAAGACGATTCATATTTCATGCCCTATCAGTATGGTAATGAAGCTAATCCAAGAGCACACTATGAGACTACAGCTGAGGAAATAATTAGAGATTTACCTGAAGCTGACATTTTTGTCGCCGGCTTAGGTACTGGTGGAACTTTGATGGGAATAGGAAGACGACTTAAAGAGCATAACCCAAATGTTAAAATTATAGCTGTTGCTCCCAATCCTGATGACATTATACAGGGTTTGAGAAGTCTTGAAGAAGGATTTATCCCTCCTATAATAGATTTGTCAGTCCTTGATTCTAGAATAATGGTGGAAAGTAAA
>Ga0114996_10005550_pt1 | contig 14762 bp, 9 predicted proteins | sample ArcticOcean_MG_C_4_FD_87039 | JGI IMG/M metagenome (GOLD analysis project Ga0114996, IMG submission 87039) | Marine microbial communities from western Arctic Ocean - ArcticOcean_MG_CB4_134 | ecosystem: Environmental > Aquatic > Marine > Oceanic | place: Arctic Ocean: Canada Basin | collected...
CTTCCAAGCCGAACACATCGATCCGAGCCGCGAGGTGAACTTCGAGACCCGCGTTAACTTCATGTACGACGCCTATGCCCCGCTGCTTCGGGAAATCGCCGACCGATTTCAAGGCCAAGGCCGAAGCATTGACCGAGTCTTCAAGCGTAGCCTCAATGAACAACATCGGCAGATGAGCGAAAAAGCGCGCCTGGATGTTCTGAAACGAGGCCAACGCGCGCGCGAAACGTTGTCTTCGCTGCCGACAGCCAGCGCCGAGACGACGTCCACACTCGACTTCCCCATTGGCCTGCACGTCAAGAATCCCATGACACGCTTGCGAGAAGGGGCGGTCCGTCGCCTGCTGGAACGCGGTGTCTTGCGTACAGACACCCTGATTACTGCGCTGCTACGAGTCGTACCGGAGACGTTCATGAGCGACGAGAAGGCGCAAAACATGATGAATGGATCGTCGGATCCGTCCGGCCCTGGCGACACCACGACTACCCCGCTCATGTTTCAGGCGCTCGCGATGGCGCTGGAGGCCTTGGAGCCCGCCGATGGGGACCGAATCGCCGAGCTCACTGCCAGCAATGGCTACATCAGCGCATTGCTAGCGGAGTTGGTCGGGCCCGATGGACAGATCGTGGCCATCTCACCCCATGGTTGGGGAGACACGCGACGTCTTCGCAGAGAACTAAACGACTATCGCCAAGTACTTGTCCGGCGAGGAGACCCCACCGTGGGTCCCACGGACGACGGCCCCTTTGATCGAGTCTTTATTGGCGGAGCACTTCCGCGTTTTCATACGGCGCTTCGTAAGCTGCTCGATCCCAACGAGGGCCGCGCTGTGGCATTCTTGGGGCCACGTTTTCGAGCCCAGGATCTCGTCTGCATCGTACGGCGCGGCGACGACATCGAAGAACGGTTGATCACGCGCGTTCGGGTACCGATTGTGATTGGAAAACACGGTTGGATTCAAACCAAAGGCCCGACACACAGCTTCTTTGCGACGAATCCTGCCTAAACGATTTTCCGGGGATCGGTCAAGAGACCGGTCACGGCCGTTGCGGCAGCGACCGCTGGCGACACGAGATAGACGGGGCCGGGCGCACCCATCCGGCGCGCAAAATTCCGATTGGTGGTCGATGCGGTGGTTTCTCCGGGACGGGGAATACCTGGACCGTTTCCTATGCACGAACCACACCCAGGCAACGTAACCGTCGCGCCCAAGTCACGGAATAGAGAGAGAATGCCCTCTTCCTCACACACACTGGCGACATCGGTGCTCGAGGGCGTAACCGTCACCCGGACACCCTCTTTGATGGTCTGGCCGCGCAACACGTCAGCTGCAGCCCGCAGGTCGGCTACCGATGCGCCCGTGCACGAAGCGAACACCACGTTATGAATAGACACATCGTCATGATCGGCCAACGAAGCCCGGTTGCGTGAGTCACCCGGCGTGGCCACGGTCAAGGGAACACCAGCCAAGTCGATGGACATCACCCGGGTATATTCGGCGTCCTTGTCCGCGTACACCAACGAGTCCGTCGCGTCGACGCCACGTCGTTTGCGTAAGAAATCCAAGATCGGCTGACAAGGCGCGATCACGCCGGTCATCAAGCCGCCTTCGACCGTCATGTTGGTGAGCACCGAGAGTTCATCCACCGACCACTGCTCCAGGGCGGGACCGGCAAACTCGATCACACAGGTGTCGGTGGGCCCGGTTCGCCATTGTTCTTCCCGGAAGTAGGGATCGCCGATGATGTGAAGGATCAGATCCTTAGGCGACACCACTTCCCGTGCATCGCCTGTGATTTCCACTCGGACCACTTTGGGCACCGTGACGGGAATGACACCAGTGCGCAAAGCAAACGTCATCGCCGTGGAACCCACACCAAACGCAAAGGCGTTGAGCACACTCGCTGTTGGGGTATGAGAGTCGGTGAGCACGACAATGTCACCTGGAGACGCATAGGATTCGACCACAATTCGATGGCACACGCCTGCCGGGTATGGACGTCCTGGACCGTGGAGACGGATCCCAAATTGTTCGCAGGCCGCCACCATTTCTTCGGTCAACCGCATAGCAGGTTTGAGTCGGGCGTCTTTGACGGCGGCGGGGACCGCGTCATGGTCGATCAGGACGAAGTGATCCTCGAATGAAGCGACCAAGTCCGGACGCGACATGGGCGCTTCGCCCCACTCTTTGTGGTACAGGTCCATCACCATGCCGCAAGTGTATTCGTGCATTCCTCGAAACGCTGCCCGGCACAAGACCTGCTGGCCGGGTTTGACGGACGCGATGCCATCCTCGTTCCCCGTTCCCGTCCACGTGCGCGTAGCGATGATCTTTTCCACGATGTTCATGGGCCGTTCCGGTACATCCAGCGCGTAGGGTGGCTCAATGGCCCCTGCCAGCAGTTGGCTACCGTAGCGTAAAAGTCCGCCGTTCTTGGCCACGTCACGGAAAAAGAGCGGTAGCTCGTCGTGGAACTCGGTGACGTCAACGGTCTCGCCCGATTCAAGGCGCGTCAACACACCTCGATTGGTGGTGAAGGGCATCCCCGCATAGACCATGTTTTCCTGGAAAATGCGTTGGAAGCTGTCTGCAACCACCAACTCAATACCGGCTCCCCGATGCGCAACCACCGCCACCTCGCGGGACGATCCCGTGCCATACGCATGGCCGCCCACGACCACCTGGAAGCCGCCGTTTCGCACTTGGTCGCACTCCACAACTTCCTGGAAGTTCTCCAAAAAGTAGGGGCCCAAGATTTGGGGGGTATATCCCAGCGTACAGGCTTGCCCCGAAATCATAGCGTCCGTGTTCACGCCGTAGTGATACGTCACTGCGTTGTCTCGCAGCACGCCACCCTTCAGTTGCTCTACAAGCAACGTGGCATCTTCCGTGAGATGGAGAACTCGGCCGTGCAACTTCACAGGGGGGGTACTGCTCCTAACATTGGCCGAACGCCATAGGTCCGTTCAACCGATGGGTCCATGACTGAAGTGATTCTTCGCTTAGCGCCATCGGGAATAGTCCAGAAACAACCCTGCTGTCAAGCGATTCCCCAACATTCACGAGGACTTGCGAATTTGAAAACAAACCAAATGTTCGGAATATCTGGCGACTTTGCGTGCCAGAAGACACCATGGTAGAACCCACGCGATGAGGCCTATCTATCTGTTTTTCCTGCCCTTCCTGATTTCGTTGACCGCCGTTGGATGCGAACGGAATCCACGGAGTGGCGCACGCATTTCAGAAGATCCCAAGGGACAATGGCTCTGGATGTGTACCACTCGGGTTACGGGCCCCAAGAAAGCGGCGATCACCCTGAAGGCTCAGGGGCAACACAAGAAAAAAGGGGTGGCGCTCTCGCTAGCGCTGGCCAATGCCTGCCGATCCTCAGCCGACCATGACGCATGCTTGGTCAGCAGCGGTGGCTACAAACGACTCAGTGAGGACTGTCATGCTGTGAACAAAAAGGCCGCGTCCTCTCCCATGAAGTGTAGCGTAACCCTTCGTCAGCCAGACACCATACCCACCCTCGCTTGGCAAGGCGAAGGCGCGACCCAAAAGTCCGCCTGTCGACGAGCTGCCGTGACGGCCTGTCGAATGCTCCAGGGCGGAGCAAGATGCACTCGGGCCGAACAAGGTTGGACGCATACCACCACCATCGCCCGGCGACGACCGGTCAAGACCGGTACACCCTAAACCCATCTGAGCACTCCGAACAGCCGTCTTGACACGCTGCGTCATAGCCGGTACCAATGATGCGTCATAAGTTGTAGGAGGGTGGTGTGGATTACCGGGTTGATTTACAAGATATTCGCTTTGTACTTCGTAAGCAGTTGCGTATCGAGGAGCTTGCTCAAGCGGAGAAATGGACCGATTTTACCTGGGAAGACTTTGACATGATTCTGTCGGAGGGCGAGCGATTTGCCCGAGAGGTCATTTACCCGCTCAACGTCGATGCAGAGAACATCGGCGCCACCATCGACAATGGAAAAGTCCACCTTCCGCCGTCCTTTCACAAGGCCTTTCACGCCTTTGCGCAATCCGGTTGGGGAGCCATGAACGCCAAACCGGACGTGGGCGGACAAGAGCTCCCCGTCACCTTGGCGGCTGCGATTTCTGACATGTTTATTGGCGCCTGCCCCTCGTTTTCGTTCATTCAGGGTCTATCCTCGGCGGCCTCCCGTGTCATTTACGAGGTCGGTACACCAGAAATGGTTAAGACCTATTGCGAAAACATGCTCACTGGGAAATGGGGCGGCACCATGTGCCTGACGGAATCCCAGGCAGGCAGTGCCGTCGGTGATCTGACCACATCCGCTACCCAAGTGCCGGGCCAAGACTATTACAAAATCCGGGGGCAAAAGTGCTTCATCAGCGCGGCCGATCAAGACATCACTGACAATGTGATTCATTTGGTGTTGGCCCGCACACCCGATTCCGTGCCCGGCATCAAGGGAGTCTCACTGTTTGTGGTCCCGAGGGACCGCCTCGACGGCGGGAGCAACGATGTAACGATCACCTCGTTGGAAGAAAAGATGGGCATCCATGGTTCGCCGACCTGTTCCATCAGTTTTGGCGACAATAACGAGTGCCATGGCTGGATCCTGGGTGAAGAAGGTTCGGGCATCAACCACATGTTCTTGATGATGAACGAAGCGCGAATTGCGGTGGGGCTGCAAGGCTCTTCCATTGCGAACTGGGCCTACCAGCTGGCGCTCAATTACGCCAAGGAACGCGTTCAGGGCACCGACATCGCCTCGATTCGGGACGCATCAGCCGAGCGAGTCGCCATCATTCAACACCCCGATGTACGTCGCATGCTGCTGACCATGAAGTGCTACTCGGAGGGAATTCGTGCCTTATTGCTCATGACAGCCAATTTGGTCGATCGAGCCAGCATCGAGGTCGATGAGGCCAAGAAGGTGGAGAACAGGCACCTGGTGGAGATCCTCACCCCGATTTGTAAAGCCTATGGCACCTACCGCGGCTTTGAGGTGGTCGACATGGCCATCATGACGCACGGTGGCTATGGCTACATCAAAGAGTACAAAGTGGAGGGTCTTTTGCGCGACATCAAGATCGCAGCCATTTACGAAGGGACCAATGGTATCCAAGCCTTGGATCTGATCGGCCGAAAAGTTGCACGGAAGGGTGGCATCATGTTCATGTCATTCATTCAGTGGATGAATCGTTTCATCAGCGAGCACAAGGAGTCCCCCTGTGCGCATCTCGTGCAAAAGATCGACAACGCAAAAGACACGCTGACCGCCCTCACTATGGAGTTTGGCCAGTACAACAGCAAGGGCGACGTGCACTACCCAGCACTCTGCGCCAGTCCTTATTTGGACTTGTTTGGACACGTCGTGATGGCTCGGGTGCTTACGGAACAAGCCATTTTGGCCGAGCAGCTGCTAGAGACGGCCACGGACAGCGAGGCGAAGTACTACAAAGGGAAAAGGCACTCGGCCGAGTTTTTTGTTCATCAAGTGCTGCCCCAAGTGGATGCTATCGCGGCCTCCATCCGATCGGGCGATCGGAGCGCACTGGACGTCGCGTTCTAATCAGCCGAGCACGGAACGATCATTGGGAGCGCGACGGGGCGAACACGTCGTTGCCTACGAACTCAGCCATGATCTCCCATATCCCCGGGTCCACCGACAAGGGAATGGTCAACGACGCTCGAAAGACACCCTTTTGACCCGTCTGAACCGTGCCCAAAACACGGCGGATGGCCGTACCATCGCGGTCCATCAAGTTGATACGAACCATAGCACCGGAGAGCGGTCTCACCCCTGCATTGACGGCGCCAGACACATGGAGTTTCTTCCCGCGATACACGTGACCTGACACCTCGTCCAAGCGTGTCTGGCTGCTGGCTTGACCCTCGGACATCTCGAATGGAATCGCCTCGCCTAGAGGAAGACCGTGCAACACATCCGACACTCGAGACGGAGAACGTCGTTCACCATTGTTCAGGGCTCGCCCGTTGTCAGGAAGACCAAGAACTTCATCACCAACCTCTCCATCGACGTGTTCTGGTTGAGAGGCTCGATGACTGTACCCGGCGCGAAACTCGGGGGGCTGGTCGAAGGGATCGGGATCCAACACCGTGTGGCGAGACTTGTCCACACCATTGCGGACCGTCATGCCCAGCGCTCCACCCCCCAGATCGATGCGCAGCCAGCCCTGACCGTCTGGAATGTACACTTCCACAAACACGTGGGCTTCATTGGCCGCGTAGCGTGCCGGTATACCCAGCCCCTGCGCGGTCACCACAAATGCATAGGCCCGGTGACGACAGATCCCTTTTTGTCCCAGCGCGAGCGCCCGATACAGACTTCGTTGAGACCCACGGAGTTCGCCCGGCTTGAAGCTTCGGAACCACCGCACTAGTTTTTGAAGCACCCTCGTAAAGCCTTGAGATGAACGGACACCGATCTTTTTGGCCACAAAATCCACGTCCTCCGCCAAGCGGGCGGGAAGTCGTGGGCGGACCGCCGCTGGGATCGTGTCCATCGAAAGATCGGAGTCCAGCGAACGTTGGAACCACGTGTCCGGCGCATCCATGCGAACATTCACCCGCACGCGCCCCGTGAACGCCCCCGCCGAAACAAAGAAGTTGTCTGCGCCGTCCCTATAAAAGCGAAGAGCAACCTCGGGTGCCGTGTCGAACCCGAGAATTCGCGCCGTGGGGGCAACGGAGGGAATCGGTACCGGAGTGCCGGCTAAAAAATCGACCAACACAGACCCCCAAAATGCTTGCCGTCCACGCTCCAACCGGTCCCCAATCACGCTGATCTCCGTCAACTCCGGGGAGCCCACGACCAATACACCATCGTCCCGAACCCGATCCCACACGCTGTTTCGCTTGAACGGAATGACCGCCGGATCAAACACCGCATGATAACGTAACCACGGCTGGCGAGCCGTCTCCCGGTCCGGTTTGACCTCCCAGTCCACGGTGTGAACCGCATCGGTATCGCGCGGCGCAGCACCAATGGTTCGATACACCAAGTCTTCATCAACATCCGTCGGACCGACGTCGCCCGCCGCGCCGTCGCCGGTCGGATGCACATCACGTTCATCTTCAAACAACACTGCCGGCTTGTCGCTGATGCCCGAAACGAGCCCATCTTCGCGCGGCAAGAGCTCGTGCAAGACAACGGGCGTGGTCGCAGGCTGTGGCTGTGCGCCCGCCAGCGACACCGTGACTAGAGAGAGGCAAATCCAGGTGAAAAATCGCACGAATGTCAGCGTATCGGTCCGTCCAAATGTACGCAACCCAAGAGGGGCTATGGTAGGCTTGACGGTATGACAAAAAAGGAAACCCAGGACAACGCCCAAATCCCCATTGAAAACAACACCGTCATCGAGCTCTTCGAACAACTCGATCCAGAGCACATTCCATTCGAAAAACGCATCTTCACCAATCGAAACTTGCGCATGCGTAAAAGCCAACTCATTGGCTTCGACATGGACTACACGCTGGCGCTGTACCACGACACCATTGAACACCTGGCGGTGGAACTCACCCTTTCTGCGCTGATCAAAGACCGTGGCTACCCCGAGAAAATCCGTTCCCTTCACTACGATCCGACCTTTGCTATTCGTGGCGTAGTCATCGACAAGCGACTGGGAAATCTACTCAAGATGAACCATCATCGCCATATCGTACGGGCGTTTCATGGCACACGCATCATGGGAAAGAAGGAACGGCTCCAAGCCTATCGAAATGAACGAATCCGTATGTCTGCGCAGCGATATGCGCTGGTCGATACGCTGTTTGCGGTGCCCGAAGCCTGGCTTTATGCCAACCTCATCGATGAGTTCGAAGCCCAATCCAAGCGGTCGCTAGGATCGGATCAATATCAACGTATTTACCAAGATATTCGTGAGACCGTGGACCGTATCCATGCAGACGGTTCACTCAAGCAACGAATCCGAGCCGATTTGGCACACTACATTGAGCAGGAACCGAAACTCGCCAACGCCTTGCACCGGCTTCGCAGCGCTGGAAAGCGGCTGTTCTTGATGACCAACAGCTATGGCCCCTACACAATCGACGTCATGAACCACCTGCTGGAAGACATCAACCCCGGGTACCCCTCCTGGCAACACTACTTCGACATCATTATCGTGGGTGCCAAGAAACCCTCGTTCTTCACCAATCGAAGCGCTTTTCTCCAATTGGATGAGCACGGAGAGCCCACGACTCACCCCGTCAACGCTTTTGAACGAGGTGTAATGTACCAAGGAGGGAATATTCGAGAGTTCGAACAGCTGGCGGGCGCATCCGGCGATCAGATCCTCTACGTCGGAGACAACCTGTATGGCGACATCTTACGCTCCAAAAAGTCCAGCAACTGGAGGACGATCATGGTGATCCCCGAAATGGAACGGGAGTTGGCATTGCGTACACAACTGGCGGACCAGTTCGTTCGCCGCGATGAGCTGGAAGCCCACCGAGGCCAACTGGACAGTGAACTCCAACATCAACAGGTGCTCCTCCGATCCTTGGTCGACATCACAGAGAACCAAGCGCAGGATTTCAACCCCACGGAACTCAAAGCATTCCAACACGCGATGGACGTCACACGTTCGACCATCAAACGCCTGCAACGGGCACACAAACGCTGCATCACCGAAGTTACCGGACTCACCGAACGCCTGGAATCCTCGTTCAATAAGAACTGGGGAATGCTGTTCAAAGCTTGGGACGAACACTCCATTTTCGGAGGCCAAGTGGAAGACTACGCCTGCATGTACACCAGCCGCGTCTCCAACCTGGAACATTATTCACCCTGGCGATACTTCCGCACGCCCCGAGATTTGATGCCCCACGAACATCGAGCACCGAAACAAAAAGAGTAACAAAGCGACTCGCTCGCAGGGTGTGTTCTCTTCCGCAGCGATTGACAAGCCAGGGTCGAAATTGCTACACCGCAATCGATTCACCTCTCACGGAGAGCAATCCCATGCAGAAGCGACTCTTAATGACGCCCGGACCCACGCCCATTCCCGGTGATGTGCTCTTGGCGATGGCGCAACCGATCCTTCATCACCGCACACCCGAATTCAAAGGACTGTTGAAGTCATGTGGCGACGATTTGCAGCCGATTTTTGCAACCAATGAGCAGGTGTTGATGCTATCCAGCAGTGGTACGGGAGCCATGGAAGCGGCCATCACCAATTTTTGCCGCCATGGCGATACGATCATCACCGTCGCCGGTGGGAAATTTGGCCAACGCTGGGGACAAATTGGACGTGCTTACGGTCTGTCCGTCGTCGAAATTGAGGTTGAGTGGGGTCAAGCGGTCGAACTCAGCGCCATCGAAGAGGCCTTGAACGAGCATCCGGGTGCGCGCGGCATCTACGTACAAGCCAGTGAAACCTCCACGGGTGTGCGACACCCCGTCCAGGGTATCGCCGCCCTGTGCCGAACCCGCTCGGAAACGCTCTGTGTCGTGGACGGCATTACGGCGGTGGGTGTTGAGCCCTTAGAAATGGACAAATGGGGCGTCGATATCGTGGTCAGCGGCTCACAAAAAGCGTTCATGTTGCCGCCGGGACTGGCCTTCATCGCCTGCTCGGAAAAAGCGTGGGCCATGGCCGAACAGTCGGATCTCCCACGATTCTATTTTGACCTCCTCAAAGAGCGAAAGAACCAAGCGACGGGTCAAACCGCCTACACAAGCCCTGTGTCCCTTGTGGTCGGTTTACGAAAAGTGTTGGACCGCATGCTGGCCATGGGCGTAGAGGCGCTGCACGAGCACCATGACACGTTGGCACGCGGCACGCGGGCCGGAATCTTGGCGCTGGGCTTGAAATTGCTGGCCAATCCTCCCGCCACGTCCGTCACGGCCGCCTGGGCGCCGGACGACATGGATGCGGGAGACATCATCAAAGGCATCGGACAGCGCAACATTAAGATCGCTGGCGGTCAGGATCACCTGAAAGGCCGGATTTTTCGCATCGGGCACCTGGGATGGTTCTCCCAAGCCGACATCATCGCTACATTGAGCGCTTTGGAATGCACTCTTGCAGACTTGGGTCACGAATTTTCACCGGGAGTCGGTGTCGTGGCTGCAGCCGCTGTGTTCGAGGGCAAATAACATGTCAAAAGTATTGATCGCCGACAAATTGCACAGCGCCGGCGTAGAGCTGCTTCAAAACACTCCCGGTATCGAGGTCGTCGTCGCCAATAAACCCTCGCACGAGGAACTCTGCGAGTTGGTAAAGGGCGCGGATGCGGTCCTCGTTCGAAGCACCAGCCAAATCACGGAAGAGGTCCTGGATGCTGGCAGTGCACTGAAGGTCGTTGGCCGTGCGGGCATTGGTGTGGACAACATTGATGTGACCGCAGCGAGCCGACGTGGCGTCTTGGTCATGAACGCCCCCGGCGGCAACAGCATCACAACCGCAGAGCACGCCATCGCCATGATGATGTCCCTGGCCCGAAAGATCCCACAAGCCACCATGTCCATGAAATCCGGACGCTGGGAGAAGAGTCGATTCATGGGCGTGGAGTTGTATGAGCACACGCTGGGTGTGGTTGGCTTGGGCAACATCGGTCGCCTTGTCGCGGAGAGGGCTCGTGGATTGGGAATGAACGTCATCGCGTCGGATCCATACACATCGGTTGAATCCGCCCAGAAAATTGGAGTGGAACTCGTCCAGTTTGATGATTTGTTGAAACGTTCTCAGTTCATCTCCATACATGCACCCCTCAATCGAGAAACACGAGGGCTCTTTGACGAAAGGGCGTTCTCCAAAATGACGCCGGGAGTCTTGCTCGTTCATTGCGCCCGGGGGGGGATCATCAACGAGAGCGCACTGCTGGATGCCTTGGAGAAAAAGATTGTGGCCGGAGCCGCTCTGGACGTCTTTGAGACTGAACCGCCGCCGAGCGATCATCCGTTGCTCACCCAAGACGATGTCATTTGCACACCTCACCTTGGTGCTTCGACGTCGGAGGCCCAAGAAAAGGTGGCGCTCGAGATCGTGCAACAACTCATCGACTTCTTGCTCGATGGCACCATTCGGAACGCCTTAAATCTGCCTTCGGTCCGCGGGCAAATTCCAGAGGCCATCCGACCGTACTTGGATCTTGGCTATCGTCTGGGACGCTTTCAAGCCCACGCGATGGGAGGCTTCAAAGAAGTGCATGTGGACTACGCGGGCAACATCTTCAGCGACATGCCTGGACTGCAATTGATCACCAATTCGGTGCTCAAAGGCCTCATGAGTACCGTCATGGATGTTCTTGTGAATCTTGTTAACGCGCCGATCTTGGCGGCAGAGCAAGGGCTGGTCGTCAAAGAGAGCCGATCCAATGCCAGCGGTACATTCACCAATCTCATGTCCGTTCGTTTGGTGCAGAGTGACGAGACCAGCAAAGCGTCGGGAACACTCTTCCATGACGAGGAAGCGCGTCTCGTTCGATTGAACGGGATGGCCATTGAAGCCCCGCTCCATGGGGAATTGCTGCTGGTACACAATGAGGACATGCCGGGCGTCATCGGTAACGTGGGGACTGTGTTGGGATCCAATCAGGTCAACGTCAACCGGCTACACGTAGGCCTCAACAAGAAAGAGCACCAAGCTATCGCCATCTGGTGTGTGGACCAAGAACTCTCGGACGACATCATTCATGAGATTGGAAGCCAGCCTCATGTTCGATCCGTTCGCAGCATGACATTGTAGGCCAAAAGATGCCCGTTCTATCCAGCGTTCCTTCCACCACGCCCGTTGGCGTTCGGGACTTCCCGCCCGAGTTGGCCGCAGCATTTTATACGCTGCAAGACGAATTGCTCGGAGCCTTCAGGAAGCAAGGGTACGAGAGAGTGTTGACACCCACCTTTGAGTTGGCCTCCGTGTTCGAACGCGGTCTGGGCGCCAACGAAGCAGCCCGCGTCATGCGCTTTGTGGACCCCCAAAATGGAGAGATTCTGGCCCTCCGAACAGACATTACCCCTCAAATCGCGCGTATGATGGCGGGCTCCATGGCCAACGTTCCTTTGCCCGTTCGCGTGTGCTATTTCGGTCGCGTTTTCCGCCTCCGGCACCATCACGATTTTCATCGACGCGAAGTGGCGCAGGCGGGTGTGGAGTTGATCGGGCCTGAAACCGTGGACGCCGATGCAGAGATCATCACACTGTGCGACTCCGCGCTGACGACACTGGGTATCGAAAATCACACGATCTCCATCGGCCATTCGGGTTGTGTCGCCGCCGCCTTTGACGGACTGGATTGGTCCGACGAAGATGCCGAGACGATGCGCACCCTGTTAGCACGCAAAGACACGAGTGGTGTGCAGCAAGCCGGAGCCGCCATGGGACTGCCGAGCGATCGGATCGCGTTGTTTGAAGCACTCACCGAGTTGTATGGGGAACCCACTGACGTCATTCAACGCGTACGAGCGACGGCGCCTCACAACGAAGGTCTCCAAGGGGCGGCAAGCCGGCTGGAGACGCTCATAAGCGCTCTTTCCAACCGCAGCATATCGGGAAAAATCATGCTGGATCTCGGGGAAAGTCAGGGGTTTGGGTATTACACGGGGTTTGTGCTCCATGCCTATGTGCCCGGTCTGGGACAAGCCGTATGTTCCGGAGGACGGTACGACAACCTTCTGAGTCAATACGGCCGGGATGCGCCCGCCGCAGGCTTTGCAATGGACGAAGAAGGTCTCACTGAAATTCGAATGAGGAGTCTCTAATGCCCGCAGCCGTGATCGTCGGAGCCCAGTGGGGCGATGAAGGAAAGGGGAAGATCGTCGATCTGCTCAGCGCACGGGCAGACATCGTGGCGCGCTTCCAAGGTGGAAACAACGCAGGGCACACCCTGGTGGTCGACCAAGAGACGACCGTGTTGCATCTGATCCCGTCGGGCGTTCTCCACCCAAACACCACATGTGTCATCGGTCCGGGCGTGGTCATCGATGCGGCGGTGCTGGCGGACGAGGTCAACCTCATCAAGGGCAAAGGACTGCTCGAGGATCCAAATCGTCTGCAAATCAGCGCTTCAGCCGCGCTGATCATGCCCTACCACAAGATGTTGGACCATGCGCGCGAAGAAGCCGCCGGGAAACGACGCATTGGCACAACAGGCCGCGGCATCGGCCCCGCCTATGAGGACATCGCCGGTCGACGTTCCATTCCGACCCGTGCGTTACGCAATCCCGACGACCTCAGGGACCGTGTCCAAGCCATCTTGCCCGAAAAAAACGCACTCCTGGATTACTACGGACAAGCTCCTCTGAGTGTCGACGAGGTGATAGACGCTGCCCTAGAACAAGGGGCGCCCATGGTCCGGCACATCACCGACACCGGTTTGCTGATCAGCAACGCGCTGAACGCGGGGAAAAATGTGCTCTTCGAAGGCGCCCAAGGCACCTTGTTGGACGTGATACACGGAACCGTGCCGTTCGTGACGAGCAGTCACACGGTGGCCTCGGCGGCATGCACTGGAAGCGGGATTGGCCCCAAGCAACTGGGTAGCATCATTGGCATCGCCAAGGCGTACGTGACTCGAGTGGGTGGAGGTCCTTTCCCCACGGGTATTGGCGGCGAACGAGAAGAGTCCATTCGCGCCAGTGGCGGCGAATATGGTGCCACCACAGGGCGTCCGAGACGTTGTGGTTGGCTGGACTTGCCGGCGTTGCGATATGCGGTGCGTGTAAACGGTCTCACAGAGTTGGCTTTCACAAAGCTTGATGTGCTGTCGGGCCAAGAGACATTGCGTGTGGCCACCCACTACCGCCTGCCCGACGGCAGCCAAACAGAGGAAATGCCCGCTGGAGCAGATGTGCTGTCTCGTTCCGAGCCGGTGTACATGGACGTCGAGGGATGGAGTGAGGACCTACGGCAGATCCGCTTGGAAGAAGATCTACCCCCGACGGCACGGGCCTATCTTGAGCTTGTGTCCAATGAAGTCGGCGTGCCCATTAACATCATCGGTATTGGTCCAGGACGCGGGCAAACCGTGTTGAAGAAAAACCCCTTCGCTTAGAGACGTCGCTCCCCAAAGTCGTTCGAATCGCCGCTCATTTATGGGGTGGTACCGGATTCGGTCTTGCTGTCACGTACGAGTTGCTCGACCACCGACGTCAATTCGGCCTTCTCGTGGCCTCGTTCCAGTGCGGTGGTGTACGCACGAATCGCCAAGGGTTTGTCGCCCTTGGCTCGTGCTGCATCGCCCAGCAATTTCCAGTAGCCTGGCTTGCCCGGATAACTGTCCGCCAAGATTTGATAGAGAACGATGCTCTCATCAAAGCGTTTTAGGCGCATCAATGTATCGGCCAAATGCAACGTAACGGCCGTATTGTTCGACTCCGTACGAAGGATCGCCCGATACAAGGGAACCGCTTGCTGCCATTGCCCCAAGTTCCAGTAGGCGTCTGCCAAGAGGCGCGTAGAGGTCGGTGACAGTGATTCGTTGCCTTTCAATCGGTTGACCACGTCTTGAAAAAGACCGGCATCCAGTTGTTCCTTCAACGCGTTCTCCTCGGCGGTCCGACCCGACGTAGCAGGGTTCGAGGGTTGCGCTTTCACAGGGTTCTTCGTTTGAGGTCGGGCCGTTTTCTCATCCTGCTGGATCCCATCGACCACGGCCACCAACCAAGGCGCACTCCGACCCAACGAGGCTCGGTGCCCAGCCAATCGCTCTTTGGCTACATTGAATTGGCCTCGCGCCAGCGCCAACGCCACGCCTCCGCTGACCGTGCCCGACTCGGACGGTGTTGCGGATGCACTCATTGCAAAC
>Ga0114996_10005552_pt1 | contig 14760 bp, 15 predicted proteins | sample ArcticOcean_MG_C_4_FD_87039 | JGI IMG/M metagenome (GOLD analysis project Ga0114996, IMG submission 87039) | Marine microbial communities from western Arctic Ocean - ArcticOcean_MG_CB4_134 | ecosystem: Environmental > Aquatic > Marine > Oceanic | place: Arctic Ocean: Canada Basin | collected...
AACCTACAAAACCATCAAAACCCGGTTTTGTAGGTTTTGTAGGTGCTACTTCCGCGAATACCACTGAGATTCAACCTCCGTCCGCGCCCGCTTCCACCCGGCAGCCTGAACAGAACCCCACCGAGGTCCACCCGGCTGCCGCGCTGAAGGGCTATGCCGTGTGCCTCTGCTCGGACCTAGTGGGGGGGAATCTGTGGATCGTGGCCGACGAAGAGGACGCTGAGCGGCTCATCGAGCAGGGCGAGCGGCGCGGGGCGATCTACACGCGGGCCGAATCCCGGCTTGTGACTCGCATCAAAGACCCCGAGATCGTAAAGCAAGTCCACGCCTTCAAGCGGGAATTTAACACACGAGTGCTGCCGCCGGACTGCGAGCCGGGGCCGTCCGTCTCCGCCGACGGCGCGCACCCGTCCGAACAACCCCCGCCAAGGCCGCGCAGCCCGCGCCAACCTCCCAGCGGGCCGCGTTGGCCTCCGAGCCGACCTGACCTCGACACAGTAACTTTTAGCACGGCGAGCAAGCCGGCTCGCGGCCGCCAAGAAAGCTCCTACCAGTCGAAAGCGCCGTCGCGCCGCACGGCTCCGGGAGACCCGGAATGCCCGCTCTACCCAAACCGTGTCCGTCGAATCGCCGACCCGAGAGCAGTTGGCGAAGCTCGACAAGAAACGCAAAAAGAAAGGCTCGAACCAACAGTGGCGGCACCCGCACGACCCGGACGCCAAGATCACGAAGATGAAAGACGGGCGCACGCACCTGGCCCACAAGGCCAAGCAGGCGGTGGACCTGGAGACGGGGGCGGTGCTGGCGGTGACGCTGGCCGCAGCCGACCGCGGCGACACGACCACGATCGCGGACACGATCACCGAAGCGACCGAGCAAGTGGCCGCGGTGGCGGCGGACAACGAGGCCAACGAGAAGCTGGCGGCGGACGGGGTGCGGGAAGTGATCGCCGACAAAGGCTATCACTCCAATGCGGTGCTGACGGATTTGGCGGCGTTGGAGCTTCGTTCGTACCTGAGTGAACCGGACCGCGGACGACGCTGCTGGCGGGGCAAGCCACGAGAGCGCGAAGCAGTGTATGCGAACCGGCGGAGGATTCGGGGCGTGCGCGGCAAGCGGCTGCTGCGGCAGCGAGGCGAGAAAGTGGAGCGGGTGTTTGCGCACTTGTTCGAAACCGGCAGGATGCGACGGACAAACCTGCGGGGCCATCCCAATATTCTCAAGCAGCTGTTGATTCACGTGGGCGGATTCAACCTGTCGCTGGCGCTACGCCGGAAACTGGGTGCGGGCACGCCGCGGGGGCAGAAAGCGGCAGAAAAGGCCCTTGAGCGGCTCGGCAAACGCCTTTTCGAGCTGCTGAGGCCCCGCCGTTGGACTCGCCGCGACTTTCTGTGCCCGATGGCCCCGCGAGCCCTCCGGATCGAGCCGTCCGACCCGCTCCCCCTCGCAGCTTGACCCGGCTGGCAAAGGGTACTTCTGCCACGGGCTGCTAGAGGACGCAGCTATGCGCGACGGGTGCCTGACTGTACTTCCGCTCGCTCAAAGAAAGCTACTCGCACGGTCGCGCTTGTCTGGCACAAGGGCTTTCCAGGAGATAAGCAGCACAGTACCGGCGCCATTCCGCTTCTCTCTGAAGTGTTCTCGGCCTGGGGTCTCAGCGAGCCCAACTTTATCAACGCGCTGGATCGCGCACTCTTGCTGGGAGAACTTGATTTGGGACTGCTATTCTGCCTTACCGTGTACGACGCGTTTCCGTCCGGGATCGTTTGCTTAGAGCATTCTCACATTAGTCATAGACCGTAGCCGCAGTGGCGGAAGCAGGCTTGGATATTTTGTGGAGTCACTGAGTCCAAGGCCTTGGCGAGAGATTGCTCCAGCACGGGGAGGGTGCGGGCCTTGGCGGCGCACAAGCGTTGCTTGAGCTGGCTCCAGCATGGTTCGATGGGGTTGAAGTCGGGCGAATACGGCGGCAGGTAAAGCAGCTCGGCTCCACGCGCCTCGATGGCTTGGCGGACTCCGCACACCTTGTGCGCCGACAAATTGTCCATCACCACCACGTCGCCGGGTTGGAGTTGCGGACCCAGCACCCGCTGCAAGTAGGCGAGAAAGATCTCACCGTCGGTGGCCGCCTCGATGCTCATCGCCGCCACCCATCCGGAACGCCGAATCGCCCCCACCACGCTCAACGTACGCCAATGCCCGGCTGGCACGCCCTCGCGCACGCGCTGTCCCCGCCGCGCCCGTCCGTAGCGCCGTGTCATTTCCGTGGCGATGCCGCTCTCGTCCAAGAAAATCAGCTTCTCTGGATCGATCCGGCTCACTTGCTCGCGCCAGCGGGCGCGCCGCTCCCGGTTCGCCTCGTTGTCCTGCTCGGCGGCGTAGAGCGACTTTTTTTAAAGCGCAATCCCATCTCGCGCAACAAACTCCATAGCCGCCCGATACTCGCCTTGATTCCCAACTCGGTACGCAGCCGCGATTGCAACTCGTGCAATGTCAGGTCCGGCTGCGAGTCGATCCACTCGCTCATCTGCTCGCGGAGCTCCGGCGTGAACTTGCTGCGCCGGCCATGCCGACTCTGCGCTGGCCGCTCCCAACTGCCGCTGCGGCTAAACGCCGCCGACACCTTTTTGGCCCAGCCTAAGCTGACGTGAAAGCGTCTGGCCAACTCCGCCAGACTACCTTCTCCCTGCCGATGAGCCTCGATAAACTTACCGCGCAAATCATTCGAATATGCCTTCGCCATGACCTCTCTGTCGAGGCGAAGAAATCACTAGAGCTGTTTATAGTTTAACTGAATATGCTCTAGGGCCACTTCGTCATGCTACAATTCCTGTACTCGCCGCCGCTGTACAGGGCGACTTAGTAGCCTTCTTACGCTACATGGCTTTCCACCTCGAACTACTCGATCGGCGCGGCGTGGGAGTCGCTGTGCTGCTGCCGGTGCTTTGGACGTCACTCGCGGTCAACGCGGCCACACCGGCGTGCCGTCCGCGCCCGAACAGTCCGCGTTCTCGCGTGACCCGCCGTATTCCCTGCACTGGCCAGGCCCATGAAGCGATTGAGCCACTCTGGGTCACGGCCGGTGACAACGATCTCATCGTGCCGACATCCGACCCGGGGGCCGCGGATTTGCCGTCGTCTCCCCTGCCGCAGCTTACCTGCTCAGGTATCGTTGTCGGTGGCTTTGTCGCAAATCATAGTCGATTCACCGTTGCCTCCCCCGCACAACCTCGAGGCCCACCCCTCGTCAGTCGCTATCCCTTGATCTAGCTTTTCCTCCGCGGGCGCTTATAGAGTACCCGCTCTGGTGTTGTGTTAATCGGAGCCGTTTGCAACAAAGGGCACAGCCAGTCGGCTATCGCGTCGGTACCTGTGTCCGCTACACACTTCTACACCGTTTCCTGGCTGAACTATGTTGAAACAGTTGAAACACATCCATTTCTTCCTTAGACGCTCATTGAAGGGCGGGTGCGAGGGCATCGGGCAACAGGGGCAATGTCTTGATTTCGGCAATTCCGTCACTCGCTCGATGACGGCGCTGACGGCTATTCCGCGGGGGGCGAAGTTTGTGACCGCGAGCGTTGGGATTCTGCAGCTATGAGTACGCAAGATGTAATACCAAGAGGGACACCCGCAGGGTTTAGGGCCTATTGGAAGTCAGACCTGCTTTCCGGCTTTCTCGTCTTCCTGATCGCGTTACCCCTTTGTCTCGGAATCTCTCTTGCCTGTGGATACCCGGCTATCGCCGGCATCTTCACGGCCATTATCGGTGGCTTGTTGGCTACCTTCTTCAGCAACTCAGAACTCACGATCAAAGGCCCGGCTGCCGGACTCATCGTGATCGCAGTCGGCTGCGTAACGGATTTCGGTTTTACGGCTGGCAGGGATCCCTCCGCAGATTTCCAGGCGTATCGCCTCGCTCTCGGCGTCGGCGTCGCGGCCGGAGCAGTGCAGATTCTCTTCGGGCTGTTTCGTGCCGGTACTCTCGGGGAGTTCTTCCCGACAGCGGCAGTGCACGGCTTACTGGCCAGCATCGGCGTCATCATCATGGCCAAGCAGATTCCCACTACGCTGGGCCTCGGATCGGAGGGCGCGCCTTTGGAACTCATTGCGAAGATTCCCTCCTTCATCGCGAACATGAATCCCGTCATCGGGTTGATTGGAATCATCAGTTTGATCGTGATGTTCGGGTTTCCTTTCATCAAGCACCCCAATCTCAAGATGGTTCCCGCCCCTATGGTGGTGCTGCTCATTACGGTCCCGCTAGGGCTGTACTTCGAAATAGGCAGTGAGCACACCTACTCGTTCAGGGGAGCGGACTTTAGTCTGGGTCCCGCTTTCCTGGTCAATGTTCCTCAGAACATGTTTAGTGCGCTAACGTTTCCTGATTTCTCCGGAGTAGCGACTAGTATCGGGTTGAAATACATCGTTCTGTTCTCGTTGATCGGCAGTCTGGAGTCCCTCTTGAGCGCGAAGGCCGTCGATACGCTTGACCCTTGGAAGAGGAAAACAAACCATGACCGCGACCTGCTGGCGATCGGGGTGGCAAATACCGTCGCTGCCTTCGTGGGTGGGCTACCCATGATTTCAGAGATCGTGCGCAGCCGAGCGAACATCGATAACGGTGCGAAAACCCGTTTCGCCAACATATATCACGGGTTGTTCCTGCTTGTCTTTGTCGCGCTCGTGCCCAGCCTGATCAATCAGATCCCACTGGCGGCGCTCGGGGCGATGCTTGTTTTCACGGGATTCCGGTTAGCGTCTCCTCGCGAGTTCCTTCACATGTATCGGGTGGGCCGGGAACAGCTCATCATCTTCGTTTCGACCATCGTCGGCGTGCTCGCAACGGACTTGCTCATGGGGATCGCCATCGGAATTGCTGTGAAGGCGGTGATTCATCTCGTCAACGGTGCTCCCGTCCGCTCACTGTTTCGACTACGCGTGGACGTTCAGCGCGATGATGAAGGCAGAACGTTGGTCCGGGTGAAAGACGCGACGGTATTCAGCACCTGGATCGGTTTGAAAAAGCGACTCGAAGCTCTAAAGGGTCAGTCGGATGTCGTGCTGGATCTGTCAGAGACGGTTCTCGTTGACCACACCGTGATGGAAAAGCTCAAGGAGATGGAGAAGGAGTTCAAGGAGCAAGACGCCAACCTCATTATCAAGGGACTAGAGCAGCACCGAAAGATGTCTGAGCATCCAACGGCAGCACATATTCGGCGGCAGTGATGACACCAGAATCGACCACACGTCCACAAGGCAATCTATCCGCCGAAGACCGGGCGGACTTGCGTCAGCAAGTGAAGGAAGCCTGCGAGCCGGTATCTCCGATCTGGCCACTGAAGACCTTTGCGTACCGCAGCCCCGTTCGGGGCTTCGAGCATTTGCCGTTCGACCAAGCGGCGCGCAGGGGAAAAAGGCTGTTCGGGGGGACTGGTTATCTCTCCAACCAGGAGTACCGCCAGTTCTATCGAGACGGCCGTATCACCGAGGAGAGCGTCCTCGAAGCACTGAATCGCGTTGGTCCGCGCACGGATTCGGGTCGAGTCCTTGCAGGTTCTCGCAGCGTTAAGCCCTCAGAGGTCTTTCGCCTGCATCTGCTCCATGGGATCGACGTGCTGGAGCCGTCGCTGTTGACGTGGACATTGCACGCGAAAGAACCGATGGAGACGTTCCGCGGCGATCTTTCCGATGAATCGAAACAACGCATCCTGGAGAAAGTTCGTTTCGAGGCGACGGAGGCCTCGCAGGATCGAGAGAAGAAGTACGTCAGTCAGCTTTGGAGTACGACGCTAGCCACGCTCAACCTAGCGGACCCGGATAGCCACGAACCTCAGCAGGCGGACGGAGGAGGTGTACCCCCGGCCGCAAACGAACCCACTCTGCCCACGGAGCGCACGATCAGTGATTGGCTGGACACACTGATCGGCTCCACACTGGTCGAACAGATCAACGATCAGATGATGAAATGGACGGCCGCGTTTCTCGACGAGGGCGTGGCCGGCTGGGAGATGCCGTTGCGGGCCGGCGGGTTCTACCAAGGGTGGCGAGAACTCGCCTCGCGCGACTTGTCCTGCCGTTTTCTGGGCATCAAGAACTTCTCGCGGAAGATCCGTGAGATGCCGGATTCAGCCGAAGAATCGATCGTCCTCAGCTTGGATCGACTGCAAATTCCACCCGAGCGTCGGCAGGAATATCAGTCTCGGTTGTTCGCCCAACTGCCGGGTTGGACGGGCTTCATTCGGTGGCTCACGGAGAACCCCGAGTATCCCAGTCAACGGACTTGTCCGATCGACATCGTCGAGCTTCTGGCCGTCCGTCTTTTCTATGAGGTCGAGCTGACAGACGCGCTGTGCCAACGGGAGTGGGGTATCAGGGGAGATCTTTCCACGATCACTGCACACTGGCGGGCGAACAGCGATGACTATTACGCACGGGCCAAGGAAGACTCTGATCACAGCGACGCCTGGACCGAAGGCGTGTGTCGAGAGGCATGGCGTTTGTTTCACCTGGCACAGTGTCTTGAGCTAACGCCCGACGAGTTGGAGAAGCTTTCTCTGGGTGACGCTCAGACCTTGCTGGAGTGGTTGGATGCGTTTCCCGCGGATGACCACAGCGCCGTGTGGCTCGAAGCTTATGAGGACGTGTATCGAAGGGACCTGATTGGGAGGCTATCCTCTCATCAAAGCGGACGGAGCACGGCGGAGGGCCGCCCTCGTGCGCAGTTGCTCTTTTGTATCGATGTGCGTTCGGAGCCGTTTCGCCGGCACCTCGAGGCACAAGGGCCCTACGAGACGTTCGGCTACGCCGGTTTTTTTGGGATCCCCATCAGTCATCAAGCCTTCGACGCCACCGGGCGCTTGGCGCTGTGCCCCGTACTGCTGAAGCCTTCATTCGCGGTAAATGAGGCGCCAAAGATTGGTGCTCAGCAACCACTGCAACGCTACGCATCCGGGAGCCGTTGGCGGCGACTCGCTGACGAACTGTTTCACGATCTGAAAGCGAATCCGATCAGTGCCTTTCTGCTTGTCGACACCTTGGGGTTCTTCTTCTCCGTCGGTCTCGCGGGCAAGACGCTCGTCATGAAGCCCTACGCGGCCGTTCAGGATCGGCTTAAGCGATGGTTCTTCAACGCCGTGCCGACGCGCATACCGGTGGAACGTGCCGCCCCCTCTCCGCCTGAGGCCGGCCCCGAGGGAGAAGGCGATGTGCCACTGCCGATGCCCATAGGCTTCACACTCGAAGAGCAGGCGACGTTCGTGGGGAACGGGCTGAGGCTCATCGGCCTTACGAAGAACTTCGGTCGGTTCGTGGTCGTCGCCGGCCACGGAAGCACGTCGGACAACAACCCCTATGCGGCCGCGTACGATTGCGGAGCGTGCGGCGGAAGCCACGGCGATCCGAATGCGCGGGTATTCGCGGCCATGGCCAATGATCCTGAAGTGCGGAGGCTTCTCAAGGATGGCGGGCTCGAAATTCCCGGCGATACATGGTTTCTGGCAGGGAAACACAACACAACGACCGATCGTCTCAGCTTCTATGACTTGGCTGAAATGCCGTCGAGCTTCGCTGAGGATCTACGCCTGTTGCAGGACCACCTCGAGAAGGCGGGCGCCGAGGGAGCTCGCGAGAGGTGCGGCCGACTCCCGGGAGCATCAAGCACCAGCTCGGCCGCGAAGGCTTACCAACATGTGATGGCCCGCAGCGACGACTGGGCCAATCCTCGACCGGAATGGGGCTTGTCGAGCAATGTGGGCTTCATCATCGGACGACGAAGCTTGACGCAAGGTCTCTCGCTGGACGGGCGGGCCTTCCTGCATTCCTACGATCCCGCGTCTGACCCCGATGGAGCACTGCTGGAGAAGATCATGACCGCCCCGCTGATCGTCGGCGAATGGATCAACATGGAGTACTATCACTCCGCTGTCTCCCCCTGGGTTTACGGCAGCGGCACCAAGGTCATCCACAATGTCGTGGCGGGTGTTGGCGTCATGCTCGGAAGCAAAGGCGATCTACAAGGCGGACTTCCGTTGCAGAGTGTCAACGACGGGGCTTCTCACTATCACGAGCCGATGAGGCTCCTTGCCGTCATCGAGGCGCCGACGGATCGCATATCGATGTTGGTCGAACGCCATGCGATCCTTCAGAATCTGTTCCATAACGGCTGGGTCAATTTGTTAGCGCTCGATCCCGATACCCAGGCCGTTCACCGATACAACTCTGACTCCACTTGGGAGCCACTATTGCTGCAAGAGGCCGCCTAGATTCTCGAGTCTTCTCATTCTTTTTATGAGCCGCCGTTTCGATAGACATCTGGTTTACAAAGCCTTGGCGCTCTTCGTCATCTGGCTCCTTTTGACGGAAAGATACAGCCCGGCCCACGTGCTTCTCGGCCTCGTGGCGTCATTGGGTGTGGCACTCGTGAATACTGACGCGGGCCGCTCCGCCGACGTTGCTATCCGCTGGCTGCAACTCTTGCGGTTCTTTCCTTGGCTGTTCGGACGAATACTCATCAGCGGACTTCACTTATCGTTTCTTATTCTCCACCCGAAATTGCCGATTGCGCCGGCCCTCATTCGTCATCGAACAAAGCTAGGCCACGAACCGGGCATCGTGCTCTTGGGGAACTCAGTCACCTTGACGCCTGGCACGGTCACGGTAGAAGCCCAAACCAACGAGTTGATTGTGCACGCCATGGACGACGAATCACTACAAGACCTTCATAGTCAGAACTTGGAGCGCAAGGTGGCCGACGTTTTCCGGACAAGGACAATTGCGAAATGAATATCTTCCTCCTTTTTGTGCTGGACATCCTGGCGGTGATGATCATCATCTATTTGTATCGCGTCGTTCGCGGTCCCACGGTGTACGACCGCGTGTTGGGGCTGAACGGAATCTCTACCAAAGCGATCATCATCTTGGTTGTCATTGGCACGATCTACGATCGCGTGGAAATGTTTGTTGACATTTCCACCGGGTACGCACTCCTCAACCTGGTGGGAGCGTTGGCTGTCACCAAATACCTGGAGGAGCGGGGGGCGCCCTCTTGACCGCTGTCAGCATTGCCTTGATCATCGTTGGGCTATTTTTCCTCCTTGTTGCCGCGCTGGGAATGGTTCGCCTGCCCGACGTATACACACGCTCGCATGCCGTCGCACTTACCGATTCACTGGGGGCCTTCTTTTTGTTGAGCGGATTGGCGCTCTACCAAGGCTTCAGCACAAACCTGATTCGAATCCTCATGGTCTTAGCGATTCTATACCTACTGAACCCCGTCATCAGTCATGCGACGGTCCGCGCCGCGCTTCGTGCGGGAGTGAAGCCTTGGGGTGAGGATCGACGATGACGTATTCGTTTGAATTGCTTTTGCTGATCCTGCTGATCCTGACGGCCGGCGGAGCGATGGTTGTCAAAGACCTGCTGAGCTCCGTGCTCATCTTGGGGTCTTATAGCTTCTTTCTCGCGCTCGTTTGGGCATGGCTCGGAGCCGTCGACGTGGCTTTTGTCGAAGCCGTCGTGGGAGCCGGCTTGGCGACCGTGTTCTTCGTTCTTACTTTGTCCGGGATCAACCCTCGGGACACTTTGATTCGCCGTACGACGCCACCGATCGCCGCAGTGGTGGGTCTGCCGTTGCTTGGTCTGCTGCTGCTCTACGCGGCCAACGATCTCGCCGCTTTCGGCGATCCGGCATCACCCGCCAGTACGCACGTGTCTCCTTTCTATCTTGAGAACAGCCTCGCTGACACCCTGACCCCGAATGTCGTCACCGCGGTTCTTATGGACTACCGGGCGCTCGACACTCTCATGGAGACTTTTGTGATCTTTACGGCCGGTATCGCCTGCTGGTTGTTGCTGAGGAGAGACGCCAAATGATCGAATCACGACACGATAGTGTCATCGTGCGCCGACTCAGTCGCGGGCTGATCCCACTGGTACAGATCTTTGCGCTTTACATTCTTTTCTTTGGCCAGTATGGCCCCGGTGGCGGTTTTGTAGGGGGTGTCATGCTGGGGGCCAGTCTCATCCTGGGGATCCTCGTGTTCGGTCCTACAGACCCGCTAACGGTAGTGACGAAGCGAATCGCGGAGGCCGACGGCGTGGGATTGATGATTTTTGCGGCCGTCGGAGGACTGTGTTTGATTGGCGGTGGGCAGTTCTTGAACTATGCCGAGTTGGAGATACCGGGCCTAGCGGCGCCAAGCCGGCGTTATCTGGGAATCGTACTAACGCAGATCGGCGTGGCTGTGGATATCGCGGTGACGGCGGTCTCGATTGTCTTCAGTCTGTCGGTCATGAGTGGCACTGGAGATTCTCATGGTTGAACTCGTACAAGGCTGGCTACTAAGGCCGAATTTCATCGCTTTCGTCATCTTGTTCCTATGGGGACTCTATATCACCGTCACTCATCACAATCTGTTGAAGAAAGTCATTGGGCTCTACTTGGTCCAGACGAGTGTCATCTTCTTTCTCGTGACCACCAGTGCTAAGGACGGAGCGACCGTTCCCATTCTTATACCCGGCGAAACCGCTGTTCAGCCGGAGACCTACGTGAATCCCCTCCCTCACGTTTTGACGCTTACCGCGATCGTCGTACAGGTAGCGACACTCGGTGTCTCCCTCGCATTAGTCGCCGGGATCTATAAGAAGTACGGCAGCCTCGATGAGGATGAGGTTCTAAAGAAACTGGAATGAGCGATCATCTTCCCATACTCGTGTTTCTCATTCCGTTCCTGGCGGCGATTTGCATGCCGCTTGTCGGCTTGAACGATCCGGACCGCTGCCGCCCCGTGGCTCTGACAGCTCTTGGGGGCATGTTCCTTCTATCGGTTGCCACCCTATGGAGAACCTTGAGTCAGGGCGAGATCCGATACGCTTTCAGCGGATGGGCGCCCCCCGCCGGCATTGAATGGGTCGCCGACGAGATCGCGAGCATTATGGTCTTGGTCCTCAGCGCGCTCGCGTTCGTTTCTCTGCTTCACACACGCCACGATGCGGCCACCGAGTTGGGGGGGCGCACCGTTCCCTACCACGCGATCCTCTTGACGCTGGTGTCTGGTCTGACCGGTCTCGTCTACGCCGGGGACCTCTTTAATATATTTATATTCCTCGAAATTACGGCGCTGTCCAGCTATGCACTGGTTGGGGTCTCGGGCGGGCGGGCTCTGGTCTCGTCTTTTCGATATCTGATCATGGGCTCTCTGGGTGCTTCGTTCTACTTGCTCGGCGTGAGCTACTTCTACGCGGCGACAGGGTCCCTGAATATGGCGGACCTGGCACAACGCGTGCCCGACCTTCTTGCCTCGAAAGCGGTGATCGGCGGACTGAGTTTCATGTTCATCGGCCTTGGCATCAAGATGGCTCTGATGCCGCTGCACGGATGGTTGCCCGACGCCTATGCGGAAGCTCCTGACGCGGTTTCGCCACTCTTGGCGGGCCTCGTGACGAAGGTCACACTGCTTGCTTGGATTCGCATTCTCTACTGGGTACTAGCCGCTGGAAGCTACGGCAGGATCATAGAGATCTTCGGGCTGTTGTGGGTTGTCGGTGCCCTCGCGTCGGTGGGAGGCGCCGTGCTCGCGCTGACACAGCAGGACTTGAAACGAAGGTTCGCCTACGGAGGCTTGGCTCACATCGGGCTTATTCTTGTCGGTGTGGGTCAAGGCACTCAGGCCGGCGTAACCGGTGGGTTGTTCTATCTGATCAATGACGCCGTGATGCAATGCCTGTTGTTCATCATGGCCGGGGCCATCGGTTGGCGCTACGGAGTCCGAACTCTCGACGATCTCGGACGCACGCGGTTACCGGCGCCGTGGATCATCACCGGATTCGTTGTCGCGGCCCTCTCGATGATCGGCCTCCCCCCAACAGGTGGCTTTTTTGGCAAGTGGTACATCGTGCTCAGTGCGATCGAGAACGAAAACTACGTAGCGGTTGCAGCCGTGGTTCTTACTACGGTGCTGACGATGGCGTATTTCGTACAAGTCTTGGAACCGATGCTTCGGGACGGCCAGACGGGCCCGAGTTCTCCGGAGATCGAAACGTCTCTGCAACTACGGTTGAGCGCCGGAGTGCTGTCAGTAGCCATCATTGGCCTGGGACTGTGGAGTGATCGGATCGTACAAGTGTTGCTGCATGCAACGAGCCGGTTGGGGTTGTGAGCGCGGAGTAACGGTAACCGAATAACAGCATGTCGATTTTCATTCTCATTCCCCTGCTGCCGCTGATGGCGTTTCTAACCCTCGCCCTCAGCGGGAACCGCTTCGATGCGGTGAGTCACCGCATCGGGATTCCCGCTGTCGGCCTGTCGTTTGGGTTCTCTGTGGCGGCGCTGGTCAGCGTATCGACCCGAGGGCCGATCTCGATCTCACTTTACCGACTGATCGAAGTAGGGAGCCTCGTCGTTGACCTCAACCTCTATGTTGACCAGCTCACCGTGCTGTTGCTGCTCTTGGTTACGGGGGTGAGTTTTGTCGTCCATGTCTATTCATCGCGGTACATGATCGGCGATCCGCGCTACAGGCGCTTCTTTGCCGTTACGACGCTCTTCACCTTCGCCATGGTGACGCTGGTCATGAGCGACAACCTGCTGATGACCTACATGCTCTGGGAGATCATGGGGATCTGCTCCTATCTGCTGATATCTCACGGGGCCCACAGAAAAGCGGCAGGTAAGGCCGCAACGAAGGCCTTTCTCACGAATGCCGTCGCGGACGTCGGGTTCGGGTTCGGCGTAGTTCTGACGTTTGCCACCTATGGAACCCTCGACATTCAGCAGATTCTGGCAGCGGCCCCGAGTATGAGCGGTCAGAGTACAAACCTCCTGGCCTGGCTAGGCTCGGAGCTGATGATCGAAACCAACACCCTGCTTACGCTACTACTGTTCGTCGGCGCAATGGGTAAATCCGCGCAGGTACCGTTTCATGTTTGGCTACCGTTTGCCATGGAGGCTCCGACACCCGTCTCGGCCCTGATCCACGCGGCCACGATGGTGATCGCCGGTCCTTTTCTACTGGTTCGACTCAGCCCCCTGTTCGTACTCGCTCCCACGACGATGGCCGTCATCGCCGTGGTCGGCGGAACGACAGCGCTATACGGCGCTTTGGTGTCGCTCACCCAGACGGATATCAAGAAGCTCCTCGCCTACTCGACCATTAGCCAGATCGGCTTCATGATCTTCGCTTGTGGCGTTGGGGCATTCGTTGCAGCCGTCTTCCATCTGTTGGCGCATGGCTTCCTGAAAGGCTTCTTGTTTCTTTCCACGGGGAACGCGCTACGCGCCGTGGCGTCCCACGGGCACGGCGAAAGCCACGCTCTGCCCGACTCGCGCGCCCTACGCCTCTCGTCACCCCTGTCTCTCGGTGCCTTGTTGCTAGCCTGCATCCCGCCTCTGGTTCTTTTTGCGGGCCCGTACGAAAGGCTGTGGACCGCGCACGACCTACCTTCCGCACGGGTGGCCTTCTGGGTCATCGGCCTGGCTACGGTCTTCTTCACAGCGGTTTACGTCTTCCGAGGAGTCGTTTCTCTGTTTCAACAGCGGTTTACCGTTCGCGACGCCGAGACCCGCGCCTTGGTCACCATCCAGCCGCGCATGCTGTCAGTGGCGCATGTGCCCGGACTGCTGCTGGCGGGAATCGGTGGCGGTGCTCTCCTCATGCTGCTGTGGTCCTGGTTTGCCGGGTTCTTAACCCCGGCCCTCAGGGTTTCGCGGTTCGCCTCAGCCGACACAGTGCAAGCAGGCGTGCTCTCGCCGTGGCTTCTTGCTCCACTCACCGTATCCGTAGGCGGGTGGTTTGTTGGCTATCTTCTCCACAGCAGATCAGGACTTGCTACGCTAAAGCGGCCGGACTGGATGAAGACGCTGTATGTTGCTCTTCTCAACAAGCTCTATTTCGACGAGATTTATGATGCCTACATCGTCCAATCCGTGCTTCGTCTCGTCAACTGGCTCTGGCGCGTTGTCGATCTGAGGGGAATCAATTCCGCCGTTCAAGGAGTCGGCTCCGTAACGCTTTGGGTCGCGCGGGGAATCGCGGGCACCCTTGAAACGCGAGCTATTGAACGCGGGAGTATTGGCGTGGGGAAAGCTGTACTCGTTCTCTCCCGCTGGCTATGGAGGGTCGTGGATCGCCGCGCCACGGATCAAGCTATCGAAGGCCTCGGACGGCTTGCTGAAGAAACTGGTCTCGCTCTGCAGAGGATCGAACCACGGACGTTGCAGCATCATCTCTTGTTAGTCGTCTGTTGGCTGATATTGGCCATCGGACTCTCGTACTGGTTCTTGCTATGAGGGCACCTATGAAGACGATCGGCTGCAATGGCCTCAATCGACGCCAGTACTCTGGACACTCAACCCCGCCATCTTTTTGCCTGCGAAGGTGCCTCTTATGAGCTCAGTCTTTACGGATCACCCCATTAGCTGGATGATTGCAGTACCGTTCCTAACCATAGCGGTGCTCCTGTTTATGCGCAACGATCAGTGGGTTCGACGTGTCGCGCTCGCCGGCACTCTGACCAACCTCGCGCTGACGTGCGTGCTCTGGTCGGGATTCGACTTGTCAAAGAAAGGCATGCAGTTCGTCGAGCGGTCCGAATGGATGACGACGTTCAATATCCAATACGCGGTCGGTGTGGACGGTATCAGCATTCTGCTGGTATTGCTTACCACGCTGCTTTCGCCGCTATGTGTCTTAGCGTCGTGGAAGGTAATTGATACAAGGGTCAAGGCCTTCATGGGACTGGTCCTCCTCGTTTCAGGCGCCA
>Ga0114996_10005553_pt1 | contig 14760 bp, 16 predicted proteins | sample ArcticOcean_MG_C_4_FD_87039 | JGI IMG/M metagenome (GOLD analysis project Ga0114996, IMG submission 87039) | Marine microbial communities from western Arctic Ocean - ArcticOcean_MG_CB4_134 | ecosystem: Environmental > Aquatic > Marine > Oceanic | place: Arctic Ocean: Canada Basin | collected...
CATCATCAAGCGTTCGCGTCTCGCTTCGGACGTACGATCGGAATGGGGGTGATCGTCGAGGATCTCCCGTCGCCCGACAACACGGTCACCCTAGATCCAGACCTGGTCGATTCCAACGGAATCCCCGCACCAAAGATCTCCTACACACTGGGAGAGAACAGCAAGAAATCGCTCGCACATGGTTTGGCAAGGGGTAAGGAAGTGATGGAGGCAGCGGGTTCCACCAAAGCATTTGCGTTCGGGCCGGTACGAAACACGGGGTGGCACCTCATGGGCACGGCGAGGATGGGGACCGATCCCGATCGCTCCGTAGTCGACGAACGGGGACGCTGCCACGATGTGAAGAACCTGTGCATCGTGGACAGCAGCATCTTCGTGACCTCGAGTTCGGCGAACCCGGTTTCCACGATGCAGGCCCTTGCCCTCTATATTACTCACGGAATCAAGAAGGATCTCACCCACCTGTTCGATTAGGCACGAGAAAGGGCGCATGAAGGTGTCGGAGACTCTGAGCGATGAACAGAAGCGAACGCTGGTTGCGCTAGTTGATCAGATCATTCCTCCCAGCTCCAACGGCGAGATGCCCGGTGCCGCTGAGGCCGGCTGTGCCGACCAACTGCAGGGCGAAGCGAACCTACTCTGGCTACGAGAGGGGTTGATCAGCATCACCGAGATGTCTCACGACCGATTCGGCCGGGAGTTCGCTAGCCTGACAGGCCCTGAACGGGAGCATCTGGTCGCGGCGTGGCGGCGCAGCTTCGTACGCGCTTCCATCCGTTTGGCCAACCAAGTCGTCGAGTTCTACTATCAGCACGAAACGGTTCTCGAGGCGATCGGACTTCCATCCCGTCCTCCTTTCCCCGAAGGCTATGTCGTCGAGGACGGGGATCTGACTTTGCTGGAGCCCGTTTTCGAGCGCGGGAATATCTACCGAGATTAGCCCTGAATGCCCGAAAGGGTAGCGAGGAATCGAGGAGACAACTGATGGAGAGATTTAGCCTGAATTGCGTTGAACTTCAGGAATATCAACCCAATCGTTACCCATTCTTGATGATCGATCACGTTGACGAGGTGATTCCTGGCAAGAGTGCCACGGGATACAAAAATCTCACGCTCAACGAGTGGTATTTTCCGAAACACTTCCCCGGCGCACCCAACATGCCTGGCGCTTTGCAGCTGGAGGCACTCGCCCAGATGCTCACTGTTGCCATTACAACCCTGCCGGGCCTCAAGGGAAAGGTCACACACGCTCTATCTCACACTGTGCGTTTCAGGAAAGAGGTCCTGCCGGGTGACAAGTTCGTCATCGAGACAGAGGTCCTGTCTTGGAAGCGGGGGATCGCGAAGGGAAGAGGACTTGGCTATACGAACGGCGAGGTGGCCTGCGAGGCGGACATGTTGATAGCGATCCCCGAGATTCTTGAGGACTTCCTGCCTAGAAAGTGAAGGCCAACCGACGGGGACGGCCATTTTTTTTCTCGGAACACGATTGGAGAGCGATTCAGAGCCCATGCTACTGGAACAGAAAACCGCTGTAATAACGGGATGTAATCGGGGGATCGGCAAGGCGACACTGGAGGCGTTCGCAGAGCACGGCGCTGACATCTTCGCGTGCGTGCGAAGGGAGACGGCTGAGTTTACTGAATGGACGACCAAGCTCGCTGAAGAGGAGGGAGTTTCCATAACTCCGGTCTGTTTCGACCTTGCGAGCGCGGATGAAGTGAAGAACGGGGTCAAGACCATCATCGTGTCCAAGCGGCCGATTGACATTCTCGTGAACAACGCTGGGGTTGCGTCTGGCGCGCTGTTCCAGATGACCTCGATGCCCGAACTCAGGCGAGTGTTCGAAATCAACTTCTTTGGCCAGATCCAGTTTACTCAAGGCTTGATACGCTCTATGACGCGTCAGAAGCGCGGGTCGATCATAAATATTGCGTCGACTGCGGGTCTTATCGGTGATGAGGGCATGACCAGCTACGGATCGAGCAAGGCTGCGCTCATGCTTGCGACCAGGACGATGGCCACGGAGCTCGGGGCGATGAACATCCGTGTGAACGCGATTGCGCCAAGCATTACCAAGACGGACATGTATGACGAGATGGAGGAGCGGGCTCGTCAGAGGCTTATCGAAACGTGCGCTCTCAAGCGCGTGGCTCAGCCGGCCGAGGTCGCCAACGTAGCGGTCTTTCTCGCCAGTGAGTTGTCAAGCTTCGTAACGGGACAGGTCCTTCGGGTTGACGGCGGTTCCAGAGCGTAGAGGAGGATTCGCGAAAATGAACATACAGAGAATTGAAGAAATGGCGACGAGGATGAGAAGGATAATCCTCGATATCTCCCATTCCTGCGATCACAGCGCCCATATTGGTGGTGGGCTCTCAATAGTCGATATCATGGCGACTCTATATGGGGCCGTGATGCAGTACGACAGTAAGAACACCACATGGAAGGATCGCGACAGGTTCATTCTGAGCAAGGGCCACGGTGCCCTGGGCTACTACAGTGCTCTGGCCGCGATGGGGACGATACCCGACGAGGTAATGGCAACATTTCAAGCGAACGGGAGTGACTTGACCTCGCACCCTGTCATGAACCTTCCGTTGGGGATCGAGTCTTCCAATGGCAGCCTGGGGCAGGGGCTGTCAATGGCCGTCGGCCTTGCTCTGGCTGCCAAGAGGAAAGGGGGACAGTACCGAATCTATGTACTTCTCGGGAATGGCGAGTGCAATGAGGGGGCTGTTTGGGAGGCGGTCATGGCCGCATCGCACCTTAAGCTTGATAATCTCACGGCTATTGTAGACAACAATGGCTTCCAGAACGATGGAGACAGTTGCACGATATTGGACTGCGGGAATGTTGAGGAGCGGTGGGCCAGCTTCGGATGGAATGCATGTTCAGTGAATGGGCACGACATCAAGGAGCTGTATAGAGTCCTCGTAGATCGCGGTGCGAAGAGCAGGCCGAAGGTGGTTATCGCGGATACTATCAAGGGCAAGGGCGTGTCGTTCATGGAGGATACTAACGACTGGCATCACAACCGCCTCACCAGGAAGTATTATGACTTGGCGATTCAGGAGGTGAGCGAGAGCTGAATGTTAGAAATCAACGCTAGAAGTGCACGCCAATGGTCACGACTGGGCTCAAGGCCGATGCTAGGCCAGGCCATCTTGTCGCTTGCTGAGACGACCGAAGATCTCATGGTTCTCTCTGCTGATTTGGGAAGGTCCTCCGGCCTGAGTCGCTTCAGGAATGCCTACCCCGATAGATTCGTGAATGTTGGAATCGCCGAGCAGAACATGATCGGCGTAGCTGCTGGGCTTGCGAAAGAGGGATTTGTTGTCTTCGCGACATCATTCGCTCCGTTTCTCTCCATGAGGTCGAGCGAACAGATACGCATGAACATGGGATACATGGGTCTGAACGTTAAGGCGGTCGCGATCGGGAGCGGGGTGTCGATGGGGTTCTTGGGGAACTCCCACTACGGTATCGAAGATGCCTCGATCATGCGGTCCATCCCCAACCTCACGGTCGTGTCACCGGCTGACTGTGGAGAAATCGTCAAGACGATCTTCGCTGCAGCGAAGTATGAAGGCCCCATGTATATCCGACTCACTGGGGAAGCGAATATTCCGATCGTCTACGAAGAAGATTACCATTTTGAAATAGGAAAGGCGATAACCCTGCGTGAAGGATCCGAGATCACTATTTTTGCCAATGGAACCATGGTCTATGAATCCCTTGAAGCAGCAAAGCTCCTTGAGTTGGAGGGTCTTTCAGCAGGAGTTGTGAATATGCACACCATTAAACCCCTAGATACTTCGATGGTAGATAAGGCTGTCGCATCATCAAGACTGCTTGTATCGGTCGAGGAACATAGTGTTATTGGGGGACTGGGCGGTGCCATCGCTGAATACAAGACAGCACTCCAAAATGCTCCGCCACAACTCATAATCGGCCTGCCTGATAGCTTCGGCACGGTCGGTGAGCACAGGTATCTGCTAGAAAAATTCGGACTAACAGCAGGGCAGATCGCGGAGGCGATTATCAATAGACATGACGATGTCCTGTCCTAGACTGTAAGTCATGAATTTCTACCGCATATTATTTGGTTCTCGCTGCTCTGAATGGGTGGAATAACGTTCTTGGCTCGCACACCAGGCGTGCCGTCAAGGACTCTCCGTTTGCGGTGGACCAGGTACGCGGGGCGGAGCGAAAGGAAAGACCGGAGTGGGAGACAAGTCGTTGTGTGTGGCTGAAGAACCCCGGCACTCCCCCACGCAAGCATAGAGACCTCCAGGACTCAGCTCCTCGCTACCCACCTGAAACAGGGAGTAGCTATATTCGCTGATCTCCAAAACAGTCTAACCTTTCTTCGCGAAAGCAACGGGTCGAAAGGAGTTGTAGTAGCCGACCCGAAGGATTCCGAGGACTGCATTTCCGGATAAACAGCCATGGCTCAAATCTACGCGGTCCAACGGAAGCATTATGAAGAGCTAGCCATTTTTCTGTCTAATTTTGAAAATACGACAAAGAATGAGGATCTTGATTTTTGGAGTAGTCGCTTTTCATTGTGGTGGGACAACAACCCAGCATTTAGTGAAGACTTACTGAGAGGGTTGATCTTGGATTCTGATGGGCACATCGAGGGATTCATTGGCCTTATCCCTTCGTTTTTTCAATTATCTGGAGACCAGATAAAGGTCTTTAGCAGCACAACATTGAGAGTGAGCGAAAAATCCAGGGGCATGTCAAGTTTGAAGTTGACTTTTCAGTTGATCGATTACGCGAAAGAGAGCATTTATTTTAGCACCTCTTCATCAGGTCGTATTGCAGGGATGCAGAAAGGGTTTCGACTTAAGACCATTTTCTCGGAGGAGAGATTAAGAACATATTACGCCATTATTGATCCATGGAAGATATTTTGTGCCGTACCTCCGAAATCCTTGTTCCTTCGGTTTGTTCTTGCACTATTCTATCCGATAATGCTTATATATCATTTCATGATAAAGCTCAAGATACAGATGGCTCATGAATTCTATGAGACCAGAATAGTTGAAAAGGCAGATAGTGGTTTTGATGAACTCTGGGAATCCACCAAGACTAGATTTAAAAACACAAATGTGAGGACTTCAGAGGTCATTAATTGGTACTGCTCCAATAATGGCATGGGGAGGAATATATTGTTTGGTTGTTATTTAAAGAATAGACTAATGGGGTACGTGCTTTGCATGAGTGAAGGCGAACATACCCGAGTGAAGAGACTAACTGTTGTGGATATCTGGGGCCAACTGGATGACGATCAGGTGGTAAACTCGTTGTTGAATAAATGTTTGAAATATGGAGTGACAGGTAATTACGCTTTAGTGCTTTTTCCTGTCTTTAGTGAAACAATAAAGTCATTCTCAAGAAACTTCATTCTTAATAGGCTTAGTCCGGGAAGCTATTTCTTTACGGCGAGACCTGAAGTCTTAGGTCAGATAGCGGAAGAATCAACATATTTCACATATCTGCAGGGAGATTGGGGGCTGTATTGAGGCCTCGGTGTTCTGGATGGCTGGAATAGGGTGCTTGGTTCCCGGCCGGAGTGAGTACACGCTACCAAGGAGAGGTGATCCGACGAGGCCGGCGTCTTGAGCCGTCTTCCTCCCGAGGCGGAGTGAGCCACATGGGGTCTTGTTGGGAGGTGGAATGGTTGGATCTCACTCTCCGAGTTCCAACCGGTAGGGAGTTCCCGTGCGCTCGGTCTGTGGCCGAGGGGGAGGCAAGGGCCAACGACCCGACATCCAGGAAATTCTAAGAGCTCGCATCGTGGAGTTGGCGCAGGAGAGCGGTCGCGCCGTGGCTATCGAAGATGATCCACGTGATGGTTACACACGAAGGCGCCGGATGGTGAACCAGGAAGCGGACTCAACGTCTCTACCGGGAGGAAGGACTCGCTGTGCGTTCGGAGAGAAAGAAACGTAGGAGGCAGGGCTATTTATGAAACGTATTACAATAGTTCCTAGGAATAAGGCAGACTCCGTACTCGCCAAAGTCATCAATACGGAACCTTTGTGTTTCTATTTATGCGAGGACTATTCCGGCCTCGTCGACTTACAGTCCCACTTTGCGGATAAATTGACAGTCAGGACTCTTTCTGGGATCTTCGACTCAACATTTATGGATATCAAGGAGTCATTGTTACAATTATTGGCGACTCTAAATAAGAGATATGATTCGCACCAATGGTGGAGCACTCCAATAGCATCCCGAGCCGCCTATGCAACTCCCCTATTATTCAATGTTACATGCCTCTTTTGTGTTAGGAGAATTCTGAAAGAGACTGACTGCGATGTCATCTTTATTGTAGACAGTCCTGCGTTGTCACGTTGCATGTCAAACATTGCCAGAGACGCTGGATATCAAGTAGTGTGCAGTAAAAGCAGAGTTCGTGTATGTGTTGGGACGATTAGGCTGTGGCTCTATCATGTCGCGATGGGGGCGTATCATGTTGTCGAGATGTTCCGACATCGCCTAGCCTCTTTTCGAATACTAAAGCCGCTGAAGGCCCAAGATTTCAAAGGGGAAAAGATAGTTCTCCTAAGAAGTTGGGTTACTGAGGGAAATTTTGATAAGCACGGTAGATTTGAGGACAGGAATTTTGGGTCCTTACCAGCGTGGCTACGCTCCCAAGATTATGAAGTGTGGATTCTGCCGATGTTCTTTAATGTTTCTATGAAGAAGAGGCGACTATACACACTCTTGAATGATCAAAGACAACGATTCTTGATCCCTCACCACTATTTTACATTATCGGATTATCTAATAGCGCTCTATGAACGATATAAGATGCTTTTTTGGCGGGTAGAAGATGCTGAGATAGATGAGATTAGTGTAGCGCCCCTCCTTAATGAAGTAATAGGCCAACACTTGCACCAACCTGAACTATCTTTTTCATTGCTCGAGAGGGTAAGGGATGCGGGATTGCAGATTGATGCTTTCTACTATTCGTTCGAAGGGAATCACCCGGAAAAGCCATTTATTCTTGCTTGTCGCGAGCATTTTCCTTCCTCAAGACTTATCGCTTTCCAACATACTATTTTTTCCCACAATGTGCTATCTGTTCATTTGGCGCCTGGAGAGAGTAAATTTCATCCTCTTCCGGACAAGATTGTATGCAGTGGACCGATCTATGTTGAATTATTAGAGAGTGCAGGATTTCCCTCTGAAATATTGATGGCTGGCCCGAATCTTAGACACGGATCTGTTCATATCGCCAGCAAAATGGAGAGGTTGAAGACTTCGAAAGACAAGCAGAAGGTAATCTTGTTGCCGCTTTCCTTTAGTTATCCGATTGCTTTTGATACTCTGCTAAAAGTAAAGGGAGCTTTGGAAGATGTCATGGACTACAAGGTGTACATAAGGAATCATCCCCTGTTGTCAAAGAAAATTGTAGTAGGATTTCTGAATAAGATCGGTCTTGTGGATTATGCATTCGCTGATGATGGGGTAATCCAGGATTGGTTTACTGGTTTGAATGGGGTCATATCTGGCGGAGGAGCGTCAGTCACTACGTTGGAGGCAGTTGTTGCCGGGGTGCCAGTAATCCGAGTTATTCCCGACAATGCCTTTTTTCTTGATCCTCTCCATCTACCTGAGTATCCTCTACACCCCATCCATACTTCGGGTGAGATTCAAGAACAGTTAGTGATCATAAGTGACATTCTCAGAAAAGATGGTGACCTTTTTCCTCAATTTGGACGAGAGGTCATGCAGGCCTGTTTTGCCACTCCTACAGAGGAAAACATGGAGGTCTTTGCCACAATATGAACTTCGAGTTGAGTCGCGTGTGAACATAGACCCAGGGTGTCGTGTCCTTTCAACAAACCTGAGTGGACTAAGGGCTAGCGGCTAATCGAGGGCAGCTGGAGGCTCGGGCACCATCGAGGCGATCGTCTCCCGGCCTGAGTCCCCGTCAGACGGTTGGGTGACCCACGGTAACTTCAGCGAGTCAGGAGGATTCAACGATCGGACCCTTCGGGGCTCTGCACGCGGCGCTTGAGGACAGACGTTACGAGCTCTGGACGAACCCTCCCCAGGTTTTTCAATCTGGGCCAAGGAAGAGCACCTATGGACCACACGTTGGACTACGCATAAAGAGATCAATGAACAATAAGAATATCCTAATTACCGGAGGTTCTAGAGGACTTGGGTTGGAATATGCCAACTATCTAGCAACCAAAGGATACAACATTGGCATAACTGACATCAGTGAAGAAGCCTGCGCCATTTATGGTGAAGCAGATTCCACGGAATCCATTCTACACGATCTTAGAAAGAACAATGTTCAGGCTTGGTTCTGGCCGGCAGATCTCACCAGTCCGGAAGACACAAATACTATGGTCAGCCAGTTTCTTTCCAACTTCGGAGTCATAAATGGGCTCATTACTAATGCCGGGGGAGACATCTCCGGAACCGGCAAAAACGCAGAAGGGGGCAAGGCGGAGAACAATTCTCTCTTCATAGATACATCCCAGCATCACAGTATCTTTGATAGAAACTATTACACGTGCTTCAATACTCTCAAAGCCGTAATTCCCTATATGCAGAACCAAGGGTACGGCAAGATCATAACAGTCTCCTCCGTAAACGCTGTTTTTGGCGTTACACGAGAGACGGCGTACTCAGTTGCAAAGGCGGGCGTTATCCAATTGACTAGGAGCGTCGCCAAGGAATTTAGGAAGGATGGTATTAACGTGAATTGCATTATGCCTGGCCCTGTTAAGACCGGAAGATTCATGTCAACGCTAAGAGGAAGGAATGAACACGATCTTGATAATATTGATTCAACCTCAAGACTAGACAGAGTCGCAAATCCATCTGATATCTCTCCCGTTGTTGAATTCCTTCTCTCAGAGGCTTCGGATTTTATTTCAGGTGAATTGATTCGCGTGGATGGCGGGTTATTCCCGCAACCAATGTGAACAAACGGATCATGTCTTGGGACTTGTTCACCGCTAGAGCATTTGAGGCCGTAGCGTCTTTCTCTGGATCACTCTAGACAACCACCATGAGTTCCACAGCTAAAACCGTGATCATAACCGGGGGCGGGACTGGGATCGGCCTAGCACTCGTCAAAGCGCATCTACATGAAGGCTTCAATGTTGTGGCGGCTGGAAGGAGGCAGCACATACTAGACGCATCGTTAGAAGCCTTGGCGACAGAGAACCAGGAATATCATGAGCGCCTGCTTGCTGTACGATCTGATATGTCTCGAGAAGATGAAGTAGTCGATCTCTTCAGACGAGCCAGCGAGAGATTCTCCCCACCTCACGCACTAATCAATAATGCAGGAGCTTGGAGTGAAACCCCGTTGCTGCAGTGCACGACTGAAGAAATTGATTCCATGTTTCATAATAATCTTAAATCCACAATAGTGGGTACGAAAGTCGCGGGCATAGAATTAGCCCAAGGCGGTTCAATAGTTAATATTGGCTCTTTTGCAGGTGTCATGCCAATCAATTCAGGAGCCCTTTATTCCACCTTCAAGGCAGCCATCATTCAATTTACGAAATCGGCGGCGTCAGAATTGGCCGACAAGGGCATTAGAGTAAACTGTGTAATCCCAGGAGTCATTAAGACCCCAATGACCGAAGATTATATCTCACAACATATGGAAAGGCTTCTCAGACCCATCGCCATGAAAAGGTTGGGTCTTCCGAGTGACATCGCCGATGGGGTGTTGTTCTTGATTTCTGATAAGGCTAGTTACATTACTGGAATTAGCCTTAGGATCACAGGCGGTAAATACTTGACGCAACTATAGAGACAACATGATCGAGAAACAAATGATCGAGAGATTTGAGCATAGCATCCAATACTCAAAACCATTAGCCCCAGATGAACTGGGATATATACTCGATGTCGTTAAGTCAGGTAATTTTTCGAGATATTCTAGTTCTCTCGTGGATGAACTGGAAGAGGAACTCGCTCTCTTTTACGGAACGGCATTTGCGACGACGGCAACCTCCGGTACTGGCGCCTGCCACGGTACATTAGCAGCACTGGATTTTCCGCCTGGCAGTGAAATCATAACTACACCCATCACCGACGTTGGCACAATAATTCCAGTCATATATGAAAATCTCATTCCAGTATTTGCCGACGTGGATCCGGAGACATTCAATATTGATTCGGAATCCGTCAAGAACTGTATAACGGAGGCTACGAAAGCAATCATTGCCGTGCATCTAGCGGGTAATCCCGCCGACTTAGGTGCTCTTAGAGCGGTCTGTGCTGAACATGACCTGGTCTTGATTGAAGATTTCTCGCAGGCACACGGTGCTGAGTGGGACGGAGAGCGAGTGGGCTCTCATGGAGATATCGCTTACGGTAGTTATCAGCAATGTAAGCACATAACATGCGGGGAAGGCGGTGTTATTCTAACTAGCGATAAAGAGTTGGCGCGGAGAGCCCATATCGGTGTAGATAAATCTTGGCAAAGAGAGCTTCCTTTAGGGATACGAAAGTATGAGTTTCTGGCCCCGAATGTAAGGTTCAATGCGATTCAAGCCGCCGTCTTAAGGCCTCAGCTCCCAAGGCTCTCAGAGATCGTCAATAAGAGGCGGGCACTTGCCAATATTTATTACGAAAGGTTGTCAGTCATATCGGAGCACGTGAAAGTTCAGGCAGTTCACCCTAGAGCTCAACATTCTTTTTTCAATTTCCCCATGTATGTAAATGACAACGAGTCAAGAAATGCCCTTTTAGGACTTCTCGATAACAAATATGGCGTAAAGTGCGCATATGGCTATGCATCTGAAGTGCCTCTCTACTTGTGCGTGAACGCACTCATTGATCCGCTGAAGTATGGTAAAGGGCATTCCTATAGCAATAGAACTTATCCTAGAGGACTCTGCCCAACTGCCGAAAGTGTCATGGAAAGGGCTTTCCTGATCCCCTTTAATGAACTCATAACTGAGAAGGAGGCACTTGAGATATCAAATAGGATCATCTCCGCAGTTGAAGACCTTTTTTGAAGGGGCCTGGTTAACGTGCGTATAGTTGGAATGGTCCCAGCTCGCTTGAAATCATCTAGATTGCGGGAGAAGGCACTTATCGACATTGAAGGTCTCCCTATAGTAGTTCATACATGTAAGAGAGCTCAGTTGTCGAAAGTATTGGATGACGTATTCTTGGTTACTGACGATGCGGCGATAAGAGATGTTGGGCTGGCACATGATATAAATTGTATAATGACAGGTGAGCACATCTCTAGTTCTGACCGATTGGCTGAGGCCTGTAGACATCTAGAGTGTGAGGTTGTCGTCAATATCCAAGGAGATGAGCCTCTCGTTAATCCAGTGCATATAGATGAGATAGTGCGGCCCTTTTTAGACAATCAATCCCTAAGCCTAGCTGTCGGGATAACTCCCTTCGTAAAGACACATAGCACTTCAGATATCAAAGTGGTCAAGGATTTACAGGATTATATTCTTTATATGTCAAGAAATGATATTCCAAACTTCTATGGACATAGCCCCAAGACAACAATGTACAAAATGTGCTCTATTGTCCCGTTTAGTAAGAAGTTGTTGTTGGAGTTTTCTTCCTGGGAACCAACACCGCTAGAAGTCGCAGAGGATAACCACTTCCTACGGTTCTTGGAACATGGCATTAGGATAAAGACCGTCATGATCGCAAATGCAAAGATTAGCGTTGATACCGCTGATGATTTAGAGGAGGTGCGGGCTTTTATGATCGAAGATGAGATAAAGCACCTGTATATGGCCACTTAGATCCACTCGTTAAAAAAATGGAAAGTAGTGATGAACTGGAAAGTCCTGGTATCTCCGAATACGCTGTTGCCCGTGCTTGATGAGTATAGGCATCTGCTGGTGGACAATGGCATTGAAATAGTCACCCCAGCACCTTTTACTGAATTTTTGTCCGAAGACGAGCTTATGCCATTGGTCCACGATATAGATGGTGCGATCTGTGGAGACGATCTCTACACGGAGAAGGTATTAAAAAGGGCGGGTAAATTGCGGGTTCTGTCGAAGTGGGGTGAAGGTCTTGACGCCATAGATCTTGAAGCAGCAAAGAGGCTGAATATTGCAGTTTTTAGAACGGCGGGAGCACTGACAGATCCTGTAGCTGATACGGTCATGGCCAACATTTTGGCTTTTGCGAGAAATGTGGTTTCTAAAGATGCCTCTATGAAGCAAGGAGACTGGCGCAAGCTTACTTCTGTAACGCTAAGGGAGGGTGTATTGGGGATTGTCGGCCTCGGAAGAATTGGTAAGGCAGTGGCGAAGCGAGCAGTTAGCTTTGGGATGGAGGTTATTGCTTGTGACATTCGCACAATAGCCGGGGACTACTTGCAAGGCGCTGGCATTAGAATGGGGTCTTTTACGGAAGTAATAACGAACGCTGACTATGTTTCCCTGTGCTGTGATTTGAACCCGTCGACGATCCGGATAATCGATCGCGAAGAGCTGGTTCTCATGAAGGATAGCGCTATCCTCATAAATGCTGCTCGTGGTCAACTGATCGCAGAGGCAGCTTTGGTCGATGCCTTGCGGAATGAGACAATAGCAGGTGCTGCCCTTGATGTTTTTGAGAAAGAACCGCTGTCAAGGGACAGTCCATTAAGAACGATGAACAATTGCTTATTGAGTGCTCACAACGCTAATGCTAGTCCCGCGGTATTCGATTTCATACACAGAAAAACTATTGACAATGTTATAGCAGGTCTCAAAGACGAGTGATCGGCCCTCTGGCTTGTGAGGGACAGCCTCCCGGATAAACAGGACGTGCGAAATGCCAACGCAAGATAGCCAGATTGCTGAGATGCTTGAAAGGGAACTCCGGGCTAACCCACACGCGGCGACAGCCGCGCTCCAGGAGAAGGCCTCGGAGATCAAGAGGGGTACTGCCAAGCTAAGTCTTCGGTCGTTTCACGCGACCTATGTCGGATCAGTAAAGAGGAGGATCTCCGGCAAAAAGGGCGGAAGGAGGAAATCTTCTATGAAACCACCGGGGAAGAGGAGGACTGGGAGGACGAAGGGGGGACTGGACACGCTGGCCAGGGCTTCTTATGACGAAAAGAGGACGGCGATGCTGATCTCCCTGGAGGAGGCCTTTGAGAGAGCCGTTGCGGCGGACACTCTGTCAGGCCTGGAGCAGCTTCTGGCGAAGATGGATAAGGCTGAAAGGATGTTCTAAAGGGGCCGCAGTTCCATCTCCGGTCCGTCACCGGTGTTGACGGAGACCAAAGAGGTTCCCTTTTACGTCCTTCAGAGCCTCTTGGAACTCACCGTAGGCCTCGCTCTGTTCACTCTTCGCCCGCTCACCGAATTCTCGCATGACCGCAAGGCCGAAGCCTACCATCAGACCAATAACCAAACCCATGAAGAGCGTCCGAAGCCGTCCGCGGCGATTCGGCACCGCTGGGGACTCGGGCTGATCGATTATGGTGAAGACGGGAACATTGCGAACCTCATCGATCCGCGCCTGCTCATGGGCCTGGGCCATCGCGGTCACGAGTTCCTGTCTCATGACCACCCGCCGTTGTAGGCGATCATAGTCGATAGTGAGCTGAGGGGAGCCTGACCATTGCCGGTTCTCAATTTCAAAGGCCAGCAGTGCATTCTCGGCTACCGTGAGTTCTCGTTGTAATTGCCCGAGACGTTCTCCTGCAAATTCCCGCTCCGCCGTCGCCTGTGACTGGCGGGTCTCGCTGTCAAACGCCGAGATCAGGTCAAGGAGTTTACGCCCAATCGCAGCAGACAATCCGGGATCATCGGTTCGGACACTCACCGTGACCACGGCCGTCTCCCGGTTGATAGCCACCGAGATGACGTCACCCGCCAGACGTCTTCGTGTCCACGTATTCCGTTCCTGAGGCGTCTCACCTCCGATCTCGAAGTGCTCGACAAGATCCACCCTGGTCACACCGGCGGCCGTGACCACCTCGACACCCGACTTGACCAACCCGTCCAGGATCTCCCTAGACTGAAGAATGTCATCGTAGAACTCCGGGGATCGCGAAGCACCGCCCGATCGCGGAATCGAGAGTCCGAACTGTTGCGCAAGGCTAGACACTCCGGAGAGTCCCCCTTGCTGCTCTCCTACGTTAGGTAGAAACGAAGTGGTTGCCGTGTACTCCAGTGGCGTTCTGAGCGCAACCACGAGTGCAACCAGAGCTCCCGCAAACGTCGAGACGAGTATCAGACGCCGTCGCCGAAGAAGGATACTTACCAGATCGAGAAGTGAAGTCTCGTGTTCGTTCGGCACCTGATGCGTGTCCATCTGATTCATTTCCGAATCCACGGGTTAGTACCCCCAAGCTAGCCGACCGCGATGAGGTCGGGTACGTCGCGTCTCTTTACACACTCTTTGATCCTACCTCGTGGCGATGAGCGCCAGACTCTAGAAGTGCTAACCGACTGGTACCGTACAGTTCGCATCCTTGAAGAGCACGATCATCGAATCATAGAACCGAACTTCGCGAATCAATGAAGTTACACGTGGCACCTCGAATTTGTCGATTCTGGTGTCGGAGACAAGCCGAATGGAGAGTTCACCGACGAACCGATACCAGGACCACCCCTCATTCAGCCCTGGGGCCCTCCTCACGGCCCCTCGGCAGCACCCACCAGCCGGGGGGGGGGGGGGGGGGGGCCCCCCCGGCCCCAACTATCCCCGGGGCCCCGCCCCCGGTTTTTTGGAAACAAGGGGGGGAGACCCCCGCCGATCCAGTGTGCGAAGAATTTTAGGGGA
>Ga0114996_10005559_pt1 | contig 14755 bp, 14 predicted proteins | sample ArcticOcean_MG_C_4_FD_87039 | JGI IMG/M metagenome (GOLD analysis project Ga0114996, IMG submission 87039) | Marine microbial communities from western Arctic Ocean - ArcticOcean_MG_CB4_134 | ecosystem: Environmental > Aquatic > Marine > Oceanic | place: Arctic Ocean: Canada Basin | collected...
CATGGTCGACTTGCCAGCGCCGTTCTGGCCAACCAGTCCAGTCACTCCCGGAGTGAAGCGCGCCGATACGTCCGTGAGCGCCGAAATCTGGCCGTACCACTTGCTCGTGAGGACGAACTCGAGGCTCGCACCGCCTTGCGGTATTGCGGTCATGCCATCACCTCCGTCGTCCGGAGGTTTCGCCGCAGAAGGACGAGCAGAACGACGCTCAACGCACCCAGGGATGCCCACGCGATCCAGACGTTGTAGTCAGAGACACTCGTGATCCCCGCGACGTGCTCTTCGATCCGCACCATGGCATCCCAGGGGCAGAGCGCGTCGTACCAGTCGGGACCGTCCTGCACGATCTCGGGGTGGTCTCCCCGGTGGCGTCGCGCGAATCCCTTGAGGATGGTCACGAGAGCGCGGGAACCGAGGATCCCGATCAACCACATGAACATGGCGATGTTTGGCGAGGAACTCAAACCGGAGAATCCCACCGCGAGGAACGAAAGCACGGCGCACTTGATCAGGAGCGCGAGGATCACCGAGGGAACGAACTTGACCGTCTCCTGCATGAACGTCACGTCCGGCGCCGACAACAGGCCGTAGAGCCACACCACGAGCGGGCCAGCGACGTACACGACGACGAGCAGCAAGAACGAGCCGATCCACTTGCCGAGGAAATAGCCCCACGGAGAGATGCCGCGCGTCCAATAGATCTCGAGAGCGTTGACCGCCTTGTCGGCTGCGATCGTTCGCACACCGATGATGGTCGTCAGCAACACGAAGCAGATGAACCCGAAGGCATCCGTGCTGTAGCCTAGATAGAACTCGCGGGTGAATGGTGACAACCGCGGGCTCAACTGTTTCCCGATCTCCGAAAATTGCTCCGAGTTGGGCCCGAGGTTGAGGAACGTCAGTACGAGCAGCACCATCACGTACACCACGCTGAGGATGAACAGGACGAGTCCCTTCTTCGACTTGAAGATCTTGCCTAATTCCATCCGCGCGAGCGACCAGATCCGGGCCAAAGGACTGACCGGCTCGTACTGAAACGCGCTGTACCCGGTATCGAAGATCGTCATGCCCCGACCCCCGCTGGGTCCGTCGAGCCGCCCTGGCGTTCGGCCGTGCGCACCGCGGACAGGAAGACCTCCTCGAGAGTGCGGCGGTGCTCGCGGAACTCCCTCACGACGCCACCTGCATCGCGGACGGCTGCGAACAGGCGTCCTGTTTCCATGTCTTCGGCGACGGTCACCTGGTAGCGGCTCATCTCCTGAGTCTCGACAGGCTGAACGGCGAGCGGTCGCAAGGCCTCACATACCGCGTCGGTATCGCCCCCGACAACGAGGTGGATGATCCGCGTGTTGTAGCTGGTCAACTCCTTCACCGAGCCCTGCGTCAGCACCTCGCCTTCCTCCATCAGCACGACGTGCTCACAGACCTGCTCGACGTCCGACAAGATGTGCGAGGACAGGATGATCGACTTGCCGAACTTCGTCGTCAGATCCTGGATCAACCGCAACATGTCTCGGCGACCAGCCGGATCGAGTCCGTTGGTCGGCTCGTCGAGGAACAGCACCTGCGGATCGTGCACCAGGGCCGTGGCGAGCTTGACCTTCTGCTTCATTCCGGTCGAGTAGCCCGACACGGGCCGATAGCGCTGCTCGCCCAGCCCGGCGAAATACAGCACCTCGTGCGCGCGGCGCGCCGCCGCCAGTCGCGGCAACCCCGTCAATTCCGCGGCGAGGCGAACGGTCTCGTAACCGTTCAGGAGGGGGATGTGCGATTCGCGCTCGGGCATGTAGCCGACGACCCGCCGGATCTCGGCGGGGTCCGTATTCTCCGGAAGATCCAGGATCTGCATCTGGCCACCCGTGGGCCGCAGCAGCCCGAGCAGTGCCTTCAGAACCGAACTCTTGCCAGCCCCATTGCGACCCAACAGCCCGACCGAGCCCCGGGGAAACTCCGCGGTGACCCCTTTGACCGCGACGAAGCGTCCGTATTGGATTGTGAGGTCGCGGAGTTGGACGGTCATGGGCGGGTGGCGGCGCGGCGAATCGTAGCCAATCGGAGCTCGATCCTGTCGCCACGAAAAGACGTGTCACCCGCTGAAGTATTCACACTGAACTCCGGCGTCAACGACTTGAGAAAATCATCCGTCGCCGCGCGGTACGGATCAGCGACAAGCCCGAAGCCTGAATCCGCTACGCACCGGCGCAGATGGCGGGTGAGTGGCTCGAAATTGCGCTCCTCGTAGGCCACGTCCGAGAGCAACACGCCGTCGAATTCCCGGTCCACGGTCTCGCCGAACCAGTCCAGTTGCTGGAAGCTCAACCGCTCCGCCGGGAGCTGACGCGCGTTGAACGCCGCGAAGTGAAGGGCATCCGGTTCGTTGTCGACAAAGTGGACCGAAGCACCCTTCATCGCGGCGGCCAGCCCGGCGAGCCCGATCCCACAGCCCAGATCCATGAAGGACTGTCCGACGAGCTCGGGGCCGCGCATCAAGTGCCGTGCCATGCCTACAGAGGCCGGCCAGACGTCAGCCCAGTAGGGAATCTGGTTGCGACGCAGGCACTCGAGGGCGCCCCCCCCCTCGAGGAGGTCGTCTCCGCGCGCCGGCGCTACCACGGACAGTTCGCCGCCGGCGCAGTGCAGGCGATGCCGGCGCAGCCGGAATCGCCGCAGTTTCGGGTCCCGCAGCGCCTCGGGTACAGTCATGTTGCTATTGCATCGCTCGGGAGGAGGGTTTTCAACCGAGCACGAGACGACACTGTAGAGAACGCGGTATTCTCATCGAATGGCTCCGCGTCCGGTCGGCGCGATCCGCCGTCCACAACATCGTGCGCGCACTCCTCAAGCATCTGCCGCTGTTACTGACACTGCTGATCCCCCTGGGTCTGCTGGCGTGGCTCGGCAGCCGAGAACTCAGCCGCCTCGAGGATCGGTCCGTGTCGGTCCTGAAGGAAGAAGCGCACCGTTTCCTGACCGACGAGGAGAAACGGGTCCGCGGCGAGATCGAACGTCTCGCGAAGCAATGGCTGTACGAAGAGGTAGGCACTCTGATGTCCAAGAAGGACCTGAGCGTGGTCGAAGCTTCGAGTCAGATCGGCGCCAAACCGTTCATCCTCCAGTCGTTCGTCGTGGACGAGGACTTCAACCTGATCGCGCCACGCCCACCGCAAGCCAAACCGCCGTCCGCGCCACTGAGCACGTTTCCCAGGACGCAGGACACCGAGCGCGAACTATTGCGGGCCAGCATCCTCACGGATCTGAAGGACTACGACGGCGCGGTCAGCTGCTACGATTCGTACATCAGTCGCCACCAAAGCTCCGGAGACCACAACGAAGGTCTCATGTGGGCCTATTTCAGGCTCGCCGCGCTCTACGACCTCGACGACGAACCGGACATCGCGAGCAACACGTACTTCAGTGCGTCCCTCCACGCGGAAGCGATCTGCCAACGCGAGCCGACAGAAGACGCGGCGGCGGTGATGCTGCTCAGCGATCTGCGGCAGGCCCAGATCAACCTGAACCGCGACGACGACCTGATCCGGGTTCTCGACAAGGTGTGCACCGGTCAGCAGGACTACATCGACTACATCGCAGACGACCTGCTCGACTGGGTCGTCGGAGAGATCGTCCAGGACATCCGGGCGGATTCCGACCCGCGCTACATCCAGCGTCGGGACCGCGCGCTCGAGTTGAAGCAGACCCTGGACGCGGGGCGCCGATTCGCAACGGACTACGAGTTGCACGCGAGGAGTCGACTCCGCTTCGAAAAGGCGGGCGGGCGTCGCTACGAGCACGAGGGGGTGATTTTCCACGCGCTGACGACGGACGAAGGCACCCGACTCCTCGTCATGCGACCCTCCCTCCTGGCGGAGACAAACCGCTTCGACAGCGCCGCCGCGTGGATCGGCCTCATCCTCGACCTTCCGGGCCTCCTGGGCAGCAGACTGGCGGTCACCCCGACCAGCACCCCCGGCAACGTCGCCCTTTCGGTCAACGACTCAACGGGAGTCGCCCTGCTACCCGTCGTGGAGGGAATCGAGAGCAACATCGTTTTTACCCCGGTCGTATCTCGCCTCGCCGGGCTCGAGTTCGTAGCCATCCCCATCACCGACCCCGTCGACATCCAGCCAGCCATCAAGAATCAGGCAATTCTCGGACTGATCCTTGTGGTCGTCGCCGCCGCCGCCGCGTTCTTGTTGATCCGGTCGGTCAAGCGAGAGACCGAGCTGGCCCAGATGAAAGTCCTCCTACTCTCCCGAGTGAGCCACGAACTCAAGACGCCCTTGGCAGTGATCAAAATGTACGGCGAGACCCTGGGTCTGGGCCGAACCAAGGACGAGGGACAGGTGACCCGCTTTGCCGGCATCATCACCACGGAGGCGGACAGATTGACCAACATGGTCGAGCGCATCCTGGATTTCTCGCAAATGGAGGCCGGGACGTTCATCTACGAGAAGGAGCGCATCGATATCGGTGAGTTGGTAGAGGCGGTAACAGAAGAGTACCTTCCGCACGTGGAGGCACAGGGATTGCATCTCGTGGGCAACATCTCCCATGGGCTGCACGCCGACGTCGACCCCCGCGGCCTTGCCAGCTCCCTCGTGAACCTCCTGGAGAACGCCCTCAAGTACACACCGAATGACGCACCGGAACGGTCTCTGGACGTCTCCGTCGAACGCCGCAACGGCAGCGCCGTCCTCGAAGTAAGCGACCGCGGCGTCGGGATCCCGGTCGGTGAACACGACAAGATCTTTGAAGACTTCTACCGAGCCTCCAACGCCGGAGAGGCACGCGGTGCCGGCCTCGGCCTGAGCATGGTCGACCACTTTGCCCGGTCGCACGACGGCAAGGTCGAAGCTCTTTCCCGCCCCGACGGCGGAACCATCGTGCGTATCACACTACCCCTCGCCAACACCCCCGAATCATCAGAAGCGTCCGACGAAGAATCATGACCGAGACGAAACCGAACATCCTCGTCATCGAAGACGAGCCCAACCTCAGGGACGGCCTCAAGCACAACCTCGAACTCGACGGCTACGTGGTCGACACGGCAGCCACCGGCACCGAGGGAATGAACAAGGCGATGCAGAACGGGCACACGCTCATCTTGCTGGACCTGATGCTCCCCGGGGTCGACGGGATCGAGATCCTCCGCCAACTACGCGCCGGCGGCCACAACACCCCGGTCATCATCATCTCTGCAAAAGGCATGGATCATGAAAAGGTCAAGGGACTCGAGCTCGGCGCCGACGACTACGTGACGAAGCCCTTCGGACTCGGAGAACTGACGGCTCGCATCCGCGCCGTGCTGCGTCGCACAACGGATAGTGCCGCGACCTCGACCAAGAAGGACCTCTTCCATTTCCCGCAACTCACCGTGGACTTCAAGCGCTTCTCGGTCACGTGTGGCGACTCGGAACACCAACTCTCCCGCTACGAAGCCGAGATCCTGCGGATGCTGATCGACCACCAGGGCGAGGTCGTCACCCGTGGTGATCTGCTGAGCAAGGTGTGGGGCTACGTGCACCTTCCCACGACGCGCACGGTGGACAACCACATCGCGCGCTTGCGGAAGAAGGTCGAACTCACTCCCGACGAACCGCAGCACGTGGTCACCGTCCACGGAATCGGCTACCGGTTCGAGTCGACGGAGGTCGACGCATGATCCGCTGCCCGTCGCAGCCACTGACTTTGTCGCTCTGTATCTGCGGCATCCTCGGAGTTGGCCTCCGCGGACAGGAGGCGTCGGGCGCGGACATGAAGAACGCGACGAAGAACAAGTTCCTGGATGGCTGGATGGCGGAGCTTCTGCACGCCGACCGAGACAAGGCGGTCAAGACCTACAAGGAGGCCATGCGGGCCTCGAATCTCTCAAACTTCCAATCCGAGCTAGCGACCCTGCGGCTGTGGGAATTCAGCTGGAAAATCGCCGATCGACGGAGATACGTCCGCGCGCTCGGTGAGAAGGGCGTGTACCCGGCGGGGGGAGTCACCACGGGGTTCATCCGCCGGCTCGAGGTCGACGCCTTCGCCGACGCCCTGAAAGCCAAGGACTCGAAGGAGCTCAATCAACTGCGTGCCAAACTGGTCGATCTGACGAAGCAGTACTCGCAGGTCCGCGATCCGCGGCCCATCGTCCGTCGTCACCTGAACGGCTTCCGCGGCGAAACTCTGCAGGTCGACTCGGAACTCGAGGCACTCAAGAAGGAATACAAGTCCGCAAAGAAAGCCAACGACGTCAAGAGAGTGCGCGATGCCTGGATCGCGATTCAGAAACGCGGGCGCGCGAAACGACAGACAGCGTCGAGGCGGGTGATCGCCAAGCGCTGGGCCGAAATGACCCGGCTACACCTGGCGAGTCAGCACGAACGGGCGAGCGGCATGGAAGACCGGCTACCCCGATTCCGCCAGCGCCTCACGGCAAGGACCGTCATGGGCCGCATCCAGAACTGGAACAGCGGTCACAGGATTACCCACACCAGGTCGGTCCTCAACAATCTCGACGTCTATCTGCGGCGCCGCGAGTTGTTGCCCGAGGAGCGGACGGTGCTCCGGGCCCTACGCCAACGCATCGACGAGCTCAGCGAGGCCGGGCAGCATCAGCAGGCCCTCATACTCGCGGCACGAACGCCCTACCGGGATCGGCTCTTCAGCCGCTAAGCCGGCTCGCGCGAGCGGTTCGAGAATCAGCGACCGGTCTCGCCGGTGTCGGCATCCACGCCGATACCGAAGGTCTTGCGGCCCTTCTCGTACGTCTTCTTGAACCTCGACTCCTGAATCTTGTCGACCCAGGTGTTTCCGTAGTAGTCGATCGGCTTGATTTCAGGGCCGAGCGAGCTGAGTTCGGAGATTCCGTAGAAGGGGTAGAACAGAATGTCGACCGCGTGCACTCCGACGAAGCAGGTGTGCTTGACGGCGTGCCAGACCCAGAGAACGGGGAACACCACGACCTCGGTCCACGCTCCGCTCTGGTAACCGTTGCGGATGTCCTGAGCACCACGGTAGGCGTCACTACTCGCAGCCATCGGAATCATGACCGGCGAAATCACCGTGATGTAGTTGTCCTTCACGAAGCGGAGGCTTGAGCCACAGCCAGAGAAGACGAGACACAGGACGACGAGAGACGACAGGCAAATAGCTTTGAGCTTCAAGTGCGCAGCTCCTCGGATGGGACTAGAGGGGGGGGGGGGGAGGGGCTGGCAATGGAAGCGGAATCCCGGGGCGTTGACAAGGCGGCAACGCAGAATTCCTGGCCAGGAACTGCCTGTAAGAGCGGGCTTTGAAGCCGACGAGGCCCGCCAGGGGATCTTTCCCCGGTGCCCGCCCACCGTCTCCCCCGGGGGCCGTAAGTTGCTGGAACTGGCCTGACAGAGGGTTTAGCGTGACGATCCGCCCGAGAACGGGCGCCACGATCCCCCCGACACTTCCAATGAACAGCGATTTCGGCTCCGACATCTTCGACAAATCAGCATCAACCCCCTCCCCGGGCGAATCCTCCTCCGATGGGGGTTCCAGCGCGCCTTCGAAGCAAGAAGCGCCGCAGGACTCATCAGTCTCGGACACAGCCGACGACGCCCCGCCCGCCAGCCGGCGCCGGCGGTCGAGCCGCCGGGGACGCAAGGACGAAGACTCCGACGCCGACCGCGGCGAGAGTCCGTCGGGAGATGCGGACGATGCAGCATCGCGGGAGACCACCGACGTCTCCTCCGAGGGCGCCGAAGACGATGCCGAGCGGCCTCCACGCCAGGCCAGGAAGCGCTCCGCGCGAAAAAAGAGGCCACGCTCCCCTCGCTCCGATGACGAGTCAGGTGACGGCGCGGGCGACGGGAACACCGACGACACAGCGACGGCATCGGACAGCGGAGACGCGACCGAAGAGCCCGCGGCCCGAGGCCCTCGCGACGATTCGGACCGGGACAACGGTGACAGCGACGACGAAGCGCGGAGCCGGCGCGGCGGTCGCCGCCGCCGCGGAGGCAAGGGTCGCGATAGAGATCGTGACCGCGATCGTGACCGCGATCGTGACCGCGACCGGGACCGTGACCGGGACCGGAACAAGGATCGTGACCGCGGCTCGAGACGACCGACGGTCGAGTCCCGAGGCGACGGCAAGTCATCGGCGTTGCCGCTGCGCCAGCGCATCGCGATCTTCCTCGACGCCGCCGAAATGGAGACCCAGGCGAAGGCCCAGGAGAGCGAAATCTCCTTCGGCCACATGCGCCGGCACCTGGCAGGCACGCGCAGCTCGATCCGCGCACTCGCGTACTACGGCAATGCCGACGAACGCCTCGCACCAAACCTCAACCACAGCGGTTTCGAACCGGTCGCGCTCGGTGACAAGACACCGTCGAGCGTCGCGATCGCGGTCGACGCCATGGCTCTGGTGGACCGCGTGGATTGCGTTGTCTTGATCCCAGGGTCCCCGGATCTGAAGCATCTCGCGAACGTACTCCGCGCCCAAGGCGTGCGAGTCGAAACCGCGAGCTTCTCGAGCGGCGGCGACGAACAACTCGCGGCCCAGCACCATCACGTGCTCGGCGACGAGAGCTGTTTCAAGGTCTAGTCCCGGGTGCGACGACCCGGCGATCTCCACACACCTGAACCCACCTCACCAGTGGCGGGTCGCCGGAGATCTTTCTGTCTCGCCGTTCTCGCCGTGACGAGTTCCCTCGTCGCGCCGCCGGCTCAGGACAAGAAGCCGCCAGAGAAGACGACGCAACCGACCGAGAAGAAGAAGGCTGACGACGAGGGCCTGCAAGATGTCTGGGTCGTACTCCGGGAGTACGACGAGAAGACGTCCCGAATGGCTTTCTCTTCCTGCGACGACAGCGGCGACGATCGACTGAACCTGCGCGAGGCCATGCACGCCCTCCCGAACATGGGTTCCGCGAGCAAACCCTCGGGCTTTCGCGAACTCGACGCCAATCGAAACGGATTCGTGCACTGGGATGAGTTCGATGCGCGCTTTCGCCGCCTAACGGCAATCGGCAACAAGTTCCTGTTCCGGCCCTCGCTTCCCTTTCTGCCAGCGAAGGAAAAAGAGCCCGTCGACCCGGTCGAGAAGGCGATCAACCTCGTGATGAACATGGTCGCCGACGATGAAGAGCCGGAGATCAGCAAGACCGAGTTCGTAAAACTCCTCGCCGCGCTCAAGCAACCTGCGAAGTTCGCCGCCTCCTTCGGTCGGCTGGACAAGGACGAGTCCGATGGTCTCTCCGCCGAGGAACTTGCACCTGTGATCGCCAAGGTGCCAGCCCTCCTCGCCCTCGCGAACACGGCCCCGGACGCAGCCAAGCCTGGGATCCCAAAAGGTGTTCTGCAAAAACGCCTCGGTCGAATCCACCCGACCCTGGCTCGTTGGGGCAAGCAGATCTTCCGCAACGCCGACCGAGACGGCGACGGTAGGTTGTCGAGCAAGGAAATCGATCCCTCCACGAAGTGAGGGCCACCGACACCATGACCATCTGGTCCTTCGCGATTCCCCTCTCTGCAGTGCTGCTCGCGTGCCTGGGACCGTGCGTCGGACTCCCGGCTCAAACCGTGGACAAGGCGGATTTCACGCCTGTCGAGAAGGCCCTGTTCGCGCATGAGGCACATCTCCGACGCCACGAAGCCATCGAGTTGCTTCTCGGTGACCTACGAACGCGGACAACCCAAACCGTTCTACGGGGGAGAGACTCCCTACTCGCAATCCTGCGCTCGCGTCGAACCGCCTGGCGGCAAACCCTACCGGCTGTTCCTCGGCCTCCCCCGCTACTACCCGGTCGGCGGCATTCCCTCGGAGCGGTTCGAGGCGAAAACCATCTTGTTCGATCCGATGGAGTCGCTGCAGATTCCGACCGGCGACACACGCGCCGGGATGGGCCTCCACTCGGTGTCCACGGCACCACGGACTTGATGCTCGACTTCGACGGAGGCCTCCTGGCAAACAACGGCGCCTGGACGACGCAGCGTGCGGCTGCGCACCTGCATCTACACCTATATCCCGACGAGCAAGAGCACCAACGGCTTCGGTCCTTACGACGCTCCGCTCTACAACCCGGTCTGCCGCTACACCCGGTAGCGGGTCGGGCGACTCCGACGGGCGCTACTTGGACTCGAACAAGTACGCCGAAGTCATGATCTCCGGACCGTTCTCCCCCATCACAGAGTAGCGGCTCGGGTAGATCGCGGCGCCGCCCGTCTCGCCCTTCTTGTTGACGGCGTAGAAGTTGACATTGAAGTTCGGCTGGCCACCGGCGGTCTGCAGCCGACTGACCCGGGTCATCCGCGCGATGCGCTTGCACGCGTCGACGCACGCGTCCTTGGGAGACCGACCGAGCGCCATCTGGTTGACGATGAACGACGAACCATTGCTGAGGATGACCGCCTCGCCGCGTCCGGTCGAGCCGGCAGACCCATGGTCGTTGTCGGTGTACAGGCCGCAACCGATGAGCGGGGAATCGCCGACGCGTCCCGGCACCTTGTAGGCCAGACCCGAGGTACTCGTGCACGAACCGAGGTCGCCTTTCTCGTTGATCGCGCTGATGTGGATCGTGCCTGTGGGTCGCGGCAGCTTGCCTCCGGTGCCGCCTTCTTTCGGCGAAACCCAGTCGTCATCTTTGGAGAGATTCTCCTTCCAGCGCAACCACAGCCTCCGCGCGCGCTCGGTCAGAAGGTTCTCCTCCTTGAAGCCGTGCACCTTGGCGAACTCCAGCGCGCCGACTCCGACCAGCAGCACGTGATCCGTGCGCCGCATGACCTTCAACGCGACCTTGGAAGGGTTCTTGATGTTGCGCAACGAAGCCACGGCGCCGGCGAGGCCCGTCGGGCCATCCATCACGCAAGAGTCGAGCTCGACGACGCATCGCTCGTTCGGGAGACCGCCGTAGCCGACGCTGGTGTCGTTCGGATCCTCTTCCACGGGGTTGATGCCCGCGACGGCAGCGTCCACGGGGGGCACTTTCTTGGCCATCAGGTCGATGGCGATCTTCAACCCGTCCTTCGCGTTACGACTGCCGACAGCGGTCGGCGTGACCGCGCGTCGACGCGGCGGCACGTGAAAAGGAAGAGGGCTCGCGATCGCGATCGTGGGCAGGGAAGCGACCGCCGAGAGCTGCAAGAATCCGCGGCGGGTGACGTTCTTGTGGGTGTCGGTCATGGCACTCCACAGCTTAGGAGCCGGGTCATGCACTGTCCCACGCGAACTCCAGAAGTCGCTACATGTACCGGCCCAGCAGAACTTCGAGGCGACGCCGGGCATCCGCCGTGATCCGATCCTTGCTCGTCATGATGGCGTTGGCCATCACGCCCTCGCAGTGGATCTCTTCGGGCGCCTCTCCGATCATCCGCGCGGCCTCGGAGATCACCCTCTTCGATCGCTCCACGTTCTTCTGCAACACCGCGATGACGTCTTCCACGTTCACGTCGTCGTGACCCTCGTGCCAGCAATCGTAGTCTGTCGCGAGCGCCACCGTGGCGTAGGCAATCTCCGCTTCTCGAGAGAGCTTGGCTTCTTGCAGATTCGTCATGCCGATCACGGAGACATCCATGGCCCGGTACATGTTCGACTCGGCGCGCGTCGAGAAGGCCGGCCCTTCCATGCAGATGTACGTTCCACCGTCGTGTACCGTGGCTCCGGCGGACCGCGCTGCTTCGAGCGCGAGCCTCCGCAACGGCTCCCAGATCGGGTCGGCGAAGATGACGTGACCAACGCAACCGTTGCCGAAGAACGTCGATTCCTCCGTTCGATTGCGAGTCCGATCGATGAACTGGTCGATGAGCACGAGGTCACCCGGGGCGATGTCCATGCGCATGCTGCCGACTGCCGAAATCCCCAGCACGCACTTCATCCCCAGCTGCTTCATCGCGTGGATGTTCGCGCGGAAGGGCAGTTCGTGCGGAGCGAGTCGGTGGCCGCGACCGTGGCGCGGCAAGAACGCCATGCGCGTGCCGTGGAGGGTGCCGGTGACCAACGCGTCCGAAGGATCGCCGAACGGCGTCGTCAGGACGACCTCTTCACGGTCCGTCAGGTTGTCGAGGTCGTAGAGGCCAGAACCACCGATGATTCCGAGAGTGCGTTCAGTCATGGTCGATGTTGCGTTTCACGCGAGGCTTGGCATCGCCAGGACGGCGCTGGCTGGCTTCAACGCCGGCAAAGAGATGCTTGATCAGCATCGTCGCGTAAACGCCCCGAGGCAAGGAGAACGCGACCTCGATCTTCGTTGCGCCTCGATGCCGATCGTCGCGCTCCGGACTGTAGGCGTTGACATTCCTGGGAAACACCAGTAGCTCCCGATGCTCCTCACGCCAGACCATGCCCGGGAGAGTGTTCTCACGGCACATCTCCGGCGAGAGTTGCTCGCTGTTCAGCCAGCGCTCGACCTCGGCCCGATATCGTGGGTCGCCACCCGTTCCGTCGGGCGCGTACAGCGGTGTCTCGAGCTCGTTGAACTTCGATGCCAGGTCTTTCATTGTTGGAATGAAGCTGACGAGGTCGCCCATCAGACTCTCGATGCGGATCTTGTCACGCGCCGGCAGCATCTCGTCCAGGAGACTGCAGACCGCGCGGTTCCAGAGATACGACTGATAGGCGTACGACTGGATCAGGCGCGTGCGCGTGTTCAGTTTCTGGATCGCGCCCTTGAAGTCCTGCGGGCGCCTCTTCAAGTGCTCGAGCACCGGCTTGAAGATCGGGCCACGGGCAATGCGAGCGCACACTTCCCAATCGCCCCAGTGCTGCATGATCAGCCGCTTGAGTTTCGTGTCGCCGCCGAGGGCGACCGGCGAGGGTCGGGCGATCAACCGCGACAGGGCCTTCTCGTACCGACCGGCGAGCACATCGCGCATCGGGAAACCCTGGCCGTGGCGCAGGCACCCGAATCGCTGGTCGTCGAAGTAGTTCACGTAGCCGGTCTTCATGAAACCCGGCAACGCGTCGCGGATCGCCTCCGCGGTCGGACGATCGAGTCCGCGCAACACGATCCGAAAGCGATTCCCGCGACTCTGCTTGCTGTGGATGGCTCGCGCGCTGCGGCCCTTGAAGATCAACTGGACGCCGGGTTCCTTGAACTCCACGCGGCGACCGCGCACGCTGATGAACTGCTCGGTCTGTCCCTGCCGGTCCTTCAACCCGGCGAAAGCCAGATCGACCCGGTCCACGTGCGACTTGCGGCAGATCAGGCTGAGGGCTTCCTGGGTATCAACCTTCTCCTTCTTGAGCAGGTGGACGTAAAACTCGCCCGTCGGATCTTCCTCGAACTCGAGGAGTTCGCGGACCTGGAAGTCGCGGGGGGACTGCTTGAGAGACATGGGGCTTCGTGATTGGGCGCTCACATCGTCGGATGAGAACGCAGGTGAATTGGTGGATTCAGTGAGAGTCCTTGCGTGCGAAGCTGCGCAGTTTCGCCAGGACAACCTCGAGGTCCTTCGCCAGGGGTGCCGTGACCTCTCGCCGGACGCCCGCGGAATCGGGGAAGCTCACCCGCGAAATGTGCAGAAACATGCGGGAGAGCAGCGGGCGTTCTACCACACCAGCACGAGCCTTGTAGTTCTTCTTGATCTCGGAGAGCAGCAGCCGATCGCGGAGGCCGTACTCGGGATCGGCGACGATCGGGTGGCCGAGGAAGCCCAGGTGCACCCGAATCTGGTGATTCCGCGACGTCATGGGCCGTGCGCTGACAAGGCTGTGCTGGCGAAAAGCCTCGTCGAGGGCCATGTGAGTCGAGGCCTCTCGCGCACCCTTGCTGCCCGGTTTCACGGTGCGGATGCGACCCGGGCGCTGTGGGTCCGGCCCGAGGTGCTGGTCGACCTGTCGCTCCTTCCACTGCACGGCGCCGTGGACGAGGGCCAGGCAATCGAGCTCGATCTCACCCGCGGCGAGGCACTGTTCGAGACGCTTGGCGGAAGGGAGGTCTTTCGCGAGAAGCACGCATCCCGAAGCGTCCCGATCGGGTCGGTTCACGAGCCGTAGCTCGCTCCCGGAGCGCTCCGCGGCCAATCGATCGATCAGGCCTGGGGTCTGCGCCGAACGGTCTGCGCCCGCGGACAGACCCGACGGCTTCAGCGCGACGATCGTCGAATCGTCCTCGTGGAGGATCGTGATCTCCGCATCGGCGGTCGGCCGGCCCTTCCGGAACGTCTTGAGACCCTCGATGGGACCGGGCAACAAGATCTCGACCACGTCGCCGCCTCGGAGCCGGTGGCGAGGCTTCAGGGTCCCGTCCGCGTTGACCGTGACCCGACCCTGATGCACGAGGTTGCGCAGCGCGGAGCGCGCCACGTCCGGCCAGCGCCGATGGAGAAGGTCCGTGAGGAGGATCCCGTGCAGGCGGTTCGCCACCACGACGAGGTGGCGGTCTTTTTCGGATGGTTCGTGTGACGTGGCGATGGGCGGATCTTCCCCCGCCGCCACGACGGGGACTACTTCTTCTTTTGCAGTTCCCGGAGGATCCGCTGCAGGAGCTCCCTCTGCTGGCGCTGCTCGGCTCGGAGGCGTTGCACCTCGTCCCGGAGCCGCTGCAGCCCGTTCGCGGTCGAGTTGCCTTCCGAGGCGCCCCGGCGTCCGGTCCGGCGCATGTCCGTCGGGGTCGCCCTCCGCGGTTGCGCCTTCTTGGGTTGGGCCTTCCTCGGCTGCTTCTTCTTGGGTTGGGCCTTCCTCGGCTGCTTCTTCTTGGGCTGAGCTTTCTTCGGTTGGGACTTCTTGGATCGCACGTCCGCGGGGCGCGACTTCTTCGCCGCCTTGTCCGACAGTCCCGCGCGCAGGATCGGCGCGAGAATC
>Ga0114996_10005560_pt1 | contig 14751 bp, 16 predicted proteins | sample ArcticOcean_MG_C_4_FD_87039 | JGI IMG/M metagenome (GOLD analysis project Ga0114996, IMG submission 87039) | Marine microbial communities from western Arctic Ocean - ArcticOcean_MG_CB4_134 | ecosystem: Environmental > Aquatic > Marine > Oceanic | place: Arctic Ocean: Canada Basin | collected...
CAGCGATGATTAGATCGTCGGTGGCAATATATGAATCGGTGCCTTTAAATTTCATTCGCGTTTAACCTCTATTTTGTTATTAATCGATATTTCTTTCCAGGAATACTCATACTCCTCCTAATCTGCGTGACAAGGGGGAGATGTTAAGTTAAACGGTTTTATGAATAACAAGATCTCAGTTTTTTCGACTTTGCGAAGCTTACTGCACATAAAAAAGAAATTATGAAATTGGAACAATCTTTGCCAAAAGATTACATACCTTCGGAAAACGAACCATTTATGAATGACGTTCAAGTGGAGTACTTTCGTAAGAAGCTATTAGAGTGGAAAAATTCAATTTTGGATGAAACTGCTAGTACTATCGAGAGTATGAAGGACACCACCCGGAACATTCCTGATATTACAGATCGGGCAAGCGAAGAAACTGATAGAGCTTTGGAGTTAAGAACGCGGGATCGAGAACGAAAGTTAATCACAAAAATTGAGTCAGCTTTACGACGTATAGAAAACAGAGAGTATGGGTATTGTGAAGAAACTGGAGAACCTATTTCTCTTAAACGTCTAGACGCAAGACCAATCGCGACATTCAGCCTTGAGGCCCAAGAGCGCCATGAAAGGCGTGAAAAGGTTCATAAAGACTGATAACTGAAAGAGGCTCTCTTTAAATCCTTTTTGTTAGATGAATCACAGGAGATCTAACTTGCTCGAATTCATAGTAGCTTCTGTTTTACTCATTATTACTCCTGGCCCAGGAGTTTTATCTTTAGCAGGTGTAGGTTCAGCATTCGGTTTTAAGTCTGGAGTCAGATACTTCTTTGGCTTATTTATAGGCCATAACTTAGTTGGATTTTTGGTGATTTCTGGGTTGGGGGCTTTATTACTAGGTAATCCGTTCATTCGTACGATACTAATGGTACTTTCGAGTGGATACCTTATTTACCTTGCTTCGCGTATTGCGTTTTCTGGCAGTAAGATTGGGTTTAAGGCGTATTCACATATTCCAGGTTTAAAATCAGGGCTCTTCTTGCAAATCATTAATCCTAAAGCTTACGTTGTTAGTACAACTATGTATTCTGGTTTTTTAATGATAGAAAACTCATTCTTACTTGAGGTCTTGACTAAATGTTTAATAGCTAACTTAATTTGGATTCCTGTTCATGTCCTGTGGCTTTACCTTGGTGTACTTATAAAGAGCCTAGAATTAACTGCCAAGGTCCAAAAATCAATAAACTACTTTATGGCTGTTTCAATGATTAGTGTAGTTTTCTTGGCAATGCTGACTACTTTTTAGATCGGTAATTTTTTTACTTTAATAAGGTATTTTGTTTTTCAGATAGTTTAATCCAAATTGGAACATGATCTGAAGGCCTCTCATAGCCACGTATTTCGGCATCTATACCCGTATCATCCAAAAGATCTACGCAGTTTGGGCTTAGGAGAAAGTGATCGATTCGAATCCCGTTATTTTTGTTCCAAGATCCAGCCTGATAGTCCCAAAATGTATATTTACTATTTGATTTATCTAACAATCTATAGCTATCCGTATAGCCCAAATTTAGAATTTTACGAAAAGCTGTTCTGCTATCTAACAAAAATAACGCATCATCGGTCCATTGAGTTGGTGTTGCAGCATCAATTTCCTGAGGTATGATGTTATAGTCGCCTGCAAGTATTATGGGCATTTCATTTTTTAGAAGGTTCTCTGCATGGCATAACATTCTCTTCATCCATCGAAGTTTATAATCATACTTTGGCCCTGGTGTAGGGTTCCCGTTTGGAGCGTATAAAGAGCATATTCGTAATGAAACACCTTTTAATGTAACGGTAGCTTCAATCCAGCGAGACTGCTCGTCACTATCGTCACCTGGCAACCCTCTACTAACGTCTTCTAATGGGTACTTTGATAAGATTGCGACCCCATTAAATCCTTTTTGACCATGGGTTTGTACATTATATCCTTTATCTTCAAAATGTTCTTTGGGGAAGGCTTCATCTCTAGACTTTATCTCTTGGAGTAAAATTATGTCAGGATCACTCTGATCTATCCAATCCGTAAGAGCATTTATTCGTGCTTTGATGCCATTTATATTAAAAGTTGCAATTTTCATTTATAGTTTTCCAAAAAATACATAAAGCTTAATATATTTATAAATACCAAGCTAAGTTGAATTTAATTTTTAATACAGTCTAACCATAGTTGGTCAATCTTTTGCAAGTTGACTTTATCAAATAAATGGACTTGTTCCCAGTATTTTCCAGAGGCAACAAAGTAATTTAACTTTCTTTCAAGCTGTAACGCCTGTTTTTCGGCCAAAGTGTTCCAACTAATAAGCTTTGGTGGTTGAGTAAGTAGATCTATAGAGGTTTTAGGAAATGTTAAACGAGATATGTCTTGTGACAAGTTAACCAACGCACAACCTTGCTTCGCCGCATGAATCATTAATCGGGTAGATTTTGCTTCTAGAGATTGGAGCGTTATATCATCTCTAAGTGGGTCGGCAGTTCCATCACCGTAGAAGTGAGTTTTTCCTTCCTCAGGGTACATCATATCACAACCAATGAAAGCAATCGTTTTTGGCCTGTACTGGTAAAGTGCATAATATCCAGCTGTAAAAGCCATTGTTCCACCGCCATATATAAAACCTCCGTAGTTATTTTGTGCGGCAACATAGGTTTCAGCAGAGGTAAGTTTCTTTGACTTATGTACTACTGGTGGAAGTTTAGATTCTGGAAAGTCTTCAGGGTAAATTAATTCATTCCAAAAACAACTTACCTTCCAAGCATTATTAATCGCTATTACGTGATCAATGCTTTTCTTATGCATGTCTCTAAATTTTAGTACGTTGGGACCACTACCCAAAATGATAATTGTGTCGATAGGAATTTACTTTCATTCTCTAGCTTGCAAAGGGCTAATTTTTTTAATGTTACTAGATAGAAAAAGAAGTCCCACAACCGCATGAGGTTTTTGCATTTGGATTATCTATCGTGAATTTGGCGCCAATTAACTCTTCTGAAAAGTCAATTATTGAGTTTTCTAAAAATGGTAATGAAATACTATCTATTACAACTGATTCTCCATTTTTTTCTGAAACCCAATCAGTTTCATTAATATTATCTAATTTGATTTCATACTGAAACCCGGAACACCCACCACCTTCCACTGCGATCCGTAAAGCTTTTGATTGCTTTCCAGCCCCAATTTCAATTAATCTTGAAAAGGCTCGATCTGTAATTTTTGGTGGTAAAGTTAAATTCATAGTTAATCTTTCTAAAATGCTTAGATACCATTATACTAGAATTAAACCAACTCGACAAGAATAGGATTTTTAAACCATGTTGGCTCTTTACGCCTCTAATCCACAACACAGTAGAGGACGTCTCTTCGGTGAAGTGGATAGCACATTTAGGACGTGCTTTCAAAGAGATAGGGATAGGATAATTCACTCGAGCGCTTTTCGTAGGTTAAAACATAAAACACAGGTGTTTCTTGAAAATGAGGGTGATTATTTTAGAACAAGACTAACTCATACAATAGAAGTCGCCCAAGTCGCTCGCACTATAGCGAATGCGTTAGGTTTAGAGGTTGATTTAGCTGAAGGAATTTCACTAGCACATGATTTAGGGCACCCCCCGTTTGGTCATACTGGGGAAGAAGCTCTAAATATTTTAATGATGCCTTATGGAGGGTTTGATCATAACTCCCAATCAGTATTGATAGTAACCTCTCTTGAGAGACACTATGCTCAGTGGGATGGGTTAAACCTGTCTTGGGAGGTTTTGGAAGGGATGACTAAACATAATGGACCCATGATTGACAGTATCCCAGAAGTCCTAACTGAGTATTCAAGCCGTCATAACCTAGAACTACAAACTTATTCAAGTGGTGAGGCCCAGGTTGCAGCTATCTCGGATGATATTGCATATAATCATCATGATGTTCTTGATGGAATACGAGCGGGCTTGCTTTCTATAGATGATATTAGAACTTTACCTATTCTGTCCTCATGCTTTAATGAAGTTGATAAGTTGTACCCAAGTATTGATGACCTTCGACAACGTCACGAAGCTCTAAGGAGCTTTTTTGATTTTCTTGTTTCAGATGTTATCATTGAGTCAAAAAGACTATTAGGTGAATTAAAGGCTCAGTCTGTCCTAGGTATTCGTAACGCACCCAACCCAGTAATTCAATTTTCACCTAAGGTGCGTAACGATTTAGATATTATTAGAGCATATTTATTCAAGGAAATGTATCGATCTCCCCCATTACTTCAAATGAGAAAAAAGGCTACACAAATCACTAACGATCTATTCACTTTTTTTTTACGGAACAAGGAGTGCCTTCCTAAGAAGTGGCAAACAGATTTACTTAACTGTGATAGTAAGAGTGGTGTGGCGAGAGTAGTATCAAATTATATCGCTGGGATGACTGATAGGTTTGCAATTAGTGAGCATCAGAGATTATGTCATCCCTTAAATTAGATGCTTGAATAGATTTTCTTGGTAGATGGTTTCACACTAGATTTTCTATCTAGGCATGTTAAACCCAACCCATAAAAAGGATAAGCCTTGAATATATATAGTGACATACGCGATTTAGTTATCAGTTCTCTGGAGAAAATGGTCTCTGATGGTTTCATAGAAACGGGATTAGGTTATCGTAATATATCGGTTGAGCCCCCGCGAGATCAAGCTCACGGAGATATGGCTACAAACGCGGCTATGGTGCTTGCAAAAGTAGCCAATAAACCCCCTAGGCTGATTGCAGAATTTCTGTCCAATATTTTAATATCTGACGAGAGAATAAGAGAGGTAAATGTTGCAGGTCCAGGTTTTATAAATATGAGACTCGAAGAGCCTGTATTACAGGCAGTAGTAAAATCAAGTTTACTCTTAGGAAGTGAATATGGACGAGTTCAACTAGGTAATGGAAAGCGTGTTAATGTCGAGTATATAAGTGCTAATCCAACTGGACCTCTCCATGTTGGTCATACTCGAGGTGCAGTTTTTGGTGATGCATTGTCTAATCTGCTAAACTATGTCGGTTATGATGTTACTAGAGAATACTATATCAATGATGGCGGCACCCAAGTCGATGTTTTAGCCCGCTCTGTATATCTTAGGTATCTGGAAGCTCATGGACAAGAAGTATCGTTTGAAGATGGGACATACCCAGGTGACTATCTGGTTGGAGTCGGTGTTGCGTTAAAAGCTGAGGTTGGAGATAGGTTTGTAAAAGAAGATGAAAAGGTTTGGCTTGAGTTCATACGTGAGTACTCTACTGATATTATGATGCGATTGATAAGAAAAGACCTGGATAGTCTTGGAATTAAAATGGATAATTATTTCAGTGAAAAATCTTTGTATTCAGAAAGAAAAATTGACTTAACAATAGAACAACTTTCAAACAGAGGTTTGATCTATGAGGGTGTATTAGAACCACCAAAAGGTAAGAAACTAGATGGTTGGATGCCCCGTAAACAAACCCTTTTTAAATCAACTGACTTTGGAGACGATGTCGATCGGCCAGTAAAAAAATCTGATGGATCATGGACATACTTTGCTCCTGATATTGCTTATCATTTTGATAAAATTTATCGTGGATATGATATACTAATAGATATTTTGGGAGCAGATCACGGAGGATATGTTAAAAGAATGAAGGCGGCAGTACTGGCACTTTCTGACACTAAAGTGGAGCTTGATGTGAAGCTTGTTCAATTGGTAAAACTCTATCGCAATGGGGTGCCTTTTAAAATGTCAAAAAGGGCAGGAACTTTCGTTACTCTAAGTGATCTAATCCAGGAAGTTGGCTCTGATGTAGTTCGTTTTGTCATGCTTACCCGAAAAAATGATGCTCCACTCGATTTTGACCTTGAGAAGGTTCTCGAGCAATCTAAGGATAATCCTGTATTTTATGTTCAATACGCACATGCTAGAGTGTGTTCTGTACTTCGAAAAGCCGAAGAAGCAGATATTGATATTTCAGATCAGAATCTAGCCTCTGCTGACTTAAGCCAAAATAACCATCAAGTGGAGTTAAGGCTAGTTAAAAAACTTGCTGAGTGGCCTAGGTTAGTTCAGGTGTCGGCTAAGACTAATGAACCACATAGGGTAGCATTTTATCTTTATGAATTGGCGGGTGATTTCCATTCGCTTTGGAATAAAGGAAATGATGATAAGGGGCTCCGTTTCATACAGGAAGATAAAACTACAGCTCTTGCAAAACTTGCATTGGCAAGAGCTGTGGCTATTGTGATCTCCTCGGGCCTTTCTATTCTAGGGGTAGAAGCGGTTTCAGAAATGCGTTAAGGTAAAACTTACTAACGTTACAAAATAATTATAACTCGAAATAAATCGAGAAATTATGAGGCAGATATGGCAGACGTAGACTTTGGCGCTTTTTCAGCGTCAGACCCCTCCGTTTCACGGGGTCATATAATTAGAGTACTTAGCATTATTGGAAGCTTGATATCACTTGGTTTACTATTGGGGTTAATTAACTGGGGTTATAATTTATCATTAAGTCAATCCACAGTGTTACCCATTATCAAGGCATCTATTGGCCCATTAAAAGTTTTACCCAGGAACCCTGGCGGTGACCAAGCTGCACATTTAGGTTACTCTGTTAACTTTGTCCAAGAGGGCGGTGAGGTAGAAGGTCCAACTGGAAAAATAATTTTGGCCCCGTCACCAATTGGAGTAAAAGCCAGTGATTTGAGCGTAATCACTGGCTTTGGTGATTCTAGTGGAAAAATTGATTTAAAAAAATCTATAAACCTCGCATTAGCTGGTATTTTTGGTTCGTCGAAAGAAATCAAAAATACTACATTAAATTTTGAAATAAGCTCTAACTCTATTTCAAGTACCCCGGTCATAATTAAAAACAAAATTTTATTACTTCGACCTCTTAAGAGACCTGAAGCGAGCTTAAAGGGTTTATCAACTACTCCAATGAGTAAATTTGTTATTAATAAAAGTTATAATGGGGAGGGTCTCTTACTCAAAAAAGGAGACTCGCTGGCTCATCTTGGGTCCTTCGAAAACTTGGTTATAGCTCAAGTGAATTTAGATAACTTCGTTGCTAAATATGAGGATTACCTTTTAGGTAAGACTATTTTTATACAAAGCTCAAAGTCAGGAGGACGCAGTATTTTCAGGATGCAGATCGGGGGATTTTTGGAGGTTGAAATGACCAATCAGTTTTGTTCTCTTATTAAATCGTTCGGAAATGATTGTATGCCCGTCACTTATAGGTAGAAGTAATATAGGATGTTAACAGAGTAAGAAAATAATATGTGGTTAAAAAAATTATATAGATATTTATACTAATGGCAGTAAGTGCCTGCATATTCGGATGTACTGGTTTTAAGTTATTAAAAACAGAATTTGACTTCTTTAAACAATCTCAGCCATGGGGGTTTATACTATTTTCGCGAAATATTGAGTCTAAAGCACAAGTTAAGCGCCTTACAAAGGAGTTGAGAGAAAGTGTAGGAAGAAATGCTCCGATTTTAATTGATCAAGAAGGTGGACGTGTACAACGGATGCGCTCTCCAGAATGGAGAGAGTATTTACCGGCTTTAAGGCAAGTAGAAGAGGCGGGAAGTCTTGCCAGTCGTGTGATGTATTTAAGGAGTCGACTGATTGCTTCAGAGCTTAACGAGATAGGTATTGACGTGAATTGTGCTCCAGTGGCCGACCTTTTAAAACCAAATACCCACCCTATATTAGCAGACAGATGTTATGGAGAAACGGTTGAGGACGTAGTTAAAATATGTCGAGCTGTTGCTACAGGACTTTTGGATGGGGGTGTCCTACCGGTAGTAAAGCATATTCCAGGCTATGGTAGGGCTGTGGTGGACGGCCATGAGCGCTTACCAATTGTTCGAGAGTCACTAGAAGTACTGAATGGAACGGACTTCTTATCTTTTAAGTTATTAGCAGATTTACCGATTAGTATGACAGCTCACATCTCATATATAAGTATTGATGACATACCCGCGACAGTTTCAGAAAAAATGCTTTATCTCATCCGTAATGACCTTGGATATAAAAATTTGATTATTACAGATGATATTTCAATGGGTGCTTTGGAAGGGTCAATATTCGAACGCTCAAAATGTTCCATAGATGCAGGTTGTGATATTGTTCTACATTGTAATGGAGATGTTAAGGAGATGAGGGACGTAGCCAATGCAAGTGGACAACTTACACTTCAGGGAGAAGAGCGGTCCAAATTTGCCCTCGATCAAAGGAGAGCACCAAAAAAAGAGACTATAGATGAGTTAGAGTATGAACTATTTAACCTAATGCCTGGAACAAATTGATGCACTCTGAAAACACATTTGATGGTTGGGAGGAGGCTACTAAAACAGGGAGTTCTCATGTTCGGCAGTTGGTAGTTGATATTGATGGTTTTGAAGGCCCATTAGACTTGTTGTTAACTTTGTGCAGAAGTCAAAAAGTGGATCTTCTTAAAGTTTCTATTTTACAGCTCGTAGACCAGTATCTTGATTTTATTGAAAAGGCAAAAGAATTACAACTCGAGTTGGCTGCTGATTACTTAGTTATGGCTGCCTGGTTAGCATTTTTGAAGTCACGGATTTTATTACCAACTGACTTAGAAGAAGGTCCCTCGGGCGAAGAGTTAGCAGCCTATCTGGCTTTTCAGCTTGAGCGACTTTCTGCTATGAGAAATGCCGCTGTCAAACTTATGGTTACTGATAGATTGGGAAAAAATTTTTTCTACAGAGGGATGCCAGAACGAATAACTAAAACTAAAAATATAAAGTACGACACAAATTTACTAGACCTAGTAAAGGCTTATGCTCGCGTTAGGACTAAAGACGAATTTAGACCTTATGTATTAGACAGAGCAAAAATTTACTCTATGGAAGAGGCTTTAGGACATCTTAGGAAATTTCTAAATTTTTCTGGTGATTGGACTGAGTTATCTTCATATCTTCCAGAAGGTTGGGTGGCTGATCCAGAAAAGACTAGAAGCGCAACGGCCTCCACATTTGCAGCATGCCTTGAACTTACAAAGGTAGGTGAGATTGAATTAAAACAAGCAAAAATGTTTGCACCAATAAATATACGAAAGAAGTAGCTATGTCAGAACAAAAAGTTAATGATAAAGATTATGCTGTACCTGAGATGAAAGAACAGGAGCGCATGGTTGAGGCTATTCTATTCGCAGTTCAAGAACCTATTTCGCTAGATGAGTTGGAATTTCGAATGCCTAAGGGTATTGATCTTAAGGAATTGTTATTAAACCTTCAAAGAAAATATGAAACAAGCGGTGTTAACGTAGTTCGCGTTGGCACTAAGTGGGCTCTTCGAACAGCAAAAGATTTAGGCTTTTTAATGGCTAAGGAGAGTTTTGAAACAAAAAAATTAAGCCGTGCTGCGACAGAGACGTTGGCAATTGTTGCATATCATCAGCCTGTAACGCGCATTGAAATTGAAGAGATTAGAGGTGTTTCGGTTTCTCGGGGTACAATTGATCAATTGGTGGAATTGAACTGGGTTAAATTTGGTCGTAGACGAATGAGTCCGGGGCGACCTGTAACTTATGTAATTACTGATTCATTTTTGGATTTTTTTGGTTTGGAGCGTGTTAATGACCTTCCAGACCTGAAAGAACTTAGGGCTACAGGTCTTTTAGATAATAAATTACCTCCATCGGAGATGGATGAAAAAGTAACTACCCTAGATACTGTTGGTGACGAGCCTGAGTTTTTTGATGAATAAATTAACAATATAATCACCTTAGGGTTACTTTTAAATTAGGGCTTTATCAATCAGAGAAATGCTTACTTAATTTTAAGCCTTGCCCTTGATAATTTGATTTTATTTTTACCCCGTATAGTTGATCTGGTATCGCATGCATTTTTTCAAAAACTAACCTCCCAACAATTTGGCCATGTTCAAGTACAAATGGAGCTTCATGACATCTGACCTCAAGCACGCCTCTAGATCCTATTCCACCTTCGTGTAAACTTCCGAATCCTGGGTCAAAAAAACCTGCGTAGTGCACCCGGAATTCCCCCACCATCGCAAGGTAAGGGGCCATTTCGGCGGCATAGCCACCGGGTATATGAACGGATTCCCTACTTACTAGTATATAAAATGCATCAGGGTCTAGTATAAGTGATCCATCCCGAGCAGTTACTTTTTCCCAAAAATCATCTGGGTTGTAGTGGGAAAGTTTGTCTAAATCTATAAGTCCTGTGTGAGGTTTTGCTCTATACCCAACTAAATCTTTTTTGTTTGACTTTAAATCTACCGAAAAACCTAAGCCATTGTCGATATGAGGGTCACTCGAGACTAATACCTCTTTTTCGTGAAGGTTTTGCAACTCTTTGTCGGATAAGATAGAAGAACCTCCTTTAAATCTAATTTGATTTAGGCTCATTCCTGGTCTAACCAATACACTAAAAGATCGTGGACAAATTTCGACGAATAAGGGTCCAGAATAACCTGATTCTACTCTATCGAATTCCACACCACCATCTGTTATTACCCTCGTCAATAAATCTAATCTACCTGTTGAACTTTTTGCATTACAGACTGCTTGAAGGTTTAGTGGTAAATCAATTGATTCCATTAAAGGAATTACGTATACGCAACCTTTTTCTAGAACCGCTCCATCTGAAAGATCTACTTCGTGCATTTTAAATAGTTTGAGACGTTCAGAGACATTTACTCCCCTCCCCGCAAGGAAGGATGCTCTGACACGTACCGCTTTATTGGAAAGCCGTAAGTCTAGGCTAGCTGGCTGAACTTGACTATCAAGTATAGGTAAGTCACCTATAATCACCCTATTCAAAATCATTTCTCTTATTTTTTGACTAGGCATAACACCAGGACCGTAGCTCATAATTTGTTATCCTTTTTACCTAGATGCCACAGTTTAAGTTTGGCAATGTTCGTGAGCACTTATTTTCAACTCATTTTAACTTACTACTACAATTTGGAAAGCTTTAAAGCCGTTGAAAAGGAATCTTTTGGATTTAGGACGTCGAAATGAATAGTATTTAACCCAACCTTTTGAGCACCGATTATGTTACGGAATTGATCATCTATAAACAGACAGTCCTGCGGTTGTAGATCCAAATCGTTTAAACACGAAATATATGCTCTTGGATCAGGCTTTAGAATTTTTGTATATGTCGCATCCTGTATAACATCAAAAAAATCTAAAAAGGGGAGTTCCCCTCTAAATTTGTCACCATAAAATAAGTCAAGTTCATTAGATAAAATTGCTAACCTTACATTATTATTATTCCAATGCTCAATTGCCGTTATAGCTTCAGGTCTAATTATTTCTAAAGGTTCGGAACCTCTTGCAGCTTTAACAAAATCAGACATTTGAACCCAGTTGGCACCTGCAAGAGCAGCTACTTCTTTTGTTCTTTCCTTCCAATAGTCGCGTTCAGAAATCTGATCACTTTGCATTGCTTGCCATAAAGAATCAGAGCTGGGATCAAAAGGACCAAGCCAATTGAGACTTCCCTTTGGAAGGCCTAAAGCCGCTTCAGTAAGTTCATGGGTTTCAAAAAGTGTTTGTGAAATAACACCCCCAAAATCTAATATTATGCCTTTAGGCACGTTAGATTTTTCAGTGCTTTGATAATTTTTTATCACTCTTAAAGCCTTACTTTGAGTTGATTATAAGAATGGAAAATAGTTAATAACATTTATTGTGGTCGGGCCAGCAGGACTCGAACCTGCGACCTTCCGTCCCCCAGACGGACGCGCTACCAGGCTGCGCCATGGCCCGAAATGTTCCTCTTAATGGATTTCAACTTAGTAGCAAGAGAAGATTTTTTTTTAACGAGTTAATATTGAGTTTTAGCACTATTCGTTAAACTTTTTGCGATAGTATTACGTTTTAACACTAATTTTCTAAATAAGTCTCCTAAGGTTATTTTTTTAGAGCTGTGGTGAAAGTTAATCTTTCTAAGTTTCCTTCTAATAGCCAATAAAGTTTCTGAATTCTCTGAGTTTACTATGTTTAAGTTACTTATATTTACTGGAATTTCATTTTTATTATGTATCCCTTGAATCGAGATGGATTCGATTGTGGGCTTATCACTGTTTTTGTGGACTGTTTCCTTACTTACTTTTATTTTTAACTTGTTTAACGGTTGTGAATAAGTCGCAATAGATTTTTGACCCTCGCTAGTTATTTTTTGTTTTAGTGCCCTAATAGTTAAACCCTGTTCATAAAGTAAGAATTTAATTCCGCCGAGTAACAACATATCGCTTGGTCTATAATACCTACGGCCACCTGCGCGTTTTACTGGTGATATTTGACTAATTTTACTTTCCCAAAAACGCAGGACATGGGTAGGTAACTCGAGCCAATCAGAAACTTCACTAATAGTTCGGAATGCATCAGGGGACTTACAAACCATTAAGTTTCCTTTAGTTGCTAATAAAAATAATTTTATTTATTACCAGTTGCTACTTTTTCTTTCATTATTTGAGAGGCCTTGAACGAAATAACACGCCGTGACGTGATAGGAATCTCTGTTCCAGTTTTTGGATTACGTCCAACCCTCTGATTCTTGTCTCTAGTACTGAATGTTCCAAAGGCTGAGATTTTAACTTGCTCACCTTTTATTAGAGCATTAGACATATGATTTAAAACAGTTTCAACTAGGTCTGCACATTCATTGCGAGATAATCCTACTTCTCTATATACAGCTTCACTAAGAGCTGTTCTTGTTAACGTCTTCGACCTCATTGATTTCCCCTTATTGCTCCTGAATAATATCCAATAGATAAATTCCGAGTCAATAGTTCAACGTTCATTTATTAAAGGATTATCACTTACGAATCTCACTAGATGAGAATTATATTTCTATTTCATTAAATGATAACCTATAGTCTTAACAGTACAGAACCCCAAGCAAGCCCTCCTCCTATTGCTTCCATCAATATAAGGTCTCCTTTTTTAAGTTTTCCTTCTAAATTCGCGGATGATAAAGCAAGTGGAATAGAGGCAGCAGAGGTGTTGCCATGATCATTGACAGTAACAATTACTTTCTCCATTGGGAGTTTTAATTTTTGAGCAGTTGCCTTTATAATTCTTATATTTGCTTGGTGAGGCACCATCCAGTCAATATCAGAAGGAGATAATGCAGCTTTTTCTAATACAGAATGAGCTGTTGAGCTTAACTTCTCGACAGCGTGTTTGAATACTTCTTTTCCTTGCATAACTAAAACACCTGTTGTTTGGGTGGAGGATACACCGCCATCAACGTATAATAGGTCCCTATACCTACCGTCGGAGTTAAGGTCTGTAGCTAGTATTCCAGGGTCAGTACTCGACTCTGAAGAACTGGTGCCCTCTATAATAATAGCTCCTGCGCCATCTCCAAATAAAACACTAGTTGTACGATCCTCCCAATTCATTATTCTAGAAAATGTTTCTGCACCAATCACTAGTACGCGATTTGCTTGCTTTGAAACAATAAGAGCATCAGCTGTAGCTAAAGCAAAAATAAACCCTGCGCAGACTGCTTGAACGTCGAATGCAAAACCTGTTGTAATACCAAGAGCTCCCTGCACGATTGTTGCTACAGAAGGAAAGGTAGTGTCAGGGGTGGATGTTGCAACTATTATTGCATCAATTTCCGTACAATTAATCTTTGCATCATTAATTGCATTTAGTGCAGCTTCAATGGCTAAATCGGATGTTTTTTGATCCTTTGCAGCAAAGTGACGCCTCTTTATACCTGATCTTGATTCTATCCATTCATCTGAAGTATCAATCCAGTTTTTGAATTCACTGTTTTCTACCACCCGAGCAGGTAAAGAGTGGCCAACACCCAGTAGGCGTGATCGAAGTGTCATTTGGTTTTTACTTCCTCTTGTTGAACAGAAATTTCATTTAAACTCCTATCATGTAAGCCCGCATTGTTAAGCGTGATTCCTAAATTTAATGCAGAAGCGATACCGATTGTATCTGCAGATCCATGCGATTTTACGACTATTCCATTCAAACCTAAAAAAACACCACCATTAACTCTACTTGGGTCAATCTGTTTTCGCATCTTAAGAAGGCTGGGAGCTGAAAGTAAGGCGCCAATACGAGAAAAAAGATTTGAGTTAAATGCAAATTTGAGTTTCTCAGATATTAAACGGGAAGTTCCCTCAGCAGTTTTTATGGCAATATTTCCAGTAAAGCCGTCTGTTACTATTATGTCAATCAGGTTTGATGGGATGTCGCCACCTTCAATGAAACCAACAAACTCAAAGTTTTCTTTTTTTGATGCATTTAAGATCAGGTCATAAGCAAGTTTTAGTTCAGCCCGTCCTTTATGTTCTTCTGTTCCAACATTTAGGAGGCCAATGCGGGGTCTTGAGATTTTTAGGCCTCGCCTAGCGTAATTTAACCCCATAAGTGCAAACTGCAAAAGATCTTGCTCATCTGCTTTAATATCTGCTCCAACATCCAATACAATGTTAAAACCTAATTCATTTCTTGATGGCCATAGACAAGCTATTGCGGGGCGATTAACTCCTGGAGATTTACGTAAGCGAAGCATGGACAGTGCCATTAGGGCGCCAGTATTTCCACAGCTAACACATACATTCGCCTCACCCACCCGGACAGATTGAATTGCAGACCACATAGAGGTATTCTTTCCATGCCGTATTATGTAGCTCGGTTTTTGATCCATAGATACAATATCTTTGGCATCTACGATTCGGCATTTGTCACGAATACTTTTA
>Ga0114996_10005561_pt1 | contig 14751 bp, 13 predicted proteins | sample ArcticOcean_MG_C_4_FD_87039 | JGI IMG/M metagenome (GOLD analysis project Ga0114996, IMG submission 87039) | Marine microbial communities from western Arctic Ocean - ArcticOcean_MG_CB4_134 | ecosystem: Environmental > Aquatic > Marine > Oceanic | place: Arctic Ocean: Canada Basin | collected...
AAAAACTTGGACTTACCACAAAGGGAAAATATCTTGAAGATAAATATAACCCTCAAGGTGACCAGGAATTGTCATGGGAAGATGTAGGACGTGTTGAAGGACCTAATCCTAAAAGAATTCAGAATAGATGGGTTAACAGATGACAATTGAATCTTCTCTTATCGTTGATGTGGTTTTTTGGATTGTATCTTTTGTAGCTATAGTTTCTGCAGTAGTAGTAGTACAATCAAAAGACTTATTCAAATCGGCATTATTTCTTATACTGTCATTTTTCGCTATAGCAGCCCTATTTGTCCTACTAAGAGCTGAATTTATCGCGGTTGTTCAGGTATTGATTTATGTTGGGGCAATATCTGTATTAATTGTATTTGCTATATTAATGACCAGAGATACACAAATAGCGAATAAACCTAATAAGCTTAAAATTCCAGGCTTAATTATCGTTGGCTTTATATTGGGGACCTTTTTTCTGTCAATTTCAGGCACATATTGGGTTACACTACCAGAGAACGGGCCACAAAATGTGGAAAACGTATTTAGTAATACAACTTCATGGATTGGACGTATGTTGCTAAGAGATTTTGTTCTTGCCTTTGAGGCTGCTTCAGTTCTTCTCTTGGCTGCGATCATTGGAGCCTTGGTGATAGTGAGGGAATAATGACATTTGAGAGGGTATTAATAGTAGCTGCTGTTATATTTTGCATTGGACTTTATGGAGTCATTACACGTAAGAATGCCATTGTTATACTTATGTCATTGGAACTTATGTTTAATGGGGTTAATATTTCTGCTGTGGCTATGTCTCGATATATTCTTCCGGCTAGCTTGGTAGCTGATACTCAAACTAGTTCAATAGAGGCTCTGCAATTCCTACTTACTGGGCATATTCTTAGTATATTTGTAATTACTGTAGCTGCAGCTGAAGTAGCATTGGGTTTAGCTATTATTATCGCAATATATAGAAGCAGAGAAAATTCCGATGTGACGGCAATCAACTTATTAAAGTATTAGAAATTATGTGGGTAGATTTCAGGAAAGTATATAGCTTAATAATTGCTGAGATGTGGAAAGATATCTTAGAAGGAGAAGGCCTGCCTACTAAGATAATTCCTGAAGGTGAGATTTTAACCTGGTCAGAACAGGCTACATTTAGAGTACTTGTTCCTAATGGTAGGGAACATGTAGCTGACGAAATTTTGAGGAAATTATAGATGCCAGAATTTTTTGTCTGGTTAATATTCCTTTTACCAATGATTTCGTTTGTCTTAATATCTTTGATTATCAGACCATTCTTTAATCAGATTGCTAAAATCGCAGGATACATAACGATACTCACCATTTTTGTGTCAATGATAATTGCCTTTTGGGGCTTATCATTTGTAAATAGTAATGGGGGGGTTGAATGGGCTCCACATTCGTGGATTGATATAGGAAATCTTCAGATTACCATTGGTATATTGATGGATCCTATTACAGCTATAATGTTAGTTGTTATAACATCCGTCAGCTTAATGATACAAATATATTCACAAGAGTATATGAATCAAGATAATGGTTATGCCAGATATTTTGCATTCATGTCATTATTCACTGCTTCTATGATTGGATTAGTTTTAGCTAGGAATATTATTCAATTATTTGTATTTTGGGAACTTGTTGGTGTTTCCTCTTATCTGTTAATTGGATTTTGGTATCATAGGCCAGCTGCAATTGCAGCTGCAAAAAAGGCTTTTATCATTACCCGCTTTGGGGATTTTGGCTTCCTTTTGGCCATAATGTACCTTTACTTACATATTGACGCATTTAAAATCCATGGTCTTAACCCACTTGAAATTCCTGATATTTATCATGCTGTTGCTATAGGTGGAATACTTGGAAGTACTGCTGTTATGTGGATTGCCTTGGGTATTTTTGCTGGGGCAGTTGGTAAATCTGCACAATTCCCATTGCACACTTGGTTGCCAGATGCTATGGAAGGACCAACTCCAGTTAGTGCTCTTATACATGCTGCTACAATGGTCACTGCAGGAGTGTTCTTAGTAGCCAGGTTTTTCCCAATTTTTTCTCTTTCTCCAATAGCGATGAACACAGTGGCTATAACTGGTGGTATTTCAGTTATATTTGCCGCAAGTTTGGCTATCGTAGCTACCGATATTAAGCGAGTTATGGCTTACTCTACGATAAGTCAATTAGGATATATGATGTTGGCTTTAGGAGTTGGGGCTTATGGTGCAGCAATTTTCCATCTATTTACCCATGCCTTTTTCAAAGCTCTTCTGTTTTTAGGGGCAGGTAGTGTAAGCCATGCCACGGGCACATTTAATATGAGATTTATGGGTGGGCTCAAACGCTATATGCCGTGGACATATGTTACTTTTTTAATTGCTTCTTTTTGTTTAGCTGGGATATTCCCTTTTTCTGGGTTCTGGAGCAAAGATGAAATTCTGGTTGCTTTGTGGGCTGGAGAATTTGCAACTAATCCAGCTATAAGTAAGTTTCTTTTTTGGATTGCACTCATTGGTGTCTTCATGACGGCTTTTTATATATTTCGAGCTATTATCCTCACATTCCATGGTGAATTTAAGGGAGGAATTGAAGCTGAACAAGCTATTAAAAAATCTGAAAATAAAGTGCATTTAATGGAGTCTCCAAAAGTCATGATAATGCCAATGATTGTACTAGCAGGTACTGCTTTCTTGGTAGGCTTTATTGTTAATCCTACAATATCTTTAGGTATTTTAGATGCGCACTGGTTTGGAGAATTATTGAAGTCTTCGATTGTAGGCCAAGGGCATGATGATTTATTTGGCAATATAGGAAATCACTCATTTAATTTTACTATGGCTGTACTATCTAACCTTGTTGCCTTGGCTGGATTTGCATTAGCTTATATGTTGTATAACTCTAACCCCGTCTTAGTAAAATTAGTATCACAAAAACTAAATAGTATAGGTAACATATTAGCTAGGAAATTCTTCTTTGATGAGATTTATGAAGAATTTATAGTCAAAAAAATCTTTTATAAATATCTGGCAGGTGGGCTTGATTGGTTAGACCGAGCTCTGATAGATAAACTCGTGAATAACATTGGTTGGTTAATACTGAATATTGGAAGACCATTATTGAAAATCCAGAATGGGCAACTTCAGTTTTATGCTTTAGTTATGCCAATGGGAATATTTATTTTATTTTGTCTATTGATAGTTTGGAGATAAATATGTTCTTTAATAAAGTAGCGGCAAATGTTTAGTGGATGGTTAACAGCGATAGTCTTTTTACCTGTCATTGGGGCTTTACTTATAGCTGTATTGCCCATTAATGGTAAAACAATTAAATATATCGCAGCACTAATATCCGTAATAGAATTAATTTTGGCTATTTCGGTATTTGCAATGTATGATAATTCTAAATCAGGTTTCCAATTGGTAGATAAATTTAGTGATTGGATCCCAATAGAATCGTTTAGAGTTGAATACATTCTTGGAGTTGATGGTCTAAGTGCTCCTCTTATTCTTTTAACAGGATTACTAGGAGTAGCGGCTATATTCGCTTCTTGGAATGTTCAATTCAGAGAAAAAGAATACTTTATCTGGTTACTAGTTATACAAACTGCAGTAATGGGTGTATTTACGTCCTTGGATTTGGTCCTATTCTTCATATTTTGGGAATTAGAATTGTTGCCAATGTTCTTGCTGATATCAATCTGGGGAAGTGGACGAAAAGAATATTCCGCGATGAAATTCTTTATTTTTACTATCCTTGGTGGTGCATGCATGTTGGTATCAATATTAGTATTATTTTTCTCGGTTGGCACGTTCAATATTATGGAGATCCCTTTAATATTAGGAGAATGGCCTAGATTGCTATTACCTCCAACAACCATATTTATATTCTTCTTCATAGGATTCGCTATCAAATTGCCTGTATGGCCATTACATTCTTGGTTGCCTGATGCTCATACAGATGCTCCTACAGCTGTTAGTATTATCTTAGCTGGAGTTCTCCTCAAAATGGGTGGATATGGCTTGATTAGGATTGCAGTTGGATTTTTCCCGGCTGTAGCTGTTAACTATGCTTGGGTTTTGGCTAGTCTTGCAACCATTAGTATTTTATATGGTGCCATAGTGACAGTTAGACAAACTGATCTAAAAAGATTAATTGCATTTAGTAGTATTAGTCATATGGGGTTTGTACTCCTTGGTATTTCGTCAGTGATTGGCGTTGGAGGCGTGGTTTCATCAGTAGGGTTAACTGGTGCTGCTTTGCAAATGTTTACACATGGTACTATAACAGGATTATTATTTTTGCTTGTAGGTTTGATTTATGAAAAGGCACAAACTAGGCATATCCCTGACTTAGGTGGTTTAGCTAATAAAATGCCGTTGGTGACAGTAGCATTATTGATTGGTGGATTAGCTTCACTTGGATTGCCTGGACTTAGCGGATTCCCGGCCGAGATTACTATTTTCCTTGGGACATTTCCAGTTTGGAGTTGGTTGACTGCTATATCAGCTTTTAGCATAGTTTTTACGGCAGGCTATATTCTTTGGACAATTCAAAGAACCGTTTTTGGACCTACATCTTCAAGATTTACCAATATTCAGGATGTGAATATAGTTGAGGGGATCCCTATACTAATTCTAATAATCCCAATATTTGCGATCGGTATTTATCCTGCCTTGCTGAGTAATGTTTTCAGTGTTGGGGTATCCCCAATTATTGAGTCTGTTCAAAATGCTTTAAGAGTATCTATACCATGACATTAGAAGATATATATTTATTGGGACCAGAAATTAGTTTAATTGTGCTAGCAATATCTATTATATTGCTTGGGCTGATGGTATCGAGAGTACGTTTGCTGACAGTTATAACATTGATTGGTTTATTGATCCCACTAGGAATATCGATTTCTCTTTGGATTAAGTTAGGTACTATTGAATCTCAACAAATAATTGGAATCTTTGATAGTTTTGTAGTAGACAGATTCAGCCTGTTTTTCAAATTTATTTTGATTGGAGTTACAGGATTAATAGTACTAGCTTCATTTAAGCCCAGTATTAATTTAAAGCCGTATAGGGCTGAATATATTTTTCTTATATTAATTTCCACCTGTGGAATGATGCTTCTTTCATCAACTATAGAACTTATCTCAATATATATCTCACTTGAGTTATCAGCTATACCAATTATTGCTTTGGTTACTATATCTAAGAGCAAACACTCAATAGAGGCTGGAATGAAGTTATTTATTTTGAGTGCTGTTAGCTCGGCAATTTTTCTTTATGGTGTAGTTTTCATTTATGGATTTACAGGCACAACATACTTGACTATAATTGCCGAGAGAATTAGTCAATCAGGGCTATCTTTAGATCATCCATTTGGTAGCTATGCTATCCTGATTGGAGCTTTGTTGATCATAAGTGGACTTGGCTTTAAAATTGCTTCAGTACCTTTCCAAATGTGGGTTCCAGATGTTTATGAAGGAGCTCCAACTTCAATAACAGCTTTCCTTTCTGTAGCAAGTAAGGCAGCAGGGTTTGCTATTTTGATTCGTATTTTGCATGTTGCATTCCCTACAGAATTACTCTCCTATGATTGGTCTCACTTAGTAGTAATTCTTAGTGTACTTTCTATGTGTGTGGGAAATATATTAGCGATCACTCAAAATAACATAAAACGAATGTTGGCATTTAGTACCATAGCTCATGCTGGATATATCTTGATTGGATTAGCTGCAATTTCCGAAACAAGCCAACCATTTCTTATTGGTACAGGCGGCATATTATTTTATATCGTGGCTTATACAGCTACTAACTTGACTGCTTTCTTTAGTGTAATAGCAATCTCTGGCAAAATAGGTAGTTATAATATTTCAGATTATGGAGGTATAGTTCGTAAAGCGCCATTACTTGCAATCCCTTTGGGAATTTCAATGATATCTTTATTGGGATTACCTCCAACAGCTGGTTTTATGGCAAAATTATATATTTTTGGGGCAGCGATAGAAGCGGATATGACTTGGTTGGTCTTAATAGCACTAGTAAATAGTGTTGTCTCTGGCTATTACTATCTTAGAGTTGTTAAGAAGGTATTTCTGTCCAAACCAATATCAGAAGGTAATATTGTTTCGCCAAGGTCATTGTCGATTTCTTTATTAATTGTCTCTGTAACAGTTCTTTTCTTAGGAATATTTCCTGCCCCTGTTATTGAATTAGCCCAAATGGCAGCCAATAATTTTCCTCCATAATTCTTCGATAGTTTCGTTGACATAGGGTATGCCTGATGTTAGACTCCCATTTGCTATAATTGATGATCAAAAACAGTATAAGGCGAAAGCGTGGATAACAGACGTGATTGATCAGAATACTAAAATTGGCTTTGTATATAATCCTCGAATTACTCAGGCTGAGCGATTAGCTAATTCTATAGCAACATCTTTACATTTAAGTAAAGTATGGATTGCTTCTACAATGGAATTAGAAAAATTTAACCAAGAAATCGTTGATTCTTCACTTGTTATTACGTTGGGTGGAGATGGAACAATTTTGGTTGGAGCACGGTTTGCATCTCCATATGATGTGCCCATATTGGGAGTAAACATGGGTCGTGTTGGTTTTATCGCAGAAATACGTGGTAATAATGTTGAAAAGAAAATTGCTAGATATCTGAATGGAAATTCATGGGTGGAAGAGCGTCTGATGCTTACTGCTCAAGTGTTATCTGATAGAGAAAATTTACTAGATACATCAATTTCATCATATGCTCTTAACGATGCTGTTATTGGAAGAGGAATTGTATCTAATATGATCGACTTAGAGGCTTATATCGATGGGGCATATTTAACTACTTATAGAGCAGATGCATTAATTGTCGCTACATCTACTGGTAGTACAGGATATTCATTATCAGCAGGAGGACCAATTTTACACCCAGAAACCAAAAATATTCTGATACAACCTGTAGCTTCTCACCTTAGCTTAAATTCTTGCTTAGTCATCCCAGAATCTGCATCTATTGAAGTTATTTTGCAGGGTGATTATGAAGCAACATTGAGTCTGGATGGGTTTTCACATTTTAAACTGCTGCCCAGGGATAAAATTGTGATTAGGAAAAGTCCATATTCAGCAAAATTTCTGCGACGCTTTCCTAAAAACGGGTTTTATTCCAATTTGAAAATGCTGTTGAGGTTGGGACCTATAGAACGATTTGATAAAGGTGATTAAATATGTTGGATGGAAATTGGTGTGAAAAAACGTTAAAGAGTAGGTCTATCTACGTTGGTAAGCTATTAACTCTCAAATTACACACTGTGATTTTAGCTAATGGGAGAGAGACAGAACGTGAGATAGTTGAGAGTAATCATTCGGTAGTAATTGTGGCCTTAGATAGTAAAGATTATGTTCTTCTAGTACGCCAGTATAGAAAGGCAGCAGAATCATTTTTGCTAGAATTGGCTGCTGGTACAATAGAAGCAGGTGAACTCCCAATTGAATGCGCGCTGCGTGAATTAGAAGAGGAAACTGGATACAAGGCTGGAAGTATGTCACTATTAGGAAGTTTTTGGATGACTCCAGGCTATTGCACAGAGTATATGTATGCATATTTAGCGAAAGACCTAAAGCCTGGTACTGTAAATCAAGATGATGATGAAGCAATAGAAGTGGTTAAGGTATCTAAATCACAAATTCCTCAAATGATACGCGAAGGAAAGATCCAGGATGCAAAAAGTATTGCTGCATTAGGGATGGCTTTATATATTTAATATATAATAACTTTAAAACAAGCATCATTTTATAAGTTAGATAAGTAGTAGATTATTAAATATTGTTAGGCGTAAACTATTGGATTTATTCAATTGCAGCGGCGATCCTCATTTTTTCGACAAGGTTCTGTACACTCTGCGCAGATCTTTGTAACGCTGATAGCTCGTGTTTAGCTAAGTCAATCTGAATAACTTCCTCAATTCCTTTACTTCCTAAAGCCGTCGGGACTCCGGCAAATATCCCTGAAATCCCATATTCTCCTTCCAAATAGATTGAACATGGGAGAATCTCCCTTCTGTCGAAAAGTATGGCTTCAATCATTTGTGTGGCTGCAGCGGATGGAGCATAGAACGCACTCCCAGTTTGTAGTAATCCAACTATTTCCTCTCCCCCTTCACGTGTTCTATTCACAATTTGTTCAATTTTCTTCTTAGTCATTCTACTCGTGATTGGTTGTCCTGCCACGTTGGTATATGCCACCATTGGAACCATGTTATCACCATGGCCACCTAGGACGTATGCTGCTACGCTATGAACTGATACATTTAACTCTCTAGCAATGAATGTACGGAATCTAGCAGTATCTAAAATACCAGCCATTCCTATCACACGGTGTTTTGGGAATTTACTTACTTCAAAACATCTTTGTGCCATGGCATCTAGAGGATTCGTAACTACAATTAAAATACAATGGGGAGAAAATTTCACTACTTGTTCGGTTACACTAGTGATGATCTCCATATTTTTGTATAAGAGATCATCACGGCTCATTCCAGGCTTTCTAGGCAGCCCAGCTGTAATAACTACTATGTCAGATCCAGCAGTATCTGCATAATCATTTGTACCCAAAATGAGCGCATCTGACCCGGTAATTGCTCCTGCTTCTAGCATATCCAAGGCTTTACCTTGTGGTAGGCCAGGAACTATATCCATGAGGACAATATCGGCATATCCTTTGTCAGCCATTCGCTGAGCAATAGTGGCTCCTACGTTTCCAGCTCCTACGACAGTAATCTTATTTAACATTGTTTCCTAATTAATTTCTGATATCTTCGCTGGGCAAAAATACAAATTGTATTGTTATTTTAGACTTTGGTGTAAGCCAGCCAACGTTTTTCAAGCTGCGAATCATATAGAGTGCTCATAATATAGTCCCCAAATTCTTGACCAGTTGAACTAGTATCTCGCCCAGTCATAACAAGTTTCTTCTCATATTGACCACATATATCCAAAGCCATTTGAAGTTTTTGCCCAAGCTCTTTATATCCAATATGTTCCATCAGCATTGCTCCAGCTCGTATCATTGAGCAAGGATCTGCATATTGTGCACGGCCAGTTTTAACCATTCTTGGAGCACTTCCGTGTATAGCTTCAAACATAGCATATCGTTTTCCAATATTCGCACTTCCGGCTGTCCCTACTCCTCCTTGCATCTCAGCAGCTTCGTCAGTAAGGATATCACCATATAAATTTGGTAGAACTAGAACTTGGAAATCCCTACGTCGTTTTGGGTCAATTAACTTAGCCGTCATAATATCTATATACCATCCCTCCCAATTGATCTTGGGATAGTTTTTAGCAATTTTCCTTGCGGCATCTAGGAAAATTCCGTCAGTCGTTTTTACAATATTGGCCTTGGTAACTACTGTCACGTTATCTTTACCATTTTTGTCGGCGTAGTCGAAGGCTGCCTCAATTATGCGTTCAGAACCGGGTCTTGTAAGCACTCTAAAATCCACGGCCAAGTCATCTCCAACCATTGTTCCTTCTGGGCCGACGGCATAAATATCCTCTGTATTTTCTCTGAAAAACATCCACTCGATCCCTTCTTTAGGGATTCGTACTGGTCGAATATTAGCAAATAGGTCGAGTTCTTTTCGCATTGCTACATTGCAACTTTCAATATTTGGCCATTCATCACCATGTTCAGGAGTAGTAGTTGGTCCTTTTAACGTAACATGGCATTTTTTTATCTCCTCTAGGACATCGTCTGGGATAGCCTTTAACTTCGCGGCTCTGTTTTCAATAGTGAATCCTTCAATTATTCTAAATTCAATCTTGCCGCTAGCTAATTCATCTTTAAGAAGTGTTTCTAGAATTCTTTGAGCCTCTGCAGCAATGAACGGACCTATACCATCCCCCCCCAATATTCCAACGATAACAGGGTTGATTTTTGAGTAATCAATCCATTCAGCATCAGCTTTGATCAACTCTATTCTAGCTAATTGACGCTCTAACAATCCCTCAAAATGTGTTTTGGCAGCTTCTATATTATTTTTGTTAACCAACTCTATTTCTCCTTTCATTCATAGTCATTAATAAGTACTATCACGAACCAAATTTAGTTAATTTAATAAAATTCAGATCAGTAATGCTGAAATTTGCTAATTAGGCATAGATTTCATTATCAATGACATAGACGACAAAAATTGTATTCTCCAGTTATATACTAACGCTTAACCTAAACTACTTAGCAATTATAGCAAGTACATCACTTTTAGCAACCTTAGCTCCTTCGCTCTGTGTTAATTGTTTTACAATGCCATCAACTGGCGATGGTAGAGTATTTTCCATTTTCATAGCCTCTAATATTACTAACGGATCCCCAACTTTTATTTTTTGACCCTCTTTAACTTCATACCTAATAATGATCCCAGGCATAGGGGCCTCTATTCGTATATCATTTTCTGCAATATTCGTACTATTATTATTTTTCGAAGTTGCCTCAGAGTCCGGAGCGGCTATCTCTGGTAATAGTTGAGTGGTATCAGGAGCAATCGTGGGTTCTACTCTTTGTATACTTGATTTATTTATTCCTCTTACAGGATCAACTGCTATTTGATAATGCTCATCTCCTACATATACATTAAAAAGCCTACCTTTACGCGATGTAGTTGGTACACTTATTATTGGGCTGGCTATAGATTCTTTGTCAGTTGGCTTTTCGGCTAATTTGCCTGACCTAGCGTTAGCCATTAACCTCAACTCTTTTTGTGCCTGTGCTAAGCTTTTGGGTTTCATTTCCTCTGGCACTGGATCTAGTCCATGTTTTATCCTCAAGAACTTCATGCCGGTCGTTGGATATAGTGCATAAATAAGGACATCACCAATGTCTTTGGCTATATCTTTGGTGTCTGATTTCGCTTTTTCTAGTTCTGGTTCTAGATAATCAGCTGGTCTTCCAGTTATGGGAGTTTCCCCTCGTGGGTATCCTTTTAAAGCCAATTTCACTACTGATGGGTCCATTTTTACTGGTGGTTGCCCATATAAGCCATAAGCATAATCTTTTATCTGTCCTGATATCATTTTGTACCGGCCAAACAATACATTGCTAACAGCTTGTGAACCTACTATTTGGCTTGTTGGTGTTACTAAGGGTGGATATCCTAGTTCTTTACGAGTTATTGGCAAATCCTCAAAAACCTCATTTAATCTATCAATTGCGTCTGCTTCCTTTAGTTGTGAAATTAAGTTACTAGCCATTCCACCTGGTATCTGATGGCTTAAAACCTTTGGGTCGACAATACCTGCCTTTTCACTGTGTAGTAAATGGAGATATTTTGGAGCTATAGACTCTAAATATTCCCCTAATACAATTAGTTTGTTTAAATCTAATCCTGTATCTCTTAGTCCTCCCCTGAAAGTGGTAATTAATGGTTTTACAGCCGGCTGTGATGTTCGTAGGGCGAAAGGAGCCAAGCATGCATCTAGTATGTCGAGTCCAGCCTCTACTGATTTTAAAGCTGTCATTGACGCTAAACCACTTGTGTAATGCATATGTAGTTGTAGTGGAATGTCAATAGTGTTTTTCAGAGCGGAAACAAGTTCAAAGGCATCATATGGTGCTAATAGTCCTGCCATATCTTTTATGCATAAACTGTCTGCTCCCATATCACGCATATTAACTGCTTTTTCTAAGAAGTATTTAAGATTAAAGATAGGACCGCCTAGGTGTCCTTCTTCTGTTACAGAATAGCATATAACTGCTTGGAAGTGTTTCCCAGATTTCTTAACAGCATTAGCAGCAGTTTCTAAGCTTCGTTCGTCATTTAAAGGATCAAATATCCTAAATATATCTATACCAGTATCAGCAGAATGTTCTACAAAGGCTTTCACCAAGTCGTCTGCATAGTGTCTATACCCAACTAAGTTCTGTCCTCTCAATAACATCTGAAAGGGTGTTTTAGGCATAAGAGACTTTAAATCGCGTAACCGTTCCCAAGGATCTTCACCAAGGAATCGCGTGCATACGTCAAATGTGGCTCCTCCCCAAACTTCTACTGAGTGGAATCCCATATTATCCATATCTTCAGCGATAGGCTCCATATCTTCAGTACGCATTCTTGTGGCAAAAAGACTTTGATGTGCATCTCTGAAAGTTGTATCAGTTATTTTTAGGGGTGTTTTTGTCGTTTGTTTTTTTGTAGGCATGATGTCAATTTGTCCCTTATTTAAAATCTATTCAATGATGGGTATCCCCATCTGATTGCAACTGGTGCTTTTATTCTTCTGTATGCAGATCTCCAATTTGCAATTGAAGAATTTGTAGCTTTGATTTGGTTTATCCGTTCTTGTTCAAGATAAGTTTGTATGGCAGCCATTACAGCAGCCATTTTTTCGTCTTCCAAATAAGCTGAGACCGCTGCAAATATAACTGCGACTTTATAATTTTCATTCTTATTGTCAAGAAATAATAGTTTGTTCATCCATTCATTTCCAATTGGGCGTTATAGTGGGATATTACCATGTTTTTTAGGAGGTAGAGTATCTCTTTTGTTATTAAGCATGTATAAGGCTTTAATTATTTTGTATCTAGTTTCAGATGGATCAATAATGTCATCTAAATATCCTCTACTAGCTGCAACATAAGGTGATGCAAATGTTGATCTATATTTCTCAGTTAACTCCTTCTTAAGTTTGATTGGATCAGAGGAATCTTTTAAAGCCTGTTTATTCACTATACTGACGGCTCCTTCTGGTCCCATTACTGCGATTTCTGCATTTGGCCAGGCGTAATTGATATCCCCTCGTAGATGCTTACTACTCATTACTATATAAGCGCCTCCATATGCTTTTCTCGTAATTACACTAATTTTAGGTACTGTTGCTTCTGCATATGCGTATATCAACTTAGCTCCGTTTTTAATGATTCCTGAACTCTCTTGAGCAGAACCTGGTAAAAATCCTGGGACGTCTATGAAAGTAACTATAGGTATATTAAAAGCATCACAAAATCTAACGAACCTTGCAGCCTTTAGTGAGGCGTCTATGTCTAAGGCTCCTGAAAGGTACAATGGTTGTTGAGCGACAATGCCGATTGAATGGCCTTGAATACGAGCAAATCCAACGATGATATTTTTAGCAAAATCCTGGTGGATTTCCATTAAATCTTCTTCATCAATGATTTTGAGCAATATATCATTCATGTCATAAGGTTGATTTGGGTTATTTGGTAGTATATTTGCCAAACCATCAAGATTCTGAGGTTCATCATCCATTTCTAAAACATCTGGATCAGATAAATTGTTTTGAGGCAAAAAATCCAGAAGTCTTCGGACTTGTTCCAGACACTCTTGTTCACTAGGGGAAGAAAAATGGGCTACACCACTTTGGGAAACATGGATTTCTGTGCCACCTAAATCCTTATGAGTTATCTCTTCTTGAGTTACAGTTTTTAATACATCTGGGCCAGTTATATACATATAAGCTGATTCTTTAATCATAAAAGTAAAATCTGTAAGTGCTGGAGAATAAACAGACCCACCTGCAGCTGGGCCCATGATTACAGTTATCTGTGGTACAACTCCAGAAGCTAAAGTATTTCTTAAAAAAATATCACCATAGGCTGCTAAACTATCTACACCTTCTTGTATCCTAGCCCCACCTGAGTCAATCAAACCTACAATTGGAGCACCATTTTTAAGAGAAAGATCCATGATTTTGCATATTTTGCCTCCGGCTGTTTCTGATAGAGAACCTCCAAATACAGTGAAATCTTGGGCAAAGACATAGGTTAATCTGCCATTAATTTCACCATAGCCGGTTACAACAGAATCTGCTACAAACGAACTTACTGGGTTACTAACTTGCATACGGGCATTATTAGTTACGAAGGCATCCAATTCTTCAAAAGATCCCTCGTCTAACAACAAGGCAATTCTTTCACGGGCTGTAAGTTTGCCATTTCGGTGTTGCCGATTGATTTTTGCAGGTCCACCACCGGTCTTTGATTCAGCTCGGAGTTTAACTAATTTTTCTCTTGTTGATTTATTACTAGTCACCGTAGAATTCTCAGTATACAAATGATTATTTAAAAGCCTAATCTTAAAAAATAATGCTAGCAGATTTCATGCTTGTTATCAAGAAAGTTCTACTTGAAGGCTTTTACTTGATATAATGAATTAAATGATAACTGGAGGATTAATTGAAGTTTGCTAATAATTTAAGAACAACCAAAATTGGCAATCTAAAGTGCTCATGGGGTTCACGTACCTTTATTATGGGTATAATTAATATGACTCCTGATTCTTTTTCTGGGGATGGGATTAGTTATAAGATAGACCAAGCCTTAAGAAAAGCTATAGAATTTGAAAAACTTGGAGCAGATATAATTGATGTAGGTGGGGAATCAACTAGGCCAAAACATTCCTATGGGGAAAATGCTGCCTCTATTGTAAGTGAAGAAGAAGAATTAGAAAGAGTACTACCATTAATATCTAAATTATATAGTGAAATAAGTATACCTGTAAGTATTGATACATATAAAGCTAAAATAGCTAAGGCTGCTGTAGAAGAAGGGGCATCAATGGTTAATGATATTTCGGGATTAAATAAAGGGAACAAAATGCTTGAAGTTATTTTAGATAAACAGGTTCCTATAGTTATTGTACACAATCAAAGTAATACAAATTATACTGATATGGTCACTGATATTATCATTGAATTAAAGGAAAAACTGAATTCCGCATTGTCTTTCGGCATCGATCCT
>Ga0114996_10005563_pt1 | contig 14747 bp, 21 predicted proteins | sample ArcticOcean_MG_C_4_FD_87039 | JGI IMG/M metagenome (GOLD analysis project Ga0114996, IMG submission 87039) | Marine microbial communities from western Arctic Ocean - ArcticOcean_MG_CB4_134 | ecosystem: Environmental > Aquatic > Marine > Oceanic | place: Arctic Ocean: Canada Basin | collected...
CACCCTAGCTGACGATTGTAAATCCAGTGGGAGGATGCTGATACGAGAAGACCTGCTTGAGTTTTGTGACTTCAGTGGGGAGCGGCGTGTATTGCAGACAAGTCCGTCTGGGCTGGTGATTGACAGGATTGCGACTTGTGGTGAGGGAGGAAACACCGGAACCAATACATGCGGGGGGTATACAGAGGCTACACTGCTAGGCATGCAAGGTGGGACTACCGGAATGATGATACTCGACCCTACGGGCACGTACTACAAGGGTACGGTGGCGTTAGGTGCTAAGGGTAATAACTCTGGTTCCAATACCGCAGCGTGTGTTGGATGTGACGAGCCAGTGATTGGGCACGAATTTGAATTACATGGTTGGTCTAGTAGCGGGTCGTCCATGTTGTTCACTGATGATACTCACGATGACACCACGAATAGTAGCGGGCAGGGGGGTATGGAGTTAGCAATGAATAGCCCGACCGGTCAGGGCTACTTATGGATGCACGACCCATTGTTTGATTTCGGAGTATGCATGGGTGGCAACTCCCCGACGTGCTGGTACTTCACGGACGACGGAAACCTTACTGGACCAGCCACTGGGGATTTGATTGTTGATACGGATACCCTTGTTGTGAAAGGGGATACCAATGTGGTTGGGATTGGGATTGCAGCGCCACTAGAAAAACTAGAGGTGAATGGAAACATCAAGATAGTAGATGTCGGCACCAACCAGACAACCACTGGGGTGATTTCATATGACGCCGACGTAGTGCCAAAGATGGTGACAATAGGCGATGGTACCGACGCCTTACCCATGCGTTCTTGCTTTCTGTCTCAGATGAAAGCGTATGATGGGGCTGGGGCATTCAATGGTTTTAGGCATTCATTTGTCCCTATAATGGGTGGGACTGCGGTTACTGGTCAGTTGTACTCTACTCACGCGCAGCTAACGCAGGTTTTATCTAGGGATATCACGGTTAGCTCGGTACAGTGCCACACGGAATCCGATATGATAGATACTGAGGATTACGTTTTCGACTTCATGGAAACTACCACCGCCTCGTGTGATGACGACACAGCAGCGGACGGGAACCAAAATGATTGCTGGACTGCGGATAACACCTTGGATATAGGTGGTTGCACGGTGACAGGCACAAGTGGAACGAGTGATTATGCGTGTTCCGAGACTGCTAGTTCTTGGGATTTCGATGCTGGGGACATAGTGTATGCCCATACCAAAGGGCCGGATAATACGGCTACTGACATTATGAACTGCTCGTGGATGGTGTGTTTGAGATGATGAGAAAAATAGCACTGGTGTTTTTACTTAGCCTTCTGCCGACAGTTACGTTTGCGTTATGCGCGGATGCGCCTACCTGCACACAGGAGATACTGGATTCCGATGCATCCTTGCGCGACGAGTTACAAGCGGTTGGTGTGCAGGTTAATGTGGTTCGGCGGGACGCATTTTATTTAGCGCCAAAAACACTGGTCGAATTGCAAGCTATACGACAGAGCCAGTGGGACTACAGCGGAAGCTAGTGGGCAGGGGTGGCAAGTGCTATACTACGGAGGAACAAGATGAGACGCATTGTATTTATTGTATCGCTTTTACTGGCACCGGGGTTGGCTTTTGCCCAGCCACAGCAAGTTTGCGTAACTATCCCGGCTGATGCTACTGAGTTTTTGGCGCAGTCAGTAGTTGAGTACGCAGGTACGACTGGAAGTAGTGCGGTTACAGCCGAAGAATACGTATATGATATTTTACGGCGCGACATGCGGATACTTCTTGGGCGCAAACACAATAAAGAAAAGGAACAGGCGAAGCAGAACAGTGTAGGCACCTTACTTGGCGATATCGACTCTGCTATGCCCTGAGAGGCGCAGTACCAATGAAGATTAGCTTAAATGGGGATGGCATGGCCCTTTCGACTGCGGTGCGAATTGCAATGGTTTTTGCAGTTGCCCTTCTTGCGTTTGGCGCATTGCAGGCACAGGTGGTAGCTCTCGCCAGCGAGGCAGAAGCTAATTCGGCACAAAACGAGTTTGATAAGAGAACAGCCGTCATCGTTCAGCATCAGCAAGCTCAGATAGACATGATGACTGATATAAGCCGGGAAACGCTGGAGACGCTGGCTGACTTGCGCGGCCACGTAGCCTCTCTTGACACGAAATTAGACGAGCGTACTAATAGGTAATGTGTGAGTGGCTTCGCCGGTTATTTACTGGCGGCACGGGGGAGGAGCGGGGAGTGATGGAAGAACGATTTGGGGGCAGCATTACTGCATGGGAAAGGCCCAGAGAAAGTAGCAGGTATGATTCGTTGATAGCACATTACGCCCCGCCGTCTATTGGGCCGTTGTGGATATGGGCGCAAATTATGGCGGAGAGCGGTGCTAACCCGAAAGCTGTTTCAAGTGCTGGGGCGCGTGGGTTATCACAGTTTATGCCAAAGACGTGGGGCGAATGGGGGGACGGTGGCGACATCGAGAACCCAGAAGACGCGATTAAGGCCCAGTGCCGATACATGGACTGGCTTCACAAGACCAGTGGTGCGGATATAGAAAAGGCGTTTGCTGCGTACAACTGGGGAATTGGTAATGTCACCAGAGCGGATGATGGGTGGAAGGACAAGATGCCCGGAGAGACGGTTCAGTATCTAAAAAACATTGTCGGCTTTTATGAAGCTAGGCGCATGGAGGAGGATTTAGTAAGATGAAAAGATTTGGATGGGTACTTGGAGTATTTCTGATGTGCACACCCGCGTTGGCACAAACTGTTTCTGTAGGTGGAACAGCCCGCGACGGGAACGGTAATTTTACAGGCACAGAGGTTGGTGTGTCACACACCATTTCTGATTGGGATGTAAGCGGTAGTGCGCTGTTTACTGACAGTGACGAAATACTGAACGTAAAGGCGGGGCGTTCGTTTGGACGTGTCGGGTCGATAAAAGGTTTTGAAGGGGTGCCTGAAATGCTCAAGGATTGGAATGCGTCGGTTACGGCCACGTACTTACAAGATGAGCGTCTCAGTATAAACGAACGTGTGGTGGTAGCTGGAATGCTGGACCGTAATTTAGTAATCCCTTCGGATGGAAATGTGTGGTCGGTTGACGGTGCGGTTGGTGTAGCTGGAGAATGGGTTTCTGAAGAGTCACGAAGGCGGGTGTGTAGAAGCGGGAGTCGCTGTCGTAGTGACAACTGCCCACCACCGCCCTGCCCCTACAGAAATGTAGACGATAACGACTCAACGGTACGCGGTGTATTGATGGTTACCGCCACACGACCTCTTGGCGATGCTGTAGGGCTGGGGCTATCAGTACAAGCTGATGGGGCCGTAGACGGCCTCTCAGACCACCGCATCAAGGGTGTCGGAGAGGTGACTGTAGATGTAAATGCTAAACTACAGGTGGTTACTGGAGTCTCTGTGGATAATGACAGTGACCCCGCCCAAGGTGTTTCGGACAGAACGGATTCGTTGTTTTCTAGATTCGTGTATAGCTGGTAGGAGGAGAGTTCATGGAAGGTTTTGATTGGAGTTCGCTGATAATATTGATTGCACCCGTGTTTGTTGCGGGCCTAAAGCAGTTGCTTCCTAGTATTCCGAAGGTGCTGCTGCCGTTGGTAGCAATATTATTTGGTGCCGGGGCAGAGCTGATAATGTCGTATTCGGGAGTAATCGAAGCAGCTTCACCGCTGTTTGGAGCTATTGCTGGTGCGGCTGGTGTTGGTCTGCGAGAATTGACAGACCAGACGAAGAAATTAGTTTTGCCCTAAGCGCGTGTGGAAGATTCTGATAAGCGTCGTTGCGTCGGCGGCTGTTGCTTTTCTAAAGTGGTGGTCTGGCCGACGCGACGTGCGCAAGTCGGCAGACCTAAAAGCCTCTATGGAGGCACTTGAAAATGCCGTGGGGGCGTACAAGTGGCGTTCTGATTCTGCTACTGACCATAAGTCTGCTACCGAGTTGCGGAATGTTTTCGGCGCGAAGCCAGTCAAGCTACCTAGTCGAGATACCGGTACTGACGAAGATTCCAATTGACTACGATTGTACTCCCGATGGCTCAGATGGGCTTCCTTCTGATGGCGTAGAGTACTGCACCTGTCTCAGCCTAGGCGACTACCAAGCCATCGTACTTGAATTAAAAGCCGCCTGCCTAGCTCTGGGAGGGTCGCGTGGCCAATGCCTTGCCAAGTAAATTAGATAGCTAGTAATTTTGCACAGTTAAGGCGACGGGTAGGTACGCGGCTTGACTAAGCTAACCCCCTCCTTATTATTGTTCGTGAGGGGCCATGTTTCAGTTAGCTGTCAAGGGGAAGTTGCCGCTAGTCGCGGTGACCACGGGGGATACGGTAAACGTTTCACGGGTGCTTTCGCACTGTGTCGGGGAAACCGTTAGCGAGTATTCCCCGTCCGCAACTAAAATACGGCATGGCCATGTTTACTATTACCTAGAGGGGCCAGAAGGAGCCGCACCGCGACTACTTCAGCGCGGGCACAAGGCGCTCGCTTCTCCCACCTTATACCGGCGCTTTCAAGATGAAGGTTCCACCCTTGTCATAGTTAACCAAGTGGAGCCCGACTCTTTAGCGTTTTACGCTGGAGCCCTGCCTATCCCGCACGAATTAGTTATGGATTTGCTGGGGGTTGCGATTAAAACCAAAGAGCTTGACCAATATGCGACCTGTTTGCGTGGGGCTACCATCCACGAAATAGACGCCATCCTGCGCCTAACCAAAGCTCGTGATAACTGCGTTACGCTTGGCGGTGTTTTACGTAGCCGGGGGGCGGTCGTACCATCAGCAAGGGGCGTGTACCCCATCGACCCAGATTCCGCGCACTATTTTCTCTTGAACGAAGATTTGCGCGGTTGGCTGGTTACAGATGCCCCGTTCTTTCTTCGGACACCCGTTGACGCCCGCCTAGTCCCCCGTGGTCTTTTGTTCACCGGGCTTCCCGGTACTGGTAAAACTGGAGCTGCAAAATACGTAGCCTCTGAGCTAGAGCTGCCTCTGTACCGCCTTGATATAGGAGCTATTAAAGGGCGTTACGTGGGAGAAAGTGAAGCCTGTTTACGTGACGCCCTCTCTTCGATTGACCGCAATTCCCCGTGCGTTGTGCTCATAGATGAAATTGAGAAACTGTTTTCCGGTAACGACAGTAGCGGTGTTGTTAACACCCTTCTTGCTGACTTGCTCTGGTGGTTACAAGAGCACCAGTCGCGGGTTCTGACATGCATGACGACTAACGACATGTCCGCCTTACCGCCAGAAGTTTACCGCTCCGGTAGAATCGACCGCGTAATCACTTTTGAAGAATGCGATGCCGCTACTGCCCAGCGCCTCGCCCGCGAGATTCTATCTACCTACGCCGTTAAAGTTCCATTTAGACACGTTGTCCCATTTCTTGCCGAAGTGCCTCTTCTCACACCAGCAAACATAGCCGCCGCTATTCAAACTGTGGTAAAATCGTACTTGTTACGGGGGGTGCGTAAGTAGAGACGTGGTTAATTTGGATTTGAAATACATGGTTGGCACCGAAGGGCGTCCCGATTACATAGTCATCGCTGAAGTCGGGGATTATACGTTGGGTATAAAAGCCATTATCGTGCCTATGGATGACGCCCCTGAGTGGTTTGTGGGGTTTCGGCTGCGCGCCGTGCCCACTGACCCCCTAGTGCCCGGCCTAGAGGCTGGTTTTTCTGAAGCATGGCCCCTTATTAACTGGGCGAACATAAACGAAACCCGTGCGTCTGTAATGGTTGGCGGGCCTCTACCCGTCCCCTCGATTGCCGTGCTTCCTCGAATCCTTTTAGGAACGGAGTTTGTCGAAGTTGCTGCTGAAGAGGTGTTGGCCGTAGTGGAGACGGATACGCTTACGATAGCGGAGGGGGATTTTGACTCGGTGTTACGAACGTCTTTGCGCGGGGCTTTGGCAGACTTGATACCTGAGAACCAAAATAAACTGCAAAACGCGGGGGTGCAAAACTTCTTTACAGATTTAACACCACCGCCTTTCGATAAGATTCATTAGCCAGTAGCTAGGGGGGAGAGGGCGATGCGGGGGATATTTATTTCAGAGGAAGCTCTTCGGTTGGTGGACGGCAGAGTAAATCAAGCGTTACTTCTTAGTCAGATAAGCTACTGGTCTTGCCGCGCCAAAGTGAAAATAGGTGGCGTCCTTTGGGTAGCTAAGACGTATAAAGAGTGGTCCCGTGAATTAGGCGTGTCGGTTAAGCAATTTAAGGGCGCATATTCGGCGCTTAGGCACCGGGGCCTAATCCAGACTACAAGGGCACGATTCAACGGGCTAGTCACTGCGCACGTGCGCCTGACCACGCGGGCGCGTGGGGCGTTAATCAAGAAACCAGAAAGTCCCCGTGTAGGCTCAGAGACGCCCCCAGAGGGACTTTATTCATCCCCAAGCTACTCTGACCCTTCGCGGGTGGTAGGCGGCCCCCAGCTTCGCTTATTTGACTGGCCCCACAACCCCTCAAAAGGGACTAACCGGTTAGCCCCAAAAGGTACCAACCGGTTAGTCCCAAAAGGTACCAACCCATATACAGAGAGTACAACAGATAGTACTTCAAAAGAAATAAGAAAACAAAAGGGAAAATTTTACGGCGTCAATGAGGGCACTGAAATGAAAGTAGCGGAATCGGTTAAAGGGGTTTCTGGAAAACAGGAGCCTGTGGAGAAGCTAATTGCAAAAACCCGCAGTGTGCCGTCCCTGCAAAAGGTGTGGAAACGGGTTTACGCAGACCATTACCCGGACGGATTTATCCGCACATGGAATGGCCGGGAGCGGGCTCAGGCTAAGTACTTGCTGTCGGTATGCCCAGAAGAGGTTGTTGGAGACTTGGTTGTCCACTGCTTGTCCGACTGGGGGGCGTTTTCCGCCTACGTGTCCACCCATGTCCCAGATAGTTTTTGTACGACTCCTCACATTCTTTTTTTGGCTACTCACATCTCAGAGGCCATAGACTGGCATGCAACGACGACTCAACTGAAGCCTGAGTTAACAGGGCTTAAAACAGCAAGTCTTCAGAAGGAGTCAGTGAAAACTGAAGACCCGGCATCAAAAATATCTGAGGTGGAATTGTTATCGGTACTTGGGTGGGACACTGAGTAGGCGTGCCGTCCTTTAACCCTTACGCCTCTGGGGTGTTGGACCCCGATGTGCATGAACAGTTAGTCAGCGGCCTTAGTCGATATGCGAGATTAGCGGGGGTACCGAAGAGGATGATTTGCGAGACTTTAAGCGCGTACTGCTCTGCCAAGGAGATTGAGTGGGTGTCAAATGTACATTCGCATGCTACCTGCGGGCTTGTGTACGTAGGTGCAGAGCAAGTGGAGACGCGGATGATGGCTCTAATAGCATGCTTGCTACGGAATTTTGTTGACGCCCGTTACCTGACGGGTCATGTGGCGCTGGCCCAACTAAAAGATACCGGGTCAGTGGCCAACACTGTTATTGCAATACCAGATTTTTTTATCTCCAAAGCCGAAGGGGGGACGTTAGCTCCATGGAACGTGAATGGTTTGTTGGGCTTACTCCACGCCCGTGCTGCTGAAGCCCATCAAACCATTATCGGGGTGTCGAATATAGACACCATGTCAGCAGAATACGGGACAGCGTTCAAGACGTTCGTCTTAGACCACTACCAAGTAATCAGGGGCTAAGGTAGTGGCGGCGGAAACCATAGGTACCCGGTTCCTTGCGTCGGCTTTAGCCACCGAGGCCCTTCCTTTATTCATCAAGCATGGTGATATCGAGCATTTATTTCGCGGGGTTGAGGGGGGATTTTATAGGCTCATAGTTTCGCACGTTAAACGGTACGGGGTTTTACCGAGGGTTGAGACGATTACGGCTGAAGGGGAATCCGCCCTATATTTTCAACCACCACCAGAACCCCCGCAGTACTATCTGGACCAGCTTTATCGCCGCTACACCGACACAACTTTACGCAGCACTTTATCGACGGCGGTGCAGGCGCTGGGTCAAGACAACCCGGAAAGTCCAAAAGTCCTCAGTGAATTGCTCGCCTCGTTATCGCAGTTGTCCCTAACGAATTCGGCGCAGACCATAACCGATTTTCGTAAAGCCTATGACTACGTGATTCCAGAGTACGTTGCTAAGTTCCGGGGGGACGCCAACTCCGGTATACAATTAGGGTGGCCCACCTTAGATTCAAAAACAGGGGGTCTAACCGGTGGGGATATCGTGTCCTATGTCGGGCGTCCAGCGATGGGCAAAACGTTTCAGTTATTATTTAGCGCCCTTCACATGTGGGAGCAGCAGGGGCTGGTGCCGCTATTCATTAGCATGGAAATGCACCCCCTAGTGATAATGCAACGCCTAGCATCCATGACTTCACACGTATCTATTTCTCACTTGATGCAGGGGGCAATGGATTCCTATGAAACCAAAACGATGCGGGACCGGTTACGCGCTATGCAGGGGGCGACTCGACCATTCTACATAGTGGATGGGAACATGACATCTACAGTCGATGACATCTTCCTACTTGGTCGGCAGTTAAAACCAGACGTTGTGTTTATTGACGGGGCCTACCTGTTACGACATTCGGATGCCTATTTGAACCGGTATCAGCGCGTGGCCGAGAACTGCGACCTACTAAAATCCACGGTGGCGAGTGGGCTGGATGTGCCGGTAATTTGTTCGTGGCAGTTTGCAAAAACGGTTATGAAATTAAGGGCAGGGGAATCCCCCGGCCTTGAGCATATCGGGTATTCTGATGCGATTGGGCAGATAAGTTCAACGGTACTGGGGTTATTTGAGGAGGACTCGGTGGAGACGTTGGTGCGGCGACGTGTTGAAATACTGAAGGGACGGAGTGGAGAGGTGGGGGAATTTATGATTAAATGGGACTTCAAGAACATGGACTTTTCTGAGGTGCCGCCCACCGAGCAACAGGTGTTAGAGTATGTCTGAGTCGGGAGGTCGTCCTCGCGTAAAGCATTATCAGTATTCTTCTGTAGAGCCGTGGGACGTGATTGTCGCGTGGAACTTAGATTTTTTTGGGGGGAACGTAGTGAAGTATCTTTGCCGATACCAACACAAAGGAGCCCCCCTCAACGACTTAAAAAAGGCGCAGGGTTACCTTAACCAATTAGTTAAGCTGCATGAGGATACGGAATCATAGAAATGAGATAGGTGGTTAGTGGTGGTTAGTGGTTGTGAGGGGGTGTGAGGTGGTGGTTGATGAGGTCTACAGTAAATTCTGGCTTAGTATTCGTGTTTCCCGATATTCATTTTGGGGAGCACTCAGAAACGGCGGTTGCCTGTGCCCTAAAAGCGCATGAGATTACCCGCCCAGCTTTAACTATTCAGCTTGGCGATATTTTGGACGCCGCTGCGTTCTCGACTCACGATGTCCGCTCATTGAGTAGGGATAGTACCTACGACTTTATGACCAAAGAGGTCGAACCCGCACGCGACTTTACAGACACCTGTCTCAAGCGCGGGTCACGGTTTGTCCAGCTCGGGGGAAACCACGAGTACCGAATAGAGCGTTTCTGCATTAGAAGCGGGATGGCCGGGGCGGCGTCTTACCGGGCGCTCACGCCCAGCGAGTTGCTGGGGGAGGGGCGCTCAAAAAAAGAATACGAATACGTTCCCTACGTACATTCCAGTGCCCCTATGTCGTATTATGAGATAAACAAAAGTTTGGTGGCGGTGCACGGCTGGTCATTTTCTAAGTCGGCGGCTGACGTTCACCTAGCTAAGAGCCGCTCCAAATCCGTAGTCTTTGGGCACATCCATCGCCAGCAGTTAGTATCTTCTCGGGACCCCTACTCACATATGCCCATCAAAGCCTTCAGCCCCGGATGTTTGTCCAAATTACAGCCTCTCTACGCGGTGGGCGGATGCCCCACAGATTGGACGCATGGCTTCTGTTTAATCTATATGGGCAAACGGTCGTGGACGGAGTACCTGATAACTATTCATAACGGGGTTTGCGTGTTGCCGGATGGGACTGAGGTGCGAGCATAGCTATGGGATATCCTCGACGGGTTAACTGTCTCGGGCATGTCTATGAAATTCGCACGGTAGATGAAGAAGAGTGGGAAGACCCAACCATTAAGGATGTTCGGGCGTTGGCGGTGTGCGGTGTGCATTTTTACCAGTATGGGCAGGTTATCCCTGAAGACGGGGATATACAGATAAACAAAACTCTGGATGCTATGTCCTCAATCGGGTGTGAGGTCGTAATGCATGAAATACTGCATATACTGTGTGAGTTGACAGCGTGCGGCTCTCATTTTAAGAAGGGGAAGGAGGAGCCCATTGTACAGGCTCTCGGGACAGGGATTACGGACGTGTTGATAAGGAACCCGCGTTTATTGACCTACATACAAAAAGTAGCAAAGGGGTCTTGACACAGGGGTTTTCGGGTTTATTGTTAGGGTTAGAATGTAACAACAGGAGGGTTTGTAGTATGTCAGTGAAGGTTATAACGAAGACGAAAGAGGCTAGTCTCGAAATGGCAGAGGAGGCTACTGAGGTTGATGCGCTGGCGCGTAACTTTTATAGGCTGGAGGCGCGGGTTAAAAAATTTCGAGCTGGGGTTTTGAAAGAGTATGAGGCGGCGAAGGCTGAAATAATACGCCAGCTAGAATACGAAAGCGGATTAACACCCTCCGAGGGGGTTGAGGTCCTGACCGAGAAACACGTAGTCAAGCTATCCAAGTGCGGCGTTAAGCGCGAGGTTACCAGTATCCCCGGAGTGAGGGAGGTCGTGGGGGCGGAGGTGTTTGATAAGATATGCCGCGTACCCCTGAAAGAGCTTGATAATTACTTGACCGTTGAACAGGTCGAAGGGGTAACTGAGTCTACGTGGTCTGGCCCGCGCCGGTTATCCGTTACGAAAATCAAGTAGCTATGGGTGTAGACCCACTGCAAGTTTTACGGGTTCTCGGTATCAGGGGTCCGCATTCGGTGGTCACGAAACCCTCGGGCGAGAAGTGGGCCTCGTTTGGTTGTGTCCGAGCTGCTCGGTTCCACGCTAACGGTACTGATAATAACCCGTCGATGGCGGTTAGTTCTACGGGCCGCGTGTTTTGTTTTTCGTGCGGGTTTACGGGTGACATGGGAGATTTGTTGTGGGAGATGCGGGGGTTGGGGTACTCGATACCGAAAAGTGCGGCAGGTTTTGTCGGCTCTGAGATGGCGCAGGCACCTATGTCATGGTCAGACCAATTGTTGCAGGGTTTGCGGAAGGAGGCAGAAGTCTCCCGCCCCACGGTACTTGCCCCGGTTCCGTTTAATGAGCAGTGGCTTGATGGGTTTGAGCGCGCATATACAAGTATCGGGGAACAGGTGCACCCGTATTTAACCGGTAGACAGGTGTCGTGGTGTACTGCTGAGAGTTTGGATTTACGGTATGACCGCGTACAGCGGCGGATTTGTTTCCCTGTTCGCGGTTTCGACGGTAACCTATATGGGTTGCATGGGCGGGCTATTGACAATAGCATTAGCCCACGATATCGAATGTACCGATGTGATGGGCACACGAATTCCAGCGTGTGGTTAGGCGAGGAGTGGGTAAATTTTGACCGGCCAGTGGTGGTAGCGGAAAGCGTGTTTGACCTCGCACGGGTGTACGAGGTGTACCGCAACGTTGTATCCCCGCTGACCGCCGCCTTGAGTAAGGCAAAGATGGGACGGTTAAAAAATGCATCCGGGGTTGTAACGTTGTTTGACGCAGATATAGCTGGTCGAAGGGCCTGCAAGTATCTTGAGAATGAGTTGGCCGGGGTAAGTGTTACGCATGCTACTCTCCCGGTTGGGATTGCGGATGCCGGGGATGCCGATGTGGCTGTTATTGGTGAAGTGTTGGAAGCGTGTGGTTTGGTCGTAGGAAACAGCAACTGGTAATGGCGGTTGCAAAGGAGAGTACAGATGAGTGTTAAGATAAGTAAAACAGGTGTGATGACAACAGGTGGGCCGACTCCCAGTTGGATGTTGCGTGGGTCTGCGGCGAAGACGGCAATGGCACAAGAGGATGCTATGGCGGACCAAAAAAAGGAGCGGGCTATATGGCGCTGGCTTATGAAACCCGACGAGGAGGGGTCTTGCACGTTTTTGGATGGGGACTTGGATGCGGAGGGTATCATCAGTGCCCCGCTCTACTATGAGCACACTTGCCCGGCTGGCGGGACATGGATGAGCTTTCCTTGCCTTTCTCACGACGGGAATTGCCCCGCTTGTGACGGTGGCGATAGACCGTCTTTGGTCGGACTCTTCACCGTTATCGACCACCGTGTACGGGTGTCGAAGGACGGCACTAAGGAGTTCAAGGATACGAAGAAAATATTTGTGTCCAAGCGCAGGACGTTAAAGGTGCTGCAAAAGATGGCCGAGAAGTACGGCACGCTGGCCGGGGCTCGCTTTGATATTTCGCGTACCGGTCCAAAAGAACCGGCGGTTGGCTCAGTTTTTATCCCGGTTGACCGGTCAACGATTGAGGAATTGACTGAGAAGTATGGGATTGAGGCGGTTGTGGTGGATTACGACGAGTACGTTAAGTCGATGTATCGAACTTCCGATGAACTGGAGAAGCTGGGTTTCGGTACCTCGGAGGTGATTGGGCGGGCGGTTAATACTAAAAACCTTGATGAGGCGTTTTAATTGTTCAGAGGAACCGTCCTACCAATTCCCGCTTCGACTGGTGCTATGGCTAAGTACTTGTATGCGGACTGGATACCGGAGACGTTTACGCAAGAAAGTCGCTATGGGCAAGTTTTACAGATGTATCGGCGTGATGGCGACTATGCGCATGTACCCAGAGGCGTCTGTCCGGTAGGGAGAACCGATGCTAGGGTTGTTGGAAGGCCGATAGAGATAACTGGTAAGGTAGTCCCACGCGGTGCTGTGCAAGCTGGTCTTATTAACCAGATGAACAGGGAACTAGATGCTGGCCGCTCGTTTATTTTTGAGGCTAGTACCGGGTTTGGAAAAACGGTTTGTGCAATTGATTGCATCGCTAGGGTAGGGCGTAAGACCCTTATTGTGGTTCCTAAAACTGACTTGCGGGATGTGTGGTGTGAGGAGTTGGTACGGTTTACGTCCCTAAAACCCGAAGACATAGGAGTGATACAGCAAGACAGGTGCGAGGTTGACGGTAAAAAAGTTGTGGTGGGGATGCTGCACAGTTTAGCGTTACCAGATAGGTACCCTGAGAGTATTAAGGATGAATTTGGGTTTATCGTATTTGATGAGGTGCATAGGTTGGGGGCTGATACGTTCAGTGCGGTTGCAGGCATGTTCCCAGCAAAGCTACGTTTGGGGTTGTCGGCAACGCCCCACCGGGCTGATGGTAAGGAGGTTATATTTACGTCCCACATAGGCCCGGTTGGGGTAACGTCACCAGCTTTATTGGTTACCCCCAAAGTTCGGGTTGTGGAGAGTGGATGGAGGTGCCCGGAATGGATGAAGACCGCTGAGATTGGTCGAACGATGCATGTAGTGACGCGCATGGCTAAGGACCGGGCTCGTAATGCGGTGATAGCAAAAGTGGTGGCGGCGGCGTACCGCAAGAAGAGAACGGTAGTTGTGTTTTCTGAGCTGCTTGGGCATTTGAATGCTCTGCATGACTTTATAGTGGGTGCAGGGGTGCCAATGGAAGAGATTGGGTTGTACGTGGGAGGGAAGAGCCAATCAGCGTTAGCTCTTGCGGGCTCTAAGAAAGTTATTTTGGCGACCTATAAAATGATGGGTGAGGGGACTAATTTACCGTGGCTGGATGCCTGTGTTCTGACAACCCCAAGGGCGGATGTTAGGCAGATAGTGGGAAGAATTTTACGCGAGTACCCGGATAAGAGGACGCCTGTTGTGTTTGATATTCGGGACCGGTCTTGCGGAGCTTTTGCGGCGTATGCGCGCAAGCGAGCTAAGTGGTACCGGGAAGTTGGTGCCGAGGTTGTGCAGATAAGTGTTTAGTACAGGAGGTTTAATAGATATGGTTGTCCACAGTAATAGGGAGCAACAAGAGTATTGGGACGAGTGGTATAGCGCCCACGGGGACTCGTGGAATGCGCATCGCCGTAAACGGTATAGAACGGATTTGGGGTACAGGGAGAAGGTAAAAGAGTCGGCGCGCCTGTCAAGGCGTAGGGCTACCCGCGATAAAAACAAGATATCTCTTTATTCTGGAGACGTGGTTGACACGCATAAAATAGCTACGGTGGCTGATGCTGTGGGCGTGGCTTTAGGTTGTCTGCGCGCATGGGAACGGGCGGGGGCTATACCTGAGCCGCACCGATTGGTTGGAGAGTGCGGGGAGGGGCAGCGGTCGTACACGGAAGACCAGATTGCTCTTTTGAAAACCTTCGCACGTAAGGTACGCCGTCCTTCTGGCAGCAGGGGGAGGCGTCACAGTGGTGACCAGAAGGTTTACGAGGCGGCAAGTAGTGAGTTGTGGGATGACTGGCAACACACCTTATAAGTCTTCTCCGGTGGTGTCCGTGGTCACAAAAAACGGCGAGTCTAAGGAGGAGCAGATTGGGTCTACGGAGTCCGATAGTACACTATGTAACGTGGGGTACACGGCGGCCCGCACGATAAACCTTGGCGACTACAATAGCTTGAAGGTGTCCGTATCTCTCCACATCCCCTGTACACATTCAGAGATAGACGAGATTTTCAACTTTGCGACACAATGGGTTAACGAGAGGATGGGGGCATTGGTGGAGGAGTGTGATGGGGATGAGTAATGGCGGGTAGTGTTACTGGTGATG
>Ga0114996_10005565_pt1 | contig 14744 bp, 13 predicted proteins | sample ArcticOcean_MG_C_4_FD_87039 | JGI IMG/M metagenome (GOLD analysis project Ga0114996, IMG submission 87039) | Marine microbial communities from western Arctic Ocean - ArcticOcean_MG_CB4_134 | ecosystem: Environmental > Aquatic > Marine > Oceanic | place: Arctic Ocean: Canada Basin | collected...
CATTGGGGGCCCCAACTAGGCGTGGTAAAAATTGAGTTCCACCTGCACCTGGAATGATCCCCAGGGTTGTTTCTGGTAATCCAAAAGTTGCGTCCTCTGTTGCAAATCTAAAATCACAAGATAGAACCAATTCCAATCCCCCTCCAAGGCATGCACCTTGAATTAGTGAAATTGTTGGAAACGGTAGATTGTATATATTGAAAAATAATAATTTAATCATATAGACAGTATCTATTGTCTCCTCATTTGACATTTTTGATCTTTCTTTTAAATCTGCTCCAGCACAAAAGTGTTTTAATGATGTGGTAAATACGATTCCCTGAGCTTCTTTTTGTCTTGAGATTTCATCTATAAGTAATGATAATTCTAGGACAAACTTCAAAGATAGAGCATTGACTGGCTTATTGTTGAGATGAATAATATAAATATTTTCTTCTTTTTTAAGCTTTATCATCTTTTCCTAGGTACTCATCTTTAAAATTATATAAGTATTGGCTAAATGACTCAGGGACTTCTAACTCTAATAATAGTAGCAACTGTCCGTGTGTCTTCCCTTGGGCATCATGAAGCAAACTATCACTCCCGCCACCCTCCAGGCTACCCTTAATTATAAAATTTAATGCCAATAAGTTAGGTAACTCATATCTTATAACTTCAGCCTTAGCAATCCCCTCTAAGTATTTTTTTATCATCTCTGTTGTAATATTTTTTACTGCCCAATTATATGTATCATTATATTCAAAAACGACACCAATATTAGAGCTATCTCCCTTATCTCCAGATCTTGTGCATGCTATGTCCATAAGTTTTATTTTCATTAATATACCTTAATCTTTGTTTCTACCATTGATTTGGAGATTAGTGTTGGCCAATATGAAATAACCTCCTGCACTTTCGGCCTTCCACCAGAAAAACCTGTTATCCCAGGAGGTCCATTTGTTATTAGTGGAGCTAATTCTTTTGAAAATGTTTCAATTTTACTTTTAGATTGATCTTTAACAGAAATTGATATGGTTAACTCATTTGGATCTTTATCAACCTGAAGAGTAGCAGCTGAACAAGAATTATAACCAATAAAGTCAACTCTGTACTCATCAAATTGAATTCCCTTCCTTTTTAGCCGATCTAAAATTATCTGCGATATCTTATTGGCTTTTTGAATGGCATGTGGCGCTGTAACAGTAAGCTTCCCATTGGCCTTATATCCAGATATATAATTTACAGCAACCTTAAATGTGTCAGTGGGCTTTAATCCTTCAACATTACTAACCGATACAATGCCGTCCTTCTTGTTATTTAATTTTATTGATGTAAAGTCTACTGTCACGTCTGGAGATAGGTATTGTTTTGGGTTCCCCATCTCATATAGCAATTGTTCGGTAACTGTAAGTTTATTAACTAACCCACCCGTTCCCTTATCTTTATAGACATCAAATAATCCATCTTCATTAATTGAAATAATTGGATAGCCAATATTTGTAAAATTATCATTTTCCCACCATCTGCTATAATTCCCACCTGTGCATTGAGCCCCACACTCTATAATGTGGCCAGCAACAGTAGCCGCAGCTAGCTTTTTATGCTCATCTCTTCCCCATTTAAATTCATATATGCAAGGGCCAACGACTAAGCCTGGATCAGTAATTCGTCCACCCAAAACAATGTGTGGCTGACTCTTTAAAGCCTCGGCAACTATAAAACTATCAATATATATATTTGCTGAACATATAGAATCTTTTATCTCTTCAATTGATTTTCCATTATCTATATTATTAAAACTAATTCCCGATTCAATATATCCATTGATTTTATCTACTATGTTGTCGCCCTCAACAACTGCTATTTTTATTTTATTTGTGGTTATTTTTTGTATTTCCTCCGCACATTTGTATGGATTAACTCCACCAGCATTTGTAATTATTTTAAGATTCTTTGAAATAATTATATCCATTGACTTTTCTATCAAATCAACAAAGTCATTTGCATATCCCCTACCCTTATTTTTATTATATTGCTTTTGCATAATGGCCATTGTAACCTCTGCAAGATAATCTAGGGTCAGGTAGTCTATATCAGCATTATTAATAAGATCAAAAGGAGCATCAACAGAGTCACCCCAAAATCCTTGACCATTAGCAATTTTAATTATTTTATTCATATCTATACTTGAATCACTCCGTAGATAGCATTCTTGATTTTTCCTTCATTTTTAACGACATCAAGAGATTCAATAATCACCTTTCTTGTATCAAGGGGATTAATGATTTCATCAATCCATAGTCGAGCTGCTGCATATCGTGGATCTGATTGTTTCTCATATTGATCTTTTATCTCTGAATAAATTTTTTCCTTAATCTCATCTGAGACATTATTCATTTTTGATATTTTAATTGTCGAAAGTGTTTTTGCTGCTTGATCGCCACCCATTACAGCTATTTTAGCCGATGGCCATGCATATAGAAAACGTGGGTTATAAGCTCTTCCAGACATTGCATAATTTCCCGCTCCATAGCTGCCACCAAGAACAATCGAAATTTTAGGTACGGTACTATTGGATATGACATTCACCAATTTCGCGCCATCTTTTGCAATTCCACCCCATTCAGCATCCTTCCCAACCATAAATCCATTTACGTCATGAAGAAATAATAGTGGTATTTTATCTTGGTTACAATTCATTATAAAACGAGCTGCTTTATCGGAAGAGTCTGAGTAGAAAACTCCCCCCATTTGAATTTCATTAAGCTTAGTTTTGACATTAATTTTTTGATTAGCAACAATACCTATGTTATAGCCACCAATTTTTGCTGTTCCGCAGATTATTGTTTTCCCATAATTTCTTTTATATTCAATAAATTCACTAGCATCAATAAGTCTTGATATTAACTCTAACATATTATAGGAACTGGGATTGTTGGGATTAAACAAACTTAAAAGATCACTTGGATCATATTTCGGGTCAATGGGATTCTTTCTTTCCATAATAGTGGATTTCTTGAAATTTATATGCTCTACTATACTCTTTATTCTATCTAATCCAGAGATGTCATCCTCTTCATGGTAGTCTGCTGTCCCGCTTATCGAACTATGTGTCTCTGCTCCTCCTAGCGTCTCTGAATCTATATTTTGACCAATAGCTGCCTTCACTAATGCGGGACCAGCAAGAAACATATTTCCACCTTTTACAATAATATATTTATCACACATAACAGGGAGGTAGGCGCCGCCAGCAACGCATGGGCCCATAACACAAGCTATCTGGGTTATTCCCATCGCTGAGATTTTAGCATTATTGTAAAATATTTTTCCGAAATGGCCTTCATCCGGGAAAACTTGATCTTGCAATGGAAGAAAAACTCCTGCAGAGTCAACAAGATAGATTATTGGCAATTTATTTTCTATTGAAATTTGCTGTGCTCTTAATGTCTTCTTAAGAGTTACTTCAAAATAGGCACCAGCCTTGACCGTTGCATCATTTGCAACAATAACACACTTTTGTTTATTTATATCTCCCGTTCCCACAATAACACCCGCAGCGCTAATGTCACCATAATCTTTATACATATCATATGCAGCAAATTTTCCAATCTCATTAAAAAATGAATGATTATCAATTAAATAATCAATTCTTTCTCTTGCCGTCATTTTTCCCTTAGAATGCTGTTTGTCTACAGCAATTTCACCGCCACACTTATATATATGATCAATATCTTTATTTATAATATTAATTAGTTGGATAAAATTTGCATGATTAGAAGATGTATCAATATTAATCCAAGAATCTTTTGGCGTGCCTATAATATCTTTATCCATTTGTAGTCCATGCCCCTATCTTATCATATTTAAATTTTCTTTGTTCAACAAGAGTATTGACAGAAAGTTTTTTGAGATTAAGGATATTATTTAGAATACTATCTTTTACATTTTTTGCAGACTTAGTATAATCTCTATGTGCTCCCCCTAAGGGCTCTTTAATGATTTCATCTGCAATTCCCATTTCATGCAAATCAATCGATGTTACCTTCATTGACTCGGCTGCCCGCTCTGACATTGATGAATCTCTATACAATATTGATGCGCATCCCTCAGGAGATATAACTGAATACCATGTATTTTCCATGCAAAGAATTTTATCAGCTAAACCCAATGCAAGCGCACCACCAGAGGCACCCTCACCAACAACTACGGAAACTATTGGAACCTTCAAAGCTGACATCTCAAATAAATTCCTAGCAATGGCTTCAGCTTGCCCTCGCTCCTCAGCGCCTATACCGGGATAAGCTCCCGGGGTATCAATTAAGGTGATAATAGGAAAATTAAACTTTTCAGCTAGCTTCATTATTCTAAGTGCTTTTCTATATCCTTCAGGCCTGGGCATTCCAAAGTTCCTCTGCATCTTGTTTTTCGTCCCGCGGCCCTTTTCTTGCGCAATAATCACTACTTTTATGTCATCAATTTTAGCAATTCCAGACATAATAGATTCATCATCACTAAAAGTCCTATCTCCATGTAGCTCAAACCAATAATTTGTTATATCATTTATATAATCTATTGAATGTGGCCTATCTGGATGTCTGGAAATTTGGACTCTCTGCCAACGAGTAAGGCTAGAATAAATTTGCACAGATTCTTCGTGCAATTCATCTTTTAAGTCATTTATTTTCAATGTAACATCAAGACCAGTTTTACGTGAGGTCGACTCAAGTGCTTCAATTTGAATCTGCATTTCACTTAAAGATTTTTCAAAGTCATAAATATATTTACTTCTCATCTTAATGATATCGTCCTAATTATTATTTCAAAATCTAATAATATGGAATAGTTTTCCATATAATAAAAATCATATTTCTTTTGCTCATTTAAAGAGGTGCTTGAATTTAATCTATATAGCCCAGTTACCCCCGGTATTAGGATTATCTTCTTACCCTCATTTTCATCATTAATAATTTCACTACCAACAAAGCTTAAATGACCTGTTAAAATAAACCATAAATAAGGCAACTTTTTAATTACGTTGTTTCTCGAACAATAATTTATCACATTAATTTTTTCACCACCAATGGTTCTAATTGAAACAACTTGATATTTAAATAATGAATAAAAAATATGAATAGGCGATGAAAGTAAAATTAATAAAAATGAGAAGAATACATCAAAGATTCTTTTTATTATTTTATGTTTATTGTCTAGGTACGGAAGCTCTAGTTTTATTAGTGACATACCATCGATAAACTCAATCATTCCTTTACTTAATAATAGATTTCCATCATTCGGTAAAATTTTAACAATCACGGGCCTACCTGAAGTTTTTGATAGTAAATTGAATATATTTAATTTATAAATATCTGACTCATCAATAATTATTTCATCTATATTCTCTTCATAAATCGCCCTATTAATAGAATCTATCGTCCCTAAATATTTAATATCTAGATTACCTTTTTCCCCATCAAAATATCCTACTATATTTTTATATATATTACTTGCAGAGTTTATTTTCTCAATTAACGAAATAGTTTTTCTTGTTGAGCCAATGAGGGCAACACGTTGAAAAAATATATTTGTAAGTTTCTTGGAATTAATAATTTTATAATTAGTAAAAAATGAAAAAAGATATCTCCAGAGGAATGAAAATAAAAAGGTCTGCATGAAAATAAGTAGCAATATTACTCTAGAGTATGCAATAGCATTAAGGAAATAAGTTGTAGTGGAAGCGATCAAGAAAACAAGGATATTAACTAATGCAATGTCCTTATTTATAGAAAACCCTCTACGATAGATTTTAAAAATGGATGAAACTACCATCCAAGTTAAAAAATAATTAAATAGTAAAGGTGTATGCTTAATATATGTATCTGTGTTAATGGTAACATGATAATAGTTAGCATACCAAAATGGAATTGAAAGTGTGTAGGCAATACTAATTGAAATGATATCAAGAATAGATTGATAAATTAAACGTAAATTAGATTTTACATAAGATCCAGCTCTTTTTAGAAAAAGGCTAAATTTGAGAAGTGGTCTAAAAAAAAATGAACCCAATAGAGTAGACCCCTGTTTTTTATAAAATATTATCAGTGATTCAAGAAAAATATTATTCACATTAAAAGAAGCCGTTTTCATGCTTTCTCCTCTATAGTGAATTGTTTCTGCATTTGCATTATATAAAATTTTCTTTCCCATACTCTTTGTCCTAATACAAAAATCAGTTTCTTCAAAAAATAAAAAATAATCCTCATCAAAACCATTTAAATGGGAAAAGTGCTCCCTACTAAACATCATACAGGCACCACTCACAGAATCTACTTCATGCGATATCTTACTCGAGATATGTGTGTAGTTGTAGCGACCAAATAGTCTACTCTTTGGAAATAAATAGCTTAAACCACTAATTTGAAATAAAGATGTTAAAAAACTGGGATATCTTCTGCGACTAGATAATTGAAATTTTCCATCAGAGTCTATTATTCTTGCGCCAACAATACCTATATGAGAATCTTTTATTAATGAGTTGTACAAAGTTTGTATTGATTCTTTTTCAACAATTGTATCTGGATTTAAAAGTAATATATGTTTTCCATTCGAATTGTCAGCTCCAATATTAATAGCTTTTGCAAATCCATAATTCTCAGTATTTTCTATTAGCTTTATATCTGGATGTGATTTTGTTAATAGTTCTACACTGTTATCATGAGATTTATTATCAACAACAATAATTTCGTAGTCAATATCAATAGAGGATTTATAAATAGAATTGATTGTCTGATTTATAAAATGAGCCGTATTGTAGTTGACAATTATGATACTTAGATTCATAATATTTTAAATATTTTTTTTAGTTTCATTAGCGGCACCATATATATTGCTTCAAAAATAACTTTTTTACTCATTTTAGATGTTCCGCACGCTCTATCATTGAATATAATTGGTATTTCCTTTATTTTCATTCCATTGACATGTGTTTTTAAATTAATCTCAACCTGAAAAGAATACCCCTCTGATTTTACTTTATCTAAATCAATTGACTCTAATACTCTCCTATTAAAACACTTAAATCCTCCAGTGAAATCCTTTATTTTAACTCCTAAAATAAATCTACAATATAAATTTGCCAAATAGCTAAGTATCAATCTGCTCATTGGCCAATTAACAACATTAACTCCACTTATGTATCTGCTTCCAATCACTAAATCACAATTATTACTTTCTTCAATCATTTTAGTTAAATATTTTGGATTATGAGAAAAATCTGCATCAATCTGAATAATTTTATCATACTCTCTAGAGAGAGCCCATTTAAACCCCTCACAATATGCTGAACCTAATCCCATTTTTCCGGGACGTGATATTAAAAATAATCTGCTATTATAAGAATCGTGGGAACTTACATATTTTCCAGTTCCATCTGGAGAAGAGTCATCAACAACAAGGAGATGAGTGTACGGATATTCTAGTAAAATAGTATTAACTAAAAGAGCAATATTTGCTATCTCATTATATGTTGGTGTTATTATTAAGATCTTATTCATTTAATGTCAGCTTTAGGCATACTATTAAATTAATTATTTGATAATTATTATTCTAAACATCATTTTTACTTATTGTATTTAAAATATACTCAATTGTAGGATGTTCAATATCAATCTCACCTTTTATTTTATCAGTTTTTAAGGCGCTATATTTAGGTCTTTCTGCTAATTGATTCAATGCTCGTGTCTCTATAGGAATAATGTCCTTAGAGTTGAAATTATTAATTTTTGCAATTTGTAAAGCAAATTCATATCGAGAGAGAATCTCATCACCTGCAAAGTGATAAATTCCACTTAAGCTATTTATCATAGACTTATATATTGCCTCTGAGAAGGACCATGTCCAGGTGGGATTGCTTATTTGATCAGTGACAACGAAAATTTTCTTTTCCTTTAACAGGGAGTCCCTAACCCACGTGTAGAAATTCTTTCCATAGTCACCAAAAATAACAGATGGTCTGAAAATTAAATAATCTCTATTTGATGACCTTAAAATATTCTCAGATTCTAATTTTACTTTACCATAATACGATAGAGGGTTTGGCATATCATCCTCATTAAAGTATTCCTTTTTTCCATCAAAAACATAATCAGTTGAAATATGTATTATTTTTGTAGTTAGGGTACTGGATGCAATAATATTTTTAATCCCATTTACATTGACATCGTATGCCCAGTCTCTATCTGATTCACACTTATCTACATTTGTAGCTGCAGCACAATTGATAATATAATCAGGAGAATTATTAGATATAATTTCTTGAAGTGATGCTCTCTTAGTAATATCAAGAGATTTTCCTCCATCTAATGAAACATTTATAATATTATAAAATTTAGATAGATATTCAGATAAAGTACTACCTAGCTGACCCTTGGCACCAGTTATTAAAACTTTTTTAGAGTTTTGCACCATTTTTTTTAAAGTTAGCTAATTTGGATTGAAGGTTTTTATCATTCAAAGCAAAAATTTCTGCGCACAATATTGCTGCATTTATTGCACCTGATTTCCCTACAGACATTGTTGCCACGGGGACACCTTTTGGCATCTGCAATGTTGATAAAAGCGAATCTAATCCTGTGAGAACCCCACCATCAAGTGGGACTCCAATAACTGGTAAGGTTGTATTTGCTTTTATGGCACCAGCCAAATGAGCAGCCATTCCTGCGGCGCCAACTAAAATTTTATAGTCATTAGAAGAGGCTGTAGAGCAAAACTCATGAACCTCTACCGGATTTCTGTGTGCAGATAAGACTTTTATTTCAAAATTAATGTTAAAGTATTCATAATATTTATTTGCAGATTCCATGATTTCTCTATCGGTTTCGCTTCCAATTAATATGGCGACTTTATTGCTCATTTTATCCTTCCTTTATAATCTTACTTTATAGTTTCTAATATATACTCTAATTCTTTAATATGAAAAACTTTATTCTTATCAGGAAAATTTACAAAACCACTAGCAATTAACACTCTATTAGTTTCCGGTTTATCAAAAATATATGTAATAAATGGTCCCCCCGTAGAATTCTTAGATTCTATTTTTGTCCCGTATACTCCATAGACCTTTCTAATTTCATCCTCTGATGTTCTGATGAGCTCAAAATTTGCTTCATATGAGAGCGCCTCAACATCTAATATCTTACTAAATTGTTGATTAAGTCTTCTATAGGTAGACTCATTAGAGCTGTAGTGCTTTTGGATATCCTCATAAATAAAAATCCACCTGTATGGATATCTACGTCCTATCCATAGAAAGTTATTCTCAACATCCTGTTTGATCAGTTGATAATCTTCTTGAATTTCAACATTAAGATCAAACATCTCTTTACATCTATCTATGAGTGAATCATTTAACCCACTCTTGAAATTATTTTTTTTTATATAATTAAATTCATTTTCTTTCAATTTCGATAAAATCCAATTCTTATTTATAGCTATATCCATGGATAAATCATCTGAATTATTGTGTTTGAGAATAAATAGAAGTTGATTCTCTGAATAATAATTATTTACAAGGGTAAAATTGTTTGAAGAATTGTCAGTTAATCGATTAGTTAGCGTCCTAGGCAAACTATCTCTATCTCCATCTAAAGAAATAAGCATTAAAGTAGAGTGAATTGGATTATCCGTAAATTGAGATATCTCTTTCCAAATAGGAGTATATCTTTTTTGAGGGCTGGGTGTGTGATACACAAAATTAAACAATTCATTTTCAATGATACTTTTTATTTTTTCACGACTTTCTAGAGAAGTATATATATACACATCCCTTAGATTAGTCGTTGAGTCATTTTTTGAACAACTAAACAGGAAAAATATTATAATTATTATGTTAGTTATCTTTTTCACAGATATAAAATAAAGAGGATGAGAGATGAGGTCCTTTAATTATTACTTTAATAGAAATAAATATTGATAAGAAGATTGATTTGATAACTTGAGGATTAGATATTCCTTTAGCACTAAGTATTGATATATAAAAAGTATCAAACAACATTCTCTTTTTATTGATTATTCTATATCCCTTGTCAATAAGTAATTTTTCTAATGATTTACTACTAAAATGATATAAATGTCTCGGCAAATCATAGGCAGCCCAGTGATTATTAAAATACTCTCTTTCAATTGCATTAATATTTGGAACAGCAACAAAAAGTTTTCCTGAATTTGATAATAATTTTTCCATGTCGTTAAATAAAATATCTAAATCGTAGACATGCTCTAAAACATGCCAAAGGGTAATAGCATTGAATGATTTCTCCTTAAAGTCTGTGGAATCTAAATCATTGAAATAAGGGTCGAATGATCTTGAGAATATGCACCTATATGAATTTAAATACTTTGAAAATTTTCCATCACCACCACCGTAGTCAAGGTGCTTTATATCTTTATTGAGATATTTTCTCAGGACCCTGTACTTTAATTTAAAGGTTATTCTTTGAACTAAGTTATAAAGAAAATATATAAGTCCCTGTCCTCTAGAATGAGGATGGTAATCTGTTACATTATAATAGCCCTTCATTTCCTGCTCTTCTGGCCTAGGGTTTAGGTAGTAAAATCCACAGGAGCACTCTACAATGGTAAAAGATTTGTTGTGTAAATTATTCTGAATTGAGACAAAAGGACTGTGCTGCTTGCTCTTACATATATAGCAGCTAGTCTGAGGCATGCATTTTATTTTTTCTTAAACAATAATGAGATATAATCGCAACAATCATCATCAATAGTGAGATATATTGTGCGCCTGATAAATCAAAATAATATCTTGGATTTAGTCTGATAAATTCAACCATAAATCTAGCAAAACCAGAAAGAAATAAATAATTTATAAATATTTCACCATTAAAATGATTTTTTTTCAATAAGAATTTCAAAAAGAGGAAAATTAAAAAATATAGCACCATCTCATATATCTGAGTGGGGTGCACAGCTAATACCTGTGTAGGGGAAACATCCTGAGGAATTATATAGCCAGTTTGAGATATATTATATGCTGTCGATGGTGGCGATCCATTCGGAAAAGAAATCCCCCATGGTAAGCTAGTTGGGATGCCATAGTCATCTCCCACCAGAAGGCAACCAATCCTTCCAATTCCATGTCCAAGAGCTATAAATGGAGCAATTACATCAGCCATAATCAACCAAATTAATGATTTCTTTTTAATGTAAAGTGTGACAAAAAGGAGTGCGCCTAAAAACCCTCCTAAAAATACTAACCCAGATCCGAATAGTTGTATTCCTAAAGAAATCAGAGAAGAGTCAAGAGTTATGATTCCATAGAAAATTTTTGATATCCCACTAATATTTTCAGCTGCTATGTCATAATTTTCAATTAAAAAATAAATTTTTGCTCCAAGAATTCCCCCAAAGGCTGCTCTAAAAACCATGTCATCAGCATACTCGGGATTATATCCATATTTTATAAATTCTTTTTTCAATAAATAATTAACTGTAAGAAATGCAATTACTATCATAGCTCCAAATGATGAGATTGTAATGGGTCCAATAGAAAGTAATTCTGGATACATGCTTTTATTCCTCATCCATATTTAAAATTGCTAAAAATGCCTCTTGCGGAAGATCTACCATGCCAATTTTTTTCATTCTCTTCTTTCCTGCCTTTTGTTTTTCTAGAAGTTTTCTTTTCCTTGTTATATCACCACCATAGCACTTAGCTATTACATTCTTCCTAAATGCTCTAACTGTCTCCCTGGAAATAATTTTATTTCCAATTACTGCCTGTATTGGGACCTCAAATTGATGCCTCGGTATGATTTTCTTTAGTTTTTTGCATAATTCAGACCCACTTTTATATGCCTTATCTTTATGGATAATAATACTCAGTGCATCTATAATTTCTCCAGCTATTTTTACATCTAGTTTATTCAGTGTTCCTGGTTTATCATCAATTAATTCATAATCCAAAGTAGCGTACCCCTTGGATGAAGCCTTTAATCTTTCAAAGAAATCATAAATGATTTCTCCTAATGGCATATGAAAAATCAGTTGAGCCTTATCTTGAGAGAGGTAGTTAGTGGCCTTGTACTCTCCTCTTTTATTTATACAAATTTTCATTATGGTACCAATAAATGCAGATGGAGTAATTATCTCTGCACGAATGTATGGCTCGTAAATTGTGCTAATAGTTGAAACGTCTGGCATCTCAGATGGATTTTGAAGCTCAAATTGACTATTATCATTCATTTTTATTTTATATCTTACATTCGGAGAGGTTGTTATTAAATTCATATTAAATTCTCTTTCAAGTCGTTCTTGAACAATCTCCATATGAAGGGGGCCTAAGAAGCCACACCTAAAACCAAACCCTAATGCATGGGATGTATTTGGAATAAATTCTAAAGATGAATCATTCAATTTAAGCTTATCAAGACTTGAACGTAAATCCTGATAATCTTGCGAATCTACAGGGTAGAGACCACTAAAAACCATGGGCTTAATAGCTTTATAACCTGGCAGAGAAGAGTCTGCTTTAAACTCCTTAGTTGTTAGTGTGTCCCCTACTTTTAACTGTTCAACATTTTTTGTATTAATAATTGCATATCCAACATCCCCCGCATCTAACTGCTCTCTTTCTTCACGCCCTAATTTTAAATCACCCACTTCTATTATTTCATGTGAAAAGTTATTTGAAAAATATTCAGCATGCTGACCTTTTCTAATGCTTCCATCAAACATCCTAACGTAGGCAACCACGCCTCTATATTGATCATAGAAGGAATCAAATATTAATCCCCTGGCCATACCCTTTCCATCCCTGGGAGGGGGAATTTTATTTATTATAGACTCTAATATTTCTTCAGTCCCAATTCCATTTTTTGCGCTACATCTAATTATGTCTTCCTTCCTGCATCCTAGAAGATCAATTAATTGTTTTTCACTATCTTCAATATCAATATTGGGAATATCAATTTTATTTAATACAGGAATAATTGTCAAATTAGCTTCCATTGCAAGATAGGCATTGCTGACTGTTTGCGCCTCAACTCCTTGCGCGGCATCAACCAGCAGCACTGCTCCTTCACACGCTGCCATACTTCTAGATACTTCATATGTAAAATCAACATGCCCTGGGGTATCAATCAAATTCATCTGATAACTATTCTCTTTTGAGAGATAATTAATTTTAATTGGATGAGATTTAATTGTAATACCCCTTTCTCTTTCAATATCCATATTATCTAGCAGCTGATTCCTCATATCCTTCTTAGAAAGAGTTTTGGTGAATTCAATAATACGATCTGCCAAGGTTGATTTGCCATGATCAATGTGTGCAATGATACAAAAATTTCTAATATTATTATTATTCATGATTTTTTAATTTTTAAATTTAGGCTTTCTTTTTTCTAAAAAAGCATCTATTCCTTCTCTTGTGTCAGAAGATGTAAATAGTTGAGAGAAAAGATTGTTTTCTATGTCAAAGGAGTCATAGTAATTAGCATTCTTACCCTGAATAATTGATTGAATCGCTGACTTTATTGCCATTGGGCTGTTTGAGGATATCTTTTTACATAATAACAGAGAATCTTCTAGAACATTCTCGCAAATTTTATTAGCTAGACCAATCCTAAGAGCCTCATCTGAGTTAATATGATTGGCAGATATGATCATCTCGATTGCAATCCCTAAGCCAACAATATCCCTTAGACGCTGCGTTCCTCCAAATCCAGGGATAAGTCCTAAGCTTACCTCTGGCAATCCAAGGATAGCAGTTTTGGATAGATATCTGATATGGCAGGATAGGGCAAGCTCCAGCCCTCCACCCAGTGCATATCCATTGATCGCCGCAATAACAGGCTTCGAGTATGACTCTATATTATTAAACAGCTCTATTCCCTCTTTTGAATAATTAGCTGCATCAGATGAAGAAAAATTAGACATCTCTTTGATATCTGCACCCGCAACAAAGGATTTGTCTCCAGATCCAGTAATTATTATCGAACTGATGCTATTATTATCTCTATTCTCAGATAGAACACCCTTGAGCTCTTTAATGACATTAGCATTTAATGCATTTAGCTTGTCAGGTCTATTGATTGTAATGATAAGGTTTTTTTCTGTTTTTTTTAGTGTGAGATTTTTCATGATTTCCAGTAGGTCCTACTAAATAAAATTAATACAGTAAAAATTTCTAATCTTCCTAAAAGCATGCAAAATGTTGTCAAATATTTAGCTGGGTCATTTAATGAGCTCCAGTTGCTTGATGGCCCAATCACTCCCAGGCCAGGGCCTATATTTCCAATTGATGATGCTGATATTGCTAAGGAGGAGATCATATCTAATCCGTTCATAGAAATTATTAATGAACATAGAGCAAATATTAATATATAAAAAAGATAAAAACCCAGTGTGCTTCGTACAATATCATCATCTATCACACGATTCCCAATTTTAACATGATGCAGGCCTCGAGGATGAAGCATCCTTGTGATTTCAACTTTTATGTATTTTATAATGAGTATCGTTCTAATTAACTTTATACCACCACTGGTTGATCCTGCCATTCCACCAATAAAAAACATAAAAAAAACAATTAATTGGGATAATGGAGGCCAAGTCCCATAATCATACAGAGTGTAACCTGTGGTAGTCATAAATGTAACAGTATTAAATAATGATGCCGTTATATTCTTAAATGTATATCCATAGATACTGGTAACATTAATAAAAGTTAAAATAAAGAAAAACAATATAAC
>Ga0114996_10005569_pt1 | contig 14740 bp, 9 predicted proteins | sample ArcticOcean_MG_C_4_FD_87039 | JGI IMG/M metagenome (GOLD analysis project Ga0114996, IMG submission 87039) | Marine microbial communities from western Arctic Ocean - ArcticOcean_MG_CB4_134 | ecosystem: Environmental > Aquatic > Marine > Oceanic | place: Arctic Ocean: Canada Basin | collected...
GCTGTTTATGAAGCGCATCAACCCGGTCTACGCCGCGCGCCAAATCGAACAGGCCCGACCGACACTCAAGAACAGCGTGATCAACTTTCTGTTGTTCCGCCAATCGTCGACCCCTATGCATCGGGCCGTATACGCTGCGGTCGAAGCGCGCGCCGCCGGCGATCTGGCTCAAGTCAAGGTGGAATCAACGATCGACCGATCGCGGGTGATTCGGATCGGTTATGTGTTGCTCGGCGTGTTGGTCCTCTACGCCGCCTATCAGGTCGCCTCGCCCAAGGATCCTCTGCGCACCCTGTCGCGCGTTTTGCTGCCTTGGGCAGACATTCAGCGGCCAACTCGTGTTTCGTTCGTGAACCTCGAACCAGAAGGTGACACACGGCTCTATCGAGGCAAAACGCTCAAGGTATCGGCCGATGTCTTTGGGCTCGACGAAGACGAACCGGTCCACGTGGTCTACACGACCGATGATCAGCAAGCGGTGGATCAATCGATCGCCATGCGGGCCGACGGAAGTCACTATACATTAGTGCTGGGCCGTGAGACGAACGGTCTGCAGCAGAGCATGACGATGCACCTCCGCGCCGGCGACGCCACCACACGTCCGCTGCGCGTCGAAGTCGTCCCCGCCGCGACGCTTGAGGTCGAGCGGATCGAATACGAGTATCCGCCCTACACCGGCTACGCCAAGCGAGTGACCAACGACGTTCGCAACATCGAAGCGATCGAGGGCACCCGGGTCACCATTCGGGGTCTCGCCAACGAACCGATCAAGAGCGCCTATGTCGAAATGCAATTGGTCGGTTCTCGTAATCTGACGATGCAAGTCGATGGTTCGCGGGCAACCGCCCAACTGCCGCTTTTCTATCGCGGCGAAGATCGACTGACCTCTGACCGGGGCACGTACCGACTGCGGATGACAGCCCGATCGGGCGAAACCAATCCCGAGCCGCTGGAACATCGCATCACGGTCATTCCTGACCAGCCACCGGAGGCGTCGGTCGTCTATCCAGAACAGCGCGAAGTGCGACTGCCGGTTGACGCGACGTTGCCGATTCGTGTGCAGGCCGTTGATCGTGATTTCGCGCTACACAAAGTGCGACTGCTGGGTGCGGTGCGTGGCAAGTTGCAACTGGACGAAACGCTGCTCGAAACGCCACGGGCCGAACCGCTCGTGGCCGAGTATCAATTTTCGCCGCGACGACTGGGGCTCAAGGACGGCGACGTGCTGACCCTGTGGGTCGAAGCGACCGACAACAAGCGGCCTAAGCCCAACGTGACGGTCACCGTCTGGGTGCCGACGCAAGGCGGTGAGCAGCGCAGCCCCCGTTTGACCGTCATGCCGGACGGGGCCGCACGACGAATCATCATTGTGCCGTCGACCGCACCACAAAACGAACAAGATCAACTCGCCAAGGGCGACCAGCCCGAGCCTGACGACTTTGACAACCCCGAGCCGCCGAAAGATTCGGACGGGCAAAAAGGCAACGAGGAAAATCCCGACAAACAGCAGAAAAACGACGGACAGAATAACGACGGACAACAGGAAAAAGGCCAAGGACAGGACGGCCAGGGCGAGTCTCAGGGCGGCGACCAGGGACAAGACCAAGATTCCGGCGAAGGGCAAGGCGAACAGAAAAACGGCCAGGGTGAGCAAGGCCAAGGAGAACAGGGCCAAGGTCAAAAAGGTGAAGGTCAAAAAGGTGAAGGTCAAAAAGGTGAAGGTCAAAAAGGAGAAGGTCAAAAAGGAGAAGGTCAAAAAGGAGAAGGTCAAAAGGGAGAAGGTCAAAAGGGTGAAGGTCAAAAGGGTGAAGGTCAAAAGGGTGAAGGTCAAAAGGGTGAAGGTCAAAAGGGTGAAGGTCAAAAGGGTGAAGGTCAAAAGGGTGAAGGACAACAAGGCAAGTCCGATGGTGGTCAGCAGGGCCAGCCCTCCTCAGGCGACCCAAATGCCGACGGTGCCAAGTCCGGAGAACAAAACGGTCAAGGTGAAGGCCAGCGCCGCCCGCTTAGCAGTGACGGCAGCGACGACGGCGAAGCGATTAAACGACTGCTCGAACGTCAGCAAGCCCAAGACAGCGGCGAAGGACAACAGGAAAAACGCCCCGACAGCCAGCCGTCCGGCGATCCTGGTAACGCCAAACGCGATCCCTCCGGCAAAACCGGCGAGGGCGAGCCCGCCGAGGGACAACCCCAGCCAGGAAAGAAAGACCCCAGCAAGAAAGAACCCCAAGGCGACAAGCAGGGCCAAGGCAAGTCGCCCGATGCCAAGTCGCAGCCCGGCGACAGCGATGACAAGAAAGGCGAAGGTGCCAAGACCGATCAACAAGGCAACCAAGAGGAACCGGGCGGCCAATCGAAAAAGGGTGACGAGGTCGGCGACAAAAAAGAGCAACCGGCCGACTCCACTGGCAAAGGCGAAGAGAAAGCTCCCGGCCAAGGCGACGAAGGCAACGCCGGCAAAGGAAGCGGCGAGCAGAAATCCGCTGGCTCGCCCGAATCGCAGAGCGATGACCCTCGCCAACGTCCGAACAATTCCGGCAACCCCAACCCCGGCGATTCGCAGAAAGAGACCGAAGCCAAGTCGCCTTCGGTCGACAAACGCAACTCCAAGAGCGAAGGCGACGAATCCGGCACCCAAAAGGGCGGCGGCAAAGACGGGGGCGGACAAAAGGCCAACCAGGCAGGCCAAGACAGCGGCGGCTCGAACACACCGGCCGATCAAGGCAAAGGGGCCGCACAGGAAAAAGGCCAAGGCGAAACCGGAACCAAGAGTGGACAAGACAAAGAGGCCCAGGGAAAAACCGGCCAGCCGAGCGACAAGCAACAGTCAGGCCAAGGCTCCAGCAGCGGCAAAACCGACGATCAGCAACCCTCGGGCGATCCGCCACCGGGTGATTCCAAGAGCGAAGGCGGCTCCCAGGGAGAAGGAGAAGGCGAGTCCCGCAAAGGCAAGCAACCACCCGGCAGCAAGTCGGGCGATGGCCAACACGGCGCTTCGCACGGCGAGGGCGGCGCGGACACACCCAACGATAACAAGACCACTCCGCCGAAGACCGACGATGCCGACGAGCCGGGCGGCGACAAGGCCAACCCGGAGTACGCCCGCGAGGCGACGGATCTGGTGTTGGACGATCTTCGCGATCAGGTGGACGAGGGGCGCGTCGACGAGAAACTGCTCGACGATCTCGGCTGGAAACGCAAGGATTTACAGAAGTTTCTCAAACGCTGGGAAAGCATGAAGCGACAGGCCAAGACGAGCAAAGCCGGCAAGGAAAAGCTCGACGAAGCGATCGATAGCCTCGGGCTTCGCAAGAAGGGCGCCGCCCGTAGCGGCAAAGCGACCGATGACAAACACCGCGGGCTCTATCAACGTCGCACGACCCGCCCGCCGACCGAATACGAACGCATCTTCCGCGGCTATTCGCGCGGGGTTTCTGGCAAGAAAAAAGAGTAGCGCGTCGCACCGGCGACCTACGCACACCCGATGCCCTACGCACACGCCGTGTCGACCGCCTTATAAACGGTCCGGCACTTCGCGAAACCGAGGCGACGATACAGCGCGATCGCTCCGTCGTTCTGGGCCGTCACCTCGAGCGACACCCGACGCACGCCGGTCGAGAGAAATCCCAACAGACATCGCTGCAACATCGCCGTACCAAGGCCCAGGCCCCGATACTCGGGCGTAATGCCGACGTTCTGAATCGCGCCGAACCCGCGTTGGTCGCGGATCCCCTGAATCGTACCACAGTAGTCGATCTCAGCCGTACGCGGATCTTCGTATCGCAGCAGCCAGGTAGCCTTGGGCAGAAAACCCTGCTTGCGACTAATCTCTCGCATCAAACGCAGACACCCCGAGTAGTCGCCGAGACAGGGAAACACATCGGAGTCGACCTCGGCCCGAAAGCATCGATATTTGACGTCGGCATGAATATCCAACATCAACGAGTCCCAGGGAATCAGTCGAAAACCATCGGCTAACGACGGCCGCTGCACCTCGCGGCGGGCGAGATTGATCTCCATTCGGTAACGCTTGAAGTAGGTCAGGACCATACCAAAACTGCCACGTGCCAGAATCGTCGGCAAAGGCGAGCGCTCAAGGGGGACCACGGGGGGATAGGGGGAAGGCTGCCCGGAAAGTTCAATGTACCCGCAACGGCCAATTCGGTCAACAAATTGTTCGCTAGCCGGGACCAACGGACGGCGAGACCCGCTGTTGACAGCCCATTTTATCGACGCATTCGTGCCTCGGGCGGCGGAAATTCCCTGCGCCGCATCATAGCCGCTAGAAGGCGAACAATCGCCGTACGGGTCATTCAGGTTTTGTCGATCATCCGCCGCAGCGTGCGCAGATTGATCACGTCCCAGGCCGTTCCGTCGCGATCGCCCTTGGGGGTTTCGAGGTACATCGGCGTCTTGCGAAACCGTCGATCGTTCATCAGATGCTTAAACGGCCCCCGGCCCATCTCGCCACGTCCGATATGTTCGTGCCGGTCGACCCGTGAGCCAAACGGCTTTTTGCTGTCGTTCATGTGAAACGCCTTGATCTGCTTCACGCCGATGAGCTTGTTGAATTGGCGCATCGTCTCCTTGTACTCTTTTTCATTATTCATCGGATAACCGGCGGCGAACACGTGGCAAGTATCAAAACAAATCCCCAGCCGCTCGGGATCCTTCGCCAGCTCGATGATTTCCGCCAGATGTTCAAAACGCCAGCCCAGGTTACTCCCCTGACCAGCGGTGGTTTCGAGCAGCACCTTCGCGCCGATCTTCTTGGTTTGTCGATGGACCTCGTCGAGCCCCTTGGCGATCGCCTTTAGGCCGGCCTCTTCGCTACTGGTGGTATACGCCCCCGGATGAGCAACGACATGGGGAATCCCCAACTGCTCGGCCCGTTGCAATTCAACGATCAGCGCGTCGATCGATTTTTTCCAGAGCGCCTTGTCGGGACTCCCCAGATTAATCAGATAAGAGTCATGCGAGATCGGGTGCCCGATGCCAAGATCCACCATCGCGGTGCGAAACCGCTCGGCCTCTTCATCGGTGATCGGTTTGGCCCGCCACTGGTTATTGTTCTTGGTAAACAACTGCACGCAATCCATTTTGCACTCGGCAGCAGCTTCGACGGCCTTGTAATAGCCGCCCGCCATCGACATGTGGGCACCAAGGATAGGCATCTGTTTCCCAACTTGAACGAGGAAAGAACGAGAGGAACCATCAGGTTGTAACTGTAGAGGGCGGGTTTGTTTACGGGGGCCAGACTCCATGCCGGCTAACGCACGTCCTAACTTAGGGGCACTTGATGATTCCACGCCTCAAGACATCGTAGCTCGGATAAAAAAAACTCGCCCGAAACTCCGGGATCGCTTCTTTACGGGCATCGGAGTCGAACTTATGACCGCCGATGGCAATATCATGAAAAACATCCTGCTGAGATTTGTTACAGCGGGCAAGCCAGCGTTGGGGATTCACGACTCCATCGTGTGCAGGTCATCAGACATCGATTTCACCCGACACACGATGACGGATGTCTATTTTGAGTTTCTGCAATTTGAGCCCGTCATCAATCGCGTTTACTAGAGGCAAACATTTGATTCGACCATTCGCCCTAAGTGCCAGAACCACTTGGGGTTAGGTCAATCGTTGTGGGTATATGGAGGCGAGACAAAGGCCAGGCATATCCAGTGTATCTGTTGGTTCAGATAATATCTGATCCAGAGTCAGCTATCCGTGTGTTCCCCGCTTTTATGACGGCACTTCCGCCTGCCGATCGTCTCGCTAACAATGGTTCCTAACAGCCCTGTCTACCGTCGAAAGGCACCCTGGACTTTTTCTGTCAGACGCTTACGTTATGTCGATAGCGGGCACGGTGTCCGTACGGTCGCTTCGATTTTTTTCAAAACCACTTCCAACGGGGAAATTTGGGCCATGATTCGACGAACCACTACGACGTTGTTTCTGGCATGCACAATGCTATGCCCACTATTTATTGCAACGGGCTGCAGCACGAAGGAAGGGCAGAAGTCCGCTTCCAAACAGATCGAAGACAAATCGGCTGCGAAGAAGTCGCCCGCTCCCGATGTCACTGCTAAGCCATCGCCCCCAAACAAGACTGCTAAGCCACCGGCAGCTTCTCAACAAAAAGATCGAGAGGCGATTCTAGCCAAGTTTGACGATGCGATTGGCAAGGAATCCGACGCGAAGAAGAAACTCTCGCTAGAATTGATGCGGGCATCGGTGGAAGATGGGGAAACCGAACTGGACCTGTCGAAGAAGGGCTTGACGACGCTGCCGCCTGAAATCGGTTTGCTTTTGAACCTGCTCGTTCTCAAACTGGAACGCAACGAACTTCGCACGCTACCGCCCGAGATCGGGAACCTCACGAACCTCACACACGTGCACCTCAATGACAACCAACTCACCACGCTACCGTCCGGGATTGTCCAGCTCAAGAATCTGACTAGGTTGGAAATCGACGGCAACCAATTCACCGCACTACCGCGCGAGATTGGGGAACTCACTAATCTGGAAATACTGTCTCTCAAGGGCAACAGTATCGCCTCCAAAGAAATTGAACGACTCAAAACGGCACTGCCAAAGTGCAAGATGGATGTGGATTGAGAGTCGTAGGTGAGGTGATTTAAAGGAAACGGCACCAAGGCGCCTGCGAGCAAGGAGACCATCTGGATCACGTCTTCATCCTCTTGAAGAATCCCTGCCCTTTCTGTGGAATGCGTGTAATTGCAACTCATCAAACTTCAACTCAGGGAGAGACCTGACATGCGTACAACAGTAAGAATGGTGCTCGCCGTCGCAGGCATTGGGTTCGTCGTCTCCTGTGGCTGTGACAAAGGCATGAAGGTCGAAGAAAAATCCCAAGTCGCGGAGGCAGAAAGCAAGGCGAAGGAGTGGTCCCCCCCTCAGCCTCCCGTTGTCGATCCTCAACATCGGGCGGCGATCGAGGCGTTGAAAAAGATGGAATTCGACATTAACGATTGGGGAGATGGGCCGAGAATCCGTTTGTACGCAGACCATTTGAATGATGACGGAACCATCGTGCCAGAAGTCATGCAGCATATGAAAAAGCTCTCGCGGATTGGTCACATTCAATTGATGGTCAAGAAAAAGGTTACCGACGCCAGTTTGGCCTCTCTCACAGAGTTGCCCGACATTCGTGCTTTGCATATTTCGACGAACGACCGTCTGACGGACGATGGAATGGCTTTCGTGGGTAGACTAAAGAACTTGGAAGAACTGATCGTTACGCATATCGGCATCGGCGACAAAGGCATTGCCCATTTTCGGGGATTGACGAAACTGAAAAAGCTATCCCTCACCGAAACAAGCGTCAGCAATATTACTCTTGCTGGCCTTGCGGATCTCGGAAGTCTCGAAAAACTTGATTTAACCGATTGTTATAATCTGGCAGACAAGGGGATGAAGGGTCTCGAACGGCTGCGGAGCCTAAAAGAGCTCGAACTTGAAGGTTGCCTTGACGTAACTGACAAGGGCTTGGAAGGTCTTACCCACCTCACTGAGCTAAGATCCCTAAATCTTAGGTTTATCGATATTACAGACGCCAGATTGGCTCGCTTGAAAGGAATGAAACATCTCAACATCCTTAAGCTTAGTTCTGAGAAGATCACCGATGCCGGCATGGCGCACCTGGGGGAAATGACAAATCTGCATTTCCTCGACGTCGGATCACCGATAGTTACAAATGCTGGGGTCGCTTATCTGAAACCACTTGTCAATTTGAATTTTTTGGAGTTAGGGCTACCGAAACTGACCGACGACGGTCTCTCGGCACTTTCTTCGATGAAGAAGTTGGTTATGCTATCGCTCGATGGCAGCGGGGTTACCAATAACGCGATTCCGTATCTGGCGGTCTTGCCGAATCTCATTTCCGTGACGGCGTTCGATACCGAGATGAACAAGCAAGGAGCAGTGGCCCTCAAGAAAGCGTTGCCCAAATGCTCGTTGACTCACTAAGGCGCAGACGACAAGCATTTCTTGTTTCTTGAGTTTCGATTCGCCGGTAGATTACTCAAGGGCGGAGATCGTACCGCGGCAGGTTGCCGGAAAGCCGCTCCACCCGCCTCGGAGAGGCGGACGACAGTCGCCCTGTGCTCCGCACCGGGTGCTTGGAAGTGTTAGGCAGCGTTTCGATTGGAAACAACTCAACACAGCCGGAAAGTCACTCCATCCGCCTCGGAGAGGCGGACGACTGTCGGCGGCATGTCATGGCGAGTGGCAGCAGGGCGAGGGCGGCGAGGATCAGCGTCGCCGCCGCACCGCGTAACCCCAACAACAACGGGACGACACGAAGCCCCGCCCGGCGGGGCTTTTTAATGCGCCAGAGCTGTCCATACGCCCAGCAGTCCCGTCATCCCATACGTTTTGTGGAAGCGAGCAAGAATCCAACCATTTACGGGCTCGGCCCTAACGTTGCTCTGCCCGCTGCGGCCTGGATAATGCGGATATGTCCGTCGCTGACCAACCGCCGAAAGCCAAACGCCGCTGGCATCCGTTCCGTCTGCGAACGCTGCTGTTGTTTGAGCACCTGAAAGGGTTCAAGGGTCCTCAGAAACTGGGCCTCTCACATACCTACCGATTTGGCAATCGCAGCTCGACGTGTATACGCCGAAGGGGCAAAAAAATGTACGCGAGTTGAAAACCCTAACAAGACAGGGTTTTCCGAGAACACAACTTGCTGAATCTCGTCCTAGAGACGCAATTGTTTGGATCACCGATAGGGCGAATCTATGGCGAACTCGCTCCGTCAACCTTGGCGTCTCGTCGCGGCGAATTGAATTGGTGGCCTCGCATGAAGTTCTGGGCCGAGATCACGCCCGTGATTTGATCTATTGACCTTTGCGCCACGAATGAAAGCTAGGGCGACCAACGGAAGCCCGGCGAAACGTGGACACGAATTGGCGGGCCTGGGTCATTGACCGCGCAAACATCAATAAACTCAACTGAGCAAAGGGTTTTGCGGTCGGCGTAGTTTTTTCACCTTTCGTGACCCAACAGAACGAAAAAGCGACTAGCGTTGCCTGAGTCCGGTCCGGTGAACCTCCGCGCGTTGCGGTGCTTGGTCAGACGCACAAGGCGTGCCCCACCGCTGAACTTCTTGGGAAATCAAGTACGTTGCTGGCGTAGCGGCCCGTTGCGCGTTATGACACGTCCTGCCGGTAGGCGATCTCGACATGATGTGACAAGATCCTGTCGCGACGTCGTGTTGCGCAAAATCGATTCGCTGAATTTATTCCAATCTCACGGGTTGCGCTGAATTCCGAATCGAGCCATTTTTTGTTGCAGACTCTGGCGGTGAATGCCCAACTGACGGGAGGCGGCGCTAATGTTCCCCGCGTGGGCGTCGAGCGCGGCAGTGATTGCGCGGCGTTCAAAGGCTTCGGTGAGTTGTGACTTGGCATCGGCTAGCGAGAGATCGAGTAACTCTGTAAATTCGACTTCAAGCGGGACGTCCGGTGTCGCGGGCAGGTGCAGATCTAGCGGCCGAATTTCATTTCCTTCAACCATAGCGGACGCAGCAGCGATTGTTTGCTCGAGCTCGCGCACGTTGCCTGGCCAGCGATGAGCCAATAGCGCGTCGATCGCGTCGCGCGTGAGTTGAAGCGGCGAGGACTGCCTACGACTCTCATCGCGTTCTAGAAAGTAGCTGGCCAGTAGGATGATGTCCTCGCGGCGATGTCTTAGTGGCGGCACATTCAACTGCACGCCTTTGATGCGATAGTACAAGTCCTGACGAAAATGCCCCTCCTCGATCGCGCTACTCAGATCCTGATGTGTGGCGCTGATCACGCGCACGTCGATTGGTATTGTCTTGGACGAGCCCACAGGTTGGACGGTTCGCTCCTGCAGACTTCGCAGGATCTTGGTTTGCGCCGGGAGCGGCATGTCACCGATCTCGTCGAGAAACAAGGTACCGCCGTCGGCTTGTTCAAAGTAACCCACACGATCGGTATCTGCGCCAGTAAACGCACCGCGAACATGGCCAAACAGTTCGCTCTCAGCCAGCGTCTCGGCGATGGCGGCAGTGTTGACTGCGACGAACGGTCCATCACGCCGATCGCTCAGTCGGTGGACCTCGCGCGCAATCAATTCCTTACCGCTTCCGGTTTCGCCCAGAACGAGCAGGTCGACCTGCGCCCTGGCGGCCCGCTCCATTTGCGAGAACAAATCGCGCATCGGCCGACTCATGCCGACGAGCGCACCAAATGCCTGGCGTTGTTCGAGTTCTTGCTCCAACCGTCCAACACGCTCCTGTAAAACCGCCCGTTCCGCCGCACGCCGGGCGATCGACCGCACCTGTGCTACTTCATAAGGCTTCGTGATGTAATCGGCCGCTCCGAGTTGAATGCACTCGACGGCGGTGGGCACATCGTCCTCGGCGGTTACCACGATGATTTCGATCGCGTGATGCATCATTCCGCCCAACTGCCGCAGGACTTCGCGCCCTTCGAGCTTGGGCATCGACAGATCGAGAAACACTAGATCGTAGCTGCCTGTCTGAATGGCTTCGAGCGCCGCCTGCCCGTCTGAGGCTTCCTCCACATCGTACGACGTGCTTTCCAGCGCACGTTTCATCGCGTAGCGGGCAGCTTGCTCGTCGTCGGCGATCAGAATGCGAAAAGGCATATGCGGGGTCCTTCTGTTAAGCTTCGACAGGCAATCGAACAACGAACGTTGTGCCGGCGTTGGCGTCGGATTCACAACAGATGTCGCCACCGTGTTCTTGAACGCGCCGAGCAACAATATACAGTCCGAGGCCGGTGCCTGTTGGCTTGGTCGTGGCAAAAGGTTGGAAAAGGCGGTCCTGCACCTCGGCAGCGATGCCAGGTCCGTTGTCTGAGAAATGTGTGACGACGTACTCCCCGCTACTCTGGCATCGCACTTGCACCTCGCCACCTTCGCCTGCTGCGTCAATCGAATTGCCAAGCAAATTCAGGAGGATCTCTCGAACGGCATTTTCATCGGCAGGTAGCGGAGGCAAGTCGTCTTCTACCGCAAGCTGAATCTCGATGCCACGACGCCGCGCGGTGTGACTCAGCAGTTGCACCGTCCCTTCGAGTGTACTCTTCAGACACTCACATCGCCTCTGGGAGTCGGCGGGCCGGGCGAAACCTAACAGGTCGTTGGTCGTCTTGCTAAGTCGCTCGACTTCGCCCAGCACCAGCCGCAGATCGTCGGCGTGCTGACTTTCGCTGCCTAATTGTTCGGCCATGACAGTAGTTATTGTCTTGATCGACGACAGCGGGTTCTTCACTTCGTGGGCCAGACAACTGGTCATTAATCCGATTGTTCGGAGTTTCTCGTTCTCGAGCGCTCGCCGCTCAGAATCGACAGCCTGGCGTCGCAGTCGCTGATTGTCGAGTGTGATGCCGAATTGCTCGACCAGCAACAACGCCGCGTTGATCTCTTCGTCGCCCAACGTCGCGTAAGTTGCGTGACGGCCGATCAGCAACAGCCCTCGCTGGCTGCCGGCACCGAGTCGCACGGCCAAGCCAGCGTCGCATTGCCTCAACAGGTCCAGCACCTCGATGTCGGGACTCGACCGCCGACCGCAAACCGTCGCCCCATACGATTCCAGTCGTTCCAGCAATTCGATGGCGACATCCTGCGTGACCATCGGTTCGGAGGTCGCGGCCCTCATCTCACCGCTCTCACCAAAGAGCCAGCCTGCGACTTGGCGCACATTGAGCGCACGGGCGAGGGATCGAGCGAACCATTCGAGCAACTCATGTGGATCGTCCTCGGCGTGGCGAGACAGTTCAACAGCTAGTTCGCGCGTCCGCAATCGCACATCGGCAACACGGCTGCCTAATAGGTAACGCATTGCTTCGCTAATGCGCTCGCGAAAGGGGCGATAGGCCAGTACCAATGTGCCGATCAACAGACCCTCGATCACACCGAAATCGAAACCGTATCGCTGGCCAAGTGAGTCGGTGACATCGCCGACGACCAGCCGGTGAAATAGCAACACTCCTACGACAATCGCACCATAGACGATGGTCTGCTCGATCATCAGACGCATGAAGTTATAGCGAATCACGAAAAACGCAAACGTTAGCGTCGGCAACAGCGGCAAGAGTATCACCAGCAGCATCAGCCAGCGGTCGGACGCAGGCCAACCGGCAGCGAACGCTATCGCGAGAATGCCTGAAACGACGGCGAGCATCACCGCCATCGCGCCGAAGAACCGCCGCTGTTCCAACTGGGCGAATCGCGCGCGTAAGACAAAGAATACGGCTGCCGCAACGAGATTCGCTAGCACCGCCCACGAGATAAATGGCACCACGAACGGAGCGAGTGTCTCCAGGAATTGCTTGCCAGTGGCTTGTCGCAGACGGATTGCGATCGGCACTAACATCATCAGCGGCAAATAGGCCACCGCATACTGGAAGTGAACCCGCCGGGTGATTTCGAGCCCGCTTCGCCAGGCGCGCGCGGCTCCATGCAGTAGCGCACTGGGCATCAGCATCAAGCCGGTCGCCATCGTCATCGACGAGAACCATGCCAGCGTCGGCGACCAGCGGCCACTCGCGTCAAACATCAGCAGATGTACGAACGTGCCCGTATGAAACAGCCAAGCACCTAAGGCCAATACGGCGATCGGCACTGCCAGATATCGCCAGTTGCGGCGGTCCAGCAGCGTGAACAGCAGCGCGGTGTCGATCACCGCTGCCATGCCCGCACAAAATAGTCGCAGGTCCTCGAACATCAAACTCGCACGCTGGGTCAGTGACCGTCGAAACTCCTCAGTGTTTTATTCTAGCGTATCGATGTCTCCCGACACGACCATCGGGCGGTCTTTGGGAGAGAAAACGCTGATCGCTCGCTCATCCAGACTTCGAGTGCCGCGAGCATCGCTCCAACCAATGTGTCGGCTGCCTGGATGACACTCGAATTGGCATTCCGTGTCGCCCAGCGCAGCTTGCCCCTGGTAGGTTACGAAATTTACGTCTCCGCGACGGCCAATCGCTCGCCGCGTGATTTCGAACAATTCTCCCTCGACCTCGACAATGCACGGCACGTCGAGGCGCAGCAGCCGACCTTCATTGGGTGAAACCCGAATGTCGTCTTGTCGCCACCACGTTCGTATCGCTTCGACCAAGGTGCGAGCGAGTGACGGGCGTGCGGTATCAGTCTTGATGGAGAACACGAGCCGTGAGTTCCTCTAATTCGTCTGCGATCTTCTCCTGGCGATCCGCTTCGGCAAAGTTGCGTTCCAATTCGTCGGCGTCTGGATCCTTGCCGTCGAGTCGATCGTAGGCCTCGGACATGGCCTCCGCGCGATCGGCCCGCTTTTCGAGACGGCCGAACTGGGCGAACGCCGAGCGACTCGTTGACTGTTCCATGGCCCGGTTGATTTTCGTCGTCGAATCGGCGCGTGTAAGTCGGGCCAAGAGCAGCGTCTGTCGTTGTCTCGCCTGACGAATCTTCGTCTCCAGATCGCTGACCGACTGTCGCAACTTCTCTGTCTGTTCCTTCTGCTTGTCGTGCTCGAGTGTCAGATCATCAGCCCGCTCACGAGCATAGACTTTCTGCTCGAGCGCGGCCTTGGCCGAGGTTTCGTCGCCTCGCTTGAGTGCCGTGCCTGCCCGCTCTTCCCACTGCTGCGCCTCATCCTGTGCTTGCTTGACACTCTTACCTAGCAGGATCTCGTCAGCAATCGCACCTGCCACACTCGCACGGACTCTGTCTAATTCGTGCTCCATGTCGATTAATAGTTGATGCAGCATCCGTTCCGGATCTTCGAATTTTTCGCAGAGGGTTGTGATATTCGATCGCATGGTTAGCGAAAAGTTAGTGAGCCATTTCATAACGTTGTTCCTCATGTTCTTGGGATATCGTGAAATTGGTACTGGCGGCGCCGCCTTCCTTGGCGCTCCTGCGAGAGTAATGACCGCTCCTCCCTTCAGTTCCAGGTTTCGAGTTCTGCAGACATCGCCCGCATGCGCTGCAGAAGAACTTCGCGATTGTTTTCACAAAACGCACCTAGCGCCAGTACCGCAGCGCCGCAGGCGATGCCAGCGACCCACAACAGATTGGGGTTATCGATACTGCCGCGGACGACCATCGCCACGAGATCGACACACAAGAACGCCGTGCCAGCGTAAACCAGCACGCGTACTCGGATGCCGATACCCAGCAACATCACCACGACGGATAGCACCATCAGCGAAATAAGATGAACCCAGCTTCCACCAACGATGTCGAATGTCGGTGAAACGAGGACGATCAAAGCGCCCACGTACCGTAGCGGGTTATGCAGCTCGCTGGGTGTTTCTTTGCGGAGCAATTCCACGAGCAGCAGCGCCGACATGCCGATCGGCACCAGGAACAACTGCGGGTCAGTCCACTGTAAGTCGATCCACAGCAGCGCGAGTGATACGTTGACAATGGTTGCCGACAATACGAACAGTCCGATTCGTTTCTCGCTGGCGCGAGGGTCCGCCTCGATGGCTTGCCAGAAGTAATAGCCGGCGGCGAGTAACATCGCCAGGCTGTTCATGCCGAACCACGCCGGATCGGTGCCTGGGGCGGCGTAGATGAAATGTCGCACAGCAGCAATCATCACAGCGACCATCGGCATACCCAAGCTCACTGCCAGCAGTGGGCGGCGAAATACAATCCATTTCTCTCGGCGGTCTATCAAATGAATCGCGAGGTGCGCGGCCAGACCAATCCCGAGCACAACGAACATGCTCCGGCCGCGTCC
>Ga0114996_10005574_pt1 | contig 14734 bp, 10 predicted proteins | sample ArcticOcean_MG_C_4_FD_87039 | JGI IMG/M metagenome (GOLD analysis project Ga0114996, IMG submission 87039) | Marine microbial communities from western Arctic Ocean - ArcticOcean_MG_CB4_134 | ecosystem: Environmental > Aquatic > Marine > Oceanic | place: Arctic Ocean: Canada Basin | collected...
AGAGTCAGAATAGCTCGATCCACCAAAGAGTTCTCCATCATTGCCGTTCCCCGATGAATCAGTAAAGTCCCCGTCAAATTTCCAATAACCTACCAACTCAGCATGGGTAGTTGAAACCATTATTACAGAGCAGGACATTAACAGAAAAATAGTAATCAATTGGGAATAAAAAACTTTCATCATGGTGATAGTACAGATAATAAAGGAGGAATGCCATTACGTTTTACATTTGTTCCTCATCCCCTTCTGGGTACAAACATTCAGCCCAGTCTCGATCCTAACAATTAAAGATTAGACAATTTAGAACCTTTCCCTTCAAAGATAACTTTCAATAAAAATAAATGACCCACTTCAGATCCTTAAAATATTTTTCAGTGCATTGTTTCACTGTTGTTCTCTTCAGTATTTGCCTAAGCAAAGGAGCGGATTTTCCTGAGGCCGAAGCCAAGGCAAAGGAGCACGGCCAATCAGCGATCGCGTCCAGTGCAGCAACAATCAATCAAGGTGATTTGAAGAACTTTCTTGAAAGGTTGGCATCCGAAGAGTACGAGGGCCGAGGCACTGGTGATAAGGGAGAACGGATGGCCACTGCGTACTTGGCGAGTTTCTTTGAAGGGCTCGGCCTCGAACCTGCCGGAAATGATGGGACTTACTTTCAGGAATTCGGTTTCAATGCAGGGAAAGAGATGAACAGTGAAAATTACCTCACCATTCAAGTTCACGAACCACTAGGACTGGTCAGAACTTTCAAGCCTGGACAGCACTATTTACCCGTCAATTTTAGTGTCTCTGGTGAAATGAAATCAGCTCGTACTGTATTTGGAGGATTCGGAATACAAGACAAGGAATACAATTCATTTGAAAACCTTAATGTGAAGGATGCGTGGGTCCTTGTGTTTCGCGGATCACCAAAAGATCGTAAAGAGTTGCAAAAGTTCGGACCACTAGTTAATAAGGCACAGCAAGCCAAGAAACTCGGGGCAAGGGGCATCATCTACATTAAAGGACCGAACCCCGGAGTTGGAAAAATGCTTGTCCCTCCCTCACAGAACGTCGGAAGTAATAATGAAATACTTCCTTCTCTCACTATTTCAGATGAACTCGCCGGCTCATTACTAGGAGGAACAGACAACGGTTCCTTTAAGGATGTTTTTGAGTCCTTTTATAATGGAAAAAAGGTAGAAGGATTCCCTCTACCTTACAGTATTTCTGCTCAAATCGGCCTAACCAAAAAAGAAGACAAGGGCCGTAACGTGATCGCACGACTTAAAGTGAAAGAGAATTCATCCGAAGAGGCTATCATGGTCGGTGGGCACATTGACCACATCGGGTTAGGGACTAGGGGCGGGACCCGAGCCAAAGGCAAGGACACCTCATTAATTCACTACGGAGCAGATGATAACGCTTCAGGAATTGCAGCAGTCATGGAATTGGCGCAATTTTACACTGACCTTAAATCTCAAGGTAAACTCGATCTAAAAAGAGACATCATCTTTGCTGCCTGGTCAGGCGAAGAAATGGGACTCTTTGGTTCAAAGCATTTCGTAAAAAAACAAAAAGAAATTAAGGGGGATAAAATCTATCCATCCATTTCTGCTTATCTCAATTTGGATATGATTGGCCGACTCGAAGAAAAGCCCCTCATCGTTCACGGGACCGGATCGAGTCAATCCTGGGACGCACTCGTCGATTCTATAGCAACCGAAATGAAAATAGAAAAATCTGCAAATCCTAACCTGCCAACTGATTCGACACCAATCTATAATGCCGGTGTCACTATCCTGGCGCTCTTCACAGGACTACATGATGATTACCACACTCCGGCAGACACTCCGGACAAGATCGATTACGCGGGCCTACTCAAAGTCACTAATTATCTTCAATCACTTACGACGGCAACGGCGAACCGGGAAATGCCACCTGACTATGTGAAGTTCAAAAAGTAACTGTGGTTATTCTTTTCTCACCCTCCAGTAGTATCCGGAATTGCCCCGGGAAATAGAAAATATTTTCTGAACGGTAACTCCTTGCCCTATGATCAGTTTCTTCATTGTATTAATCTGGGTTAATTAGGATCGAATAATAAATGAGCTCTGCCACCCCCGGAAAACCAGTGATTTAGACAATCCTCTGCAAGAGATACGTTGAAAGCTCTGCTATGGGAACCCTCTCCTGTTTCATCGAATCTCTTTCCCTGACCGTGACAGTACCTTCAAGATCGGACCCGTCCTCTCCTAAAGTATCGAAGTCAATGGTCACGCAGAAAGGAGTTCCTATCTCGTCCTGACGACGGTAACGCCGACCCACGGCTCCAGCCTCATCATAGAAAACATTCATAAAAGGAAGGAGCAACTCCTTGACCTCCCTGGCCTTGTCCACAAGCTCTGGCTTATTTTTCAATAATGGAAATATTCCACACTTAACGGGTGCCATTTTCGGATCAAAACGCATCACTGTCCTAGTCTCCTCCTTGCCCTTCTCATTAGTTATGGTCTCCTCGTCAAAGGCCTCACAAATGAGAGCAAGGACAGTCCTGTCACAGCCCGCGCTCGGCTCAACGACGTGCGGAATGAGTTTCTCCTTGGTCTGCTCATCAAAGTATTCGATCGGCTTGCCGCTCGCTTCACCGTGCTTCTTCAGGTCATAATCGGTCCGGTAAGCGACTCCCTCAAGTTCCTGAATCCCGAACGGGAAGTCATACTCAATATCATAAGTCTTGCTTGAGTAATGAGCCCTCTCACCGTCAGGCACGTCAAGCACATGCAGTTTCTCACGCGGTATCCCTATCTCCCCATAGAAATTAAGTCTCTTCTCTAACCACTCATCAGTGAGACGGAGCCCGTCCTCACCACGACAAAAGAACTCGGTCTCCATCTGTTCAAATTCACGGGACCTGAAAGTGAAATTACGCGGATTAATTTCGTTACGAAAAGCTTTTCCGATCTGAGCAATTCCGAACGGGAGCTTCTGTCTGGACGTTTCAAGAATATTCTTGAACTGAACAAAAATCGACTGTGCTGTTTCGGGCCTAAGATACGCAACCGAACTCGCATCACTGGACGCACCGACACTGGTCTGGAACATTAGGTTAAATTCACGGGGCTCCGTCAATAGAGACCCGTTTGCTGGATTGAATCGAGTCGTCGACTCGAGTTCTTCACGTTTCTTCTCAATGAGCTCCAGCTCCTTAGGTGAAATCTTCTTATCAGGCATTCTCTCACCGTAAAACTGACGGGCCGTTTTCTTGGCCGAGTCAGGATCTTTACCTTCAGGAACGAGGACCGCAAATTCGGTGTCAACGGACCAATCAGTCGCCTCATGCTTTGCTCCCGAGTACCAGACAGCAACACCGGACTGCTCAGGGACCTGATCGGCCCTGAGCCTTGCCCTCGAAAGCAGACAATCAGACATCGGGTCAGAGAAACCACCCACATGACCTGAAGCTTTAAGAACGTCTTGATGGGTGAGGATAGATCCATCCATTCCGACAATGTCCTCCCTCTCTGTCACGGTCTTTTTCCACCAGTAATCCTTAAGATTACGCTTCAACTCAGTTCCGAGAGGGCCATAGTCCCAGCAACCGTTCATGCCCCCATACATTTCGGCGGACTGAAATATAAAGCCACGCCGCTTACAAAGGCTGACAATTTTTTCCATTCTTTCGTTGCGATCAGAATCAGAGGCCATCGTTTTTATGATTAGGTTATTTGTTTTTTAAGGGTAATCACGCTCAAAGCATGCTCGGGGTCGTTAGGTTCGGGGAATTGTATGAAAAATCAAGCCCTGCTCGAACGTTCTCTTTATTCAGTGAACCTTGACTTCCGCCCAGCCCAAAGGAATCTTAGTTAAATAATGGCAATCCAATTCAACTATGATTGGGAACCCGCCCACGCCGGCAGGACTTCTTGGATAAAGCCTCTGATGATCATGGCAGTCATCTTCTCTTTCGGCCTGCACTTCGGTCTGTACACCTGGTTCGAAAAGATTGTAATCCCTGCGGACGAGGCACCAACCAAGTCTGCCATAGAAAGTTTAAAAGACTTCAGGGTCAGGGGAATGATTGACGAAACCCCGAAAGAGGAAGAACCAGCGTCACAGGACGAGACCCAGAAAAATTTATTAAATGAAATAAATGCCCAGGAACTTCTAAAGCAGACAGAAGATCCGTACAAAATTCCCGAATCAGGGATCAGACTCAGGCCCGGGGAAGAGGAAAATCCACTCACGGGAATCGATCCCGGGAACAAGGATATCACTTCACTGCTCGAACAGGAGTCAGAGCAAATGCGCAAGGACCTGAAGACCCTAGCCAAAGCCTCCCTCAAGGAAACCCCCATCGCATCACCGGACCAATTAGTCATTGGTCTTGGTGAACAAAAAGATGACCTGATCGATGAAGAGACACTCTTAAAAAACTACAAAGAAACCTTGGCAAAGCTGTCCAATTCCGGTGAAGTGGATGAGGGTCAGTTCAGTGATCTTGACCAATTGTTAGGCAAGGTAGGTCCGATCCTTGATCAGACAAAACCAATACTAATGCCCACTGATCTTCTCTTTGGATATGATGAAGTGGCCCTTCATAAGGGAGCACGAAAGAGCCTCATGAAACTTGGCCTACTCATTCAGAAAAACCCTGGATCAACCTTCATCATTGAAGGACATACGGACAGTACCGGGCCCGAAGAATATAATTTATCCCTAAGCCGTCAAAGAGCACTCTCGGTAAAAGAATGGCTCGTTGATAACTTATCTATTCCAGCTCAGGTATTGCAGGTCCGGGCCTTCGGTGAAACCAAACCTCTAACTAGTCCGAATGGAAATAAGGAGGAACAGTCCCTGAACCGGCGGGTTGAAATCGTCATACTTCCGCCATCAAATTAAAGAAATTAATTCACTTCCTGAAAAAAAAGCTTCTAATTCAGCCTCTCAAGAACCCAGAAGATGAAGATTCCGGAATCAATCAAAAAGGCCATTAGGAGCGGAAATGAATCCGAGCTTCAGGAAATCTGTAACAGCCTCCACCCCGCTGATGCCGCCGCGGCCTTCACTTCTCTCAATGAAAAACAGCAAATCCAGTTCGCTCAGTTCCTCAATACCGATGCCCTGTCCCTCATCACGAGCTTCTTGCCTGCCTCGGAATCCGCTGACCTGATAGCAAGTCTTGAGGAAAAGGATAGGACAGTGATCCTTGAAAGTCTTCCCGATGACGTCGTCACTGACCTCATACAGGAAACGGACGAGGACCAGCAAAAGACCTACGTAGAATTACTTTCAGATGAGAAGAAAGGTGCCGCAGAAACGCTCCTAGGATATCCAGAAGACTCTGCTGGTGGCCGAATGACCACTGCGTACGCGACCCTCCAAGAAAACATGTCCGTGAAGGAAGCGATCGAGACTCTGGAGGAGACCAAGGAAGACGCGGAAATCCTGGCAAGAATATACGTGATCGATGAGAATAAAAGGATCCTTGGAAAAGTCCGACTCAGAGACCTTACCTTTAATGCATGGAGCACTCCTATCAAGGATATCATGGATCATGAGAAACTCGCGATCCGGGCAGAAGAGGACCAGGAGGAAGCTCTTAAGATGATGTTGAAGTATAATATGCTGGCATTACCGGTCATTGACGACATGGATCGACTCCTTGGCATCATTACCCATGATGATGCCCTTGAAATTCAGGAAGAGGAGTCCACGGAGGACCTTGAAATGGCTGCCGCTATCGCGGGTGAAAGGGACGAGGAAGGTTATCTGAAATCCCCGGTTCTCTCGCACTTCAAGCGCCGAGCAGTATGGGTATTCTTTCTGGCAATCGTGGCCATTCTCTCTGGTCTGGTCATCCTCAATTACGAGAGCCTCCTCGAGAACGTTTTCATTCTTGCCGTTTACATGCCCATGATCGTAGCGACTGGCGGCAACACTGGATCACAGGCAGCAACGATGGTCATTCGCGCCATGTCACTGGGCGAATTCACACCCTCCGAATTTTTTCGTGTCGTCTGGAAAGAGCTGCGGATCGGGCTCGCCCTCGGCGCACTACTCGGCGTTCTTATTGCAATTGGAAGCTGGATCCTTATCACAACCTTCATCAACCCCGATACCTTGAAGTCCATCACCGGAGGGCACGACCTAACCGATCTAGTTATCACCGTTGGAATTGCTCTGACCATTCAGGTCTCAGCGTCAACCTTCATCGGCGCAGCCCTACCCATGATGGCTCAGTCCTGTAAACTGGATCCTGCAGTAGTTGCGTCCCCAGCCATTACCACGATTGTCGACGTGCTCGGACTTCTTATATATTTTGGCATCGCCTCAATGATGCTCGCAATATAAACCGGGTTTCTTCTTACTCGTTATCGGCTTCAATTACCTCCTTAAGACGGTCAGCAAGATCAGGCACAGCTGAAAAAGTACGGTTCCAGTTCGGAATCTGTCTTACCTTATAACCTTCAGTAGTGAAGACCCGAATCGCATTATTCAGGGATGCACTGAAAGCTTCTACCGCCTCGGCCTCTTCGTGTCGGTAATACTTAAGACCATTCACTGTAGAATCGTCATGATAGCGTTGGATCAGTTCCTTGGCGATTCGCTCATAAGTTAATCGAAGAGCCTTAAGTGAACCAGAATCCATTACAACCCCCTCTGAAGTAATGCTCGAGAAAAGGCTCAACGCGATCTCTCTTGCCATTTTCATGAGCCCCTTATCGATTGTCGGCTCCGGGTCATCATGCTGGTGCCCTAAGTGCTGATGCTTGTGCTCAAAATTTGATCCCAGATCAACTTGGCATATCCCTTTCACGGTCGTGTTATGATAAACCTCCACCAACATACCAACTTCCAGCCCCCAGTCCCCAGGCATGCCAACTCTCCTGGCAAGATCCGTTGAAATAGAAAATTCCCCAGACAATGGGTAACGGAAATCTTCAAGGTACTCGAGCATCCTGAGGTTTCCATAGACCTTAATGAGAGCCCTCAACAAAGGAATTACAAAGAGTCTTGTAACGCGCCCGTACATCCGGTCACTGACCCGTCCGTAGTAACTCTTGCAGTAATCATATTCGAGCCCAGGATGCGCTGTCGGCATACACAACCTCACAAGCATTTCACGATGATAGGAAAGAATATCAGAGTCATGCATTGCAATAATACCCGCGTTTCCTCTTGCAAGAATAAACCCATAAGCCATCCACACATTGCAACCCTTCCCGGGAATATATTCTGTGATCTGAGCCTCTTTTAATTCATTATAAATCTCGCTCACGCGCGGTCCGTCGTTCCATATAATGAAATGCTTTTGCGGGAGTCTTGAAAAAAATTCCTTAGCCTTCTTAAACTGATCAGAGTCCATTCTGTTCATGGAGATGACCACTTCATTGATAAACTCCACTTTCTCTAAGTGTTCCAGGATGCCGGGAAGGGCAGGCCCCTCCACCTCTGAATAGAGAGCAGGCATAACCAATGTAATTGGTTTATCCCTTGCATACTTCTTGAGCTGTTCCTGCTGATCATTAAAGCTCGGTTCAGCTAACTGATGAAGGGTTGTCACCAACCGGTGCTGGTAAAAGTCAGACACTTACAATGATTTTATAATAAACAAAAATAGATCAGGATATCTTTAGTTATTATTTATTATCGATACCTGGCTCTTTCTCCAAATCAGAATCATCTTCTTCCGGGCTCAAAATTTCATTCTCTATCCCCTTCCTTAAGGTCTTCCCTATAAAGGGTCGTATCAGACCATAAAGAGCATAAATGACAAGAAGAAGAGCAGGCATCCACTGATAATAGTAAATAGTAAGCATCAGAACAATGATCGCTCCGACCACCCATGGAAGAGGTCTCTGAGTCATCCACGTTACTTTTTTAAAGCTCGGATACTTGATTGAACTGATCATCAGATAAGAAAGGAATAGCATCAATAACAAGAAAACAATTCTCAGACGACTGAGATCCTTTTCACTTTCTGCGACCCATAAAACGAACAATGTCAGAGCACTAATAAGACCAGCAGCTGCTGGTATTGGAAAGCCTTTGAAATGACCCGTGGATTCTTCACCATATGTTGCGATGCAATTAAATCTCGCTAACCGCATTCCTCCGCAGACAAGATAAATTGAAGCAACGATGATCGGGAACGGAAAGCTACCCGAAAACTCATTCATGATAACGCTTTGAACGAGCAGAGCTGGGGCAACACCGAAAGAAACGATATCGGCAATAGAATCAAATTCTTTACCGAATGGACTGTCCTGCCCTCCGAGCCTGGCTAATCTCCCGTCAAGAACATCGAAAAGACAACCTGCCAAGATGAACCATATCGCCCTCTCAAAAAGATGCCTGGACGCATCAAGGTCATCGACCCCATCATTAGAAATAGCATTAATAATGCTAATAATGGCTAAAAAACCACAAACAAGGTTACCTGCCGTCATAAGATTCGGCAGAAGATATATTTTTGGTTCGTATTCTTCCTCTTCTTTCACCACTTAATTGCAATCATTTGCACCTTAAGGTATGCGAGTTTTTATTAGCACCCAACTAAATTCGATAATGATGACATCTGATATTTCTGAACAAACAACTATGGGTGAATTACAAGAGCTCGTCCCCGGTTCCAGGAGAGCCCTTTTCACAAAGTATCATATCGGCGGATGCCAAAGTTGTGGGTTCGATGATTCAGAGACAATAGCCGAAGTGTGCCAGAGAAATGGCAATCTTCCGGTGAACGAAATCCTCGATCATCTACGAACAAGCGCTGACCATGATAAGAAAATTCAAATCCAACCAAAGAGTCTTAAATCCGAAATAGAAGACACCAATAATGAAATTCATTTATTAGACATCCGATCGAGGGAGGAATTTGAGGCGACCCGTATCGAAGGGACACGAATCCTTACCGCAGAACTTCAGCAAGAGGCTCTTGGAAAATGGGACAAGAACACGTCAATTGTAATCATTGACCATGTCGGAGACAGGTCATTAGACATTGCCGCATTTTTCATTGGTCACGGAATGAAAAATGTTCTTGCCCTTGCCGGGGGCATTGATGCTTATGCTCAGGAAGTGGACCCGTCAATACCAAGGTACCGTATAGAAATAGAAGCAGACTAAGATGTATTCTTTGTGGAGACTCCTATTTCTTTTATGGCTTTCTGGCCAATCGTACTCAGTACTATGCCTCACGGGTCCGGCCCAAACAAACTGGCCTTCTTGGCGCGGACCAACAGGCAATGGAACGGCTCCTGAAAAATGCAAACCCCCAACAGAATGGTCCGAAGAGAAAAATATTATATGGAAAAAGGCACTGCCTGGCCTGGGCCACTCGACCCCAGTCATTTGGGGTAATAGAATCTTCATCACTTCAGCAATTCCGTTTGGCAAAAAGAAAGAGCCTCCAGTCCCTGACAATGCACCCGGATCTCATGACAATCACCTCGTCTCACAAATGCACCGCTTCATTGTCCTTTGCATGGACCGAATCTCAGGAAAAGTGCTCTGGCAGACCACATGCAAGGAAATCTTCCCTCACGAGGGAGGACATGTGAGTGGGAGCCTCGCATCTGCCTCTCCAGTCACTGACGGCAAGCATGTCATCGCCTACTTTGGTTCTCATGGACTTTACGGGATCGATTGTGAAACAGGCAAAGTAACTTGGAAAAAAGATCTAGGAAAAATGGCAACCAAGCACGGCCATGGCGAAGGGTCCTCCCCAGCACTTCACAATGGCACGGTCATCGTGAATTGGGATCACCAGAAACGATCCGCGCTGTATGCATTTGATATATCTACCGGAAAAGAAAAATGGAAAGTGGATAGGGAAGAAGTCACTTCATGGTCCTCCCCTCTCATTATCGAGCATGAAGGAAAGAATCAGGTCATCGTGAGTGCCTCCAAGCGTGTCAGAGGGTATAATCTAATGAACGGAAAAGTGATCTGGGAATGCGGAGGAATGTCACAGAACGTTGTCGCTTCACCAGTTTCACAAAATGGCATGGTTTATCTCGGATGCAGTTATGACAAAAGAGCCATGATCGCTCTGAACCTGAAAGGTGCCGAAGGGGACATTACCGATTCTGATCATGTCATCTGGAGCACTAATAAAAGGACACCCTATGTGCCTTCACCCCTACTTTACAAAGGAACACTCTATTACCTCAGTCACTATCAGGGAATCCTTTCAGTAACTCATGCCAAATCGGGTGAAGTTAAGGCAGGACCTTACCGCATTGACTCACTGCGGGAAATCTACTCTTCACCAGTAGGAGCAGGAGAACACGTTTATGTAACCTCTAGGGAAGGGACGACAATTGTTATCACTCATGCAGATGAGCCCCAACCCATCGCCTTCAATAAACTTGATGATTCTTTCAGTGCTTCAATCGCAGTGTCCGGGGATCAGTTATTCCTTCGTGGGGAAAATAATCTTTACTGTATTGGAGTAGAAAAATAGGCACGTGAAAAAGAACTGACCTAATAGCAATTGCATTAATTGCTATGACTTTAATCATTGAAGGAACTAGGTGCTTAGCCATTCAGGCAACTGTTCTGGTAGGAATTTTTTTACTTATTGGTTTTTGGTATGGAAAAAAATCCAGGAAATAGAACCTGATAAAACCAAAAAAGTTACATCAAACTTCATTGAGCGGCTCATTAGCGTCACCAAAAGAATCTGGCCTGACATCCATTTTATCCATCATACTCAGGAAAAGACGAGACATCTGACGGTCTTTCTTATCAAGGTAATCGAGATTCTGACCCCCCTTAATCCTACCACCACCACCGCCTATCATGACCACCGGCAACTGATTCGCGTTATGATTACCGGTCAACATACTGGAGCAAAGCATAATCATGCTATTGTCGAGCGCTGTCCTGTCCCCCTCCTGAATCGAATCCAGTTTGCGGGCAATGTAAGCCATCTGTTCTAAAAAGAACTGATTCACCTTGAGCCAATCTTCAGTATCACTGTGCGAAAGCAGGTGATGAATCATATAATCCACACCGAGGTGTGGAAAGCGAAGCGTACCATGGTCATTATTCAGCTTCAGTGTGCAGATACGGGTCGTGTCCGTTTGAAACGCCAAGACCATAATGTCCGACATGAGACGCATATGCTCAACAATGTCCTGAGGATAACCGTCCTTCGGACGCGGTATATTAGGACCAGTAAGCGTTGGTCTCCAACCCTGCAGTTCACCACGCTTGCCTGCACTCTCAATCCTCTTTTCAACTTCTCTCACTGAGTTTAAATACTCATCAAGTTTTTGCTGATCCAGACGACTAATCCCCCTCCTTAGACCCTTCGCATCCTGTAGCACCGCATCAAGTACGCTCTCATCTCCGGCCTGGGCCTTGTTCTTGAAAAGTTGATCAAAGGCGAGGGCCGGATAAACCTCAAGAGGAGTCGGAGTTGTCGGGCTGGACCATGAAATATGAGAACTATAAAGCATTGAATAGTCCTTATGAACTGATGGATTTGCTTTCTCACAACCCAGAACCAGACTTGGCAACTTAGTCCTATGACCGATCTGGTTTGCTACGAACTGATCAACGCTAGTCCCAGATTTAATTCTACCACCAGAGGCCAGAGGAGCCCCTGACAACAAATTACCAGTCTGTGAACTGTGTATATTTCCTTTCAGAGCCTCCACGTTGTAGAGCCCGCGAATGAAAACCATTTTCTCACGAAATTCCTTAATAGGGTCAAGGACCTTACCCAGTTCCATTTCCTTTCCTTGTCCTTTGGCCCACCATTCACGGCTATGATATCCACAACCAGAAAATAAAATTCCCATCCTCGTAGGAGCCTGACTCGCCTGCTTCTTATCGGACTTCACATCGCCCCAGACCCTGAGTGACTCCATCCATGGCAACGCCATCGTAACTCCAAGACCTCGGAGCATTCTTCTCCTCGAACACTGAAACTGCATCTTGTTCATATTCCCCATTTCTTACTCATTTTAAATTACTTATAAATAGAATCAATCAGTGTTTTCAACTAGTCGGCCACGAACTTTCCTGAACTGGTCACTGCTAATCACCGCGTCCACAACCACATTGAAGCGGTACTCATTATCTCTGAGCTGATCCTTCATTTCTTCAATTAAAAGCATATCGGAAAGCTGAACCTCGCGGCCAAGGGCATAACCAAGAAACTTACGGCAGAACTGTTCAAGAAAATCATCTAACCTTTGGCCTACTAGATACTCACGTAAGCCCTTAATACCATTGACTCGAGTCCCGTCAAAGAGTGTTGCCGAGGTATCGCGTTGATTTCTCCTTATCTTTCCTATGGCGTCAAATTGCTCTAAAGTGAAACCATAAGGATCAATTCTTTCATGACACTTAGAACACTCCTTAGCAGAACTGTGCTTCTCAATGACCTGTCTTGCCGTAAGGTTTTCAGGAATTCTTTCAGGAAGGTCTGGGACATTTGCCGGTGGCTTCGGTAACTTCTCTCCGAGGAGCGTTTCATAGATCCAGTTCCCCCGAAGAATGGGACTGGTCCTAGAAGCTCCTGAATTGATAGCCAGAATGGTTGCCATTCCGAGAACCCCTCCCCTGCCCTTTACATGTATGCCGTCGATCCTTCTCCATTCATCGCCACTAATTCCCTCGATCCCGTAATGCTCGGCTAGTGGACCATTCACGAAGGTATGATCTGCGAGGATAATATCTAGAACCGAACCGTTATTCCTAAACATTTCCTCAAAGAATTTCAAAGTTTCACCATACATAGATGAACGCAATGTCTTGAACTGTGGAAATATTTTTTCATTCTTGTCATCATTACGGTCAAAGGCACGAACATGGAACCATTGACACGCAAATTGCTCAGCCATGCGGTTAGTCTTCGGATCCTGAAGCATCCTTGTTGTCTGATTCAATAGCTCTTTGTCCCCTGTCAGAGAACCATCCTTGGCCACCTCTAGGAGTTCATAGTCAGGGCATGAAGACCAGAGAAAATAACTGAGCCTCGTTGCCAGCTCATAAGTATTTACCCTGACTGGATCCTTATCAGGGCCTGAACTTTCCCGGCGATACAAGAAAGCCGGTGACGTCAGGATCCTCGCAATGGTTAGGCGGATAGACTGCTCATGGGATATTTCCCGTTCCCTTAAGTCATTATAAAGTTTCTTCAGATCTGATCTTTCAGACTCTGACAAGAACTTCCTCCAGGCTCTCTCTGCGAAATTAAGGACCTTCTCAAGATGCATCGGCTCATCAGCCACGAGTCTTTTTTTGAACGCTCTTACTTTTTCCATGAGCGGCTCCTTATAGGGTTTCCAAGCAATGACCAGATCTGGTCTGTCCTGAGTGGAAAACTCAACTATTTGCTCATAAGCGACCTCAAGTTTAAATGGTTCCTTAGTCACATAGAGCAATTCATCCCAGAGCCTATCAAGTTGAGCCCTCTCTTCCTTATCTAGCATCAACTCCTGAAGGTGCTCGTCCTCACGAAAGTAAAGGGCCAAGGTCACCACCTCATCGATTGGCACAATTTTTGGATAACACAAAGAGGCAGGAAATAGTTGGCGAAAATCTTCAAGCCCCTTCTTTACTCTTTTTTCAGATTCACTGTTCTCTGCAACGAGAATCGCTCGGGAAGGAAGTATCTGATCAGTTTTCGGAGAACTGGTACCGGCACTAACTTGAACCGACCCCTGATCGGTAAAGCTCGACTCAACTTCTGCTCTAAGAACAACTGTCCTGCCCCTTGCCAGTTCCGCTGGAATACGAATTTCAGTGACCGACGGAGCCTTCACAATGAGATCCGTTGAGGGAACCACTTTGCCCTGAGGATGTTTCCCGAACCGTTCATCAGATTTCACAGAACCGAGTAGCTTTGCTGGATCATCCGGAACGAAAATTTCGTTCATATGCGAAATTAGAAGTTCATCGGGGGATCCTGGATCAGGTTTAATCTTATCCATTGTGAGCTCCTGGATCTTCATTGCTAGCATGAATTTCTTTTCCGGATTCTCCTCATTGATCCACTGGTCAAGCAGTGATCCGGGTGGGACTCGAGCCGAGTTTCCCAAACCTCCATCCATCTCTGCTAGGGGCCCCTTATAAAAATGCCAGACCGAATCATTCCCATGATCGTCCCTGATAGGATTCCCTTCATGAATGCGGGATGAGACCTCAAGGGCCAGATTCCATTTACGTTTTGGCCCGGAAACTTCCGATACAATCATGTTAATATTTGTAAGGTCACAGGAATGATTTCCCTTACTTGGGCCAACGATAATAGAAACTAGCTCACCCTTTCGAACTGCCACACTCATTGGCTTAGATTTATAAAACCCACCTATTCCAAACTCACCCTTGGCAAGGTTGCTATGCTCCCTACTGGTCCGGTGTTGAATCCACCACTCTACACCGTTCCCACATTCCGGATGAGCATCAGCAATTTCTGTTTCAATTGTTACAACCCCATCGATGGGGCTCTTCCAGCCAACCGCTGCAAAAATTGTGGGCGAGGGATGTACCACGACCGAGTGAGGCTTTGATATTCCAGGAATTCTGACCTGATCATCCGATGAATTACCAATGATGTTCGGGGTCTGAGCCGAACCCCATCCCCTGACAAAGTCATAAGTGCCAGTCTTAGGTATCCTATTTTTAAAGAGTCCCTCCACTTTGACAGGACCTCCCGGGCCGATTGAAAGATAATTAAGCCATGACCTTAGTATCAATGCATCCACTCCATGCCTAGCAGCCAACTCATCAG
>Ga0114996_10005575_pt1 | contig 14733 bp, 9 predicted proteins | sample ArcticOcean_MG_C_4_FD_87039 | JGI IMG/M metagenome (GOLD analysis project Ga0114996, IMG submission 87039) | Marine microbial communities from western Arctic Ocean - ArcticOcean_MG_CB4_134 | ecosystem: Environmental > Aquatic > Marine > Oceanic | place: Arctic Ocean: Canada Basin | collected...
AGCAGGAGGAGCCAAAGGACGCCGTAGAGGCGTTTCGCGAGGTGGTTGATTTTGCGCCCAACGAATTGTTGGGCTACGCGAACCTGGGGCTCGCACACCTCCGCATGAACCAGCTGGACTCATCGGAGATCTGGCTGGACAGAGCCCTGGAGATCGCTCCTGACAATTCGGATGTCCACCTTCTAAAGGCTGAATGGCACCAGGCTCGGACCGACTTTGCTAACGCTGTAGCTTCTGCCCGAGAAGCCGTACGGCATGATGCTGACAACACGCTGGCTCGCTACTTTCTCTACAAGGCCTGCAGAGCGCTTCCGTCCGACTCGGATGCTGCCGCCCTTGCAGCATCGACACTCGAAAACCTGCACAGCGATTTTCCGAACAACCTGGTCGTGTCCGTTCAGCATGCACAGCAGTTGGCGCACGAAGAGCGTTTAGGAGAGCTTCGCGCCCTCTTGGATGACCTTGGCGAGACGATTGGGGACGTCAAGCAGGTGGGGCGTTTCGTGGATGCGGCTCGGCAGGCTGTAGATGAAGGAAAAGCCGCCCGGGCCAGACAGAACACGCGGTTCATGGAAAATGTGCTCCGACCATCTTCCCGCTACAAACAAGCCCTTACGGAAATCCAGGCCCCGGTGGCCGGACTGCCTCTGATCCGTTTCAGTGATGCGTTCTATTCCAGGATTCGGGCAGCCGATAGTCGGATCGCCGTGCGTTTTGCAGACCAAGATCAGCTCTTGCCCTCGGATGAAAGCGCTTCCGGCCTGACAGGCTTATCGATGTCTGATGTAAATGGTGACGATCGGGTCGACCTCTTTCTTTTAAAAGGACAGACAGGACAGTTTTACCTGCAGTCGGAGGAGTGGCGATCGGTCGGCTCCGTTGGGGCGGGAACGACATGGGTTCTTGCAGACATCGACAACAACGGTGTCCTTGATGTAGTAACCGTGGGGCCGGACGGGCTTCAGTTTACCATTGGAGACACCTCGGGCGTTTGGAGCGATGTGACCCACGCTTCCGGTATCGATGTAGAAGAGCCTCTATCGGTGGCTGCTATCGACGCGGATAACGAAGGGGACCTGGACCTGGTGGTGGGCACCCGCTCCGGGATCCGCTTCTGGCAGAACGCGTTGGACGGGACGTTCCACGACGTGACCGAGCGGTCCGGGTTGCAAGCTGGTGGTATTGGCATCGCCGAATTGCACCCGGCGGATCTGGATGACGATCTGGATACCGATCTACTCGTCCTCGACTCCGCCGGAACGCTTCAGATCGTCGATAATCTTCGGCAGGGCCGGTTCGCCCCCAAGCCGTCCGGTTTGTCGGGGCGCTTCAAGACCGTATGCGTCCGCGACGTGAACGGAGACGGTCGCCTGGATATCGCCGGGATTTCGACTGCTGGGGAAGTGGCCATCTCCTTGGGTACATCGGAGGGATTCATGCCTGCGCCAGGGCCGGTTGATGTGAAGTTCAGCGCTTCAGGAATCGTCCCCCTCGACGCCGATAACGATGGACGGATGGACCTCCTGGTCTTTGGAGATGATGCTTCCACACTCCTTCGGAACAGGGGAGATGGAACATGGGGCACCCTTCCGATCGAAGGTGAATCGGGATTGAAGTCGGCGGCGGTAGGAGATCTGGACGGAGACGGCGACCTGGACATCGCGGCAGTTGGGATGGACGGGGCGTTGAGGGCTTGGGAAAATAAAGGTGGAAACACCAATCACTGGCTCCGCGTTCGGCTCAAAGGTTTACGTACAGGCACCAAGAACAACCTGTACGGCGTGGGGAGTAAGCTTGAGATCAAAGCGGGTGTCCATTACCAAATGCAATACGTAGATGGGCCGGTCACCCACTTCGGGCTCGGGAAAAAGTCGACGGCCGATGTGGTGCGGGTGACATGGAGCAACGGTGTGCCTCAGAACCGGTTCCGCACGGCGGCAGATCAGACATTCATGGAGCCTCAAATCCTGAAAGGGTCGTGCCCCTATCTGTACGCCTGGGATGGAGAGCGCTTCACATTTGTTACAGATCTTTTGGGAGCAGCCCCTCTTGGCCTTCAGTTGGCCGATGGGGTGATTGCGCCGGATGACCCAAGGGAACTGATGACGATCCCCCGAGACCGAATCGCACTGAAGGACGGAGGCTACGAATTTCGATTTACGGAGGAGTTGTGGGAAGTCATCTACCTGGATGAAACGGCTCTCTGGGTGGTGGACCATCCCGACGGAGTGGAGGTCTTTACCGATCAGCGGTTTACGCCTCCGCCGTACGACCAGCCTCTGCCGATCTTCACAACCGGGCGACTGGCGCCCACGAAGGTGGTGGATACAGATGGGCAGAACGTTACTGAGAGGCTTCAGGACTTCGACCACCGGTATCCGGAGCGGTTGACGCCAACGGCCTATCAGGGACGCGTTGCTCCACACACGATTACGATGAATTTCGGAGACATTGATGGTCTGGACCATCCGGTTCTGATCCTGAAGGCGTGGATCTTCTGGACGGACACAAGCATCAATGTCGCGATGTCTCAGCGCCGGGATATGCCACCGCAGCTTCCTCAGATGGAGGTGTGGCAGGAGGGGGAATGGAAGGTCATTGACAGGCCGATTGGCCTGCCGACGGGCAAGGACAAGTGGGTGGTTCTGCCAATCCCCGAGCTGGATCGAAAAGACGCCCGCGTGCGGATATCGACGAACTTCCAGATCTACTGGGACCAGGCCTTTCTGGCAGACCGCTTGGCTGAAGCCCCGCACCGAATCTCCATTTTATCGCCGGCGAAGGCGGATCTGCGATACGGCGGCTATTCCGAGATGTATCGTCCTTCCGAAGATGGTCCTCACCTGTATGACTACTCCCGCAAGGTGGCGATGCCTCTCTGGATGGATGTGGAGGGGCTTGTGACACGCTACGGAGACGTTACTGACCTGCTGACGGCAACCGATGATCGGCACGTTGTGTTCGTGGGTGGAGATGAAGTGGCTATTCGATTCGATGCGTCCGATTTGCCTCCTCTCCCTGACGGATGGGTGAGAGATGTCCTGTTTCTCAGCGACGGATGGGACAAGGACTTCGACAGAAATACGGTTACGGGGACAACGATCGGCCCCCTTCCTTTCCACGCGATGTCGGCCTATCCTTACGGCGATGACGAGGCCTATCCAACAACGGCGAAGCACAGGGAGTACGTAGAAACGTTCCAGACCCGGAAGGTGGGCCCTGGGCCCTATCTGAGCTACGTGAGGCGATGGCGAAAGGGAATGGAGGTGGATCTCCCGTGGGCCCGAGCAATGGAAAGCCAGCAGTCGCGGACCGAAAACGAAGGGAGATCGAGGTGAGTTTTCGATCCGCGGGTTTTGACAAGGCTGTCTTAGCGGGGACCGAATGATCGATTACCGTACATTGACGACGACGGGCTCTGTTAGAGCTACCGCCTACACGATGAGCAACAAGATCGTGACGGTGGAACGGAGAACACACGTTGTATGGCTGGACCGGAAGAACCGCGTGTGGATCCGGACCATGGATCACGACGCCGGGCCGAGAGATCCGGTGTGTGTGGGACAGGGTATCACCCGCAACGATGGAGCCGCTCTCTGCGTAGATTCAACCGAAAGGCTGCACATGGTGCACGGCCGGGGAGCTGGAGGCCCCGTCCATAAGGTTAGCGTGGAGCCGAACAAGACAGATGCCTGGGAAGACGCCGTGCCGGTTGGGTCCACACCGGGTATTTGCCCCAGTCTGGTATGCGATTCAGACGACACGCTCCATCTGGCGTATCAGAGTCATGCAGGGGATGAGTCGAGCCGCTCAGTTTGCTACAGGAGCAAGAAGGCGGGCGAGGCCTGGACGGAGGCGAAGACCATCGTAGGATCGGAACAGGTCAGAGGGTTCGGCCACTTTGAAAATGCGCTGCACCTGGATGTTAACGACTGTCTTTGGATGGTTTTCCACCTGTTCGGAATTGGGGGCGACGCGCGCGGGATGGGTTTCGGCCTCATTCGATCCACCGATTCGGGCAATACCTGGGAAGATCTGTTTGGTTCGACTCTGACGCTTCCGATTACGCATGAGTCGAGCATAGTTAGAATGGATTCGTCCACTTCCGACGTCGTGGTAGGCAATCTGGCAACGGACAGCAAGAGCGTACCTTACTTTGCTCTGAGTCGGCGTGATGGCGGTTGTCAGGAGACCTTCCTCTATCGTTGGGCAGATGGAGAGTGGCGTTCGACGCTTCTTCTGCCGCCGGTGGAAGAGGTGATGGGGCCTTGTGCGATGCTGGCTCCCTGGGCGTTGAGTATCAGCGACACCAACCAGCTCTACCTGGCAGGCGTCGTCGGCCGCCCGGACGCCGACTGGAGTGACGCCAGCAATGAAGTGATTCTGCTGACGTCCCGAGATCGGGGACAGAGCTTCCGCGTGCATCGGGTCTCTCCTGGAACGCCCGGCGTCCCCAGCTGGCTGCCGAGCCTGGAGCGCCACACCGGGCACAACCCGGTGACGGTACCGCATCTGATGTACACCCACGGATTCGATGAGATGGGCAGCGAGCCGGGTATCGACACCGATGTTCGGTTCGTCTCGCTCCAGCGAATTGCCGAAGGGGAAGATGAGTTGGTCAAGGATGCTTTCTCCGGAGTATTGATGTTGTCGGGACTCACCTACCCAGCTGAGATTCAGAATGAGATTTGGAGTTGGGTGGAAGGCAACCAGGGCACCTATCGACGCCTTCGCGAGATGGAGATCGGATACGATGTGGAGCCTTGTCTCGACTTTATTCCGGGAGGGCGTCGGGCAGATCCCGCTGCGAAGGAAGAAACGAAACCGTTCAAATGGGGCCCACGGCAGGCCGATAGGCCTGGATCGGACGAGGACCTGGCGTTCCAACCGGTCTCGGTTCTTTCGGAACTGATCCGGACTAAAGAGATCTCGCCAGTCGAGTTGACGCGTCTCTATCTGAACCGGTGCAGCACCTACGGAGCAAAGTTGGCCTGTGTCGTCACCCTTACCGACGAACTCGCCATGCGGCAGGCCCGCAAGGCGGAGGACGAGATCGCAGCAGGCAACTACCGGGGGCCACTACATGGTATCCCCTGGGGGGCCAAGGACCTTCTGGCCGCTAAGGGATACCCCACCACATGGGGGGCGACACCATTCAAGGAGCAGGTGCTTCAGAAAGACGCAGAGGTCGTTCGAAGACTGGGCCATGCCGGGGCGGTGCTGGTAGCGAAGCTCTCTATGGGCGCGTTGGCGATGGGACCCAACTGGTTCGGTGGGACCACGCTGAACCCCTGGAACATCAAAGAAGACAGCAGCGGCTCCTCCGCCGGCCCCGGATCAGCCACGGCCGCCGGGATGGTAGGCTTCAGCATTGGTACAGAGACGCAGGGGTCTATTGTGGGGCCCAGCCACAAGTGCGGTCTGGCAGGCCTGCGCCCGACATACGGCCGCGTTCCTCGTACAGGCGGGATGGTGCTGAGCTGGACGATGGACAAGATCGGGCCGATGTGCCGGGAAGTGGAAGACTGCGCTGCGGTGCTCAGCGCTATTTACGGGCCGGACGGCGTGGATACATCGGTTGCTGACGTGCCGTTCGAATGGCTGGCTGATCGAGATGTTTCCGGCTTTAGAGTGGGCTACCTGGAGGATGAATTTGACGGGATGACTGGGGAAGATGCCGACCTGTATCAGGGGGTACTGGAGGTGCTGCGCGGCCTGGGGATGGAGCCCAAGCCAGTGCACCTCCCGAAGTTTCCCTACGGCGCTGTGGGTACGGTGCTCACTGTGGAAGCCGCCGCGATGTTCGACGACATCACCCGCAGCGGGGAGATCGATCTGACGGCAGAGTATGATCAGAGTCGATGGCCCAAGATGCTCCGAGTAGCCCGAACAGTGCCCGCGGTGGAATATCTTCGGGCCCAGCGCATTCGAAGGATGCTGACGCGTGAGATCGAAGATTGGATGCAAGACTGGGATGTCGTCCTGGGAGCCGTGTTCAGCGGCAGCAATGGAAGTGCTATGAATTTGAGCGGTCACCCGTGCATTACGGTACCCTGTGGTTTTGTGGATGGGATGCCCAGGGGGATCAACTTTCTGGGCCGGCTCTATGACGAAGCGACGATTCTGGCAGCGGGAAGGGCGTACGAACAGGCAACGGAGTGGCATCGACGGCATCCGGATATGAGCAAGGTACAGTAATTAGTGATCAGTAAGGCAGAGGCAGAACCTTCCTTCGCCCTGCGGGCTACGGCGGGCAGGCGGCAGGCAAGCGCAACCGACACCAATTTGGGGCGCTGATGACTTGCACGGGATTTATCGACAAGGGAGTGTGCCCTGTGGATGCGCTTGGGTTTCTTAGAAGAAGAGCGGCGGTGTGGAGCGTCGCGTCCGTGGCGTTGGGCCTGGTGGTTGTGCTGGTAGTGACAGCAGCGTGGAGCGCGACGTCGGTGGACCCGGGGCAGGCTGATTTCGACGCAAGTGGACGCGTCGATTTCGACGATTTCCTTACCTTCGCCTCCACCTTCGGCAAGTCGACTGGTGACGCAGGCGTAGACATTCGCGCCGATTTGGATGGGTCCGGGAAAATTGATTTCTCGGACTTCCTGCTGTTTGCGGCAGTCTTCGGGAAGACGACACTCGTGTCTGGGGAAGACGGGCGCTACCAGGATCGCTTTGTGTTCGTATCCCTGAGCCTGCTGTCGGATGATCATGTGGAGGAGATCCGTGCAATTCTGGACACGGCGGCGGCCAATGGGCTTAACGGAATGGTGCTCTCGGCGGGGTGGGACCAGGCCGATCTGAGGCCGCAGGCCTTCTGGGACCGGCTGGCAACGGTGAAGGAGAAGGCGGACGTCCTGGGTATTGAGATTATTCCACTCGGATTCTCCGCCGGTTATGGTGGGGGCGTATTGGCACACAACCCTCATCTGGCCGCAGGACTTCTATCACGGGACGCTTACTACGAGGTCGAAGGCCTAACGGGGCGATTCGTTCCGGATACCGAGGTCGGACTTATGAACGGAAGTTTCGATCAGTTCCAGGGAAATACGGCGGCAGGATTCGACTTTCACGATAAGCCGGGCGAAATCAGTTTTGTTGACAACGCCATCTTCCACAGCGGCCCATCGTCGATCCGGTTCGAGCAGGTGGGGGTTCACAATCCTGAACATGGCCACGCCCGAATCATGCAGACGATGCAGTTGAAGCCGAACCGACAGTACAAGGTCTCGCTGTGGGTGAAGACCCAGGACCTCGAGCCGGTGGGCGGGTTCCGCTTCCTGATACTGAGTGACGACCGGTCACTGGCTCCCGTAAATCCCCATGGAGTCACTTCCACAATGGACTGGACGGAGATGACTTTCTCCTTCAATTCGTTGGACCGGGAAGAAGCACGCCTGTACGTGGGGCAGTGGGGCGGCAAGACGGGAACTGTGTGGATCGATGATATGGAGGTTGTGGAACTTGGACCGGTGAACGTCCTGAAACGTGCCGGCACCCCCCTGTCTGTCACCGGCGTTGTGAGCGGCATAACGTTCACGGAAGGGGTCGACTACGAGGTGTTCGAAGACGCCCAGATGTCGCTCTACAGCATCGACCACGCGGCGCCTGAACTCTCGGTAATACGTGACAGTCGGCTGGATGGATTCAACGAGGACGTCCGGATCACGTTCTATCATCCGGTGCGGATCAATACGTGGCAGGTTTCGGCGTGTATGTCAGAGCCGGAGATTTACGAGATCTGGCGAAATCAAGTCCGGTTGATTGAAGCGAACCTGGGACCGGACAGGTACTTCCTCAGCCAGGATGAGATCCGAGCGGGCGGATCGTGTGTGGCCTGCAAGAGTCGCAGTATTTCAATGGGCGAAATCCTGGGAGACTGCATCACGCAGCAAGTGGCCCTCATTCGTGAATCGACGCCCGACGCCCAGGTGTACGTCTGGTCCGACATGCTCGATCCAAATCACAACGCTCACGGCGACTACTATATGGTTGAAGGGGACTACGGCGGTTCCTGGAACCACGTGCCGAAGGATCTGGTGATCGCCACATGGTATCATGCAGAGCGGGACAACAGCCTTCCCTTCTTCTCGAACCTGGGATTCAGCACGCTGGCCGGCGCCTACTACGATGGGGATGATCTGTCGAATATCCAGGATTGGATGACGTCGATGGAGGGGATCGCGGGGGGGCGGGGGATCATGTACACGACGTGGCAGAACAAGTATGAACTGCTGGGGGCGTTTGGGAGGTTGGTAGGGGAGTGAGAAGGGAGAAGAAGAAATAAGTGGTCAGTTGTCAGACAGGCAAAACCGGATAATCGCTCCAGGATAATCGCTCCAGATGGTAAAGGGTGAACGTGACTGAACCTCGAAGGGGCGAGGTCAGGAGCCGAATTGCTCGTCGCGCCAGGAGTACTCGGGCGACCAGCCGATCAGTTCCCTGACGTTGCGGTTGGACAGCGGCGTGGCGAAGCCCTCCAGAGGCTCGCGAATCGGGACGTTGGGATAGACCTGGGCGATGGCGTCCATGGTCGGTACATCGATCATGATGTCGTCGGCGTTCAGGAAGAAGCGGTGGTGCCCCGTCCAGCCGGTGGACTCGATCGACAGTACACACGCCCGCGCCGCATCCTTGATGTGCACGTAGGTCCAGAAGCCCTGGCAGCGCTCCCATACGTCGGTGATGGGGCTGGCGTTAAGCTGACGGAAGCGGGCGTCGTTCCAGAGGCCGTTCAGCCGCATGCTGGCAATCGACATCCAGGGGTTGCGTCGGGCGAAGGCCTGTCCTACTTCCTCTCCCAGCCACTTGGCCACCGAGTAGGCCTCTTCCGATCGGGTGTAGCAGTGCTCATCGAGGGGGAAGTACTCCGGGGGCTTGACCTCCCGTGGCTCCCAGCGGGCGGCGGTTCCCATGGCGCCGATCGAGTTGTAGGAGGAGCCGAGGACGACGGGGCGGATCTGCAGTTGTTCGGCGGCGCGGCACACGTTCCACATGGAAATGACGTTGGTGGCGAACACATCCTCTTCCGTGTAGTTGGCGTTGCTGGGGCGCGCGGCCACGGCGATGACGGCATCGCAGCCGCCCATGGCGGAGATCACCTGCCCGTAGTTGGTGATGTCGACCTCCAGGAACCGCGGGGTGCGCGGCCACTCCTTGCGCATCTCTTCGAAGGCCGCCTCCCGCCCTCGGCCGCCGCCGATTCGGACGAGATCGGCGTTAACGATGCTGTGTCCGCGGCGGTAGAGCTCGGTGATGATGTGATGTCCGAGGCTGCCCGAACCTCCGGTGACGAGAACCTGCATCGGTCGGTCTCCTGTCTTCTTGTTCTTTCGCGGTGGGAGGCGGTTCAGCTCTTGGAAAGTGGAGATCACCCCGTCGGCCGCCATTCACGTACGAGATGTCCTTCGACTAACAGAATAAAGCGCCTGCCGGGAGATATGCAATGAAAAGTGTCATCTTCATCGGAACTGCTCTGCTGGGAATCCTTGGGACGCAGGCTGCTGCGGGCAAACTTCCCGGGCCGGACAGGACGGCCGGCCCGATCGACATCATGTTCTTCGTTGATTCGACGCGAGTCAATGAGGTGGATCTAGATCAGACGAACACCTACGGCCTGTCGATGACGGTACCCTGGGAAGAAGGGGGTTCGCTATTCATTAACTTTCCTGAGCACCTGGAATACAACCCTCAGGGCAACACGATCCTCAGACATCACGACGAGCGACCAGTGCCGTGGATCATTTCTCCAGATGGCCGGCAAGCCTCGTACCGAGTGGAGAGCGCTGCGGAGCCAGGCGTTATCGTTGAAGCGTTCGCAAGGACCGCGCGCGAAGAGGAGTACCCCACCGGGACGAAAGGTGTCTATCTGGCGATGCGAATTACGAATGGATCCAACATAGTCTTACCGGTCGTGCGGCCGCTGCTCTGCATGCAGTACCGGAAAATCGAGGGCTTTCCGAAGTGGATCGACAACTTCAATCACAACTACGTGTCGATCGGTGGGCGGCTGACGGCCCTATCCGATCTGGTAACGGAAAAGGCCGACGCCTCTTTCAAGGGAGCAGTGGTCGCCGGGTGCCCGCAGAGGGATACGAGAGCTGAACGGAGCGGCGGACTGATCAGCCAGGATATGGACCTTGCGGCTTCGGTGGTGACGTCGATGGACGACACGCGCAAGATCATCATCTGGTGGACGCCCGGGAAGAGTATGATTGCTAACGCGAATATTCCGTGTATCCATGCCGATCCTTACTTCGGGTCGCTGCAGCCGGGTGAGTCCGGCTTTGCAGAAGGGCTGGTCTTGTTCACGGAAGGGGACGTGGAGGCGGTGGTGGGGGAGTTGAGGCTGAGGGATTTGAAGGGATTCAAAAACTAGACCAACGTAGGCGCAGAAATGAGTTGGGAGAGGCAGAGCCAGAAGGTCGCCGAGTGAGAGTCGGCGGCCTTTTTCTGTTCACAAGAGTGGGATGTTTTGCGTTTTCTCTTGATATCTACGAAGACTATAGGCATGATACTAATCAGATAGTAGGAAGGAGGCCCGAATGGCTAAATCGAAGCGGTTGGCTCAGGCTGAATGGGAAATCATGGACTGCATCTGGCAGTTCGAAGAGGCGGTTCCCATTCGATCGGTGGTGGATCGACTCTATCCGAACGGTGAGAAAGCCTATACCACCGTGCAGACGGTGATGAACATCCTGGTGGAGAAGGGGTTCCTTAGGCGTCGGAAACTCGGGGCCCTGAACCTCTACTCATCCCTCGTCAGCCGGCGGGAAGTGGTGGAGGCGGAGACGGAATCGCTGGTATCCCGGGTCTTTAAGGGGTCCTTCGGCACCCTGGCGACGTACCTCGTCGACTCGGCAGACCTGTCTGATGAAGAGATCGAGGAGATTAAGAAGCTGATTGCCGCTCGGGAACAGCAGCCCGGGAAAGGAGGCTCCTGATGGCCGGTGTTCATGCATTCTCCCAGGCGTGGCTGGACCTGTTCGCACTACACGCGGTCGAGTGTTCGGCTTTCATTCTGCTCGTGTGGGGGATCGACCGGGTTCTGGATCCCAGGACCGAAGTCAGGTACGGATTGTGGTCGATCGTGCTTGCCAAGGTGTTCATACCTCCATTCGTGACGCTTCCGGGTATGGTTGGGTCGATGGGCGTCAGCCCGTTTGGCCTGCTTCCGACAGCCGTATCCACAGCGCCAGCCAACAACGGAGTTGTGGTTGCACAGGGAATGCTGCCTGTCGTCCTTCTGGGGCTCTGGTCGGCGTCGACGGTTCTCCTGCTGGCCCTGATTCTGCGGCGAAATCTGAAGCTCACGCGGATTCTTTCAGAGGCGGCTCCTGTTATGCTCCCGCTGCACCTCCATCCCATTGGTTTTGACGCGATCGCCGGGCGTGTTTTCTCGCTCCGGTCGGCGCAGAGTCCCATCCTATTCGGGCTTCGCCAGCCTCGACTGATTCTTCCGGACGGCTGGGATACGTGGCCTGAAGCACACCTGCGCGGGATCCTGAATCATGAGATGGCTCATCTGCAAAGGGGGGATCGGTGGGCGCTGGCGGCTCAGAACGTCGCCCTTGTCCTGTTCGGGTACAACCCTCTGATCTGGCTTATCCATTCACGTCTGAACCATCTGCGCGAACTGCTCTGCGACGAATCGGCGGTTCGAAACGGTGGCATCGATCCGGCTGACTACGGGAAGCTGCTGCTGGGATTCTTGGAACGGGAACGTTCCCACGGATCACGCCTGCTCTCAGGAACGGCGTTCGTGGAGCAGGACAGTTCGATCATCGGACGGTTTCGACGTGTACTCGCATACGAGGAGGAGACTATGGGACAACGACCGAAGTGGCAGACCGCGTTGATCATTTTCGCAGCCATTCTCGTACTGCCCTTTTCCTGCGGAAGGCAGGATGGAACGGACCCGGCAGGGATCTCTGCCAGCAAAGCGGGAAAGGATGGGATTGTTCAGTTCTTCGAATTGGAGAAAGTGCCGGTTCAGACGAAGATGGCGCCGCCCAGATACCCTGCGGAAGCGCGTGTTGCCGGGATCGAGGGTGCTGTCTTTGTGCAGTACGACGTGACCCGTGAGGGGGTGGTGGAGAACGTAACGGTCCTGAAGGGGCCTGAAGAATTACAGGGCGCCGCTATTCGCACAGTCGAGCAGTGGCGGTATGAGCCTGGATACAAAGACGGAGGTCCGGTTCGTGTCCGGATGACGGCGCCGATCAGGTTCAGCCTGGGAGGAGACCGGACGGCCCAGGTTGACCCTGCTTCAGGCCGCGACCATTCACGTGAGCTTCCATCGGGAGACGTTCCGCGTATCGATTGGATTCCAGGAGACGAATCTCTGTTGGTAAAGCTGATCAAGACCGTGCCTGCTGACTATCCTCGTCTCGCCCTAAAGGCGAAGCTCGAAGGGGTCGTCGTCGTCTCTGTGGACGTTGGTGCCGACGGGAAGGTTACCGATGCAGAAGCTCTGGACGGGCATGAGATTTTTAGACAAACGGCTGTGGATGCAGCAAAACAGTACGTGTTTGCTCCTCCGACAAAGTATGGAGAGCCCGCGCCATTGACACTTCGCATTCCGATTCGGTTCGAGCTGAGTAAGTAACACCTGCGTGGGACCGAAGCGCTTTGGTCAGGAAGCGGAAGGGCCGTCGACGCGAGTCGGCGGCCCTTCTTAATGTAGCGCTGGAACGTGCCTGCTATGGATTCCGCGTTTGTACTTCAGGCTTCTCCCTGCCCAAAGAGACGAGGGTCGAACTGGAACGCCTCGGGGACGCCTATCTGAAGCTTCTGGAAATCTGGATGGAGGGGGTTGAGGAGGTAGTTGGCTTCCAGGGGGATAACGGCACTGGGCACGGCGAGTACGGCGGAAAGATTATTGGCCGCCCAGCTCGATCCGATGTCGCGTGTTCCGGCGACCGTAACAGGCGCGTTCCAGTCTGAAGGAAGATCTTCCACCGGCAGCTGCAGGATGAGCGAGTCGTGGAAGGTTACGGGGATAGAGATGAAGTTTCGGAGCTGTTCGGGGGCGTGGAGGTTGGCGAGGAGTTCAAGGGCGGCAAGCGAGACGGAACCGGCGGTGTAGACCATGGGTATACCCCGATGGTTCCACCGACCGCCGTACTTCTGGGCGCCTTCGCCGCTGAATGCTGCATCTACCCATCTGGCCTGAACGAGCCGCCAGGCCCGGATGGTCATGTGAAAATACCGTGCTCGATGCGCCCCAGGAGGTCGTGGACTTCGGCGGCTCCAGGTTCGGTATCGGCGTGGTGAAGGGGGACCTGGTAGCCGAGGCCCTTGACCGGTTTCAGCAGCCAGTCGGAGGCGTCGGTTTCGGTTCCAAGGACGGCGACGGCATGGTCGAAGAGAGCGGCGATCCGAAAGATGCGTTCGGATTCGGAGATGTCGAAGCGGCCCTGCTCCTTGCGCCGGTTGAGGGTGCGCACTGGGATGTGGACGACTTCGGCAAGCTGCTTGGCCGGGACCCCGAGGGCCTTCTGGAGCTTCAGGAAGGTGGGAAAGGGGAAGCCGTCTCGAATGCGCTTGAGGAGTTTTGGGCCATCTGCTTCCGAGAATCCGATGGAGCTTCCATAGGAAGGGGCGGTGTAGGCCGCCGCCGATTCCTCTACCTTGAGCGGCATGAGCCCGGCGGGGCCAAAGGTGTATGCCCTGGGGTTATCTGACATTTCAGGATCCTCATCTATGGGACAAGGTGGCCTTATTGCCATTTAGTATATGCCATATGGCCTTTACTGTCAACCTGCCATTCCTCGAATCGATTCTGAAGATCAGGCCCCGGCCCGGCTGAAGATGTAGAAGTAGTGATGGTCTAGGAGCGGGATGGGGTCTGACGACCGGAAGCCGGCCTTCTTGATGGCAGCGATCAGTTTCTCGGGGTCCAGGCGATGGTCGAGCGGAGGGCCGACTTCGGTTTCCCGGTAGGCCCAGTCTACGACAGCGATCCGGCCGCCAGGCTTTGTAATCCGGGCGCACTCCGCGATGCCTTCGTCGATATCGTCGTACTCGTGCGTGATACTCGAGAGGAATACGAGGTCAACCGTATCATCGGGCAGCGTTGTAGCGACAGGTCCGGATTTTACGAACGTGATACTCTTGACGCCCTGTTCCTCTGCGCGTTCCTGAACCGTGTCCAGCATTTCCTGCTGGAGGTCGACGGCGTATACCATTCCGCTGGCACCGACGAGGGGGGCGATTCTGAACGCAAAGTAACCGGTGCCGGCTCCGATATCGGCGACGGCCATTCCGGGTTCAAGGCCGAGGGTGGCGACGACGTCGTCAGGTTTCTGCCAGGCGGCGCGCTCTGGGCGGTCGAGGCGGTCTTTTCGTTCGGGATTGAAGAGTTTGCTCATGTTGTCCTCTGGTGAATGCGATTGTTCAGTGGGTGATAAGCGAGGGCGCTGCCGCCTGCATACGACCGGCCTCGATGGGCATGAATCGCTGCTTCCAGACATTCCCCGGTCCACCTGGTTGGCCATCCCCGTCGTGGAATCCTAAGAAGGGAATATCGGCGCCCGATGGGGACGTGAATAGAGCATTTAAGGCGACGTCGGCGAACGGGTTTGTTAACTCTTTGGGATGCTGCAGCGAAACTTCAAACAAACTGTACAGCGGAATCGAGTCTGGCAAGGATGGGCCTCGGAAAGAGAGACTGAGGGGTGAGATAGTCAGGGGAACAGAATACAGAATACAGAATACAGAAGTTAGAAGACAGCG
>Ga0114996_10005577_pt1 | contig 14728 bp, 14 predicted proteins | sample ArcticOcean_MG_C_4_FD_87039 | JGI IMG/M metagenome (GOLD analysis project Ga0114996, IMG submission 87039) | Marine microbial communities from western Arctic Ocean - ArcticOcean_MG_CB4_134 | ecosystem: Environmental > Aquatic > Marine > Oceanic | place: Arctic Ocean: Canada Basin | collected...
CATAGATGAACCCGAGCCGCGGGATGGCGGGGGCAGCCACCGTCTGGGCGAGGGGCGTCATTGCGGGCACCATCGAGTCGAGGAACGGCAGAGCAACCATGGCCCCCATACCGCGGAGCGCCTCCCGACGCGACAACGCCCTCTTGGTGACGAAATTCATGACTCGGATCTCCTGTTCAGGAACGGATAGCTGTTCACGATGCCGACGATGATGGACTGCATGCCGTAACCGCCTGACGCCGCCTCGCGGACGATGCGGCGAACCGCCGGCATATCGTAGTAGTCGAGGCCCCGGCCCAGCGCGTAGGTCATCAGCTTTTCGGTGACGGTGCCGACGAACCGCTCCGGGTGCTCGACTAATGCGGCCCGGAGCCCCACGGCGCCGTCGAACGCGGTGCCGTCAGGGAGCGCCCCGGAGGTGTCGAGGCCGTTGAAATATTCGTCGACCACCCGGGACCGGCCGATGGCGTCGAAGCCCTCGAGGGCGAACCCGGCCGGGTCGATCATCGAGTGGCAGGCCGCGCAGGCCGGATTGTCCCGGTGGGCCGACATGCGCTCGCGCATCGTCCCCACCCTGAGCTGGGTCTGCCTGTCGTCGAGCGCCGGGATGTTCGGCGGCGGATCGGGCGGCGGCGTCCCGAGGATGTTGTCCAGGATCCACTTGCCGCGCAGCACCGGCGACGTCCGGATCGCATGCGAGGTCAAGGTCAGGATGCTGCCGTGTCCCAGCAGCCCCCCACGGGGGCTGTCTAGCGGTAACGTCACCCGCCGGAAGTGGGCGCCCTGGACATTGGGGATGCCGTAGTGCCCGGCCAGGCGTCCGTTCAGATAGGTGTAGTCGGCGGTCAGCAGCTCGAGGACGCCGCGGTCCTCCCGCACCACGTGGTCGAAGAACAGCTCCGTCTCGGTGATCATCGCCTGACGTAGCCTCTCGTCGAACGCGACCGAGTAGGGAGCACCCGGCCGCACCAGGGTCGCGAGGTTCCTCAGCTGCAGCCACTGGCCGCTAAAGTTGGTGGTCAGCTCCTTCGAGCGAGGATCGGCGATCATCCTCCGTACCTGCCGCTCAAGCTCTGCCGGCTGGCTGAGCGCTCCTCGCTCGGCCACATCAAGCAGCTCGTCGTCCGGGATGCTGCTCCAAAGGAAGAACGACAGGCGGGAGGCCAGCTCGAGGTCAGTCACCGCGTAGGGAGCGTCGGGCGCGACGCCTGACGGGTCCGCCTCGATCCGGACCAGGAACTCCGGGCTGACGAGCAACCGCCGCAGCGCCAGCTCGATCCCCCCCTCGAAGCCGCCGTTGTCGGCCCGGCCCATCTCGTAGAACTCGAGCAGGACCTCGATGTCGGCTGATGTGACCGGCCGACGATAGGCCAGCCGGGCCAAACCGGACAGGATCGTGCGGGCGCATCCCGGCTCCTCGGAGACCGTCGCTGGTCGGCAGACGAAGACCCTACTGCGGCTCGGCGTACTGCCTGGACCCCGAGCGTCGTACGGACCGGCGATGGTGAGGCTAGTGACGAACGGCATCGAGCCGCCCGGCCCGCCGGAGTTGCCCGACGTGCGCGGATTCTGGAAGCGTTCCCGGACCTGCTCGACGAGCACCGGCGGATTGCGATAGAACGCCACCCCGATGTCCCGGGGTCCGGCCGCAATAGGCACCCTCAGCTCGATGGTGGAACCGGGCTCCTGACTGGACAGGTCGACCGGCTCGCCATCGACCGTCACCTCGAGCCGGTGCTCCTCCCGCGACCCGCGGCTCAGCTGGATACTCAGGTCGTAGTCGGCATCGAGCGGAAACTGGTAGGACACCAGCATCCCGCCACGCGTGCCGAACGGCAGCCCGGCGGCCCGGTCGTGCTGCTGCTCGTCCTGAGCGGCCCGGTACGTCTCCGAGAACGGCACCGGCGGTGGGCTTCCCACCGCGAGCCGGCTGATGACGCGGCTGGCGTCCAGATACCGCTCCAGCAACGACTGTGACATCCGCAGCACGCCGCCGATGTTGTCGAACCCGTAGCTGGCGTCGTCCGCCGGAAGGAAGTCGACGACGTCGATCTCGAGCGCCAGCAGGTCGCGGATGGCGTTGCGATACTCGGCCCGGTTCAACCGGTGGAACGTCGCCGTCCGTCCCGGGTCCGGCCGGGCCGCAGCGGCCCCATCGAGCTCAGTCTCGAGCCAGGCCCTGAACTGGTCGAGCCTCGCCTCGTCGGGCCGCGGCAGCCCGGCGGGCGGCATCAGCCCGGCCCGCAGCTTGCGCACGACCGGCTCCCAGTGGGGGGCGTCGGCAGCCACAGCGGACAGGTCGAGCGCGTCGAGCGCCAGACCGACCGCGCGGAGCTGTGACGTCAGGGCGGTGGGCCGTTCATTCTGGCCGTCGACCACCCGCTGGTTGTGACAGGTGACGCAGTACTCGTCGAGCAAGGCGCGATACTCTGTCGCGGCCTGCGCCCTGACGTCGCTGGCTAGCCAGCCAGTCGCCAGGGCCGCCACGACAGCGGCCGCGAAGGACGTTGACCTGAGCATCGAACTGTAGCGCCTCCTCGAGGAGTCGGATCGACGTCCGGAATAACTAAGAGATCGTGTAGTTTAACGGCCGAACCCGGGTCCCGTCCAGCAAAGTTGACGCCACGGGTTACAGGGTCGAGGAGCTCACGGTGCCGTTCAACGAGGCGCTGGATCTCGCGAAGGAGCGCCTCGAGGGGGTCTGGGAAGAGTAGGCGTACCTAATCCTCGTCGTTGGAGGGTGGTGAGGGGCCGTTAGTCGATCACCACTGTCGCTTGCATCTCGGGGTGCAGGGCGCAGAAAATCTGGTACCTGCCCGGCTGGTCGAACGAGACGTCGTAAGTGCCGCCGGTGCCCAGCACACCGCTATCGAACTCGTCGGGGCGGGGATCGATCGGCGATCCCGCCGTGACGGTGTGTGGCACTCCGTCGGCGTTGCCGAAGCGGATGGTCTCGCCCACGTTGGCCTCAATGTTTCCGAAGCTGAAGTTGATGATGGGTGCAGCCACCGCATCGTCGTCGCCGATGGTGCGGATCTCGAGCAACGCTTCCGGCGAGGAGACCAGGGGCCAGACGCTGGGATTGAACATCGAGAACACCCCACCCTGCGGATCGAATTCGGGCACGACGTAGGTGTGCATCATCCAGCTAGGCATCACCGGTATGAAGGTGCCACCACCCGCCGCGCACTCCTCCGGCGTCGCGGTCACGGCGGTCACCTCGACCTCACGATCGACGTCGGCCGCGTTCTCTATGGTGCCGCCCGCACAGGTGTTGTGGTGCACGTGCCAGTTGTCGAGCTCGCCCGCGAAGGCGTCGGGATGGTCCTCGCTGAGCGCAATGTTGAACACCGCGCCGACCGGCTGGAAGCCCTCTTCGCCCACGAACGTGTCGCCGTCGCAGTGGCCGATGTCGGGCCTCGGGATCCGTTCGCCATCCTCTTTCGCGAACAAGATCATCTGAGGGCGATCGGGGTTGAACGCGAAGCCGGCCCCGGGGTCGGTCACGTGGATGCCCATGTTGGCGGTCTGGGCCGAGGAGATCGTCAGGCCCGCCGCGCAGGCGTCGTCGAGTGTCTCGTACTGCAAGACCGCTGATTCGACCCGAGTGAGCTGGCCGAGTAGCTCACCTAATGTGCCGCGGTCCATCTCGAGGTACTCGGGGATCTCTCCGCCCGCGTCGTAGATCGCCTGGAGCTCGACATAGGAGCACTCCTGGGCGAGCTGCTGGCAACGGACCTGGCGGCCCAGAGGCCCCTCGATGAGGGTCGCCACGATCGCGTCGCCCTGGCGCTGGTACACGTAGCGGCTGAACCCGTAGGCGCCTACTGGATCGTCGGGTGAGACGTCGGGCAGCGATCGGTCGTTGGCCGGACTCGGCAGGTCGGCGACCTGTGCCGCGTAGTCAGGCAGGACGACGACTTCGGGAGCCTCGGTGCAGGCGGCCGCGATCAGAGCCAACGCCGCCACGCCCACCATCACTCGTCGCATACACCCTCCTTGGTCACTCGGCACCCACACGTCATCGCGACGCTTGGGCAAGGCTTGATGGTATCAGCCAGACGAGGGGTTTGTTGAGGCGGGTGTTGAGCAAGCGTCTTAGCGTCGTTCAACGCACGACCGGCACCCACTTCTGAAGGCATCCGCCCGAGGGACTGGCGTCGCAGCCGCCGGTCAAGCCGGCAAAAATGTTGCCCAAATTGTCTCCAGCCATTCCTTCGGGGCGGGTCCCAGGAATGAAGTAGTGGAGTGCTCCGCTGCTGGCATCACCGACGCGGATCCCCACTTGCCAACCAGCGTTGCGAATGCCTCTGAGACCCTCCGGGGCCTCCGGCGGCCCTCCGATAGCGCCACCGGATTCCGAGTCCGCGACGAGCAACGTGCCGTCATCCAGAACGGTGATGCCACTCGGGCGTCCGAAATGTCTCCACTCGTCGACCCAATTTAGGTCTTGGTCCAGAACCTGGACTCGATTGTTCGACCGATCGGCGACGAAGAGGCGGCCCTGTGGGCCGAACGCGAGCGCGTGTGGGCCCATGAATTCACCGGGCCCGGCACCCAATCTACCTGTCTCCCTGACGAACTCCCCTTCAGGGGTGACCACCACTAACCGGTCGCCGTCCTGCTGTGCGGTCGACGGGCGTGGCCAGTGTCCGTCGGCGATGACAATATTGCCGTTCGGAGCCACGGCGCACGCGGTGGGCCCGATGAAGGTGTCTTCACCGGCCCTGGAGACACCCGCCTGCCCCAAGCTCATCAGAAGCTCACCTTCCTGGCTGAACTTGTGAATTTGGAAGCCGCGCCCTTCGGTCGAAGGATCGTCACCAAACGGTCCGCTGTCGCCTGCCCACAGGTTTCCATCGTTGTCCATGCAGAACCCGTGGGCCTGTACGATCATCCCCTCGCCGAAGCTCTTGGTGATCTGACCGTTGGCGTTGATATAGTTGATCGGTGGATTGGACCTAAACAGCATCCACAGGCCCCCGGTATCGTCGGGGATCAATCCGATCGCAGCGCCCCACTCCATACCCGGGCGGAGCGTCGGCCAGTCCACGAGCATGCGATAGGGATTTTCCATCGTGCTCGTAGATCGCCGGGACAGCTCTTGAAGCGCCGTCGGTGCCTGACCGCCGCCACCCTGCCCGGCCAGGGGCACGACGGTTACCACCAGCAGAGCTCCTAGAGTACCCACTGCGCACTGCACGCTACGTAAGCCCGACATCGAATCTCCTCCTTGCGTTCATACGGGGGGACGACCCTACCGCTCCTCCGTGAGGTTCAAGTCCTCACCGATCGTAGTTCGAGTTGTCGGGAGGGGCAACGTACTTTACTCCGGCCTCACCCGACGACGCGACTGAACAAGAAGACGGCCACCTCCGAACGATGGGGGTGGCCGTCTCTCAGGTCGGTATTAGAGCAGGCTCTCAATCACGCCCAGGGTCGTTCGTTCCCTCAGCTTCCATCCTCTCCTCAAAACGCGCACCGCTCAGAACGCCGGTCAGACTGTAGTTGCCCTCCTGACAGGCGTACTCGTAAATCTGGTCGCGGTCGGGCATCGCCATCATCGGGATCTGTCCTCCCCATGACTCGGTGTAGGTCGACGGGTCGTCGACCGTAAACTCGTAGAGGATGGCTTCCTCGTTCATCCGGCTGAACCGCTCGGTTACCTTCATTTCTGCCGAGGAGTACGGCTGCAGGGGATGGATGTTGGTGGTCTCGACCACGAGCACATCACCCTCCCAATGGCCCCACGAGTCTCCCATCCACGGACGGATGTGTGCCGGCAGCTTCGGGCCTGATCCGATACGGATAATCCGCGTGTCGTGGACCATCTCCGTCATGATCATCACGTGATCAGGCGTCTGTACGATGATATAATTGCTGTTGTAGCCCCCGTTGGGGAGCATGGGGGGTCCGGCAGGGGAACCGTACGAAGTGAGGCAACGTTCGGCGAGTGGTCTCAGCTCCGGGTGGTCGTATTGGTTAAATTGGCTCCTGAAGTCCCGGCGCTCCTCGCGGAGCCTCTGGGCCTCTGGCGTAAGCGCGGGAAGCCGGCCGTTGGACGGAAACGTGATGAGCGAAGTCCTGGGTTCGCCGTGGACAACGGACACCCGGTCACCCCTCTCGAAATAGACGTCGTTGTACGAGTCCACGGCCGAAATGGAAGTCTTGGGTGGCGGTGGCGCACGATCCGGGTCACTCGGCTGGGCGCCACTGACGGTGCGGTCCACATAACCCTGTTCTATCTCAGCGACCTCTTCCGGTGTGTAAACCGGACCCTGGCCCTCTCGACGTTGGATGGGAGTCATGGACTGGTTCGTCCATTTCCCCTGAAGATCCGGATGGCCGTCGGGTGTCCTGGGAATCTCCCACTGTCCGGCGTTGGAAGCTCTGTTCTGCGCCGCCGCGGTGGAGACGACGCCCGGCGCGGCGGTTGCGCAGAGAAACGCGAAAATCAGGACGGAGCAACGCGACATCACTTCATGACCTTGATCCACCATCGCCATACCCTTGCTCATTTCACCCTCCAATCCAGCGGGATTCACGACACTGACCGGCACCCTCTTTGAACAGCCCTCTGACGGGTCAGGATAATGTGAAGGGCAGGATCGACGCGGTCAATGAGAGGGCAAGGCGAGATTGTGAATTGCCCGAACGCCAGAAGATCTTCGTGGACTCGTCACTGGCGCCCGCACCGAGTCGCAGTTGGTAGGGGCGACGCATCTTTGGAAATACAGACGCGGGGACACGGGCGATACAAAAAAAGCCTACCGCTGATACTCGGGTCACCAGATATCTTTCGATAGGACGTTCAATCTGCGTCGTGGCGGTGGTGCACGGCTGTGATGGCCACGATCCACGCCACGGTTTTGTCTGGGGTCTAGAAACCCACAGGAAGAGGAAGCCATGGGGATCAGGGAATACGTGCTGCTCGGGTTGGTGGTCGTCACGGGCGTTTACCTGGTGACGATCTACAACAACCTCGTCCGCCTGAAGCATACTGTGACGAAAAACTGGTCGAACATCGACGTACTGCTGAAGCAACGGCACGACGAGCTCCCCAACCTCGTCGAGACGTGTAAAGGGTACATGAAGCACGAGAAGGAGACCCTCGAGGCCGTCATGAAGGCGAGGTCGGCGGTGGCGAGGGCACGGCAGGCAGGGAACGTAGCCGCGCTGGGGCCCGCCGAGGGCGCGCTCCGTATGGGCTTGGGCTCGCTGTTCGCGGTGGCCGAGGCGTACCCGGAGCTCAAGGCGAACGAGTCCTTCAGACATGTCCAGACCAGAATCTCACAACTCGAGAACGCCATCGCGGACCGGCGCGAACTCTACAACGCGACGGTGAACAACCTGAACGTGAGGATCGAGCAGTTTCCCGATGTCTTTGTCGCTCGCAATCTGGGCTTTCAGGCTGCGGATCCGCTCGAGTTCGAAGAGCGGGAGTTGAAGAACGTCGACATGAAGGAGCTGTTCAGCTGATGCTCGCGGAACTCACCTACAACATCGAAACGCTGGGCCAGGGGCAGTTTGGGCTCCTGCTCCTCGTCCTCGCCGTCTTCACGGGAGTCGGGTTCTTCCTGTGGAAGAAGTTCTTCCAGCAGGCCCGCATGATGGAAGACATGCCCAGGTCCAAGATCCGCTCCGCCGCCCAGGGCTTCGTCGAGCTCTCGGGAATACAACACCCGCTCGCAAGCACGCCCCTGTCCGCCCCGCTGACCGGAAGTGCCTGCACTTGGTGGGACTATAAGATCGAGAAGAGGGAACATACGCGGAATTCCAAAGGGCAAGGCTCGACCAGCTGGTCCACCGTGGAGAAGGATACGAGCGTCGGCTTCTTCCACCTGAAGGACGAGACCGGCGAGATCCTGGTGAATCCGATAGGAGCCGACGTCACCGCTTCTTTGCAGAGGGTTTGGTACGGGGACGCGCGGCGACCCAAAGGTGACAGTTTGTCCCGGTTTGGAGCCAGCCTAAAAGGGCGGTACCGGTATACCGAGCGGATCATGCGCCCCGGCGAGCTCATCTACGCACTCGGCCACTTCGAGACGTGGAGCAACGTCCCGGGAAGAAAGGAGCGCTCGAAAAAGCGGTCCGCAATCCTCGCCGGATGGAAGACCGATGCCGATGAGCTCGTGCGCCGTTTCGACGCAGACGGCGATGGTCGTGTGGACGGAGACGAGTGGGAGGAAGCCCGCGAGGCCGCGCAAGCTCTCGTCGAGGAGCAGGTGACCGAGGCCGCGATGAAGCCGGACGTCGACGTGCTGATGAAGCCGGAAAAAGACCACCCGTTCATCCTTTCCACGAAAAGCCAGGGTGAGCTCACCAAGCGGTATCGTTGGAAAGCGTTGGGCGGGCTCGTGTTGTTCCTCGCGGGGCTCGCGGCGGTCGGAGTCACGCTGAACGCCCGCTTCGGGTAATGGCGGAATCGGCGTGCTGTACGGATTGGACGGCGGTCAGTTCATCGATGGATCGTACGGCATCCGGGACAGTCTGCGGTACTCCGGTCCCTTCCGCTCGAGCACTCTACTCCAGAGCATGTCAGGCGCATCGGTGAACACGTCACCCGCGCTCGCTGGCTCGATGATCCAGCTGTCAACGGCCATTTCCTCCTCGAGTTGCCCCGGCCCCCAGCCAGAATAGCCTGCGAACACCCGCGCCCGGAGGATGCTCGGTTCGATGTCCGCCGAGACCTCGCCCACGAGAAAGCCCACGGACCCGAACACCAGGATGTCCGCCGAATCGGGGTCCGCGAACTCGGCGATAAGGATGGGGCTGGAGGGCTGGACCGGACCGCCCTGGAAGAGCAACTCGCCAGGCGGCACCAAGTCACCTAGGGTCGGAAGGGTCCCTTGGACCGTGACGTTCAGTGCGCGATTTAAGACGACTCCCAGAGCGCCGTCGGCGTTGTGCTCCCCAATCAGGACCACCGTGTGACGGAAGTTCAGATCGTACAGGCCGCCGCTGGAGATCAGCAGATGGCCTCGCAGACTCTTCATTGTTCCTCGTGTCGACGCTAGGTGGCCCGCGCACATTCTTCGGGGAACGTAGATGGCGCCGTAGAACAACGCTACGACGGTCGTCCAGAGTTACACACCGCGGGTCTTGGCCAGTATTGTACGAGCTTGCTCCGGAGGGGGGCCATTAGTGCACCTAGCTCGGAAAGGCGCCGCCACGTGCTAACCCTGACCCAACCCCCTCCAGCCCCTAGATACCAAAAAGCCGAAAGGCCGTGTCGTTAGCAGCCTTTCGGCAGTGCCCCGCAGCGGGAGTACCGTTAGATTACGGTCATGGACTTGACGCCTGAGGAGCAACCCGTGGTCCGTCGTGCTGTCGCGGCGTACCATGAGATGAAGAGGGAGCACAAGGGAGCCTTCGGAGGCACGACCGCCGACGAGATTCTAGAAGAATTGAAGCCGTCTCCAGTCCGTTGGAATGAACTCGCAGCGTGTGTGATCCGAAGAGCAGAAGGCCCCACACGAAGGAATCGATGACGTAGCGAGACGCGAGTCCGCGGGTTGTCTGGGCTGGTGGCTCTGCGACACCCTCTGCGTTGGTAGGTTGGGTCTCCAATATGTTCGAGGTGAGAGTGCGGATTTCCCGCCCGGGGCAACCTGATGGGGCGGTCGAACTAGCCGCCTGATCGTGGTCAGCTTGAAGAGTGGTCGAGTTTGTCCTCTACCGTTGTTGGCGTCTCGATCAGCGGGATGAGGGGCCGAATCTCGTCATAGAGATCCGGGCGTTTTTCGACGACGAAATCCCAAATGTCATCAGGGCTCGCCGCTCGGGCCTCGACGCCGAAACGAAGGCCAACCTCCTTGTAGGCGTGGGCGACGACCCAGGAGCAGATGGGGTAATCGTCCCCGCCGATGATCCGACGGAAAAAGTAGGCGCCCTGCAAAAACCAATCGAGGAAGTGGGCGACGATCGTTGGCCAGCCGTACTCGCGCCCGACGTAGGCTTCCGTCTTCTCAACCATCTTGCGGATTTGCTCCGCATTCAGACTCTTAGCCCGATACACCGCAACGGCTGTGCGGCGCTTACGACCATATCGCGCCCAGAGTCTGTGGCGGCGGACCCGACTCAGAGCCTCTACGACCACTGCGCCCTCGATGGGGCCACCCTCCACGACCAAACCGACGTGGCTAACCTCGGTGCGGGCCTCTCCGATACTCCGCGTGAAGAAGCGAATCATAACACTCACGAAACCGGCGCCGCGGGTGAAGAAGACATCGCCGGGGGCCAACATCCGGCTACTTGTCCCTCGGCTATCCACACTCATGCGAGCATCCCCGATTGCGCATTCCTGACTCCTTCTGGATTGACCGCTTGGGGGAGAGCGGCTGGGTGTGCGGCAGGAGCGCGATAGGCGGGAAGACACCTCCGAGGGACTAGGCCGGTGCGTCCTCGTGGCTCAGAGGGGCCACTAGCCTTGTCCGACCCGCAGCGCGATCCACAACAGGCCGCCCCCGATTAGAGCCGTTACGATCCCGGCATAAGCCCATCCAATCTGGCCGGTCATGAACGAGCCGGGCAGAATGTTGATCCCCTGCAGAATCCAGACCACCCCGGTGAGGAGGAGAAGAACTGAGATGACGATCAGTGTGGTTCTCATGTCTTCCAGCCCGCAGAGTTGCGCTAGTGCGAGACCTAGAGGATACCGAAAATGTCGTACGCTGCCTTGCCGGGCACCTGCTTACCCTTGCCTATATACACAATGTGGTTGAGCCAGTCATACTTCTCCGACGCGGTGCTGAAGATGGGTCGTACTCTCCAATACAGTCCATCTTCCCCTGGCCGAAGAACGCCGGTGTAAGACATGTAGATGAATTCACCGTCATCGGTTTCCAGAGTGATGCGCACGTCGAGACTGCTATGACCCGATACCTGTGTAATCCAGTCGGCGCCCCCGGGATGTACCGTGCCCTTGATTCTCGGTCCGCTGAAGGTCCCGCCGGTAACTGGCACAATGCCCGTGTGGCCGGCATCGATTCGGGCATCAACGTCGAGCACTAACTCGAGAAGAAATTCCGATTCGAGTTCACTTGCGGGTGTTTGGGCAGACGCGGTTTGACCCAATCCTATTGACGCCGCGGCCAGAGCGAACGCGCCTATCCTGGCAAATGCTCGTCGGGATGGAGATTTCTTGATGTCAATCATTGCGATGCTCCTCAATTGAAGTGATCCCATGATAAGGCCGATCAGCCCGAAGTGCTCACCTGGGGACCTCTAGAGTAGATGAAGACGCCCGAACCGATCAGGGCCAGATAAGGCCAGATGGGATGACCGGCGAGCATGAAGGGCGGAAACGGGGGCTGTTATCCTTGTAACCAGTCGCGCACCGACGCCGTGGACGCCGTGGGGACGGCACCAGGTGCCGAGCCGCCAAGAAACAATCGGCTGCCATCGGGAAGCGTAAAATTGCTTCCTACCGCTTTGTTCGTCCTGTCTTTGGAGCCATAGCCCTCGACCACCAGCACGGTTCCTATGGGCACCGAGTTTTGCGTCACACCATTGCGTATCAGCTGATTCGGGCTACCGCCCTCCACCAACCATCGGACCACCTCGCCGTCCGGGCCTTCGACGTCAAGATGGAACCACGAGTGGGGATTGATCATTTCCCACACGGCAAGTGTGCCCTCGAGGGTCAGCGGCCTGTCGATGTCGAATTCTGCAGTAAATGCGTGATGGGCCCATACAGGAATGGCCGCGAGTGCCAACACAACGCCTACGATCGCAACTATCATTCGGGTTTGCATCGGAATGCCCTCCTCAATTCGGTTTTCGTGCCGCTGCCTCTTCCGCCGCCAATTTCTCTTCGAGGCGAGCTCCGGCCAAGGTGTTAACCAGACCGTAATTACCCTCATGGCAGGCGTGTTCGAACATCGGACCGATTGTCTGTTTCATCAGAAGTTCGGCAGACCAGGGGCGGGCCCACATCGTTTCATCCTCGATCGTGAATCTATAAACCATCGTTTCGTCATCGATTCGTGTAAAACGTTCGGTCACACGCTTGTTCTCAGTGGATCCATTGATAGGATTCTTGCCGTTGAAGTTCGCGGTCTCCACCACCAGCGTATTGCCCTCCCAATGCCCCCGCGAGGTGCCCATCCACTGGCGAATCTTTGCGTCGGCCTGCTCTCGACCATCCAACGGAATGATGCGAGCATCATGAATCATTTCAACCAGGATCATGACGTAATCCCGATTCTGCACGATCTGGTAGTTGCTGTTATAGCCCGCGTCCATCATTTGCGGGCCGGCACCGGCCATGATCAGGCAACGTTCGCCCAAGGTCATGTTTTCGGCAGAGTCCAAACGTCCGCCCCTCAGCCGGGCTTCTTCTCCACGCTGTGCCATGATCCGCTGACCTTCAGCAGTCCGGGAAGGGATTCTTCCATCCGGGGGATCGAAAATGAGTGAGGTTCGCAGACCGGTTGCGAGCGTGGCCTGACTCCGGTCGAGTCCGAATTGAGTGAAGTCATAGTGCACGTCCGCCCTCGTGCCTGGAACGGTCTGAGCGCTTTCCCGCTCCAACGCACGCGCTTCAATTGCAGCAACTTCTTCCGCGGTGTAGAACTCGCCGGCAACGCCATCGCGCCGCTGCAACGGCGTATAGGTTGCGTTCGACCAGAACCCCTCGAAATCCGGTTGCCCGTCCGGTGTGCGGGGCACCGTGTAACCATCGGCCGGGCTCGGGTTTGGTACCTGGGCGCCAACCAGGTTGGCCGTCAGCAAAGAGGCTGCAATCACGGCGGCGGTAATATTGCCTGAATTGAGAAATCGATGATTCGTACGCATTCTCTTGTGCCTGGGTTAACGCTCCGGAGTAATCGGCTCTTTGCGAAGGTGGCTGTAGAGCAGGTCTTCTACAAACTCCACGCATCTGAATTCTAATATTTCTGCATTCGGTTCGACACGGCGATAGAGGGGCATGCTCATGGTCCAGGGTCGAGTGAACACGTTCGGATCTTCGATCGTTACTTCATACAGCAGCGTGTCTTCGCTTCGCGGCGTGAATCGTTCGATCACATGCAGGGCGTCGCTATGGAAGTTTCCGGCCCGATCGAACCAAGTCTGACCATTGAAGCCCCTGGTATCGACAACCAGCGATTCTCCGTCCCAACTCCCGTTCGACCAACCCATCCAAGTGGGGGCGGGCGGCAGGGTGTGGTTCTCCATGTAGATGGTCCGGACCGCGCCAGCGTACTCATGGACTATCATGATGTGCTGCCCGCTCTGAATGATCTGAAAGGGAAGGGGCATATAGGTGGCGCGCGGCACGCCGGGTAGATAGCACTTGATCTCAGGGTCCAGTTCCAGGCGCCTGGCGAAGTTCTCGTCCCTTTGTGCACGCGCCTCTGGCCGGTACGGAATCGAGCCACCGTCGACGATACCAAGCCCCGGGGGTATTGCGGCAATGGCACCGAGTTCGCGGACCATACCGGGGCCTGCAGCATGGGGCTCAATGTCCCAATTGGCGGTGTTGATGGACTGCCAGATGCCGTTCAGGTCGGGATTGCCGTCGCCGGTCCGCGGCGCCCGGTAGTCTGTCGTCTGCGCCGTGGCAATGCTCGCTCCCAACAACAGACCGACCGCGATGACAGCCGTCGCAGTGGCCCATTTTCCAGACCGGTCTTGCATCCCTGATCTCCTCTGGAGACTCGCGGTGTACCTGTCGAGAATAATCCCTGCAAATATGGGTGATGCCAATGCAGCTGGCGCCTGTGTATAAAGAAGAAATAGAGACTTACTGTTGGAGGCCTTCATCGCGCAATAGCAAAAGCGGAAGCCCCTGTCGTTAAAGGACTTCCGCAGGGCCCCGCCAGGGACTCGAACCCCGAACCTACTGATTAAGAGTCACAAGGCATCATCCTACCTATGCCTTCATAAACACATCGATAACCCCATATGTTCTTTATAATGCTGTGGGCACACTCCGAGAGCGGGCCGGTAGGCGCAAGCAGAAGCCCATAACGAACGAGAAGACGGCCACCTCCGAACGATGGGGGAAGACCACGTAGCTGGCGGGAGGATGCCGGGAGCCTGGCCCGTGGGTTGATTAGAAGACTCTCTCTCCCTCGGTGCCGCCATCCTGACGGATTGCTTCGGCAATGTGTTCGGGCAGGTCGTCCAGTGAGTTGAAGAAGTGCTCTTGCTGGACCAGGGTGTCGTCTCGATAGACGAAGACAAACGCCGCGCCGCCGCCCTCGTCGTACATCTCCCACCTGACGCTGTGGAGACTCTCTAGCTCCGTCATTGTTCGTCCTCCAGGGGGATTGGGCTTTGCTTGCGGTCGGCTAGGTCGTACCGTCCACGCCCCGTCGTGCTCCCAAGAGTAGATACCCATGCGGTGAAGCTACGGGCGATGATCGAGCGGTGCGATGGCTGACTACCGTCGAAAGTCCAGACGATGTAGGCCAGGTCGACCAGGGTCCGGTGATCAGTGCCAGTGCCCATGGGCAGCGGACCAGACGGCGCCGGGCCACGGGGGGTCTCCGGGGGCTGATCGGTCTCCGAAGACGACCGCCACAACTACCGTGACGAGCAACGCAAGTCCGATGCTCAGGATGAAGAGGGTGACGGGACTGAGCTTACGGCGGCCACTGTCCTGATTCTGTTCCTGACGCTCCCTGCGACGAGCCTTCTTAGATGACATTCCTGCATCCGAATCCGAGTGCGGTATATCGTCACATACTTTCTCCGTTCCCCATCAATGTCAAAGGCTACC
>Ga0114996_10005580_pt1 | contig 14725 bp, 12 predicted proteins | sample ArcticOcean_MG_C_4_FD_87039 | JGI IMG/M metagenome (GOLD analysis project Ga0114996, IMG submission 87039) | Marine microbial communities from western Arctic Ocean - ArcticOcean_MG_CB4_134 | ecosystem: Environmental > Aquatic > Marine > Oceanic | place: Arctic Ocean: Canada Basin | collected...
GTTCGCGACAGATTGCTTGGTATGGTGAGTGTCAGCAGGTCCTAGGTGATACACCGTGATTGGTGGACAACTGACTTAATATTAGAGTTCTGAATTCGAGTTGCGGTTGGGCCTCCTATACCGAAATGCATAATTATACCTATATTATGTATAATTGTACTCTCTGTGATTTTTGAGACACGGGGGATATGTGGCTATAAAAGTTGTATTGGCTTATTCAGGTGGATTGGACACTTCCGTAATAGTTCCATGGCTGATTGAAGAAAAAAATGCGGAAGTGATTTGCGTTGCAGTAGATGTTGGACAGCCAGGAGGGTTGGAAGGGCTTAGGGAAAAAGCTTTTGCGACTGGTGCTACAGAGTTCTATGGAGAAGATCTCAAGGATGCTTTTATAGAAGAGTTTGTATGGCCGACACTGAGGTCGGGAGCTGTATACGGACGCAAATATCTATTGGGGACGTCGATGGCCCGACCGATCATTGCTCGACGCATGGTTGAAATCGCCCGCGAAGTGGGTGCCGATGCATTGTCCCATGGGTGCACTGGCAAAGGGAATGACCAAGTTCGATTTGAGCTTACCTTTGCAAGCTTGGCACCGGACTTGAGAATTATCGCTCCTTGGAGAGAATGGGAAATAGAATCAAGGGAAGATGCCCTGAGATATGCGCGTGACCGCAAAATAGATTTAGAAGGAGTGGACCAGAATAAACTCTTTTCTAGAGATGAAAATCTCTGGCACATTTCTCATGAAGGCGGACCCCTGGAAGACCCAGCATACGAACCGGAGGAGTCGATTTTTCAGTGGACAGTTGCCGCTGAAATAGCACCGGATTGTCCCGAAATTTTGGAGATTGAATTTCACCGGGGTTATCCAGTGATTGTAAATGGAAGCGAGATGCCACCGGCCGAATTGCTTGGGTATTTGAATAATATAGGATCCAAACACGGCATAGGCAGAATAGATCTTGTAGAAGATCGACTAGTAGGCATGAAGTCACGTGGTTTGTATGAGACTCCAGGGGGAACGCTTCTACATATTGCGCTTAGGGAGCTCGAACAACTAACGCTCGATAGGCGATCGTTAGCATTGAAAGATGAGTTGGCCCCTCGATATGCAGACTTGGTCTATGAGGGATGGTGGTGGAATTCCGAAAGAGAAGCTATTGACGCTGCGATTGACAGCTTGATGGGAGATGTCACCGGAACAATACGCCTCAAACTTTATAAAGGTCTAGCGAGTGTTGTCAGTCGTTCCAGCCCTAGGTCATTGTACGATGCTGGACTAGCCTCATTTGGAGAAGATGAGAGGTATGACCATTCTGACGCAGAAGGTTTTATCAAATTGTTTGGTCTTCCAGCAAGAGTTAGGGCTCAAAGAAATACTGATGGACAAATTTGACATGTCTCATACTTCTAGTGGTGTGCCGAAGCCTGTATGGAAAGGTCGGATCGAAGAAGGCATGGACCGTCGGATGGAGCCTCTGAATAATAGCTTGTCTGTAGATTTTCGTTTATGGTCACAGGATATCAGAGGTAGTCGTGCTTGGGTGAATGCTTTGGGTAGAGCTGGGATTATAGAAGAGCTTGAAAGAATAGAGTTGTTGGAGGGGTTGGATCGGGTATCAGAAGCTTTTGTGAACCAAGATTATTCCACAGAAAAAGATGAAGACATCCATTCTTTGGTAGAACGTTTGTTGTACCTAGAAGTAGGTGAATTGGCTGGGAAGCTTCACACAGGAAGATCTCGTAACGATCAAGTGGCTACTGATTTTCGTCTTTGGGGAATGGAGGAAATCGATTCTTTAGTAGGTAGCTTGAATCGACTGGAAAAAGCCCTCCTTGTTTGGGCTAAAGAATCAGTCGACATCATCTTTCCTGGATATACTCATCTTCAACAAGGACAACCTGTCAGAGCGGCGCATTGGGTATTGTCCCATTTTTGGCCCCTAGACCGCGATAGGAAGTTTTTAAAGGATATTAGAAGACATGCGAGTGTTCTCCCTTTGGGGTCTGGGGCAATCGCGGGCTGTCCCTTTCCCATAGATCGAAAACTCATATTGGCCGAACTCGAATTTTCGAAGTTGTCGGAAAACAGCATGGATGCCGTGAGTGATCGTGACTGGGCACTTGAATTGAGTTTTGCTGCAGCTAGGGTAGGAATACATTTATCTCGTTTGTCTGAAGATTTAGTCTTATTCGGTTCGTCAGAATTTGGGTTCATCAAACTAAGTGATGGTTTCAGCACAGGTTCAAGTCTGATGCCCCAAAAGAGAAACCCAGATGTGGCTGAGCTTACCCGTTCTAAGTCAGGTCGCCTGGTGGGAAACCTAATGTCGCTTTTGACAGTATTGAAAGGATTGCCAACCGGATACAACAGGGATTTGCAAGAAGATAAACATAGCTTGTTCGATTCAATAGACACATTACATATCGCACTTCCAGCCATTGAGGGTGCGATTGAAGGAGCTGAATTCCAGGAAAAAAAAGTTAGAGAAGTTCTAAGTGATCAACTATTCGCTACTGACGTGGCTGATTATTTAGTCCAGAAGGGTGTTCCTTTTAGGGAAGCCCATGAGACTATTGGCAAGATTGTGAGAATCTCGGAAGAGCAGGATTTTGCATTAGATGAGGTGCCCTTAACCACTCTCCAGTCCTTAGATCCACGTTTTGAATCGGATGTCTACGACCTGTTTTCTTGGGAGCGTTCAGTCGAATCTCGTACCGTCAGGGGTGGAACTTCTCAAAAAGCTATCCAGTCTCAACTTGACGCTGCTGAAGAAAGTATCGAATTGGAATAAGTTGATCACTGTTCCAATTCGTGAAATTATTTTAATATTGGTCTCATCAACCATTCGATTAAATAGAATTTTATGTTTTGGGAGGTAGTATGTCTGAGGTACCTGGAAGTGACGATCGCCACTGCTTAGATGGTCTGGACCTTCCCTTGGGTAAGCGGGTAAGGTTGAATAGGCTGCTTTACGGTCGTGGACTGAAGAATGGAACACTGCTAATTCTCCCTATAGACCAGGGTCTGGAACATGGTCCAATAGATTTTTTTGTGAATCCACCCTCTCAGTCTCCAGACTTCCAATGGCGGCTGGCCTTGGAAGGAAACTATAACGCTGTTGCTTGTCATTATGGACTAGCAAGAAAATATATGGGCAAGTACGCAGGGGATGTTCCCTTACTACTGAAAATAAATGGAAAAACTAATATTCCATCGGACGGGGACGCTTTTTCTCCACTTACTGGAAGTGTGGAAGATGCGGTGTCCCTAGGGGCTGATGCCGTGGGTTATACTTTGTACGTGGGATCTCCGAAACAGGATGAAGATTTTCGCCAATTCCAAATGATCCGAGAGAAGTGTGATAAATACAATATGCCTTTGGTTGTGTGGTCATATCCGAGAGGATCTGCTATCGCAGATAAAGGTGGTAATGACAGCCTCTACGCAGTGGACTACGCGGCTCGAGTGGCACTAGAGCTGGGAGCTGACATAGTTAAACTGAACATACCCAAAGATGCCAATTATCCCGGAGGGAAACCCACAGAGTATTCATCAATTGACTACACATACGCTGGAGCAGCTGAGAGAGTGGTCCGATCCGCCGGGAAATGCCTCGTACTGTTCTCCGGGGGTAGTAAGTTAGGAGACGATGATCTAATGAACAAAGTTAAAATTTCTATGAAAGCAGGTGCTACTGGTCTAATTTTTGGAAGAAATATGTGGCAGAGGCCTTTTGAGGAAGCTCTTTCAATAACTGAGCGAGTCCAGAATATCATGCGAGGTTTCGGGGTATGATTGAATTCGTGAGCGATAAAAGTGGGAGATTGCGGATTGGAAGCTGAAAAATCAAAGGAAGCAGTTGGGCGAGAGGCCGCTATGTTGGTACAGAGTGGAATGCGACTTGGTTTAGGCACAGGCTCTACGGTTGCTCATTTTCTCCTCTCTCTTTCTGAGCGTATAGAGAACGGTGTTCTTACTGATATACTTGGAGTTCCGAGCTCAATTTGGACTGAAAAAAGGGCTTTAGAATTGGGGATTCCATTGACTTCTCTAGCAGAAAATCCGGTCCTAGATCTGACTATAGATGGAGCGGATGAAGTTGATCCCAACATGAATCTGGTAAAAGGTTTAGGTGGAGCACTTTTACGCGAGAAGATCATCGCCCAGGCATCTCGACGATTAGCCATCATGGTCGATGAGAGCAAACTGGTTGAAAACCTTGGAACTAAATCTCCGGTCCCAGTGGAAGTTGTTCCGTTTGAGTGGGATATTCACCTTGGATTCATAGATTCAATGCAAGCAGATGCTAAACTAAGAGTGACTTCTGAAGGGAATACTCTAGTGACTGACAATGGGAATTTTATCTTGGATTGTTTTTTTGAAAATGGATTACAATATCCAGAAGAATTTGAACAAAGGTTGGCTTCACGAGCCGGAATAGTAGAATCGGGATTATTCATACAGATGGCCACTGAGGTCTTAGTGGGCAAGGTTAATGGTGTAGTTAGTACTCTGTATCCTAAACACGGAGATCTATAATGGTGAAAATAGCTCCTTCTATCCTATCCGCTGATTTTGGTCGATTAGCTGAGCAGGTGGCCGAAGCAGAAGAAGCTGGTGCTGACTGGATACATGTAGACGTCATGGACGGATCTTTTGTACCAAACATAACCATTGGTCCTGCGGTTACAGAAGCAGTGAAATCGGCCACGGACTTGCCAGTGGATGTTCACTTGATGATTAGAAATCCGGATCAGCATTTGAGTGCTTTTGCCGATGCAGGCGCCGACTATTTGACTGTTCATCAGGAGACCTGCATACACTTGCATAAAACGATTAGTTCTATCCGGGAACTGGGGGTGAAACCAGGGATAACTGTAAACCCGGCTACTCCACTTCAAGCGATTGAGGGCATTCTTCCTTATGTGGATTTAGCTCTGGTGATGTCGGTGAACCCTGGCTTTGGCGGTCAGTCTTTTATTCCTTCGAGCACCGAAAAGATAGAAAAATTGAAGGACATGATCGACCGTAAATGCTTGGAAGGGATAGAATTGCAGGTAGATGGAGGAATCAACATTGATACCGCTGCTTCTGCTGTGAGTGCGGGGTCAAGTGTCTTGGTGGCTGGGTCGGCGGTATTCCGACACCCGAAAGGAATCAGCGAAGCTATCCACCTTTTACGTAGAGCGGCTTCTGGAGAACTGTCGTAACTAATTCTATGCCCCCTTATACATTATTGGCAATTTTGGCTCATCCAGATGATGAAGTTCTGTGCGCTGGAACCTTAATGGCACAGAAAGCGATGGGAAGCCGAGTGGTGGTACTATGGCTCACTAAAGGCGAAATGACCAACGCTTTTGGTGACCTCAGCTCAGTTGAAATCGCAAAACGTCGACAAGATTTAGGTTTCGAGGCTCTAGATATCATTGGTATAGAAGGAAGATTTCTTGACCTTCCAGATTCGGCGGTTGAAGTAAGTGTTCAAGCGTCCCAAAAAGTTGCCAACATCGTAGCAGATATCAAACCAGATGGAATACTTACATGGGGTGATGCTTGGGTGAGAGGATTTAGGCATCCTGATCACCAAGCTACAGGAGAAATCGCCAGGAACGCCGTCAATTTTGCTAGGATAACCAAGGTGGTGAACCCTGAAGATCCTCATAGAGAATTTTGTCCGATATTTACTATGAGGGATATTCATTCAACTTTGCCCGCTGTGGCCGTGGATGTTAGTGGTCACGTGGATAAGATTTTTCAGGTAGCGGATCATTATCGAAAAGCTATTGGTTTTGGGGATGTTAAATGGTTGAAAGCACGCTTACAGTCATCCGGTTCAGACTGGGGTTCTGATTACGCTGAAGTGTTCGATGCCTGGGAGACAGGTGGAGGTTTGACTGAAACCTTGCTGCCGCACCTCGCCGCTGATTTTGATCACCATCCAGCGAGGTCTTCTGATAGCAAATACTAGTCAATACCTGCTCGGCGTGAGAGGAAAACATCAATCCTTCGAGTCTATAGAGAAAGAAGGCATATGAACTCCTTCTTTTTTCGCAGTGAATTCAAGGAGCCAGTCAAGGAAGTTTTTGATTGGCATATGCGTACGGGGGCTATAGAACGCCTAATACCACCGTGGGAAAGTGTTAGGATTATCCACAAAACGGGGCCACCTTCTGAGGAAGGAGAGGTGCATTTACGGATGCGTAAGGGTGGAGTTCCTTTCAATATGAGAGTTGCACATACAGCTTTTTCGAGGAATCAATTCTTCCAAGATGAACAGATAGAAGGGCCATTTAAGTATTGGAAGCATATTCACAAATTCGAGATGGCTCCTGATGGTGGATCAGTCATGGAAGATCATATCGAATGGGCTCCTCCATTTGGATCTCTAGGAAATTTTGTCAGTCGAGATTTGATTACAAGTGATTTGCGTCGTTCATTCTCTTTTAGGCACCAAAGACTGAAGAATGAGTTAGAAAGAATTAGCAGCATCGGTGCTACTCGACCATTGTCTATAGCAGTTACTGGTTCGAGTGGCTTGATCGGTCGATCGCTTTGCCATGTACTCACAACCAATGGACATCGGGTAATTCGTATAGTCAGGCACCCAGATCCAATTCAGTCCGGCTTAGTTTTCTGGGATCCAATTCGGGGTGAAATAGATAGTGAAAAGTTAGAGGGTTTAGATGCCGTAGTAAATCTAGCTGGTGAACCTCTTGTAGGAATTCGTTGGACGCAGAAAAAGAAAGAAGCAATATGGCAGAGCAGGGTAAAGGGCACCGAAATGCTGGCTTTGTGTTTGGCCAACCTCAAAGATCCTCCGAAGGTTTTCGTTTCTGCATCAGCTATTGGGTTTTATGGTGATCGAGGAATGGATGAATTAACAGAAAGCCATACTCGGGGTCAGGGGTTTTTGGCAAACTTATGTCAGGCATGGGAGCGGGCCGCTCATCCTGCCAAGGAAGCAGGGATCAGGGTGGTTCATCCAAGGATCGGGATTGTCCTGACTCCTTCTGGAGGTGCTTTACGCCAGATGTTGCCTGCTTTCAAAGCTTTTGCTGGCGCAAGTTTTGGGGATGGAGAAAGATTCATGAGTTGGATAGATCACGATGACCTCCTCAGTATATTGTTGTATTGCATAGTTGACGACGCCATTGAAGGCCCAGTGAATGCTGTGTCACCTAACCCTGTTTCTAATGCTACATTTACTAACTTGCTGGGCAAAATCGTAAGCCGTCCTGTCCTGCTCAGCATACCTGACTTTGTCACTAAAAGACTTCTGGGCGACCTAGGTACAGAGATGTTTTTGTCGAACACCAGAGTTGTACCGAAGGTTTTAGAAGACCATAGGTTTAATTTTAGGCACACGTCACTAAGTGATTCCCTCACCTTTCAATTAGGCCAATATTAATCAGAGATTGCGAGAACCGTTTTTTCCTGGGTGGGTTAGTACCCTCAAGTCATAGAAATAATTACAATAGTGGTTAGAGAATAATGATTTTAGTGTGCCGGGGTGGCGAAATGGTATACGCAGGGGACTTAAAATCCCCCGGGAGAAATCCCATGCGGGTTCGAGTCCCGCCCTCGGCATTTTTAGGTCTTGTTGTTACTAATGGATTTGCGAGTTAATATGAGAAATCCAGATTCAAGTAAGAATCTGGATTGTGATTTCCACAAGTTAATTATCCCTGAAACTGAAGGTGTCCGATGGTTAATGATGGCGGTTTGAATCGAAGAAGTTTCCTGAAAAATGCTGGATTGACTGCAGTTCTGGCTGGTTCAGGGTCACCCTTGGATAAATTGAAACTGGCTGAAGATACCGATGGTAAAGAGGGTCATAGTCAACAGCAAGTGAAGTACGACTTTGATGCAGTCTATGACAGGGTTGGTACCGATAGTGTCAAGTGGGACAGAGCACGTCAGACACATGGCTCAGGATTAGATGTAGGAATGGGTATAGCAGATATGGATTTCAGGGCTGCTCCCTGTATAGGCGAGGCTTTGGCTGAACGTTGTGAACATGAGAACTGGGGATATTTGAGTCAGCCTGCGGATTACGTCGAGTCCATAGTGTCTTGGAACCAGAGGAGATATGGTTTAGACATAGACCCTTCTTCTTTGGTGCTAGCTACGGGGGTACATCCCGGCCTTATCGCCGCCCTGAAGACTTTTTCTCCGCCTGGAAGCAGGACTTTGATATGTACTCCGAGTTACAATGGTTTTTATGGTGACCTGAGAGCGAGTAAGACTATAGCTGAAGACAGTATGATGACTGTAGTTAACGGTCGCTATGAAATCGATTTTGACGATTTTGAGAGAAAAGCAGCTCGTTGCAATGCCTATTTGCTTTGTAACCCACAAAATCCAACTGGAAATGTATGGACTGAAGAAGAACTACTCCGAATGGGTGAAATTTGTTTGAGGCATCGTACTGTTGTGCTCGCAGACGAAATTCATTGCGACTTTGTAATGAAAGGACAGACATACACACCTTTTGCTAACCTGCCAGACAAAGATATTGTTAACAATAGCCTAACCTTTAAGGCGGCCAGTAAAACTTTTAGTTTGGCGGCGATGAAAGCAGCATGGTTCTTCTCTACAAATGAAGATTTTCTGAATAGAGTGAAAGAAAATCATAGAGCTGACTTGACTACACTAGGGATGGTGGCAAACAGAGCTGCTTTGATGGAGGGCGAAGACTGGTTTGATCAAGCGTTGGCATATATCGATGAAAATCAGGAATTTGTCGCTTCTTATATTAAAGAAAATATCCCGTCGATTACTCACCGTAAGGCAGAGGGCACGTATTTAGCTTGGTTGGATGTGAGCAAGGTAATTGATGTATTAGGGGCGGTAGAAATGGCAGCTGAAAGAGATAGGAATTCCACTGATCCTTTTACGCCAGAGATGTTAATGGGAGAGTGGTTCGGTCAAAACGCGCGAGTGATGTTAAACCCTGGATCATCTTATGGGACTGGGGGAAGTGGGCATATGCGTATGAACGTTGCGACGTCCAGGAAGCTGTTAAAAATAGCTTTGGATAATATAGCTGAAGCGCTGGATAGATTGCCTAGAGTTTAGTCTGGTTATGGTGGAGTAAAGGCTCCTACTCAGTCTTCTGACAGAGGTAGGAATCACCTAAGGCAAGAATGGCCAGTTCTAGTTTTTTGGGCTGAACAGATAGTGACCTACTCCCCACTCTTTTCCTCGGTTGTAGCCGAACATCTCTTCGCAGGCCAGAAAGAACAGTCTCCATCTCTGATACCACATCGAAGATTTGGAGCCGTGTATACTTCTAAATAATTTTTGTGTGGCCCCCGAGATAATTGTTGGATTCATATAGAACGACTTTGTGCTTTTCGGATAAAAGGTAGCTAGCCATCAATCCCGAATGCCACTTCCAATGATGGCTATTTCCACTTAATAGTCGTTTAGAACACGGTCTGGGACTGGCCGTAAGTCTCTGATTAGTCTGAGAAACGAAAGAACCTTCAGTCCGTAATAGGTCAGGTCAATCTCCCACCAGAAGAAGCCCTGCCTACTCGCTCCAGGGTATTTATGGTGATTGTTATGCCATCCCTCACCGAAAGTTAACAATGCTAACAACAAGTTGTTCCGACTTTGATCAGAAGTGTTGTAACGCTGAGTACCCCAGAGGTGTGAAAAAGAATTTATGGAACAAGTGACGTGAAATAACACAACAGAAGATATGAAAAATCCCCAGATTAGGTATGGGAAGCCACCCAGCCAAAAGAGTACGAGGGCGAGTATGAATGGAATCAAAGTATCGAATCGATCAATGAAACGTAGCTCTGGATATTTTGAAAAGTCAGATACTTGTGAGTAATCTGTCGGGAAATTACACGGAGAGGTGATCCATCCGATATGTGCCCACCAGAATCCATGTTGGTGAGGAGAATGAACGTCATTTTCTGTGTCAGAGTGACGGTGATGTTTCCGGTGGTGTGCTGCCCACCAAAGTGGACCTCGTTGGACAGCACTAGCACCTATTACAGCGAAAATAAATTGGACGAACCTGTTAGTTTTGAATGTTCGATGGGAGAAATATCGATGGTAAAATCCTGTAATAGCAAACATCCGCACGGCATATAGAAAAAATGCTATTGTAACCAGCTTCAGGGACCAATCTACCCAGAAAACACCCAAACACATTATATGCATCAGTAAAAATGGAAAAATCCTAAACCAATCGATCACTTTATTGTTGTCTTGTTCCAGATTGCTAGGACGACTCCCAGCATCGAACCAATATCGAAGTTGCTTAAGGGAAAGGTTAGACACGATTGCACCTTGTTTTTTCTTGTCTAATTAAAGGTTCATAGCCTTCTCTGAATGTTGGATACATGAAAGAAAACCCAGATTCGACGAGGCGTTGATTGCGACATCGCTTATTGGTTTGTGGGGTATTTCTATTCTGGAAAAAAGTTTTAGTCATATTTGGACACGGGTCTGGTCGTCCTGTTCGAGTAGCTATCCAATTATAGACCATATGGAGAGGCGCTGGGTCACAGTCAACTCCTAGATATAAACCTTTCGGAGCAGGAAGATCCAAGAGGTGGCAAATGGATCTGGCACTGTCATCTCTGTGAATACGGTTAGTGTAATGATTTGTTTCCGGGTAAGTGTATTCACCACCCAAGATTTTTTTTATCGTCTGGATTCGACCAGGACCGTATATCCCAGAGAGTCTAAGTACTATGCCAGGATTTCCAAGCTCTATCGCAAGGCGCTCGGTTCTGAGTAATTGTAGGGCTCGTTCATTGGTTGGATTGGGATCAGTTTCTTCTCCCACCCATTCTCCTTCATTCTGACCAAAAACTCCTGTGCTGGATACTAACAACAGTCTAACTGAGATTTCACTGTGTGCGAGAGGTAGATCTTTGGGATTGCTTGCATGGCTTATTTTATTCATGACGTTTTCTAATCCTGCATAGTAAGCAGAACGGTAAGACTCTTCGGTTCGATTAAGTGGTGATACGGCATATACCACACCATCAAAGTTCTGATCGAGTTGAGGCAAGCTATTGAAGTCGGTCACATCTCCGAAAAGTTGCTTGATCTGAAGTGGCAGATCTTTTGGCGTTCTGTTGAGGGACCAAACATCGACGTCTCTCTCGGAAAGAAGGTGGGCTACCTGAGATCCCACATAGCCACAACCTACTATCAAGACTCTTTGGATGCTTTTAGACATTGGCCTTCGGTCGGTGTTGTGAAGGGCCTACTCCCAATTCTTATTCATTTTATATTATTATCAGTTTTGGTACAAGATTGCATCCTGGTAAAAACTGTCTTTGAGGTTCTGTTTTTAGGCAATGACGTGGTGGAGAAGGCGATTTGTTGGTAGGATTATTGCTGTAAGAAGGGATAAAAGGTTACCAATGAACGACTGTGACCCCCTTAGGGTTCAGGTAGAGCCCACAAACTTATTACGCATGATATAAAAGGAGTCAGATGAGCTTCATCCAATCGATGTACTTAAGGACACTAATTCTAGTTACTGCTTCTAGCTGCTTGATCGGAGTATCATCCTATGTGGAAGCTCAAGATCCAGATGAAATTGACATGGTTGGCGAATTGGTAGCTCGATTGAATCTAGACAACTACAAAGCAACCATAAAAGGTTTGACACAATTTGGAGACAGAAGGCAGGGGACCGATAGAAATTTGGCTGCTGTTGATTGGATTGAAGAACAACTTCAAAGTTATGGTTGTAAAACAGAACGACTCTATTATGAATATAATCCAGCTCCCAGGAGATCTTCTGGTGGTGGATCCAGGCGCGCTCCATTAGGCCCGGTAATTGAAAGTGGTGAATTCAGAATGGGTCCCGGGGGATCTCGACAGAGAGGCATTACGAGGCGCACCGGTGTAGTGAATGATCCAGAATTACAATCAAATGAAAGACTCCGAGAATTGAACAGCCAACCTTCTACATCGGGATCAAGAGAACAGGTTTATTGCACAAAAGTGGGAACTACCCGCCCAGATGAGATGTATATCTTAGGGGCTCATATGGATGGGCACGGATGGGGTGAGGCCGCAAATGACAATGGTTCTGGAACAGCCTTGGTGATGGAGTTGGCCAGAGTGTTAAATATGCCAGATGTGGAAACAGAAAGAACGATACGCTTTGCTCTTTGGAACAATGAAGAAACTGGGTTGAATGGAGCACGTGCATACGTCGAACAGCGAGCTGAACTCCAGGGATGGGAAGATCCAGTGGGTTCTGGACAATACCCGGAGCCGAACTGGGTTGCTATGATTCAGCACGATATGATGATGTGGGATCATGGGATGCCGAGGGAAGATGGGTCGTATAATCCGAATCAGAGACCGGAAGCAGACGTTAACATTGAGTTTCAATCAACAGCAAAATATGCTGATAGGGCCATGAGGCTTGCTTTTTTCTTTAGGGATGCTAATGAAAAATATGCAACCGACTACCCTGGAGCTGTGGGGAATCACATGACCAATACTGATTCGACACCTTTTATGGATCTAGTCCCAGCAATAAGTTTGAGAGAGAATGAAAGAGGAATGCATACTGGAGCAGGATGGAATCCGACTTGGCATCAACCTATAGACGTCTTTGATACCTTTAGCGATGATGATTTCAGGTTGGGACTGAATGCCGCGCAGACCACCTTGGGTGCAATTGGACAACTCACTGGAGTTGCTCTCAAGAAATGAGCTATTTGTAAACCTCTTGGACTGAGATAAACATGGATCTACAGGCTAAAGTGAAGTGATATGAAAGGATACACACCAGAAGTGGCTATAGCTACAGAACCTTTATTTAAAAAAATAAAGCACTTGATCCCAGCTGTCGAATGGCCGATTATAGCTCCATTAATATATAAAATCAATGAGCTCAAAGTTGAGAAAAACGCGGTAATTCTGGCACATAATTATCAAACTCCGGACATTTATCATTGCGTAGCTGATTTTGTCGGAGACTCACTGCAACTTGCCATTCAGGCTCAAGAAACTGAAGCCGATATCATTGTTCAAGCTGGTGTGTATTTTATGGCAGAAACATCAAAGTTGCTGTCTCCGGAGAAAACCATTTTGATTCCTAGTCTTGAAGCGGGGTGTTCTCTAGCGGCCTCCATCAATGGAGAAGATGTTCGTCAACTCAAGAGAAAATATCCAGGAGTCCCTGTAGTGACATACGTAAACACTTCTGCTGAAGTAAAAGCAGAAGCTGATATCTGTTGCACCTCGTCCAATGCGATAGCTGTAGTTGAGGGGCTTGGAGTTGAAAGAGTTATAATGCTTCCTGATGAATTTTTGTCAAAAAATGTAGCAAACTTGACTGATGTCGAAATCATTGGGTGGAGGGGTAGGTGTGAAGTTCATGAGAAATTCACAGCAAAAGAACTCAGAGAATATAGAGTAACTTCTCCAGGAGTTTCTATTTTAGCTCATCCTGAATGCTCTCCAGAAGTATTAGCAGAAGCTGATTTCGCAGGTTCTACTTCCTCATTGATTCGATATGTAAATGATAACCGACCAGATAAAGTCATGATGGTGACGGAGTGCTCTATGAGTGACAATGTGTCAGCAGAAATTGGACCTGAGGTAGAATTTATCAGGCCCTGTAATTTGTGCCCACACATGAAGACTATTACTCTGGAAAACATTGCAGAGAGTTTGGAGATGCTGAGATATGAAGTCACTATTCCGGAGGAAATTTCTGTTAGAGCTCGTCGGTCTGTCCAAGAAATGATAAACCTAGGGGTGGAAGGGAGAGATTTCGAGAAAGGTGAATTTAAAGATGTGATTATAGAAGATGAGGTGTCGCTGAATTCTATGGACATCCCATTGCAAAAGAGTTTTTCTTGAACCGTTAATGACTTATGCTGCTTCGTTGCCGGAAGTTGTTTTTCTGGAGTTAGTTAGGAAAGCATTGGCTGAAGATCTCGGTTCCGGTGGTGATATCACTTCGGATCGGATGATCAATCAAGAGGTTGACATTTCAGCTAAAATCGTTGCTCGCCAGCAGGGTGTATTAGCAGGAGATAAGGTCGCCGCTCTAACATTTGACATGGTAGATTCGAGTCTGTCCATTGATTGGAAAATATTTGACGGCCAGTTAGTGTCACCGGACACGACGGTGGCCGTGGTCACGGGGACAGCCTGTTCCATCCTCCAGGCCGAGAGAACAGCTCTTAATTTCCTCAGTCATCTTTCTGGAGTAGCTTCGGCAACTCACGAGATGGTCGCTGCAGTAACTGGCACTGGTGCCAAAATTTGTTGCACAAGAAAGACGACACCCGGATTGAGAGCCCTAGAAAAGTATGCCGTCAGGGTAGGTGGTGGTGTCAATCATAGATATAGTCTGGATGGTGGAATATTGATAAAAGACAATCATGTTGCAATCTCTGGAGGGATCAGCAGTGCCTTTAAAAAAATCAATGATATAGGACCAGATATCGGGGTTCAGATTGAAGTGGACACTCTGGAACAGCTGAGAGAAGCATTGCACTGTGGGGCTCGTTCAATACTGTTGGATAATATGGACAATACAACTTTGTCTGCGGCGGTAGAGATCAATAAAGGTAAGGCTGTACTAGAAGCGTCTGGCAACGTGACACTTGATTCAGTTGGAGCTATAGCGGCCACAGGAGTTGACTATATTTCCAGTGGATGGATTACTCACTCCTCACCCTCATTGGACTTCGGCTTGGACTTCATAGA
>Ga0114996_10005581_pt1 | contig 14722 bp, 10 predicted proteins | sample ArcticOcean_MG_C_4_FD_87039 | JGI IMG/M metagenome (GOLD analysis project Ga0114996, IMG submission 87039) | Marine microbial communities from western Arctic Ocean - ArcticOcean_MG_CB4_134 | ecosystem: Environmental > Aquatic > Marine > Oceanic | place: Arctic Ocean: Canada Basin | collected...
GAGTATGAGACGGAAAACCGTCACTACGCGCATGTCGATTGTCCGGGCCATGCCGACTACGTGAAGAACATGATCACGGGAGCCGCTCAGATGGACGGCGCCATCTTGGTCGTCGCGGCCACGGATGGCCCGATGCCGCAGACTCGTGAGCATATCCTCCTTGCTCGCCAGGTCGGCGTGCCGGCGATGGTCGTGTTCATGAACAAATGCGACATGGTCGATGACGAGGAGCTCCTCGAGATCGTCGAGATGGAGATTCGTGAGCTGCTCTCCGCGTACGAGTTCCCGGGAGACGACATTCCTGTCATCCAGGGTTCTGCTCTCACGGCGCTCAACGCGTCCAGCTGGGAGGATGAGGGCGCGAAGGGTGTCGTCGAACTCATGGAGGCTGTCGATACCGACATCCCGACTCCCGAGCGGGACGTGGATCGCCCCTTCATCATGCCCGTGGAGGACGTGTTCTCCATTGCGGGTCGTGGAACCGTGGTGACCGGTCGCGTCGAGCGCGGGATCATCAAGGTCGGAGAGGAGATCGAGATTGTCGGGATCAGCGACACCGTGAAGACAACTGTCACGGGCGTCGAGATGTTCCGCAAGCTCCTCGACGAGGGACGCGCTGGAGACAACATCGGCGCGCTGCTCCGCGGTGTGAAGAAGGAAGACGTGACGCGTGGTCAGGTTCTGGCGAAGCCGGGATCGATTAAGCCGCACCAGAAGTTCTCTGGCGAGATCTACGTCCTGACCAAGGACGAGGGTGGTCGTCACACGCCGTTCTTCACCGGCTACCGTCCCCAGTTCTACTTCCGTACCACGGATGTGACGGGTGCGGTGCATCTCCCCGCGGGAACGGAGATGGTGATGCCCGGCGACAACGTCTCCGTGGAGGTCGAGCTGCTTCAGCCGATCGCCATGGACGAGGGTCTCCGGTTCGCCATCCGTGAGGGTGGCCGCACGGTGGGCGCCGGCGTTGTGGGCAAGATCACCGCGTAAGCGGCGGGTCTGGTACCGCAACGAAAGCAATGTGTTTTGTTGAGACGGTCATTCGTACGCGGGTGGCCGTCTCGACGATTTTGAATACATTCCACGAGCGAGTGACGCGAGTGGGGTGGTGACCTAGGCCAGTAGCTCTAATGGTAGAGCGCCGGACTCCAAATCCGATGGTTGGGGGTTCGAGTCCCTCCTGGCCTGCCGAATGGGTGTCGAAGGGGTTGAGTCGATGGGTGTTTCGCGCGCAGTCAGCATGTCCTTCGTGGCGATCGGGCTTCTTTCCTGGTACGTGATGGCGGAGTTTTTCGGCTTCGCGTTTGGCTTCAAGCCGAGCTGGAACATAGGGCTGATCGGGACCGGGTTCGCGTTGAGCGATCTCCTGGGGATTGCCACCGGGATCGGGACGGGCATTGCGCTGTGGCGTCATACGGAGACCAACACTCTCGCGCATGAAATCGCGAATGAACTCAAGAAGGTCGTCTGGCCTTCCTGGGAAGAGACACGGGGCGCGACGGTGGTGGTGATCATCGTGACGATCGTCTGTGCACTGATTCTCGGTGGTTGCGGCGCCGTTAGAAAGGTTCTCACGGGTTGGATTTACAAGGCCTGAGCCCAGCATTGAGGGGAACAGGAGGTCTGCAAATGGAATCCGAGAGCATGAAATGGTACGTGGTTCACACCTACTCGGGGTATGAAAATCGCGCCAAGCTATTGCTGGAGGAGCGCATCAAGAACGCAGGGCGCGAGACCTCCTTTGGGGAGATCCTCATCCCGACGGAGAACGTCGTGGAAGTGCGTCAGGGTTCGAAGCGAACCACCTCCCGGAAGTTTTTTCCGGGCTATATGCTCGTGCAGATGGATCTCGACGACGAGACCTGGCACCTCGTCAAGGGGACCCAGAAGATCACCGGATTCGTGGGAGAGGGGTTGAATCCCCCGGCGATCCCCGAACGTGAGGTTCTTCGGATCACCGAGCAGATCGAAGAGGGCGCTGAGCGCCCGAAGGCCCGCCACACCTTCGAGGAAGGCGTGATGGTTCGGGTCGTCGACGGTCCGTTTATGAATTTCAGCGGGACGGTCGAAGAAGTTCGACCGGAGAAGCAGAAGCTCCGCGTCCTCGTGTCCATCTTTGGACGTGCGACGCCAGTGGAGTTGGATTACGTGCAGGTGGAGCTCGCGTAAGCGGCGACACCGTTTGGAGAATTGGAGGACATCATGGCGAAGAAAATAATGGCGCAGATCAAGCTGCAGTGCCCCGCAGGACGAGCGAACCCATCGCCGCCCATCGGTCCGGCGCTCGGTCAGCACGGCGTCAACATCATGGAGTTCTGCAAGAAGTTCAATGCGGCGACGCAGGAGATGGAGACTGGACTGACGATTCCCGTGGTCATCACGGTGTTTCAGGATCGCTCCTTCGATTTCATCACCAAGACTCCGCCGGCGTCCACCCTCCTCCTCAAGGCCGCGGGCCTCAAGAAGGGATCGGGGGAGCCGAACCGGGACAAGGTCGGGAAGGTGACCGTCCAGCAGTTGAAGGAAATCGCCGAACTCAAGGCGCGGGACCTCTACGCCGGGAATGTCGAGGCGGGAATTCGAACCATCGCGGGCACGGCCCGGAGCATGGGGATCGAGGTCATCGGTTAGATCGGTTGGTTCAGAGATCGTCCGCGAGGACAGCGGTGTGCCACGGGGGACGAAAGAGCCTCCGGCTACGAGCACGCAAGGAGTGGTTCAATGGTCGCGAAAGGAAAGCGCATGAAAGGGTCGGTTGCCAGCTTGGAGGAGCGGAAGCTTTATCCAGTGGATGAGGCGATCGATTTGATGCAGGCCATGGGCAAGGTGAAGTTCGACGAGAGCGTCGACATCGCCGTGCGGCTCGGGGTGGATCCCAAGCACGCCGAGCAGATGGTGCGGGGCGCGTGCGTGCTGCCGAACGGAACCGGAAAGACGGTTCGCGTGGCTGTCTTTGCGAAGGGCGAGAAGGCCACGGAGGCGGAAGAGGCTGGCGCGGATCGCGTCGGTGGAGACGACCTCGCAGAGGACATCAAGGGCGGATGGCTCGAGTTCGACAAGGCCATCGCGACACCCGACATGATGGGCACCGTGGGAAAGATCGGTCGCATCCTCGGACCGCGGGGGCTGATGCCGAACCCGAAGGTCGGCACCGTGACATTTGACGTCGGCGCAGCTGTTCGAGAGGCGAAGGCGGGAAAGATCGAGTTTCGAGTGGAGAAGGCTGGGATCGTCCACGCCTCGATCGGCAAGCGCTCGTTTGAGGCGGACGCGTTGCGCGGCAATCTCCTGGCGCTGATCGAGATGCTTGTTCGGCTCAGGCCGGCGTCCGCGAAGGGGACCTACATGAAGTCCGTGGGCATCTCCACGACGATGGGTCCGGGGATCTGGTTGGATCCGGCGGAGCTGCAGGTGCTCGTCAAGTAAGTGAAACGTGACCCGCATGCGGGTCGTGCAAGCGTGCTCGAATGACGCGGGTCATTCGAGTCGTGTTTTAGGCCCCGGCAGCGGCCGGGGTGGTGTTGGTGGAAACGATTCTGTCCGAGAAGCAGGCACCCCTCGGGGTTTAATGGGCAGCCGCCTGCGGAGACGGGATACGGGTTTCGATGATTCATCGGCCCTTCCGTCCTCTCCAACCTTCGGGTTGGGAAGGCCAGATTCGCGTTCATGTGAATGGAGATTGGAAGGAGAACGTCCCGTGAACAGGCAACAGAAAGCGCAGCAGGTCCAGGAACTCAGGGATGCCCTTGAGGGAGCCACTTCGGTGATCCTCACGGACTATCGAGGACTGGATGTGGGGAGCATGGTCTCCCTCCGTCGTGCTCTTCGAGAAGACTCGGTGGGCTACAAGGTTGTGAAGAACACGCTGGCCAGGCTTGCGTTGGAGGGCACTGACAAGGCCTTTCTGATCGAGCATTTCAATGGACCCATCGCGATGGCGTGGAGTGACGATCCGGTTGCACCGGCTCGACAGCTCAGCAAATTCGCGGAGGACCATGAAGCGTTGGAGCTCCGCGTCGGCTATCTGGCTGGCAACGAGATTGACCTCGCTGGAATCAAGGCTCTCGCGTCGTTGCCGTCCAAGGATGAACTCCGCTCCAAGTTCCTGTCGGTCCTCAATGCGCCGGCCCAGAAGTTCGTGACGTTGACCTCTCAGGTTCAGCGCAACTTCCTTCTGGTCTGCAAGCAAAAGGCTGAGTTGGCGGGCTGACATCTCTCGTTGTGCGCCCGCATCTCTGTGGGCGCGTGGTGAATCAAATCAGGGGGCGAGACAATCCCCCGGAACGTGAAGGAGAAAGGAAGATGGCTGATATCACGAAAGACCAGATCATGGAGGCGCTCGGCAGCATGACGGTTCTCGAGCTCTCCGAGTTGACCTCGTCGCTCGAAGACGCGTGGGGCGTGACCGCGGCATCCGCTGCGGCGGTCATGGCCGCTCCGGCGGCTGGCGGAGCCGCCGAAGCCGTGGAAGAGCAGACCGAGTTCAACGTGATCCTCGGGTCGTTCGGCGAGAAGAAGATCGCCGTGATCAAGGAAGTCCGTGGAATCACGGGCCTCGGCCTCAAGGAGGCCAAGGATCTCGTCGAAGGTGCGCCCTGTCCGGTGAAGGAAGGCGTCACGAAGGACGAGGCGGACGAGATCGTCAAGAAGCTCGAGGAAGCTGGGGCGACTGTCGAGATCAAGTAAGAGGATTGAAATCCTGGGGCGCCGTCCGCGGGCGGCGCCCCCTTTGTGATTTGAGTCTTCAATTCGTCGGAAGGGGTTTCCGACACAGTGGAGACCCCACAATCAGGTTCGGTGGGGTCACCGGGAGGAGCGCACGTCATGGGTCAGATCACGGCGAAAGACCTTCGGCTTCGGAAAAGTTACGCGAAGCTCGCGAAGGTCATCGACATTCCCGACCTCATCAACATTCAAAAGCAGAGCTACGAGAAGTTTCTGCAATGGGATGTTCCACCCGATGAGCGGGACACCGTAGGGCTCCAGGGTATTTTCAAGAGCGTCTTCCCCATCCGGGATTTCAACAAGACCTCTTCCCTCGAGTTTGTCGAATACCAGCTCGAGACTCCCAAATACGACGTGGACGAGTGTCGCCAGCGCGGCATGACGTACGCGGCTCCGATCAAGGTTCTCATCCGCCTCGTGGTGTGGGATGTGGACACCGAGGGCGGCACGGAGAGCATCCGGGACGTCAAGGAGCAGGAGGTCTACTTCGGTGAACTTCCGCTCATGACCGAGAACGGGACGTTCATCATCAACGGGACCGAGCGCGTGATCGTGAGTCAGCTGCACCGGTCTCCGGGCGCGTTCTTCGAGCACGACAATGGCAAGGGCCACTCCAGCGGAATGCTGCTGTATTCAGCCCGGATCATCCCGTATCGCGGCTCCTGGATCGACTTCGAGTTCGATCACAAGGATCTCGTCTACGTGCGCATCGATCGTCGCCGGAAGATGTTCGCGACGGTGCTCCTGAGAGCGCTGGGGTACTCGACGCAGGATCTCCTCAACAAGTTCTACGAGACCGAGCAGATCACGACGGATGGGAAGGGCAACTGGACCCGGATGATCAATTTCGACTTGCTCAAGGACCAGCGCGCCTCCGAGGATCTCACGGATCCGAAGACCGGCGAGGTCCTCGTCCGCAAGAATCGAAAGTTCAGTCGCGGCGTATTGCGGCGTCTGGAGAAGGCCGGGATCAAGTCGCTCGCGTTGTCGGATGAAGAGCTGATCGACCGGGTGCTCGGCTTCGATGTCATCGATTCCGAGACAGGCGAGGTGATTGGCGAATGCAATGACAGCATCGATGAGGAGATGCTCGAGCGCCTGAATGGGCTCGGCAAGCACTCCTTCGAAGTGCTCTTCTTCGACAAGCTCACCAGTGGGTCCTATCTGCGCGACACCCTCGTGCAGGACAAGATCGACACTCAGGACGACGCCATCCTCGAGATCTACCGTCGGCTTCGGCCCGGAGACCCCTCGACGATCGGGCAGGCGACAAATTACTTCAACAACCTGTTCTTCAACGAGGCGCGCTACGATCTCTCGTCGGTTGGGCGTCTGAAGCTGAACTACAAGTTCCGTGCGGGAGACGACACTCCGGATCCCGAGTCCCTGGATCTCACGGTGCTGACGAAGGAGGACATCCTCGATGTCGTCTCCTATCTGATCGATCTGAAGAACGGCAAGGGGAACGTGGACGACATCGACCACCTCGGGAACCGCCGCGTGCGGGCCGTTGGGGAGTTGATGGAGAACCAGTACCGCGTCGGGCTCGTGCGGATGGAGCGTGCGATCAAGGAACGCATGAGCATCACGCAGGAGATCGACACGCTGATGCCGCACGATCTCATCAACGCGAAGCCAGTGAGCGCGGTGGTGAAGGAGTACTTCGGCTCCAGCCAGCTCTCCCAGTTCATGGATCAGACGAACCCGCTCAGCGAGATCACCCACAAGCGTCGTCTTTCAGCGCTTGGGCCGGGGGGATTGACGCGGGATCGCGCAGGCTTCGAGGTGCGCGACGTTCACACCACTCATTATGGGCGAATCTGTCCGATTGAGACGCCAGAAGGTCCGAACATCGGCCTGATCGCGTCGCTGTCGACCTACGCTCGAGTGAACAAGTACGGATTAATCGAGACGCCGTACCGCAAGGTCGCCGACGCGGCTCTCACGAGTGAGGTCAACTACTACTCCGCGCTCGATGAGGAGTCCCACTCCATTGCGCAGGCCAACGCCACCGTGGATGGGAAGGGCAAGCTCGTCGATGAGCTCGTCAGCGCCCGGAAGTCCGGTGAGTTCACGATGACCAAGGGAGACGACATATCGTTGATCGACGTCTCTCCAAGTCAGCTCGTGTCCGTCGCCGCGGCGTTGATTCCGTTTTTGGAAAACGATGACGCGAACCGTGCGCTCATGGGTTCCAACATGCAGCGGCAGGCTGTGCCCCTCATGAAGACCCACGCGCCGTTGGTGGGAACCGACATGGAGGGGATCGTCGCTGCGGATTCCGGCGTGACGACCACCGCGTTGCATGACGGCGTCGTCGAGCAGGTCGACGCGGGCCGTATCGTGGTTCGCCGGGACATGACGAGCGCTTCGGCGGACGATTATTCGGCCGGTGCGGACATCTACAAGCTCGTGAAGTTCCAGCGGTCCAATCAGGATACCTGCACCAACCAGAAGCCGATCGTCTCCAAGGGAGACCATGTGCGGGCGGGGGATGTCATCGCGGATGGCCCTGCGACCGACATGGGTGAGCTGGCCCTCGGTCAGAACGTCCTCGTGGCGTTCATGCCCTGGGGTGGCTACAACTTTGAGGACTCCATCCTCATCAGCGAGCGCCTCGTGCGCGACGATGTGTTCACCTCGATTCACATCGAGGCGTTGGAGTGCATCTCTCGGGACACGAAGCTCGGCCAGGAGGAGATCACGCGGGACATCCCGAACGTGGGTGAAGAGGCCCTGATGGATCTCGACGAGGCGGGCATCATCCGCATCGGCGCCGAGGTGACGTCGGGCGATATCCTCGTGGGGAAGGTGACTCCGAAGGGAGAGACTCAGCTCAGCCCCGAGGAGAAGCTCCTCCGCGCCATCTTTGGTGAGAAGGCCGGCGATGTACGAGACACCTCCCAGCGCGTCCCTCCGGGCGTGGTTGGAACCGTGATTGGCGCCCAGGTCTTCAGTCGGAAGGGCGTCGACAAGGACGTCCGGGCGTTGCAGATCGAGCGCGACGAGAGCCAGAAGCTCATGAAGGATCGCGACGATGAGATCCGCATCCTTCGGACGGCCGCACGGGAGCGAATCCTCCTTGTTCTCAAGGGACACAAGACAGCTTCCCCCCTCGTCGATGACAAGGGAAAGAAGCTCCTCAAGAAGGGCGAGGAACTGACCGCCGAAACGCTTGGGGACGTTCCTGTGAAGTACTGGCAGGAAATCCGCGTCGCGGGCGCTCCCAAGGAGGAGGAGCTCGTCGGGCGGATCATGCAGCGGCTCGAGGAAGATCTCGAGCGGGCTACCCAGGCGTGCGCGGATCGCATCGATCGCATCGAGAAGGGCGATGAGCTCTCCCCCGGCGTGATCAAGATGGTCAAGGTCTACCTGGCCATCAAGCGTAAGCTGCAGGTCGGTGACAAGATGGCGGGTCGCCATGGGAACAAGGGTGTGGTCAGCCGCATTCTTCCCGTGGAGGACATGCCGTACGGCACCGATGGAAGTCCGGTGGACATCGTGCTGAACCCGCTCGGCGTGCCTTCTCGAATGAACGTCGGCCAGATTCTCGAGATTCACCTCGGGATGGCCGCGTATCAACTCGGGCGGCAGGTGAACGAATTCCTCGAGGCCAACTTCGGGGAGAAGCAGATCCGGGAGCATCTGCTCAAGGTGTACACCTCGGATAAGCAGTCCGAGTTCATCAAGGGCCTCGATGAGGATCAGCTGCGGGAATTCGTGCGGTCCATCAAGGACGGGATTCACGTCGCAACGCCAGTCTTCGACGGCGCCAAGGAGACCGACATCCATGACCTCTTCGGCCTCGCCGAGAAGGATCCAAGTGGACAGGTCGTGCTCTTTGACGGTCGGACCGGACAGGCGTTCGACCACGACGTGACGGTCGGCATGATGTACATCTTGAAGCTCCACCATCTCGTGGACGACAAGATCCATGCACGCTCGATTGGACCGTATTCGCTCGTCACGCAGCAGCCGCTGGGTGGAAAGGCGCAGTTCGGTGGACAGCGTCTTGGAGAGATGGAGGTCTGGGCCATGCAGGCATATGGTGCCGCGTATGCGCTTCAGGAGTTCCTCACCGTCAAGTCGGATGATGTGGTCGGACGAACGCGGATGTACGAGGCGATCGTCAAGGGCGACAACATTCTCGAGGCGGGACTTCCCGAGTCGTTCAACGTTCTGCTCAAGGAGCTCAAGGCTCTGGGGCTGGATGTGGAGTTGATCGAGAACAGTGAAATCGAGAGCGCAGTCGGCGATGTGTCGACGAACGTCGAGCACCCCGCGACGGTAGCAGTCGCTGCTGAGGCGTAGGCCTTTAGCAGCACGAGTCAGGGAACGGTCCCGGATGGGATGGGCATCATCCGCGACCGTCCAGTGAACAGGCCAGCATGCGCGCCCACGCATATCGGCCCGAGGGCGCCAGGAGACAAACCGTGAAGGACATCTTCAATTTCTTCGATCAGCCGAAGGATCCCCTTAGCTTTGACGCCGTTCGCATCGGACTAGCCTCCCCGAAGAAGATCAATGACTGGTCTTTCGGAGAGGTGAAGAAGCCGGAAACGATCAACTACCGAACGTTCAAGCCGGAGCGGGAAGGCCTCTTCTGCGCCAAGATCTTCGGCCCGGTGAAGGACTACGAGTGCATCTGCGGGAAGTACAAGCGCATGAAGCACCGGGGAATTGTCTGTGAGAAATGCGGCGTCGAGGTCATTCAGTCGAAGGTGCGTCGGGAGCGCATGGCGCATATCACCCTCGCCACTCCGGTCGCTCATATTTGGTTTCTGAAGAGCTTGCCCAGCCGTATCGGAAACCTGATGGACATCTCGTTGAAGGACCTGGAGCGGGTCCTCTACTGCGTGTCTCATATCGTGCTCGACGCGGGCATGACGGAGCTTCGCCGCGGCGAGATCATCTCGGAGGAGCGCTATCTGGAGCTGCTCGACGAGTACCCGGAAGAGGACTTCGAGGTCGGCATGGGGGCGGAGGCGATTCGTCAGCTCCTCCAGGATCTCGACATCGAGGCGCTCTCGACCGAGCTGCGCATCGAGATGAAAGAGGCCACCAGCGAAGCCAAGCGCAAGAAGCTCGTCAAGCGTCTCAAGGTCGTCGAGGCCTTCCTGCATTCGCATAACGAGCCGCAGTACATGATCCTCGAGGTCGTTCCGGTGCTTCCGCCGGATCTGCGCCCGCTCGTGCCTCTCGACGGCGGCCGCTTCGCGACTTCGGATCTCAACGATCTCTACCGGCGCGTCATCAATCGAAACAACCGTTTGAAGCGCCTCCAGGAGCTCAACGCTCCGGAGATCATCATCCGCAATGAGAAGCGGATGCTTCAGGAGGCCGTGGACGCGCTCTTTGACAACGGTCGGCGCGGGAAGGTCATCACGGGCCCGAACAAGCGCCCGCTGAAGTCGCTCTCCGATATGCTGAAGGGCAAGCAGGGGCGCTTCCGTCAGAATCTCCTCGGGAAGCGCGTGGACTACTCCGGTCGCTCGGTGATCGTGGTGGGGCCGAGCTTGAAGCTGCATCAGTGTGGTCTTCCCAAGAAGATGGCGCTGGAGCTCTTCAAGCCCTTCATCTACCACAAGCTGGAAGAGCGGGGATTTGTCTCCACGATCAAGAGCGCGAAGAAGCTGGTCGAGAACGAGAAGCCGGAGGTCTGGGACATCCTGGCTGAGGTCGTGCGCGAGCACCCCGTGATGCTCAACCGTGCGCCCACGCTTCACCGCTTGGGGATGCAGGCCTTTGAGCCTGTCCTCATCGAAGGGAAGGCGATTCAGCTGCACCCGCTGGTCTGTCAGGCGTTCAACGCGGACTTCGACGGCGATCAAATGGCCGTTCACGTCCCCTTGAGCATTGAAGCGCAGATGGAAGCGCGGGTGCTCATGATGTCGTCCAACAACATCCTGTCGCCTGCGCACGGGAAGTCCATCATCAATCCAACGCAGGACATCGTTCTGGGGTTGTATTACCTCAGTCGGGAGCGACCGTTCGTCAAGGGCGAGGGCTGGATCTTCTCAAGTCCGGATGAGGCGCGGCTCTGCTACGACTCCGGAGAGGTGGATCTCCAGGCGCGGGTCAAGGTGCGTTACCAGGGCGAGCTCGTCGACACCACGGTCGGCCGCGTCATATTGACCGAGATCGTCCCCGAAGAGGTTCCCTTCAGCGAATACAATCGCGTGATCGACAAGAAATGTCTCCAGGCCCTCATCGACATGGTCTATCGGCTCTGTGGACAGAAGGTGACGGTGGTCTTCGTCGATCAACTCAGGAACTGGGGATACGAGCACGCGACGCGCGCCGGAATCTCCATCTGCATGAACGACATGGTCATTCCCGAGAGCAAGGGCGCTCTCCTGGAAGAAGCTCAGGTCGAGGTCGGAGAGATCGAGGGGCAGTACCAGGAAGGCCTGATCACCGACGGGGAGCGCTACAACAAGGTGATCGACATCTGGGCGAACACCACGGAGAAGGTGGCCGAGGAGATGATGGAGTCCATCGGGACCGAGGTCTTCACGAACGCTGAGACGGGCGAGACGCGTGAAGTGCCTTCGTTCAACTCGATCTTCATGATGGCCGACTCCGGCTCTCGTGGTTCGGCGCAGCAGATCCGTCAGCTGGCTGGAATGCGTGGTCTGATGGCCAAGCCGTCTGGAGAGATCATCGAGACTCCCATCAAGGCGAACTTTCGTGAGGGCCTCTCGGTGCTTCAGTACTTCATTTCTACGCACGGTGCGCGAAAGGGACTCGCAGATACGGCGCTCAAGACAGCCAACTCCGGGTATCTCACGCGTCGACTCGTCGATGTCGCAAACGATACGGTCGTTCTCGAGCAGGACTGCGGAACGCTGGATGGGATCGAAGTCACCGCGCTCGTGGAGGGTGGCGACACCATTCAGCCTCTCGGAGAGCGGATCCTCGGTCGCGTGGCGCTCGACGATGTGTTGGACCCCTTCACCGATCAGGTGATTTTGGAGGCCAACAGCGAAGTCGATGAGGCGGCGGTCAACATCATCGAGGCCTCGGGTATCGGGAGCGTGATGATTCGAAGCGCCCTGACCTGTCGCACGCGGGGCGGCGTCTGCCAGCTCTGCTACGGTCGGGACCTCGGTCACGGAAACCTGGTCAGCATGGGGACGACGGTGGGTATCATCGCTGCCCAGTCGATCGGGGAGCCGGGGACCCAGTTGACGATGCGGACGTTCCACGTTGGTGGTACCGCGAGTCGTCGCGCCGAGCAGTCCACGTTGGAGGTGCGGACGACCGGGAAGGTCGTGTTCCACAACGTGACGACAGCAGTGCGGGAGGACGGGACCCTCGCGGTCATGAACCGCAACGGTGAGATAGGAGTCGTCGATGACTCCGGTCGTGAACGGGAGAAGTACGGGATCACCTACGGCGCCAACGTCATTTGCAAGGACGGAGACAGCGTTCAGGCGGGTCAGTTGGTCGCGAAATGGGATCCCTGGTCGAACCCGTTCCTGACCGAGCTCGCCGGTGAGGTGAAGTACGTCGACATGGTCGAGGGCGTCTCCATGGAGGAGAGGCATGACGAGTTGACGGGCTGGTCGAACAAGGTGGTCATCGAGTCCAAGGACGCGGACCTTCGTCCGGCGATCAAGGTCATCTCGAAAGACAAGAAGGCGGCGAAGAGTGAGGTCGTATATGGTCTGCCCGTCGGTGCGAACATCACGGTCTCCGAGGGAGATGCGGTTCGTGCCGGGGATGAAGTCGCGAAAATCCCGCGCGAGACCACCAAGACCAAGGACATCACTGGCGGTCTGCCCCGCGTCGCGGAGCTCTTCGAGGCCCGCAAGCCGAAGGAGCACGCGGTCATCACCGAGATCGATGGCGTCGTCAGCTTCGGCAAGGGGAGTCGCGGAAAGCGTCAGGTCATCGTTACGCCGGACCTCGGTGAGCCGAAGGAGTACCTCATCCCGAAAGGGAAGCACGTCACGGTGCATGAGGCGGATCACGTGCGTGCGGGTGAGCCTCTGATGGATGGTTCGTCCAATCCTCACGACATCTTGAAGGTGCTTGGGGAGAAGGAACTCGCCAAGTACCTCGTCGATGAGGTCCAGGAGGTCTACCGACTGCAGGGTGTTCGCATCCATGACAAGCATATTGAGTTGATCGTTCGTCAGATGCTCCGCTGGGTGCGAGTGACGGAGGTCTGCGATACCCGCTGGTTGATCGATCAGCAGGTCGATCGTTGGCTCTTTGATGAAGAGAACCAGCGAGTATTGCTGGAGGGGGGCCGACCGGCGGTCGGTGAGCCCCTGCTTCTGGGCATCACGAAGGCCTCCTTGTCCACGGAAAGCTTCATCAGCGCCTCGTCTTTTCAGGAGACGACAAAGGTGTTGACCGAGGCATCCATCTGTGGAAAGGTCGACCGCCTTCGCGGCCTGAAAGAGAACATTATCATGGGTCGTTTGATTCCGGCGGGGACGGGAGTCTCCATTTACCGGGATCTGAAGGTCAAGTTTCCCGAAGTTGAGGAGCTTGAAGAAGTGGAGCAGGCGATAGCTGAGTAGTTGAACAGGGAGGCCTCACGTCCCATGCATCGGGATACGGAGGCCGCCATCGGGACTTCGGCGCGTCCCATATTCGCGCCGACAACCCCCTGTTGAACGCCCCCTCGGGGCAGCCAGAACGTCGAGAGGCCGGGCCTTTCGGAGTGACGCCAGGAGCTCATGGGCGCTGCCAATGCGGCAGGGACCCGATGGCGCAGACATGCGTCTAGGATTTGAGCCTTGACACCCCCCGGAGCGGTGTCTATGCTCCGCGCCTCTCGAGTCCCGGGAGGTGCATGAGGAACGTGTCCCAACGAAGGGACAGAGTTCGAGCGAGGAAGGGTCGGATGCCTACGATCAACCAGCTGGTCCGAAAGGGCCGAAAGCGCCAGAAGAAGCGGACGAATGCACCTGCGTTGGAGGCCTGTCCTCAGAAGCGCGGTGTGTGTGTGCGCGTGTACACGTCGACCCCGAAGAAGCCGAACTCGGCCCTTCGGAAAATCGCACGTGTCCGACTCACGAACGGGATGGAGGTCACGTCCTACATTCCGGGCGAGGGTCACAACCTGCAGGAGCACTCGCTCGTCCTCATCCGAGGCGGTCGTGTGAAGGATCTGCCGGGTGTGCGCTACCACATCATTCGCGGAACCCTCGATGCCGTCGGCGTGGCCGGTCGGAAGAGGGGCCGCTCCAAGTACGGCGCGAAGAAGAGCAAGTAAGGAATTTCAGGCCTGGGCCTGGAAAACACGAGGCGGATCATGCCGAGACGACGCGAAGTTCCAAAACGGAAGATCAACAAGGACCCCAAGTATCATGACTGGCTCGTGGCGAAGTTCACGAACTGCCTGATGCTGAGCGGTCAGAAGTCCATTGCCGAGAGCATTGTCTATGGCGCCTTCGACATCATCGAGGAGCGGATCAGCGACGATCCCCTCAAGGTGTTCAAGGCGGCAGTGGACAACGTCAAGCCGCAGGTGGAGGTCAAGAGCCGGCGGGTCGGTGGTGCCACGTACCAGGTGCCCGTGGAGGTTCGCTCGGAGCGACGCCTCGCGCTCTCGATCCGCTGGATAATCAGCTTCGCCCGCGGGCGCGGCGAGAAGTCGATGCGCGAGCGACTGGCTGCCGAGTTGCTCGAAGCAGCGAACAATCGCGGAAATGCAATCAAGAAGCGGGAAGACACGCATCGCATGGCGGAAGCCAACAAGGCGTTTTCCCATTACCGCTGGTAGGCGCAGGACCCACGCAGGAGCGATAGTCCGATGGCCCAGAAGATCCGAATTCGCCTGAAGGCGTACGACCACAAGCTGCTTGATCAGTCTGTGAGTGAAATTATCGAAACCGTACAGCGCACGGGCGCGACGGTTGCGGGACCCATTCCGCTTCCGACACGTCTCAACAAGTACACGGTTCTCCGTTCACCGCATGTGAACAAGAAGAGCCGTGAGCAGTTTGAGATCCGTACGCACAAGCGTCTCCTCGACATC
>Ga0114996_10005582_pt1 | contig 14722 bp, 10 predicted proteins | sample ArcticOcean_MG_C_4_FD_87039 | JGI IMG/M metagenome (GOLD analysis project Ga0114996, IMG submission 87039) | Marine microbial communities from western Arctic Ocean - ArcticOcean_MG_CB4_134 | ecosystem: Environmental > Aquatic > Marine > Oceanic | place: Arctic Ocean: Canada Basin | collected...
ATCTTTAATTAAATAAGATTTTAACAACTCCTCTTTTCTTGACTTAAAACCACTTCCATAATAATGCAGTCCACTCTTTTGAATACTAAATCTCCAATCCAATTCGGTATTGTAAAAAAAATTATCTTTTAAAAAAATTCTATTATTGGATTTTTTAAGAAGTGAATAAAAATTAAACAAACTAACAAATCTTTTTTTATTAATATTTGAAGATAGCAAAAACAAAAAACTTATGATCGGATTATAGATAAAATGTTTATATATTTTAGTAATAATATTCATATGCTAGTAACTATCTATATTCAGGGTGATATGTAAGTTCTATATAATAATTACTTACCACATAAAAATAAAAAAAAATGAAAAAAATACTGAAATTAAAGAATTTTTTAAAGATTCTTATAGAGCAATTGATGAAATTAAGAATATTATGGTTTAAAAATTGAAATAATTTATAGAAAATAAGATGAAATTAAAAAAAATTAAAAAAAGTTTTTTTTTAAATATTTTAAACATAGTATTATCCAAACTAGAAATCATTAAGCTTCCAATTAAGGGATTGATTGCCTACCTGACTTTGATTAATTATAATTATGTAACAAATTTTGTGCATGAAGGTAATATAAAAATAATTCTACCAAAGATTTCATTACTAAGTGCATTTTTAAATAGAAAAAAAATACTGAAAAGAAGTTTTGATTATTTTTCAAGACCTAAGGCCGAAGTTCTTTTAAGAAAAACTATATTTAACCTATACGAACAAAAGTATATTGACCCGAAAAAATCAATGATAGATATAGGCTGCTGGATAGCTGACAACTCTCTAGTGTGGGCGAAGCTGTTAAAAGATGATGCGATTGTTTTTGCTATTGATCCTTCTTCAGAAAATCTATCGTTTGGAAAAAATGTAGCACTGCTTAATGATGTTTCTAATATAAAGTGGGTTGAGGCAGTTTGCTCTGATAAGCCAGGCATTGCTTTGACATTTGATGGACCGATAGATCATGCGATGTTTAAGAGTCATGAAGAATCAAGTAATTCAATGATATCAACTACACTCGATCTGATAGTAAATGACAAGATCAACTCAATTGGGTTTATGCACATAGACGTAGAAGGATTTGAAATGAAAGTGCTTCAAGGAGCGGTAAAAATTATTGAACAGAGTAGACCTGTCATAGTATTTGAACAGTTCATTTCAGAGAACGATATAGGAGTAATATTTGATTTTTTACGTCAGTATGAATATGATATTTATATGATCAACGAAGTGCTTCCAGGATGTGATATGGACTGCCGAAACTTTATAGCTTTTGATTCAAAAAGAGAGTTTCCCAAGATTGAAAATGTTAATCAAAAAAATGGTAGAGAGATTGGTATTTTTTATGCAAGCACCGGTCCTCAATTAATTAAAGTATTATAAGTTTTAATGTGTGATTTACAATTATACGTGATGAGTAAAAAAAGTTTTAATAAACACAAAGAGATATCATTATCTATAGCAATTTGTATAGCACGTGTTCTTTAGAAATGTCGTATTATGAAAATACTATGTTAAAAAGATAAGTAAAAATCGGGAAAACAATTAGATGAATTATTGGCTAATAAATATAATATCTTAGTAAGTGAATCTAAAATATGAGCAATAAAAAAATAGCTTTAATTGGACTGGGATACGTTGGCTTACCTCTTGCAGTTGAATTTGGTAAAAAACGTACAGTAATTGGCTTTGATATAAATCAAAAAAGAATTGAAGCGCTTAAGCAAGGGATGGATGTAACTCTTGAAATGAGTAAACCAGATCTTAAAGAGGCTGTCTATTTAAGCTATACAACTAATCCTGATGACCTTAAAGAATGTAGTATTTTTATTATTACTGTTCCAACTCCAATTGATAAACACAAAAGACCAGATTTAACTCCATTAGAAAAGTCTAGTGCTTCAATTGGTAAGATTATTAAAAAAGGTGATATTGTTATTTATGAATCAACGGTTTATCCAGGTGCAACGGAAGAAATATGCGTGCCAATCCTTGAGCAACAATCAGGCTTAATATTTAACAAAGACTTTTATTGTGGCTATTCACCAGAACGTATTAATCCAGGAGATAAAAAGCGTAGAATAACTGACATTAAAAAGGTAACGGCGGGTTCAACGCTGGAGATTGCTACAGAAGTTGATGAACTATATCAAGAGATTATTATTGCAGGTACACATAAGACAAGCAGTATTAAAGTAGCAGAAGCTGCTAAAGTTATTGAAAATACTCAAAGAGATTTAAATATTGCACTTATTAACGAACTTGCGCTTATTTTTAATAAACTGGGTATTGATACTGAATCAGTATTAGAAGCTGCGGGTACTAAGTGGAACTTTTTACCTTTTCGTCCAGGGCTAGTAGGAGGACACTGTATCGGCGTTGATCCGTATTACCTAACTCACAAAGCTAATGAGATTGGTTACTATCCAGAGATGATCTTAGCTGGACGTAGACTAAACGACAATATGGGTTCATATGTAGCAAAGACAGTATCAAAACTTATGACCCAAAAACATATTCATGTAGTAGATTCAAATGTTCTTATTATGGGTTTAACTTTTAAAGAAAACTGTTCTGATCATCGTAACACTCGTGTGGTCGATTTAGTTGAAGAATTTAAAACTTTTAATTGCAATGTTGATGTCTATGATCCATGGGTTAATAAAGATAACGTTGCATATGAATATAATATTAAACCTATTGATAAACCAATAAAAGGTAAATACGATGCAATTGTAATAGCAGTAGCGCATGATGAATTTAAAAAATTAACTGCAGATCAAATTAGAGCCTTCGGTAAAGATAATCATGTATTGTATGACATCAAATATTTACTTAAAACTAATGAATCAGATGGAAGGCTATAAGTGTCAAAATATGAGCAGCTGCAAGAGCACTTAAAGAATAATCAAGATACTTGGCTAATTACTGGCGTTGCTGGGTTCATTGGCTCTAATTTATTAGAAAAATTACTCATTCTTAATCAAAAAGTAGTGGGTTTAGATAACTTTGATACGGGCTATCAACACAATATTGATCAAGCTATTGAAGATACTAATAAGTCTACCGGTAAAGATTTAAGTAATAACTTTAAGTTTATTAATGGCGATATAAGAAAATTAGAAGATTGCAAGAAAGCATGTAGTGGTGTTAATTATGTGCTACATCAAGCAGCACTAGGATCGGTTCCAAGATCAATTGAAGATCCAATTAATACTAATAGAGCAAACATTGATGGCTTCTTAAATATGTTGGTTGCCAGTAAAGATGAAAATGTCAAAAGATTTGTTTATGCTGCATCAAGCTCTACTTACGGTGATCATCCAGATCTACCAAAAGTGGAAGATAAGATTGGTAATCCTCTAAGTCCTTATGCGGTTACAAAATTTGTTAATGAGCTCTATGCTAATGTTTTTGCAAAGACTTATGGATTTAAAACTATAGGTTTAAGATATTTTAATATATTTGGGAAAAGACAAGATCCTAATGGTGCGTATGCAGCAGTAATACCAAAATGGGTAGCAGGTATCATAAATAAAGAAGACATATTCATCAATGGTGATGGAGAGACTAGTAGAGACTTTTGTTATATTGATAATACAGTGCAAATGAATTTACTCGCAGCAACTACTGACAATGATGAGGCTACTGATCAAGTATACAACGTAGCACTTAATGATCGAACAAACTTAAACAAACTTTATCAAATAATAGAAGAAAGACTCGTTCAAAGAATAAGTGGATTGAAAAAGAAAAAGCCAATTTATAGAGATTTTAGATCAGGAGATGTTAGACACTCGCAAGCTAATATAGATAAGGCTCAAAAATTATTAGATTACCAACCACAATTCAAGATATCTGAAGGCATGAAAGAGGCAATGGATTGGTATATGAATTCTTTAATCAAATGAAACTATTGATTACTAGAAGAGTAGGCTTTAATTATTTGTATGTTAAATATTTTTTTTGAATATATTTACACTAAAGTTAAATATACCGAAAAATTCGGCTTGAAGTAATAAGCTTATGATTAATATTGTTTTTTTTAACCAGATAACAGATATATTTTCAACAGTTGCTTTTTTTTTGTTTGGTGGTTTTTTAATTCGGCTAACAGCAAATTTCTTTAAAGGAACCAAAGCTCGCGTTTTAGGACTATATATTTGGCATAGTCTTTTCTCTTTTGCTTACGCTTATATGTCATTGACAATGCCTGGAGATGCAACATCTTATTATTCAGCTTCTCTAAGGGTTTTAAAAGATTTTAGTTTGGGCACAGAAGCGGTTATACATTTAACTGCAATACTTACAAACACAATTGGTTTGTCTTTTTTAGGTGCTTTCACAGTGTTTAATTTTTTTGGATCGATTGGACTCATTGCTGTAGATGCTTCGTTAAGACATGTAACTGAGAATAAAGCACGTTTTGTTAAAAAGCTGGTATTGCTGATAGTTCTTTTACCATCTGTGAATTTTTGGACTGGAGCAATTGGCAAAGACTCAATTGCATATATGTCAACAGGCCTCTTATTGTGGGCATCTATTGATTTGAAGCGACATAATGTGCTGCTTCTTTTTGCGTTTGTTTGCATGTTAATAGTTCGCCCACATATAGCGGCTGTTATGATTATTGCTTTTGCTTTATCATTACTAATTAATAAAACCTTGTCTCCATTTAAAAGAATATTTTTTATTATTACTAGCTTGATTGGCATGACAGTAATCATACCAATGACACTTGAATATATCGGTTATCGTGAAGTGTTTTCTATTGATTTGGTACAAGATTTTGTTAATACAAGGCAGGGTTATAACATAGAGGGTTTTCGTGGTGGTATAGATATTAGCTCAATGCCTTTCATCTTAAAATTGTTTACCTATATCTTCAGGCCACTTCCTTATGAGGCGCATAGTTTATTATCCTTCTTATCATCTTTAGATAATTTGATATTGTTAATGGTTTTTACTTTATTTTTATTTAGTGCGGTAATTTTAAAGGGAAAAATATTTTCACTAGGCGATTCTAAAGAGAATAGGTCGTTTTTATTAATTTTTGCTTTGGGGGTGCTGGTTATTTCTTCTTCCATGACTTCTAATCTTGGAATTTCAGTGCGTCAGAAATGGATGTTTATGCCGATACTACTCTATTTTATGTTTTTATTTATAAAAGTTAAATGAGTCAAAATAGGATATATCAAGACATTAAATTCTTTAGTAGAAAATATGAAAAAAAGTAAAAATATTGATAAACATACAGTAGAAGGTTTTGGTGATGAGTGGGAACGTTTTGATCAGCAATCTTTATCCAAAAAAGAACATCAAGAAATATTTGAATCATACTTTTCTATTTTCCCATGGCATGATTTACCTTCATTACCAGTTGGTTTTGATCTTGGCTGTGGTAGTGGTCGTTGGGCGAAGTTAGTAGCTCCACGAGTTAAGAAGCTCCATTGTATAGATCCAAGCTCAGCTATTGACATAGCAAAACGTAATTTGGCTAATTATTATAATTGTGAGTTTCATCATGCAGATGTTGATAATATACCACTTTCAGAGGCGAGTATGGATTTCGGTTACTCACTAGGTGTTTTGCATCATATCCCAGATACTCAGCAAGCAATGACAACATGTGTAAACAAACTAAAACCTGGAGCTCCTTTTTTAGTATATTTATATTATGCCCTTGAAAATCGCCCAATATGGTTTCGAGCTTTATGGAAGCTCAGCAATATAATTAGGCGGGGAGTATCTAGGCTGCCGCATGGTTTGCGATATTTTGTTAGCCAAATTATTGCAGGTATTATTTATATGCCATTAGCAAGGGCTTCATTTTTTTTAGAAAAATGTGGCGTAAATGTTGACAATATACCTTTAAGTGCCTATCGAAATAGATCCTTTTATACCATGAGAACAGATGCTTTGGACAGGTTTGGTACGAAACTTGAACAGAGATTTACTAAGAACGAAATAAAAAAAATGATGGAAACAGCTAATCTTGAAAACATTGTTTTTTCAGAAAAAAATTATTGGTGTGCCGTAGGTTATCGTAAAAAAACAACAAGTTAATAAAACTGTATAACAATTGGAATAAATTTAAATGATTATAATAAAATTTTAAATAAACAATTATGTGTGGAATAACAGGTTTTATAAGCACTCAATTATCAAATCCTAAAGAGGTCATACATAGTATGATAGGTACTTTACTTCATAGAGGTCCTGATAATACTTCGATTTGGAATGATTTGAATGGTGTAAATATGGCTCATTCAAGACTTTCTATTCTTGACTTAAGTGAATCGGGAAATCAGCCAATAATTTCTAAATCAGGTCGTTACGTTATGGTTTTTAATGGGGAAATTTATAACTACCAAGAGTTAAAAAAAAAAATTGATAGTTTAACTATCATTGAATGGAGTGGCTCTTCTGATAGTGAAATCCTTGTAGAGTTGATAGATCATTTTGGAATTAAAGAAGCTTTGATTAAAACTAAGGGAATGTTTGCAATTTCTGTGTGGGATGCAAAAGAGAAAAAATTAACTTTGTGTAGAGATAGATTGGGTGAAAAGCCTTTGTATTATGGATGGCAAAATAATTCATTTGTTTTTGGTTCTGAACTAAAGTCATTACAAAAATTTCCTGGATTTAAAAAAGAGATTGATAGAGGTGCTCTTGCACTTTATCTAAGATATAATTCTATTCCAGCTCCTCACTCAATTTTTAAAAATATTTATAAATTAAGTCCTGGAGGAATTATTTCTATTGGTTTGGACTTAAAGAGAAATAAAGAAACATTTTATTGGTCAACAATAGAGGAAGCTAATATTAGTAAAAGAGAGACTTTTTCAGGAAGCTATTTATCTGCTGTAGATACTCTCCAGTCAAAATTATCAGGTGCTGTAAATTCTCAAATGAATGCAGATGTACCACTAGGTGCATTTTTGTCTGGTGGAGTAGATTCCTCTACAATCGCAGCATTAATGCAGGAGAAGTCTTCCAAAAAGGTTAAAACTTTTTCAATTGGTTTTGAGGACAGTAGATACAATGAAGCTGAGCATGCAAAATCGGTAGCCAACCATTTAGGCACCGATCATCACGACATGTATGTAACAAGCAAAGATGCCTTAAATGTTCTGCCATTATTGCCAGATATGTTTGATGAACCTTTTGCAGATTCATCTCAGATACCAATGTATTTAGTGTCTAAAATTGCCAAATCAAAAGTAACGGTATGTCTTTCTGGAGATGGGGGTGATGAGTTATTTGGTGGTTATAATAGATATTTAGTTGCTTCAAAGCTTTGGAATAAGATATCCAAAATACCCAAACCCGCTAAAGGTGCATTAGCTTACTTGATTAAATCTGTAAAACCTAATGTATGGGATAAAATTTCAGATTTACTATATAAAAATAAATATTTAGGCTTTGGTTTTAAGCTTCATAAAGGTGCAGATAGTTTGCATTCTAAAAATATAGATGATCTCTATTTTAACCTTATATCAACAGTAAAAAATCCTGCTGAATGGCTAATAGACTCAGAAGAATACTCTAGTCCCAATTATAATTTTGATCCAAAAATTTCTGGAATAGAACGCATGATGATAAAAGATCTAGTTGGATATTTGCCTACTGATATTTTGACTAAAGTAGACAGAACAAGCATGGCTGTATCTCTTGAGGCACGAACTCCATTTTTAGATAAAGAAATTGTAAAATTTGCACTCACATTACCACTGGAATACAAAATCAAGTCAGGTATTGGAAAATCAATATTAAGAGATGTTTTATACAAATACGTTCCAAGAGATATGATTGAAAGACCTAAGATGGGGTTTGGTGTTCCTTTAGCTGAATGGATGAGAGGTGAGCTTAAAGTTTGGTGTGAAGATTTATTAAATGAAAAGAAGTTGAAAGAAGATGGATACTTTAATCATAAAGTAATTAGGGAAAAATGGAATGAACATCTAAAAGGTGATGTAGATTGGCACCACCAACTATGGAATGTTTTGATATTTCAGTCCTGGTTACAAAACAATAGATGAAAAAAATTATTATAGTTGCCCCTATATCTGACTCTTTAATCAATTTTAGAGGAGACCTAATTCAAGATATAAAAGATAAAGATTGTAAAGTAATTACTGTATCACCAACCCCCTCAGAAGAGTACGTTAACATTTTTAAACAAAAAAAAATTTCAAATATTTCTATTAATTTTAAAAGAAATAAAATGAATCCTTTAAATGATTTTATTTTGATTTTTAAATTGTTTAAAATATTTAAAAAACAGTCTCCAGATGTTATTTTATCATATGCAATAAAACCTGTTATATGGGGAGGATTAGCTGCAAAATTTTGTAAAATAGATTTTTATGCCTTAATAACTGGGCTTGGTTTTGCTTTTCAAGGAGCTTCATTTAAAAGAAGATTATTAACAAAATTGGTTGTTTGTTTGTATAGAGTTTCATTAAAAAACTCCAAAGCGGTTATTTTTCAAAATAAAGATAATCTTAATCTCTTTGTTGATAAAGGTATTATTCCTAGATCAAAAACACATTTAGTAAATGGGTCTGGTGTAGACATTAAAAAGTTTGATGTTGTAACCTTTCCAAAAGATAATATTCACTTTTTATGTATTTCTCGTTTACTTACTGAAAAAGGATTAAGAGAATATGCGGCTGCTGCTAAAATTGTAAAAAATAAATTCCCTAGTGTTTTATTTAATTTAGTTGGAGCTGAGGATGCGTCTCCTGACGCAATATCTTTAGATGAAGTTAGCAGCTGGTCAGACTATATTAACTACAAAGGTTCAACTATAGATGTTCGACCACATATAAAAGATGCACATATTTTTGTATTACCCTCATATCACGAGGGTATGCCTAGAAGTACGTTAGAGGCTATGTCTATGGGGAGGGCTGTTCTTACAACTGATGCCACTGGTTGCAAAGAGACTGTAAAAAATGGTATTAATGGTTTTAAAGTTTCGGCCGGTTCCATTGATGAGCTTGCAGAAAAAATGATTTGGTTTATTGAGCACTCAGAGCAGATTGAGCCAATGGGAATTGCAAGTCGCCGTATAGTGGTAGAGAAGTTTGATGTGCATAAGGTTAATGTCAAAATGTTAGAGATTATGGAGTTGTAATAGTTAAACCAGATACATTAAATCTAATCCGGCACCATTTACAAGGTCAAATTTATTAGCGGCGGGTAGAAATTTTTACAAAGTCTAACGCTAAGAGACCATCAGAAAAGCTATACGTGTGTGTGCCTTTTATACTCTTGAAAAAGTTTGGTACCACCTCAAACTCACATACTTCTTCATAGTCATTGTTAGTTAGTTTAACAATTCTTGACACACCCAGAGACTCTCCGTAAAGATTAAATCCTTGCTTTTGGAATACTCGATATTGCTCACCCTTGTCTGAAATAAAACCTCCATTTCTTGCAATAAGCGGATCAAACAGAACAGGATTTAGTGCATGAGGTGTCCAGTTATCGGATAATGGATTGTCACTACTAAAAATATGTAACTCTGAATCATGACTCCCAATATGACTTGTTGATATATTTGACATTAACCACCATCTGTTGTCTCTAAAGAAAATAATTGTGTCAACAGCTGAAACATCTGCAATTAACGTTTTTTCATATTTCCATTTAAGGGGAAAGTTTATGCACTTATATAACCTAATCTCTTTAGCTACACGCGTTTCTGGACACATATATAGATTTCCATCATATTCAAACAAATATGGATAAGAAAGATGAAAAATCTCTTCTAAAGCTATCCCCACTTCCCTGCAGTTATCTTTAGTAATTTCATAAACTGAGATGCATCCTCGTGCCTTCTTGTAATCATAGTCCTCAACAAAACAAAAATGACTGTTATTTCTTTTTATAACAAAGGGATCTGCCAAAAATCTATTAGGTGGATTTGGAATACTCTTTAATCGCCTTAACGTCACATCTTTCCAGTCTTCTACGAATTGATATGCAACACCCCAACGAAAAGTTCTGCCAACAACTTTGAGAAAACTTTTTTTGAACAAAATAACAAGTGTGGCAAAAACATAAGATATTTGTTCCGTAACTGATGGTGTGGTATATAGAGGAAATGAATATGGTTTTTTTTCTTTAACAAGGAGAGTAGGAGAGTTGGAAGTAATATTATCAACCACATGGTGTAGAAACGGATATGAGACCTCATATAGTATAGTTAAATTCAATGTATAAAGCCATATGGTTGGAACATAACCCTTATAAAGAACATCACCACCATCTAATTCATTCTTTAATCTCTGTATTATAAAACCAGTCCGTCGCTCTTTATTTTTGGTTTCCCAAAAACCTGGAGGACCACCTCTATATACATCGTTATCTGCGTGATGGAATGAGATCACTCCATTTTTGCATGCTGTTAAAATTTCCCCTCTAAGAATTCCACCACTCTCGCCTCGTATCAATAGGTTTAACTCCAGAGACTTTATTATCGCTATATCCTTAGCTTTGTAGTGGTACACGAATCCACTTTTAGAAATATTAGGTTCCACTTTAATGATTTGAAGACCAAACTTTGAAAGGTCATACATATCAAAAGATTTATTAAAATTATAAAACTTTTTAACCAGTATTAACTCTATTTTACACAAAACTTTAAAGGCAACCTTAGCAAGGAATTTTTTTACTCCTCGTTTTTGAATATAATGCATTGATTTTTGAAATAAAGTATCTGTAAGCTTTGGAATATTTTGAAGTATCAAATGCGTAACTTCATAGTTATTCGAATTACGTGACATTTCTATATAGTCGTGTATTTGCTTCGATGATAAAATGCTATCAACGATGATACCTACGTGACGTTTTTTCATAATAATTAAATATATATATATATATAAAGCCAGGCAAATTGCGAATAAACTTTCAACAATTCCTGGCTTAAATTAATGTTGGCTAATGCTATTGAAAGATTAGTATATGTAACGCTGTTTTATTTGATATTAAAAGTTTTGTAGCTTTATAAAATTGTATCATAAGTCTTACGCCACAGCTCAAACTGAACCAGGGAAAATAAACGATTTCCATTGTAACCTCTACCATCTTGTCCTTTGAGTAAATCGCTCACTGTTTTAGAATCAAACATACAGTCCTTACTGGTAAGAGTATCCCAAAAAAAATCACGCAAAGATCCGCTCTTCAACCACGCATTGAAAGGAATAGAAAAACCTTGCTTACGCTTTTTATCAAAATTATGTGGTAATACTCGAGATGCGAGAAGTTTTAGTAAAATTTTTTTATCTTTTGCATTAGCTTTGAGATAAGAAGGTACTTTACTAAAAGCAAATTCAATTATTCTATAATCTAACATTGGAGCTCTAACTTCAAGTGAGTTCAGCATGCTAACACGATCCACTTTTACCAAGCAATCTTCAGCTAGGAAAGTTTCAAAGTCGTAACGAGTAGCTCGTTGTAATAAATCTTTTTGTTTAGAAATTCTAGTTTCATGAATAGATTCAGCGATAAAAGGATGTTTTGTATATTTACCCATTAGTTTACGACGTGTGGCTAGATCAAAGTCAGAGGCAATCAAAGGAAGACCGTACTTTAAATCAATATCGATATTTTTTAGATAGTTGATTCCTTTGAAGTTAATGGGTAAAAATTTTTTTGCGAATTGAGAAATACTGTGACGCATAAAATTTGGAATAAAACCTAAATGTTGCTGCATCCACATCAAACGACTGTGATGAGGATAGCCTCCAAATAATTCATCTCCACCATCTCCACCTAGTGCCACCGTACAATGTTTACTAACCAGATTGCTGACAAGAAAAGTTGGAATCATTGAAGAATCGTTCATTGGTTCATCAAACTGGCTTATTAACTTAGGTAATAAATCAACTACGGTATTGGCCTCGGCCATTAGTTCTGTATGTTTTGTTCCAAAATGGGAAGCGATAAGCCTAGCATGGGGTGTTTCATCAATTGCACCTTGTCCAGGAAAACCAATACTAAAAGTCTGAACACTGTTGGAGTTACGTTTTGCCATTGCGGTAATCAGGCTAGAATCTAAACCACCTGAGAGAAGAATACCCACAGGAACATCTGCCACTAATTGTTTTCCTACTGCGTTCTCTAAAAGAGAGTCTAATTCATCAACAAGTGATGTTTCATTGACACTACCTGTGATTATATCAACCTCAGGAAGTTGCCAATATTTCCAAACTTTGGCTGTGCCGCTTTGGATATCAAAGGACATAGCATGGGCTGGAGCAAGTTTTTTATACCCAGATAAAATACAGCGTTCACCTGGAATAAAACCCATTGTCAGATAACAATCTAGTGATTCAGGATCAATATTTCTCGGCAAAGATGAATTTGACAATAAGGCTTTTAACTCAGAAGCAAAAAATAAAATGCCGTTGTCTAGATGGTAAAAGAGTGGTTTCTCTCCTGCACGATCTCTAGCTATAAATATCTTCTTCCGTTTTGAATCGTAAAGAACAAAAGCAAACATACCATTTAGATACTTTAGACAGTCATAACCCCATTCGGCATAGGCGACTAAAAGTACTTCAGTATCACTTTGCGAACGAAAGATATGACCAAGAGACTGAAGTTGTTTGCGCAACTCTATAAAATTATAAATTTCACCATTAAAAATTATGGTTAATCCTCTCTCTTGCAAATGCATAGGTTGATGTCCTGAAGGTGTAAGATCAAGAATGGATAAACGACGATGAGCAAGACCCACGCGCTGATCTCTCGACCACCATTCACCAGCATCATCGGGGCCTCGATGCTTTAAAGTATCTCGAGCAATGTGAAGCCAAGCACGATCTGATATAGCAACCATGTTAGCAACACCAACTAATCCACACATAATGATTCTTTTCTAATTAATGTTTAAATAAGTAGGCATTATTCTTCATAGCATGTCAATTGGTAAAAATTATATTTAATAATCCAAGTAATTAATATATCTATACATAGATTTAATAAAACACTATTTCAGTCATAATGAGTAAAATTATTTCAAGGTATCCTAATACCACATTACCAATTAGTAATGATGGAAATTTAAAATTAGATTCTAAAATTGCAAGAGCTTTTGGAAAAAAACTTTCTAGCCAGTATTGTTTAGCTGAACCTTTTCCACATATAGTTATAGATAACTTTCTTCCACTTGACCTAATTAATGAAATACTAAGATTATTTCCTAATGACAAGCAAGCAGGAGATAATTTTTTTGAAAATGATTACTCTGGTTTACATAAAAGACAAGTGTTACCCGAAAATTGTGAACAGAGATTACGAAGTATTTTTTACTTCTTTAATTCATCACCAATTCTTCAATTTTTAGAGGGGTTAACAGCAATTGATTCTTTAATGGGAGACCCTTATTTTACTGGTGGTGGATTTCATGAAATTTTACGTAATGGAAAACTCGGCATTCACGCTGATTTCAGAATTAATGATCAGCTACATTTGCGTAGAAGAATTAATATACTTATTTACTTAAACAAAGATTGGAGCTCTGATTATGGAGGTAATCTTGAACTTTGGGATAAAAAAATGAAAACTAAAATTCATAGCATTGCCCCTTTGTTTAATCGTTGTGTTATTTTTAATACTGATATTGATGCGTATCATGGGCATCCAGATCCATTAAACACACCAGCTGATATGACACGCAAGTCAATTGCTCTCTATTACTATACCGCCTCTAAAAAAATATACGAAGATAATGTGGCACACTCAACAATGTATGTTGCGCGTCCTGATGATAATAATAGTATTAAAAGACAAGCTGCCAAAATAAGATTTCAAAATTATTTGAAGGATTTTCTGCCACCAATAGCTTTTAGAGCATTTGTTAGAATAAAGAAGTTTATTAAAAATTAAACCAACTCATCGACTGCACGTCCACCCTACGTTTTGCTAAATTAACTTGATAAAAAAAGTGGTGATTAGTTCTTCCAAACAATCCTAGCACAAGCATGCCTGAAGAGAAAACATTATAGTGCTTCCTGTTGAATTATATAAAGTAAAGGTAAGCAAGGAATATCATAAATAGGGGAAAAAACTTAAGTGTCTGAGGAATAAACAAGAGTTGATAATAAAATTAACAAAATAAAGTGGTATAGTACTGGGGTTTATTCAACCGTACATAAAATGTTTAAAATAATTTAGATTTACATTATAAAAGTTAATGATGATCAATAATAAAAGAGTTTTTGATTTATTTTTAGTTCTTTTAAGTCTCCCATTGATACTTCCAATTATATTATTGTTGTCGTTGTTAGTGTTAACTCTATTAAACTTTCCAATCTTATTTAAGCAATCTCGTCCAGGTTTAAATGCTAAAATATTTATTATATATAAATTTAGAACAATGACTAATGAGCGAGATAAAGATGGGATTCTTTTACCTGAAGAGATCAGGCTTACTAAATTTGGGAAGTTTTTAAGAGCAGCAAGTTTGGATGAATTACCAAGTTTATGGAATGTTTTAAAAGGTGAAATGAGTTTAGTAGGTCCTCGTCCATTATTAGTGCAATACTTAACTCGGTACTCCATTAAACAGGCTAGACGTCATGAGGTTAAACCTGGAATTACTGGCTGGGCACAGGTTAATGGACGAACTACAATTAGTTGGGATCAAAAATTTGACTTAGATGTATG
>Ga0114996_10005583_pt1 | contig 14719 bp, 11 predicted proteins | sample ArcticOcean_MG_C_4_FD_87039 | JGI IMG/M metagenome (GOLD analysis project Ga0114996, IMG submission 87039) | Marine microbial communities from western Arctic Ocean - ArcticOcean_MG_CB4_134 | ecosystem: Environmental > Aquatic > Marine > Oceanic | place: Arctic Ocean: Canada Basin | collected...
TTCATCCCTCAACCTTTCAGTTAGGGCTCGCAAGGCACTGCAAATGTTGAATATTCAAACAGTTGCTGATCTTGCGATCCGCACAGAAGCTGAGTTGCTTGGTATTAAAAACTTTGGTTCAACAAGTCTTGTAGAAATTCATGATGGACTTGCGATGTTTGGTTTAAAACTCCGAGAGATTGATTAACACGCCACTAAAGAAACAACCCCACTGGTTGTTTCTTTACCCAAACATCGGAATCGGACAATCAAGTAAATCCCCAATTGCCCTGATTATTTCCGCTTCGGCAACAGTAACCCTACCGTCGTGTTCTACACAAACCCCACACGCGTCCAGGAATTTTTGTTTCTCAACAAACCGAAGTAACCGAAGTTTATCGAGTGCTTGGTGGACAGATTCCATGGTGCAATCTTTTACTCGGCGCATCTCTGATTTTTTAAACCCAATTTCACAGAGCGCACAATTAAACGCATCATTGGCCTGCTCTTGGTTTTTCGCACCACTGTAAGCAAGTGTTGAAAGAACGGTGGAGACTTCTTTTGAAAGAGAAACAATTTTTTTGCTCGATCTCTTCTTAATCTTCTGCAAAGAGTTATTCGCCAAGTGTTTTTTGATAACAGAAATAAGAACCCACTCAAACCGGCTAATAATATTGTCACCCTCAGCAATGGCGGTGAGGGTTTTTGCGAAGGCAACCTGTTGTTCACCACTCAATTGTTTAAGTGCTGGCGCTGCGAGATCGATCATGGGAAGCCTTGACGATGGATCTTCTTTGTTAACAAGGAGAGATAGTTTTCGAACTTCAACTAACTCTTGATCAGTAAGAAGGTTTGCAAGCAATTTTTCCTGTATTGGGTCTCGCAGATCAGCAAGTAGTGAAAACATAACAAGCCTCGCTGACCAACTGTTGTGTAAAGCGTCCCGAACGAATGGGGAAATATTTTTAATAGCTTGTTTTGCGCGTGTAATATACTTTTCTTGAACCGCAGATGCTTCTTGGACAGAAGTTTTTACACTTGTTGAAGAAAAACCAGAAACCCTTTCCTCGGCATCATTTTTTTGTACACCAACCAGAGCCGGAAGAGATTCCACATCAATACCCTCTACACGCGCAACACGCTCATTAATCGGTGGGTGGCTAGCGAAAAGAGAGTTTACTGCCTGCGAAAAAAACATATGGTTACACTGACCCGCGTCTTTTGCAAATGAGGACTGCTTTGGTATGCCCCCAATTTGTCTAAGCGCGCTACCAATACCACTTGGGTTCCGCGTGTACTGCACGGCGGAGGCATCAGCAAGAAACTCGCGTTGTCTTGAGACCGCAGATTGGATTAATCTCCCAAAAAAAGTTCCAACTGCGCCGCAAATCACAAGAAACAAACCAAATAAAATAATCGCTAACCCAACCCCAGCACCACCTGCGCCCTCTTTGGATCGAGAACGCGAAGAAGAGTGCAGAACAATTGGGCCAATGTGCCTCACAAAAATCCAGCCGGTAATACCAAGTGCCATAATTCCAAAAATAACACCAATGAGACGAATATTGATCCGCATGTCACCATGAGAAATATGACTAAATTCGTGGGCGATGACACCCTGTAATTCATCCCTGCTTAACTTTTCTATGCACCCACGCGTCACACCAACAACCGCATCGCTTGGGGTCCACCCAGCGGCAAACGCATTGATGGAATCGTCTTCAATAATAAAAACTGGCGGAACAGGCATACCGCTGGCAATTGCCATTTCTTGAACAATGTTATTCACCTTTTGTTCAGAGGAATTGTTGCCAGAACTCTGCAACTGGGTACCACCAAGCATTTCAGCGACAACGTGTCCCCCATCATTGAGTTGTCCAAGTTTTACAAGTGTAGAAATTCCAACAATGAGTAAACAAAACACGGCTGAAACAACAACAGCACCACTGTTCCACTCTGAAACTAACCCCACGGGAACAACGACCATCGCCATGATCATAAAGACCGCAACAATAAACAAAAACACAATGACCTTCGTTCTTTTTCGTGCCCGATCTTGGTGTTCGTAAAAATTCATCTGAACGAAGTGTTAAAAACTTACCTTTGGAACATCGCGAGCCGCCTCATCATCAAGTTCCCAACTTTGTGCATACTTAAAACCAAACATGCCCGCAACAATGTTCGAAGGGAACATTTCACGCTTGTTGTTATAGGACATCACGGCGTCGTTATATGCCTGTCTTGAAAACGCAACGCGATTTTCAGTGCTTGTTAACTCTTCTTGAACCTGCATCATATTTTCACTTGCTTTCAAGTCGGGGTATGCTTCCATCACAACCATCAACTTGCCCAAAGCGCCAGTCAGAGCGCCATCGGCACCAGCAAGGTCAGAAATCGCACCAGCGCTAGTTGGGTCCTTTGCGGCTGTAGAAGCAGCAGAAACAGCTTGGTTTCTGGCGTTGATGACGGCTTCAAGAGTTTCGCTTTCATGTTTCATGTACCCCTTTGCGGTCTCAACAAGGTTTGGAATTAGGTCATATCTACGTTTTAATTGCACATCTATTTGTGCGTACGCATTTTTAACCCGATTTCTTAGCCCAACAAGACCATTAAAAATACCAACAACAAAAATAACCAACAACAAAATAAACCCAACGAGTACTCCGAGAATAAGTCCAGCAGAGGCAAGTAGTGGTTCTATGTTCAATAAATTTTTCATGACAAAAACTCCTTCACAAGCAATGTACCACCGATACACTACAGGGCGTGATGTCAAGCAACTTTTTTCAACCAGATTCCTGCAATCGACGAGATTTTATGACCGCAACAGGGGTTTTGGTTGTTGGCGGTCTTTTTTCTTGTACCCAGAGTGATGAGACACAAGTTAATTCAAAAACCCAGCCCAAAAAACTACTTGCCATTCCAACCAAAATGATCACAGTGCGTATTCGTGTTGGAAAAATCAGAAACAAAGATGGATTTGTATTAGATGGAAACCACATCTGCCTCACAAAAGAAGGGTGGAAATTACCTTCTACCAACACACTTTCTCCAGAAACGATAGATCAGGTAATGTGGATTCGTGCCAAAGACACCCACACAATGATCATGTTAGAAAAGATAAAGAGATGTTCTGGGATAATTTCTATGCACCCAAGACCAAAAATTTCACCACACTCATTCGACATAGTGGTTCACCTACCAATGGAGGAATATCTTCCGGGTGTAATAGCAGGAGAGCTTTATTCTCACTGGCACCCAGACACGTTTGCCGCTCAAGCCGTTGCTGCGCGAAGTTACGCAGCAGCCCAACACCTACAACGAAAAGAAACGAGTCATTATGATGTTTCTGACGGGCCCTCATCACAGGTTTTTCTTGGAGACGTAGCCCTAGATGTTGCACACCGCGCAGTGAAAGATACGCATGGCGTATTGCTTACGTGGAAAGACACGGTTGTTCCATCGTATTACAGCGCGTGTTGTGGTGGGATGGCAGCGGTGGCAAGCGATGCGATTAGTTCATCACACCTTCACGACATTCCACCACTTGGGGGACGTGGTGGTACCGATGCGTGTACTTCACTTGGTGTTCACCAGTGGACAGCCACGCGATCGCATAGAAATCTTAAAAAACGACTCGAACAATGGTCTGGTTCATTTACAAATCACCCACTAGGTCAACTTGGATCAATTCAATCAATTATTCCTGTTCAGACAAACAAGCATGGTAGACCGGTTGGATTAGAAATTATAGATCACAAAAAAAACCACCACAAAATCACCGCGAAACAATTTGTACACGTCGCGAACACTCCATTCCCAGCAATTCCAAAACCAACCCCTAAGGTGTGGTCGTCTTGTTTGGTGGCCTCAAGATCTGGTTCTGATATTGAACTACGCGGGGTTGGCATGGGTCACGGTGTAGGTTTGTGTCAATATGGCGCGCAGGTTCTTGCTGGGAAAAACACGTCTTGGGAATCTATTTTAGAGTGGTACTATCCAAGAGTAACGCTTGCGAGTGTTTTATAATTCGCGTGAAAAAGAAGACACAAGTTGCAAACAAATAAAAAATTATCCCAGAATCTACAAACAGAACACTTGTCGCGGAAATGATTGAACCAACACAACCATCGTCTTTTTCCCTCAACACAAAAACAAACTGATCCACGTACAATAGCCAGGTGTTTGACGAACAAACGCTAATTATTGGAGCCGCCGTACTTTTTATGGCGGCTTTGTATTCAACGGTTGGGCACGGTGGTGGATCTGGGTACTTGGCTGTGTTGGCACTCTCGGGCATTGTCCCAGAAGAGATGCGACCTACTTCTTTATTGTTAAACATAGTTGTTGCGTTTATTGGCACCTGGAAGTTTGGCAAAACAGGAACGTTTCGAAAAGATCTTTTTGTTCCATTGATTTGTGCAAGTATTCCAGCCGCGTTTTTTGGTGGGTATGTTGAGGTGCCATCAACCATGTACAAACCAGTTGTCGGGGTTGTTTTGCTTTATGCTTCAATTCGACTGTTTGTGCCAACACGGGGTAGTGAGAAATCAAGACGACCAACAAAAATTTCGATCATACTGACAGGCGCGCTGATTGGTTTTGCAAGCGGAATCATTGGTGTGGGTGGGGGGATCTTTTTAAGCCCACTTATTTTACTACTTGGTTGGGCAACTGCAAAACAAACGGCCGCCATTAGCGCCCCGTTTATTTTAGTAAACTCAATTTCTGGTCTTGGTGGAATTAGTGTAGACCAGGGCGTACTTCCGGTTGATTTTTCTTTTGTTGCCCCACTCGCCGTTGCGGTTGTTATTGGTGGGGTTGCCGGCGCCTCTTTTGGCTCGCAGAGGCTTGGCCATCAAGGATTGCGAATGGTTCTTGGTGTTGTATTACTAATCGCATCGGTGAAAATGTTTATCCCCGCGACACCACAAAACGAACAAGTCGTAAACAAAGAAAGGGTTACGGCGGTGACACCTAGATACGGAGTTTTTTTCTTTGGTTTTTCTTCTCCGAACCCACGGGGCACCGCGGAAAAAAGAAATTCAACACGGTTCAAAGTCTAACGGCCACGAAAACTTTTCGACAAGCGTGAACAAAAACGCACAAGTTGCACACAAAACAGAAAAGTCCCGTAAAATCTACAGAATGACACACGCAGGAGCAATTCTGAGAAACAAAATGGCCAAGGGTGTTGTGATGTGTCCCGGCGCCTGGAATGGACTCGTTGCTGCAGCGATTGCAAAAACCGGTTTTGAATCTTGTTATATCAGTGGCGGTGCAACGTCAAATGCTTCTGGATATCCAGACATTGGTTTGATTACTCTTACAGAAATGTGCCGAACAATTCGCGAGGTAGTGTCTGCAAGTAACCTTCCCGTGATCGCAGACGCCGATACGGGATATGGTGAAATAGAAAGTATTTCTCGAACCGTGATGGAATATGAAAGCAACGGGTTGGCCGGTTTACACATAGAAGACCAAGAGTTTCCAAAACGGTGTGGACACCTTGATGGAAAAACACTTATTTCCCAATCAGCGATGGTTGAAAAACTAAAGTTTGGGGTAAAGAGTAAACGGGACAAAGATTTCATTTTGATTGCCCGGACAGATGCTCGTGGAACGGATTCGTTATCCGCAGCAATCGAGCGTGGCTGTGCATATCGCGAGGCGGGAGCAGACATGATTTTTCCAGAAGGGCTTCGGTCTAAAGATGAATTCAAAACATTTGCAAAAGAGTGTTCCGGACTTCTGCTTGCAAATATGACCGAGTTTGGGAAAACACCACACCTTACAGCAAAACAATTCGAGTCACTCGGGTATAACCTTGTGATTTATCCCGTCACAATGCAACGAGTTGCGATGGGTGCGATAACCAACTGTTTATCCCATCTGCACAAAACGGGATCTGCAGAAGACTTTGAGTATAAAATGCAAACAAGGCAAGAGTTATACGACACCCTTGGTTATATTCCCAGCGAGCCATGGAAATTCAAGGGCACATAAGACCCCCCTTATCAGGTAGAATATGGGGCGCAGACCACTTCACTTGGCTGACTGTGGATTGCGGAAAGACTACCTATGACCCAAACAAAAGAAACAACAAATAAACCATCCGATCACCGCGGTCTCGCAGGTCAAGTGATTGGCGAAACCTCTATCTGCGCCGTAAACCAAACCCAACTGATGTACAGGGGGTATGAAATCGCAGACTTGGCAGCAAACGCAACGTTTGAAGAAGTTGCATACCTGCTATTGAATGGCGAGAAACCAACCGGCGAAGAGTTGGCAGATTTCAAAGCAGAGCTTGTTTCGATGCGGGCAATTCCAGAAAGTGTGAAGGAAGCAATTATTCATATTGCAAAAAATTCACCAGGGGCACACCCGATGGCAGTCCTTCGAACAGCGGTATCTCTATTGTCACACCTCTGCCCTGCTTGCGAAGATAATAGTGCTGATGCAGACATGAGAAAATCGATGTATCTTCTTGCACAAATTCCAACATGTATTGGTGCGCATCAAATGGCACTCGATGGTAAAGATCCCGTTGATCCAGACGAAAATCTTGACCACGCAGCAAATCTGTTGTGGTGTATGTCGGGTGAAAAACCACACGATTCAGCAACAAAAGTGATGGATGTTTCACTTATTCTGTATGCAGAACACGATTTCAACGCCTCTACGTTTACATGCAGGGTGGTTGCTTCAACAAATGGCGACATGCACTCTTGCGTGTGTGGTGGCATCGGTGCTCTCAAGGGCAACCTACACGGCGGCGCAAACGAGGCCGCAATGGAAATGCTACAAGAGATAATGGCAGAAGTTGAAACAGGATCGACTGCTGATGAGTTTATGCAAAACGCATTTGAAACAAAGAAAAAACTCATGGGCTTCGGTCATCGCGTGTATAAAAATGGCGATCATCGAGCTGGAATTCTTCGGAAATGGGGTCTTGAATATTGTGACCTGGCGAACCCAGAAGCGAAAAAGTGGTTTGATCTTGGTGATGAAGTTCAAGCGATTATGTTGCGAGATAAAAACATTTTTCCTAATGTTGATTTTCCCTGCGGCATGACGTACTACGCTCTTGGAATTCCAGTTCCTCAGTACACACCAATCTTTGTTGTAGCTAGAATTACAGGTTGGTGTGCTCATATTATGGAACAACACCAAAACAACAGAATTATTCGCCCACTTGCACAGTACACCGGAAGTGAACTAAGAAACTGGAACGATTGATCCATGTCCACAAAAAAAATAGCAGTGATTGGCGGGGGAACGATGGGGAGCGGTATAGCGCTCACAGCAGCAACACATGGCATTGATGCGGTAATCATTGATATTAACAAAGACCAACTCAGCAGAGCAGAGGCATATCACGAAAAACAGTGTGCTCGGGCAGTATCAAAAGAACGAATGACACAAACCCAATCGGACGAAGCGCTTGCTCGCCTCTCATATGTGTCATTAATGTCAGAAGCTTCAGACGCCGAGTGGGCGCTAGAAGCAGCAACTGAAAATGTAGAGATCAAGAAAAAAATATTTACACAGATGCAAGACACGTTTGGTAACGATGTTGTTCTTGCAACGAACACATCATCTATTTCAATTACAGACCTTGCATCCGCGGTGCCCCAAGCCGAACACCGCGTGATTGGAATGCACTTTTTTAATCCAGTTCCAGTAATGAAACTTGTCGAAGTGATTAAGGGTAACAAAACAAGTGAAAAAACAACCGCCGCAACTATAGCGCTTTCTGAATCAATGGGGAAAACACCCGTTCCGGCAAACGATTTTGCTGGTTTTGTATCAAATCGCGTGCTGATGCCAATGATTAACGAGGCGTTTCACGCTTGGTCAGACGGTGTTGCTAAACCAGAAGACATTGACTCGATAATGAAACTTGGTTGCGCGTTTCCAATGGGACCGTTGCGTTTAGCGGACTACATTGGGCTTGATGTTTGTCGTGATATTATGATGGTGATGTATAACGGGTTGGATCAAAACCCGAAATATTTACCAAACGAAAAACTTATTACATTAGTTGAGGCGGGGAGCCTTGGTGACAAATCTGGCCAAGGCGTGTACAACTACGAAAAAGGTTAACAAATGTCAGTAAAACCCCACTCGTTCTTTACATGGCCAACCAGTTTACTTTGGTTATTACCGGCGGCCGTGTTGGTTTTGTTCCTTTGGCAATCGGGCGAAATAGGCTCTGTGTGGTGGTACATCTTTGTACCAATATTTATCTCTCTTGCACTGATTGATCTTTTTACCAAGGTTTGGCTTGGAATAACAACGCTTTGTTTATTGTTTATTTATTGCTCAGTTGGTTCTTCTGGGGTTCCAATTAGTTATGAAATTTGGGAACCAGACACGTGGGTGAATATTCGCGAATCAATTGAAATGACAGAGTTCGAGTGGTTTCACTGGTGGCCATTCAAATGGCTTGTTGCGATCTTGTGTTTGAACATGTTCACAGTGACTGTTCGCAGAATTCGGTTCAGCATTTTAACGGTTGGTGTTTGGGCAATTGACAGCGGCGTCATAGTGATGGTGATTGGTAGCGTTGTTTATTTTGCCAATAAAGTCGAGGGTGATGTAGTAATATCTCGAAGCAGAGTGGAAATCACAACGCCCGACGGGGAAACCGCCTCAATGCTTGCAACTCCAACAAACACCATTCGGGTTGGTGACTGGTCTTTTACTATTTCAGACTTGAATCCCAATTGGGAGCTCATGTCTGGTGAAGATGTGGGAAAGAGGGTGTACGCTGTCTCTGTTTTGGTTCAGGGGCCAGAAGACACACACTTTATTCGTCAACTTATTTTGGGGTATCCAGAATATACAGAGGATGTTATTTCAACGGGTGATCCTAAAAAACCAATGGCAAGAGCTAAAAAAGTATTAGGCACACCCCTTGTTGATGAATCAATAAAAATTAAATTGGCCCCAGACGCAAAAGACAGGTTTTATGTAACCCAAACCGCAGCAATCTACATGCGAGAAATATCAGGAACAGGAAAGCCCACAAGCGGATGGATCGAGCGACCCATAGAAAATCTTCCACGCTTCAACGACCATATTCCCGCGCCAGATGACGTGTGGGGCACCCCGTTAATTGATTTACAACCACTATCGTTACACCTTTCCCCGGCCAACAGTGATGATTCCCTTCAACAAGATATTGTTGTGACAGGATATCTTCGCTACGCATTCCCAACAAGTAAAACGGTACCCGGAAAAGAACTGTTTCCGGCTGTGTGGGTAACACTTAAAAATAATAATGGTATAGATCAAGAGGTTGAAATGTATGCATTTGACACATCGTTGAATACGATAGATACATCACTCATGTCATTTCGTTGGCTTGAAGATAATGCAGAATTAGAAGTGCTTCGACAAAACATTAAACCATCTATAAACTGTACGGTTGGTGGCGCGAAGTATGTACTTCCAGTTACAAACAGCGATGCGTTTTCTCAAATTGGCGATACAGAATATTCATATACGATTAAGTCAGTGCAGAACAACCTCAAAATTTCTGGCATAGTGGTTTCTCTTGCACAGGTAGAAATTAAAAAAGACGGTCTCCAGTGGGAACGCTGGGTCTTTGACAATCCAGCGATGAATCGTGATGTCATTGAAGATGTCGAACACGATGCCACCAACGCCACACTTATAGATGAAACAATAGTCATGCAATATTCACCCGGTGGCTCACCAATTACCATTGTTAGCGGCATCAACGATGGCGTTTATGGTTTACTCATGGGAATTGATGACAACGAAGCCCAATATCACAACATGGTTATTGGGGAACCAGTAAACCTTACTGACGAAGTAACAATTACACTGACTCGTGCCGAATCTAAAACCAAAAATGAAACAAGGCCAACAGTTGTTCCACCATTTCAGCGCGACCCAGGCGCAAGTAATTTTTATTCCATGGTTAAACTAGAAATCCCAACTTCAGGAGACGCACCCACGTCATGGCTTTCTTTTCATCAATATCCATTTGATTCTGAAAACGAAAAAGTCCACAGGTTTCGCTATGAACCAACGGTGCTACAACTAGCAGACGGCAGGACGTTTGAGGTGTTGTTTTCACGCAGAAGCGAAGAGCTCCCAGTTCCAATCGCTCTTGACTCCTTTGAAATAGACTCCCACATCGGAGGTTTTTCCGGAAGAACATCGAGTGTTTTAAATTGGAGAAGTCATATACGTTTTATGGGAGACGAAGAAATCGAAGTGTCTGTGAGTGTGAATGATCCAAAAAGATATGGGAATTACTGGTTTTTTCAATCACAATGGGACCCCCCCGACAACAATTCTCCGGGTCTTAACTACACGGTATTGGGGGTTGGAAATCGGTTTGGAATATTCCCCATGTTGTTTGGCTGTTGCCTTGCCGTTGCCGGGATGATTTGGGCTTTTTATGTTAAACCAATGATTAAACGCAAACGCCAACAAGCAGTCTATGATAGGTCTGCAGCATGAAAAAAAGTATTACTATTTTGTTTTTGCTTGTCGTAACTGGAATTTCTTTTGCGTCTCAGCCAACAACGTTTGAACAACAGGTTGACATGACACCATGGGGAGACCGTGTCGCGGTGTTTACAGAGGGGCGCGTGAAATCTTATGAAACGTATGCCCGTTCATTTATGCCATACATCATGGGTACAAAAAAATACGAAGGTCAAAGTGCAACATTTACGTATTTTGACATGATGCTCAGACCAGACCGGTACGTTGACGGTAATTTTATTTATGTCAAACACAAAGGTTTGCGCGCTAGTATTTCGAGCGAAATAAATTCTTTTGAACCCAGTGTAAAAGAACGCCTCGCTCTATTTATGGAAACAGGTTTGATTTCAAGAGAATTACTTCGAAGCCCACCCGTGCAATCACTTCTTAGTCGCCTGCGGCGGGACAATCGAAGGTTTGCAACACCAATTGAAACGATTGATGCAGCGATTGTTGCGAGTGATCCCCGTAATCTTTGGTTGAGTTTGAAAGTTGTTCCACCTAGCAGCGGCAGAGCAAAGGATCCATGGAACACGCTTGACACCATGGAAAACAAAGAAATTATTGATGCGTGGCAACGCATGGTGTCTGCTTGGCGGGCAGGTGACGCGAAAAAAACAAATGTGGAACTCATAATTCTTTCAGAATTGATTCCAGCGCTAGGTGCTGGTACCAAGGTGTACCCAGAAGCCGGAAAACTAAAATTAGAAAGCATGTATTTTCGACTTGGAAATCTCACTTGGATATGGATTATTTATCTTGTAAGTGTTGTGCTGTTACTTATGGCGTTTGTCTATCGATTTAGAAACATTGGTCGCATAGGAATGTCGATCTTCCTTCTTGCATTTTTATTAAACACCGCTTCGGTTATTTGGCGGTGGTACGTGTCGGGAAGGTATCCAAACACAAACATGTTTGAAGCGATCACCACTTCAGCGTGGATGGGGGGACTCTTTGCTATTTTAATGGAGTGTTACCTACGAAAAACACCAATGAAATACTTGCTTCCGCTTGCCGCAGCAATTACCGCAATGGTTGCACTGTTGGCGGTACGACTCTACCCCCTTGAACTGAATCCACATATTTCGAACAAGATGCCGGTCCTGCACGACGTGTGGTTATATATTCATGTGAATTTTATTATATTTTCATACTGTCTCATTTTTGTTGCTTCTGTAACGGCGTCCCTTTACTTGGTTCGCCGAGGTGTTCAAAAAGCGAAGGGTCTGAATGGAAAAAACGATTTCGCAAAAGCAGGTGGCGCTGCACCAAGAGTCAAAAAAAGAAATAGCGGAGAATCTTCACTCGAGAACAATATGGGGACCGTGCTTGATGGTGCAACAATGATTCTCATAAAACTTTCGTTCATACTCTTATGGACAGGAATAGTGATGGGCGCAATTTGGGCAGATCACTCTTGGGGAAGACCTTGGGGCTGGGATCCAAAAGAGGTGTTTGCACTCAATACATTCTTGATATTTGTTGTGTTGATTCACACTCGAATGAAAGTGAAGGACAAGGGTTTTTGGACAGCAGTCCTCGCACTTTTGGGATGCGCCGTGATGCTCTTTAACTGGATCATCATTAACTTTACAATTTCAGGTTTACACTCGTACGCGTAAACAAGAATGCACAAGTTGCAGCAAAGATGAGACGCAAGAGAGACACCGAGACACAGAGTTTTATATACCTGAGGACACCCCTCTTTTGCGCGGACTAGTCACGCTACTAGGGCGTGTCACTTGACCCGCGAGAAGCGCTAAATCTTAATTTTGTAGCGAACAATTCAATTGAAGTACCATACAACCATGGCCCCACTTGTCATTCAAACCGAGAATCTTCCGGAAGAATGTAGTGATTGGTTGGCAGAGCGCGTTGATTTGCATATCTGCCCCCACGATTCACTGCGATTCAAGGAACTTCTCCCTCGGGCCGATGGATTGGTTATTCGAACATATACAACCGTAGATTTGTCCATGATACAAATGGCTAACAACCTCAAGGTCGTTGGTAGGGCGGGCGTTGGAGTTGATAATATTGATGTACAAAGTTGTAATCAAAACAATATTCAAGTTGTATACACTCCAGATGCAAACAGCGAGGCTGTAGTTGAGTTTGTTTTATCAACAATGCTTGCAACACTTCGACCGATACACAAAATCACAACCCCTCTTGATATTGACGAGTGGAAACTACACCGCGACGCTTCCGTCAGTGCCCGCCAATTCAACGAAACCACCCTGGGTATCATCGGGTATGGTCGTGTTGGATCTCGGTTAGGTAAAGTTGCAAGGGGAATTGGTTTTCGCGTTCTCTATTTCGACATTCGAGAAATTGAAGAAGAGTTTGGTTGCCAATTTGTTGACATGAAAACACTTCTTCGAGAGAGCAACGTTGTTTCTATACATGTAGACGGACGACCGGAAAACAACAATCTCATGAACACAAGCGTGTTTGCTGAAATGAAGAATGATTCGATATTTATCAACACGTCTCGCGGGAGTGTTGTTCACCCACACGATTTGGCGACACACCTTACAAAAAACACACAAGCATTTGCGATTCTAGATGTTCATGATCCCGAGCCATTTACCACAAACTATCCACTGTTTGGAATTGATAATGCGAACCTTTATCCACACATTGCTGCAAAAACAGCAACTGCTATGAAGAACATGGGGTGGGTTGTGAAAGATGTCGAGGCGGTACTCAGGGGCGAAAAACCAAAACACGAAGCGAACCCATAGCTAAAGATACAGAGCCCCACACACGGTATGATTCCATTTTTGCGAGCCACCACCCATGACAACAACTATATCTAACGTTCACGCAAGACAAATTCTCGATTCACGAGGAAACCCAACCCTTGAATGCGACGTAACGCTTGATGGAGGAGGTTTTGGTCGCGCAGCTGTTCCCTCAGGAGCGAGTACTGGTGAAAATGAGGCAGTAGAGCTTCGTGATGGCGGCACTCCTTGGGGTGGAAAGGGTGTTTCGGTGGCGGTATCACACATCAACAACGAAATCGCAGGCGTGGTAATTGGAAAAGACGGGATGGACCAAGCGGGCATCGATCACGCCATGATTGAGCTCGACGGAACTGAAAACAAGGGAAATCTTGGTGCAAATGCACTTCTTGGAGTTTCAATGGCGGTTGCCCATGCAGCAGCAAATGCTACAAACCAGCCACTCTATACATACCTAGGCGGCGATACGGCGGATGTACTACCAGTGCCAATGTTCAATATCCTCAACGGGGGGAAACATGCCGACAATACAGTAGATTTTCAAGAATTTATGATTCAACCGTGGGGATTTGATGATTTTGGTGAAGCCCTTCGGGCGTGCGTTGAAATTTATCACACATTAAAAAACGTTTTACACGACCGCGGCGTGTCCACTGCAGTTGGTGATGAAGGCGGCTTTGCCCCAAATCTTTCCGACAACGAAGACGCGCTTCGAGTGATCGAAGAAGCCGTTGATAAGGCTGGGTACAGGTGGGGTGACCAAATATTTGTTGCTTTAGATCCAGCGACAAGCGAACTTGTGAGTGAAGCGAGAAAACTTGGCAAGGAGGGATATTGCTTCTTTAGTAGTGATCCAGAAAAAGTAATCAGTTCTGCAGAGATGATTGATATTTGGTCGGACTGGTGTAGTCGGTATCCGATCCGTTCTATTGAAGACGGATTGGGAGAAGATGATTGGGCGGGTTGGAAACTTCTGACAGAACGGCTTGGAGACAAAATACAACTTGTTGGAGACGACTTGTTTGTAACCAACCCCTCGTTTTTGGGCAGGGGTATAACCGAGGGTAGTGCAAATTCTATACTTGTAAAAGTAAATCAAATTGGTACGTTGACTGAAACGTTCGAGGCTGTAAAACTCGCACACGAGAACAATTACACAGCAGTGTTAAGTCATCGAAGCGGTGAAACCGAAGACACTACAATTGCAGATATTTCCGTTGCCACAAATTGCGGTCAAATAAAAACAGGCGCGCCGTGTAGAAGCGATCGCACTGCAAAATACAATCAACTCATTCGTATTGCAGAACAACTTGGTGACCGCGCCAAGTTCGGAGTTTGATTCACGAGATGCAACAATGATCAAACTTGTTGTATGGAGATTGCTGCAACTTCCAATTATTTTATTGGTGGTTTACACATCAACTTTTGCACTCGCGTGGCTCATTCCTGGAAATCCACTGGAAAAA